>WNFI01645380.1_pt1 | contig 12453 bp, 11 predicted proteins | sample 5400471 | NCBI WGS metagenome assembly WNFI01 (sample SAMN13153348, study PRJNA577476) | soil metagenome | isolation source: 100 cm saprolite on Douglas fir-dominated hillslope | place: USA:California | collected 2013-09-17 | reverse complement strand
GGCTGAAGGAGCCAGTAACTGATCTCGCGGTCCTGCTCGGCGCGATGAAACGATCCGTCCTGCGCCGCCAGCGGCATGGCTAGCAGCGCGAGGAAGAGTATCAGGGCTGTTTTCATGGCAGCCTCCGGGCCACGATCCGGACCTGCAATTGGTCATCGCGATCATTGAGGAAGCTGACACGGACACGGCCGTCGGCATCGGTGGAGACGATGGCTGGCGGACTGCACTCCACGAGCTCCCACTGCTTTGGCAGAAGCACGACATTGCGTTTGATGCCGAGGGGGCGTTCGAAGACCAGTTGTCCGTCTTTGAGGTTGTAGGAGGCGGCGTCGGTGTACGTTTTGATGATGCGAATGCGGGCCTGGCCGCCTTTGGGCACGGGGCCAGGCAGATGAACGCGGATGAATTGGGCGTCATCCGCCGTCTTCTCGGAGACGAGCCCAGTGCTCTTGGCTTCTCTACCGTTCACAACCTCGAACGGCAGATCCTCGCCAGTGCTGCGCGCGACAACCCGTTCCTTCGAAGCGACGGAGCCAGGGCGAATCGGGTTGAAGAAGAGTCGCGCTCCCTCGCGCGTTTCGGTGACGTCATAGATGATGGCGAATTGGTGCGTGTCCGGCGGCAGCAGGTCGTACACGGTGAATTCATCGGCTGCCATCGCCGGAATCGAAAGCAGGAGCAGGAGCAGAAGCAGCGTCGCGTGTTTCATTGGTGCAGAAGGATACCGGAAGTGCGCCATCGAGGGGGTAGTGGGTCCAGGTTAAGATCGCGGAATGAAAGGCCTCGTTCCGCTTGCGATCCTTGCCTGTTTCCTGGTCGTGTTCTCGCCCTCGCTCCTGGCGTCCAAAGACGGGGTGCCCCACGGCGGCGCACCACACAGCGGTGTCGTCGATGCCCACGGTGTCATGATCCATTATCTGGAACGGAAGCACGAAGGTGAGGCGCTTGTGTTCATTCCCGGGTTGGGTGACACCGCCCACATGATGCGTGATTTTGCGAGCCGCTTTGCTGACAGGAATCATGTGGGCGTGATTACGCGCAGGGGGGATGGCTGGTCCAGCGTCCCGAAGGATGGCTACGATCTGCCTACGAGAGTCGAGGACATCCGGGCAGTTCTTGAAGCGCTGCACATCCAAACCGCCATTCTGATCGGCCATTCGATCGCGAGTGATGAGCTCACGGCGTTTGCCGGCAAGTACCCGGAGCGGGAAGTCGCCTGATCTATCTGGAGGCGGCATACGATCGATCGGATCCCGACGCTCCACAGCCCAATCAGGACGTATGGCAGAAGGTCGTCGCAACCTGGGTGGGGAACGGTGATGAGAGCGACTCGTCACTCGCCAGTTACCGTACCTCGCAAGAGCGAACCTTCTTTGGGATCTGGACGCCGGCGCAGGCAGCGAATCTTCGAGAGATCACCGTTGTCAACATCGACGGAACAGTGAGCAATCGGACGCCTTCATGGGCCGGACCGGCGATCAGGGATGCCAATCGAAAAGCAAACGTCTCCATCTCCTCGGTGCGGCTGCCATCGCTGCTCATCTTCGCCCGCCACATTTCTCACACGGTTCCGACGCGAGGCCGCGCAAACCGGCTTCGATGCAAGGCGCGCGACGGGAGCGCAACCGAGCGCAACGAATCAGACAAGCCAGTTTCCGCGGCGTAGCAGGAGCGGTGTGAGCAAAGAGAGTGAGAGCACTTTCCTGATGGTCACGCGCAACGCGGCAGGCGGAGTCGCGCAATCGCACCGCGCGCATTCTCGCGATTCTCCAGGGTCAGCGTTCCTCCGTGAGCCTCGGCGATCAGGCGGCTGATGGCCAGTCCCACACCGCTGCCGCCCGTCTTGGTCGTAAAGAACGGGACGAACAGATTCGATGCGGATGCGATCCCGGCTCCGTCATCGGTGATTGCGACGATGACCTCGTCCTGGCCTGTGGTCCAGGCGAGGGTGACGTTCCCGCCTCCCGCTTCGAGCGAGGCATCGACGGCGTTGCGGACGACATTGATGAGAAGTTGCTCGAGTTGATCGGGGTCAACTTCGACGATTGCGTCGCCGCCGGACTCGACCTGAAGAGGCAATCGGCGCTCGAGCTCCGTGACGCGGGCGATGAGATCGGCGATGGGAATGCGCTGCTGCACCGGTCGCGGCAGACGGGCCAGCCGCGCGTAGCCTTCCATGAAGCGCGTGAGCCCGGCCGTGCGTGAGCTGATGACCGCCAGACCGCTGCGCATGTCTTCGAGCCAGTCGTCAGGCCGCTCGTCGCGTGCGAGCAGACTCGAGAGGCTCAGAGCAATGGAAAGGATCGGCGCGAGTGAGTTGTTCAGCTCGTGCCCCAGAACCCGTAAGAGGCGCTGCCAGGCGATACGCTCTTCTTCCCGGAGCGTGCGGCTGAGGTCCGACATGACGAGCAGCCGGTGCGCGACGCCTTTGTCGCGGAACCGCGAACGCCGCACGAGCCACCGGCCGGAGCCACCAGGCAACGCGATCTCTGCCCCCTCGGCGTGGTCACCTTCCAGCAACGCGGCAAGCCCGAGCTCCGAGGCGTCGCGACCCAGGAGTTGTTCGTTAGGCCGGCCGAGAAGCCGCTCTCCCGAGCGGTTGACCACCTGCAGGCGCCCCCTGTCGTCAAATGCGAAAATGGCGGAGTCGATCTCCGCCATGATGGCCCGTACGAGCGCAGCCGACTCCAGTGCATCGAGCCGCTGTTCGCGCAATGCATCGGTGAGGCGGTTCAGTTCCGAGGCCACCTCTCCCATGGCATCGTCCCTGGCTCCACGGACGCGGATCGAGTAGTCTCCCTCACGCAAGGCGCCGATCAGATTCGACAGGGTGCGCAATGGATAGACGAGCGCCATGCGAACGGCCAGAAGGAAGGTGAGGACCGACGCCGCGGCCGACCCGAGGGCCGTCCAGCGCGGCATTCCGTCGAGTGCCACGAAGGCCATGACGACCAGCGCGGCAAGTGCCGGCAGCATGGCCACGAGTCCTGTGATGAGGATACGGCGCTCGAACCGGATGAGAGACATTTCGTCAGCGCGGCTGCTTTGGTGATGATGGCAGCGGCAGGCCGTCTGTATCCATCAGGCCAATAAGGTACTGAACAGGCCTCGCGCGAACCTCAGAGATCATGACGCTGCATCCTACGATACAAGGAGCTGCGGCTGAGGCCGAGCGCCTCGGCGGCACGGCTGACGTTGCCGTCATAGCGGGCCAGAGCCTTCCGGATCAGCAGCGCTTCCACGTCCTCGAGCGTCATGTCGTCGAGGCGCGGCGCGCGATCGGTGTTGCGCTGTAAGGCGAGGTCGGCGGCGCCGATCCGGTTGCCCGTCGCCATCAGCACGGCACGTTCCACGGCGTGGTCGAGCTCACGCACGTTCCCAGGCCACGGATGTGCGAGGAGACTCAGCACGGCGCTTTCTTCGAAGCCGTCGAGCTGCTTCCGATAGCGCGTGGCATAGGTCGAGAGGAAATGGCCGGCCAACAGCGGGATGTCTTCACGCCGCTCGCGGAGGGGAGGAATGTGAATCTCGACGGTGCGCAAACGGAAGAAGAGATCCTGGCGGAATCGGCCGGAGTCGACCTCTTCGTCAATTCGCGCGTTCGTAGCGGAGATGACGCGCACATCGGCCTTGCGGGTGATCGATGAGCCGACGGGCTCGAACTCGCCGGTTTCCAGCACGCGCAGGAGGCGCGCTTGTTGCGCCGGGAGGACGTTGGCAATCTCGTCGAGGAACAGGGTACCGCCGCTTGCGAGCTCGAAGCGGCCGACGCGATCACTGCGGGCATCGGTGAACGCGCCCTTGACGTGACCGAACAACTCGCTTTCGAATACGCTTTCTGGCAGTCCGCCAACGTTGACGGAGACGAAGGATCGCGCTGCACGCTTCGAAATGGAGTGCAACGCGTTGGCGATGACGCCTTTCCCGACGCCATTCTCGCCTGTCAGCAGAACGGTGGCATCGGAGGGACCGACGCGCTCGATTAGTTCGAGCACGGGGCCCATGGCCGTGGACTGGGCGATGAGGGCGAGTTGCCCGTCGCGGCGAAGAAAACCGTTCTCGGCCTCCAGGCGCCGACTCTGGCGGAGTGCGCGGCCCAGCTCGACCGCCGAACGGAGCGTGGCCAGGAGCCTCACGTTCTCCCATGGTTTTTGGACGAAGTCGCGCCCACCGAGGCGCATTGCCTCGACGGCCAGATCCACGCTGCCCCATGCCGTCATGACGACCACCGGCAAGAGGTCGTCGTACGCCCGGAGGCGCTCGAGCAGATCGAGGCCCTCCACGCCAGAGGTCGTGTCCCGGGCGTAATTGAGGTCGATGAGAAGCACATCAAACACCCGTGCGCTGACTGCGCGGTAGACCGCCGCCGGCGAGGAGGCAGTCTCGATGGCGAAGCCTTCGTTCTTCAAAAGAAGCCGGAGGGCCTCGACCACGTCGGGCTGATCGTCGGCCAGGAGGATACGCGGAGCGTCGTTCATGATGAGTCTTGCAGCAACGCGCTGAGCATCATGCATCATTCATTCGGCACGGAGGACTTCCACCGGCTGGACGAGCGCCGCCCGCAGGGCGGGCCAAAGCGCGGCGATGACGCCGGCGCAGGCGAGGAGCGCGAGAGCGGCGCCGAGCGTGAGCGGGTCGGCTGCTGGAACACCGAACAGCAGTGATTTGACGAAACGGCCAGCCAGGAGCGCACCGCCCACGCCGAGCAGAGCTCCTGAGCCGAGGAGCTGCAGGGCACGGCGCAGCACGAGACGAGCAATCCGTGACGGCGTGGCGCCGCAAGCGAGGCGAATTCCGATCTCGCGTGTGCGCTGCGTGGTGGCGAAGGCCAGCACGCTCGCCAGGCCCACCGCTGCGAGCAGCAGTGCCACGAGCGCGAAACTGCCGACGCAGATGGCGCGAAAGCGCTGGGCCTGAAGCGAGGCGCCAATCACTTGCCCCATCGAGCGGACGTTCATCACTGGTGCATTCGGGGAGAGTGAGGCGATGACTTTTCGGGCGGCAGATGCGAGCGACCGGGGATCGACCTTGGTGCGGATGACGATCCAGCGCTGGCGCCCGGCGCGGCTGTCCTGTGCTTCCGGCAGATAGATGGCAGGATTCGGTATCTCATCGACATTCAAGAGACGTGCGGCCGTAACGACGCCGACGATCGTGCGCTCCTTGCCGTGGATGTTGATTGGCTGTCCCACAGCGTCGGCCGCGCCGAAGTTGCGGCGGGCGAGCTCCTGGTCGATGACGGCGACGGACGACGCGTTAGCGTCGTCGCGTGGCGAGAAGCCGCGGCCGCGGACGAGGCTTGCGCCGATCGCGGCCAGATAATCGGAACTGATGACGCGCGTCTCCGCGCAGGCCGGTTCCCGATTGGCGTCGGCCACGCCGATCGTGTAGCTGTCGCAGGACCAGTCCCCGTCGTAGGGAAGAATCGAGGTGTCGCCGGCGAAGGTCACGCCTGGCAACGCGGCCAGGCGATCGATGGCATCGTGGTAGAAACCGTCGAACGCGGCCGGTTTCGGATAGTCTTCGCGCGGCGCTCGAACCTGCATGGTCAGCACGCCCGAGGCGTTGAAGCCTTTGTCGATGCTGAAGAGATTCCAGAGGCTTCGGCCGAGAAGGGCCGCAACGGCGATTACGACGACGGAGATCGCCATCTGAGCCACGACGAGCGCTGCCTGGGCACGCTGTACTCCCGCCGAGGCGCTCGCGCCGCGAACGGTACCCGGCGCCGCGATCGAACCGCGGATGGCTCGCAGCGCCGGCAGAATCGTGGTGACCACCGTGGCCGCGAGAGTGACGAGGATGGCGAAGAGAAGCACGCCTCGATCGAGCTCGATGCCGCGCAGCCTGGGCACGCTGGCTCCGCCGATTTGCTGCAGCAAGCGAATCGCTCCGATCGCCAGCAACAGGCCTGCCCCTCCGCCCATGGCGGCCAGCACGAGCACCTCGGCGAGCAAGTACCGCAGCAGATGCCATGGTGACGCGCCGAGGGCGATCCGCACGGAGATCTCGCCGGCGCGGCGCGACGTACGGGCCAGGATCAGGTTGACCACATTCGCGCACGCGATGAGGAGCAACAGGCTCGCCGACAAAAGCAGGAGGGCCAGCGGTCGGCGAACATTTCCAACGACCAGTTCGTTGAGCGAAGCAATGTCGATGTCTTCGTGGCCGTCCTCGGCTGGGTACTGCTGCCGGAGTCGTGCGGCGACCGAGGCGACTCTCGCTCGGGCGTTTGAGAGAGATACACCTTCGCGAAGCCGCGCCACTCCAGCCATGGAGCGGGCTGTGCGTGACCAGTCGGATGGCAATGGCGCCAGCGAGGTCCAGAGATCGCAGTCGTGCGGCTGGTTGATGCGCGGGTCTTCGAACGTGGCCGGCGCAACGCCGATCACTGTCAGGATGCGCCCGTCGATGCGCAACGCTTTCCCGACGACGTCCTGCCCTCCGAACTTCCGGAGCCAGAGCGAGTGGCTCAGCACGATCTTGTCGTCGAAGCCTGACTGGTCTTCCCGCGCGGAGAAGAATCGACCATGTTCGGGCTGCACGCCAAAGGTCTCGAAGAAGTGCGAGTCCACGGCAGCGCCAGTGAGGATCTCGGCTTCGCCGTTGCCGCTGATGGGAGGATTCCACGTCACGGAGTACGTCGCGGTCGAGAAGGCGCTGCTCTGGGAGACCGTGTCGACAAGATCGGGATACGAGATCGTGCTGGTCCAGGATGCGTCCGTCTTCCTGTTTCTGTCGGCGCTGAAGACACGGACGAGGCGGTCAGGCTCGTGCCACGAGAATGGCCTGAGCAGGATGGCATCGAAGACGCTGAAGGCCGCAGTCGTGGCCGCGATGCCGAGGGCCAGCGTAAGGATGACGGCCAGAGTGAAGCCGGGAGACTTCGTCAGAACACGCAGTGCATAGCGAAGGTCGCGGAACATTCGTTTCCTTTCCTCGAACGTCCTACAGTTCGAATCCGCTCTCCCGGATCTCGCGCTCGGCATTCGGCAGGTGGACCTCTTCGACGATGCGGCCGTCAAATAAATGGATGGTTCGATCGGCGTGTTTCGCATAACGGGGGTCGTGCGTGACCATGCAGATCGTCGCGCCGTCACGGTTCAGCTCACGCATGAGGTTCATCACGGCTTCTCCGTTCTTCGAGTCGAGATTGCCCGTTGGTTCATCGGCCAGGACGATCGAGGGCTCACCGACGATTGCTCGCGCCACGGCCACCCGCTGCTGTTGGCCGCCGGAGAGTTGCGCCGGGTAGTGCTTGGTGCGGTGCGACATCCCGACGCGTTCGAGGGCGGCCAGGACCTTCGCGCGGCGATCGCTCACGCCGCCGGCCCGGTAGGTCAGAGGCAACTCGACGCTTTCGCTGACCGTGAGGTCGCCGACCAGGTTGAAACTCTGGAAGATGAAGCCAACATGACGGTTGCGGATGCGCGCCCGCTCTCCGGTCGTGAGTCGGGCCGATGGCGTACCGCCCAGCCAGAATTCTCCTTCCGTGGGAGAGTCGAGGAGCCCCAGAATCGAGAGAAGAGTCGACTTGCCACAGCCGGAGGGGCCGGCGATGGAGACGTACTCGCCGCGCTCGATCTCCAGGTGGACGCCCGACAGGGCGTGGGTCTCCATGTCGTCTGCGCAGAAGATCTTCGTGACGGCTTCCAGGTGAATCAACGGATGTTCGTTCATGCACTCCTCATTTGATGCGGATACGCGCGGCATCCCAGGCCGACGTGTCCGAGAGAATGACCTGATCGCCCGCGGCCAAGCCGGAGCGGATCTCGACATAATTGACCGACGTTCGGCCGATGACGACGGTCGTACGCGTGGCCTCGGTGCCGTCGGCTGTGAGTTTGAAGAGAGTGATGGTAGCGCTGTCTGTCGCTTGAACCGGCCGACCAACGTAGCAGACATTCGTCAACCGCTCCAGCTCGATGGTGCCATCCACGGTCAAGTCGGGGCGCGCGCCCTTGGGCAGTGGACCGGGCAGGGTTACCTCAACCGTAACGTTTCCCTCCCGCGAGGCGGGGTCGATGCGCGCCACGCGCCCTCCAACGATGCCGGTGCGCGTGTCGATTGAAACCGTCTGTCCCACTTCCACGTCCCGCATCAGGGTCTCGGGGATGCGGAGTTGGGCCTCGAGTGGCGACGGTTGCGCGACCCGGGCAAGGTTCGTTCCCGAGGCGACGCGCTGGCCGGCTTCCACCGCAATCGCCTGCAGGACGCCGTCGATGCCGGCGCGAACCCGCAAGGACGCCAACTGGCTTCGACGCAGATCGTCGAGCGCGCGAAGCTGATCGATGCGCGCGCGCTGCGCTGCCAATTGAGCGTCACCGCTGCGCCTGGCCATGGTCAGCCGTTGCAGCTCGATCCCGTTCCAGGTCTTCATCTCCTCGGCGCGCGAGCTGGAGAGCTTTACGCTGAGCGCCGACGTGAGGCCGCTCTTTGCAAGATCCCTGTCGACGTCGGCCCGCAGCCGGGCCTCGGTGAAATCGGCGCTGACCTTGGCCGCTTCCGCGCGCTGGCTGAGAATCTCACTTTGCAGCTCTACCTCGCGCCGTGCCAGATCGGCCACCGCTGCCCGAAGCTGCAAGGCGGCACCTCTTGACCGTGTCGAAGACGAGCGAGGAGCGGTCCAACTCCGGCGCAGCTGGCTTCAGCCGGGCCACCCCGAGCGTCACCAGGGTCGCGACGAGAATGATCACGAGGGTGACGATGAGCCGCCGCCTCCTTCGCATTGCGGGAAACTCCGGTCGGACGACATCCATCGAACGCGCCTCCAGCGCAAGGAGGTTGCCACGATTGTCATTTGACACATCTCGAGCACGGACAGTAGCTTACGATTGTTTTCGTAGATCGAAGGCATCAGAGGGTGTTCACCTGTGGGACGGCGGTGTTCGAATTTGAACAGTAATGCAGGGTCATCACCGAAAGTTCGAGTCGTGCAATGGGATCGTGGGGCTCGTCCAACCCTGCCGAAAGTCATGCATCGCGCCGTAGGTCGACCGGCAGATGTGCGTGAAGTGTTGACCGCTTACATTGGCGGCATGTACGAAATCGAACGACGCACGATTCTCTGGAAGCTTCCGCTGGCGAGCGCGGCATTCATGGCGGCCATTCCTGAATTGCTTCGAGGGGACGGGCCCGCTCCGACGTGGGATGACTTCGCCAAGCGGACGAGCGCAGTGGCGAAGGAGCTGTATGGCACCGGATCCTACGATGAGGACATGTACATCTACCGCTTGGCGGCCGAGGCGGCTCAGGCGCCGGATGTGCCCTCGGGCTTGAAGATGGTCCGGCTTGCCAAGCTCGATCCGCCATTCGAGTACGGGCCGGTATACCGCGGCGCTCCGATCGCCATCATCCAGTGGAAACTGGCGCCGAATTGTTGGCTTCCGGCGCACAATCACCCGCACTATGACGTGGTGACGGTCGGCCTCGAGGGCGAGGCGGTGGTCACGCATTACGAAGTGGATGGCGAGGCCCCGCCGTTCGATGCCACGACGGGATTCACGGTGCGGCGCTCGCGCGAGAGTCTGATCGGGCCGAGGCGTGTGTCGCCGCTGACCTCCACGCGCGACAATATTCACACGTTCCGATCCGGAGCCAAGGGCGCTCGCGGAATCGACATCATCACGAGGATGGGGAAGGACATCGGCTTCTCGTACATCGACATCACGGCGAAGCCGCTCGATGCTCAACGCGGGACGTACGAGGCGAAGTGGATGAAGCTGGAGTAGCGCTGCGACTCACGAGGGTGCCGCCCTTCGGACGGCACCCTCGGAGATGACACGGCACCCGCGGCTTAACTGATGGTGCTAGCCGTCAGGATCCATGCGCGGTCCGGCATCGGGCACGACGCCGCTTTCGTGGCTCGTGCCATTCGGGTCGAGAATCGGACCCTCCGTGGTGACGATGGTGCGGCGGCCGCTGCCGTTCGGGTCGATGGAGGCCCCGTATTTGGCGGTGATGACCATTGAGGTCAGGAGCATGAGAAACAGAATCAGTCGCATTGCTTCCTCCTTATGGCGAGTATTCCGTCATTCAGGATTCGGCGATAGCCGGTTTTGCCGTTCTGTCACGCACGTGGCACGCGTGAGACGGCAGTCCGTGACCCGACGGACTCATCCCTGACCCGACGCTGACGTTATGGGGAGGCGTGGGCTGCTGACTGAACCTCCGCTCCGAGTGTCACCACGTTGCGAACGAGAAGGTCGGTCCATTCCCCGGTGATCAAGGTGTCCAGTGACGCGAGTGATCGGTGAACTGAGGATGGCAAAGCCGCGGCCCGCGGCATTGCCATCGATCTGATGGGAACGCTGCAAGCCGCGGCCGGCGATCTGACCAAGGTCAAGCGAATCGTCAATCGTTACTGCTTCGTGCCGTCCGGGAGGTAATTGGCCTCGAAATTGTTTTGATCAGAATGGAGTGTCTCGAGCGTGTCCTTGTTCAACGTCCCAACGTTCTTGGGCGGCTTCGTGACGTCGAGGACTGTCATGACCACCGACTCGTTCGGCTTGCCGGCATACTGCAGAAACGGAATGCCCGATCCGGGCGCGTTGGCGCCGTCCTCGAAGACCATGAAGAACACTCCGGTCCCATACGGAACTGTTTCGGTCGCTCCAGGCACCACGCCCTTGCTGTATGTCAACGGAAGCAGATAGCCATCGGGGAAGTTGGCCTCGAGCGAGCCATTCTCAACTGGGGTTTTGCCGTGTCCCTGAACCTGATTGATGTTGAAGGTGAACGGCTGCGGTTTCTGATCGGTGTTGGCAACGCCGCGCAACATGTAGAGATGCCACACACCGCTGCTGTTGGCGCCCGAGTTGTTGTCGAACTGCCATTGCTGGAAATCGCCGAGTGGCTGGTAGGTGATCGTGACCTGCAGAACGCCGACCCGGCTCATCGGCACCTCCGCGCTCGTGTTCCGTGAGTACCACGCTGGCTCCGGAGGGATCGAGACTTCGTACTGCGCGGCATCCCGGCCATCCGGTATGGCGACGGCAGCCTGCGCCGTCGCGCTTCTACGCTGAGCTCACCGGTCGGCCCCTCGCGATCGCACAAACGTAACGCGGACCGGCAGCTCACTTCGCCGCGATTGCATGCGGGATCTTCTTCGTTCCGCCGAGCTCGGCGTCCGTGTCGGCGATGTTGCGCTTCACGAAGTGGTCGAATGCGCTCCAGTCGCCGTACTTCTCTTTCAGCTTCGCCGTCAGCTCTTCCACCAGCGCGTCTCCACTTTTCCCGGCCGTGCGCCCCTCGCTGACCAATCGACGTAGCTCCACGAGGTACCCCCGAAAGGCGTTGACGTCGTCGATGGTTCCAACACCACCGTGTCCGGACACGAACGCCGCGCCCGAGTGCGCCTTGGTCAGGGTGTCGAGCGTGGCAACCCAATCGGCCGTGGTGGCATCGATCAGGTTCGGCAGCGTATGCCGCCAGAAGAGATCGCCGCAGAAGATGACGTTCGCGTCGTCGATGAGCACCACGGAGTCGCCGCCGGTATGGCCTGGAAAGTAGCGCACCGAGATCCGTCGCGCGCCGAGGTAGAGGTCGATCGATCCATCGTAGGCGACCTGGGGCCCGGTCAGGCCTTCGACCGAAGCCTTCTGCGCGGGAGTGATGCCGACGCCATAGAACTTCAGATTCTCCGTATGAATCCAGTCACGGACGTTGCGTTGGGCGATGATCGTCGCACCCGCTTCCGCATACACGCCGTTCCCGCTGACGTGGTCGATATGGTAGTGAGTGTTCACGACGTACTTGACCGGAAGGGGCGTGATCTTGTGGATTTCAGCGAGCAGTTGCCGCGCGGCATCGGCCTTCTGGAAGCTGTCGATGATGGCGACGCCATCATCGCCGATCACGAATCCGGAGTTGCTGCCCGCCCCACTGCCCGGAACCGCCACCGCGGCCCAGACGTTGTGTCCAAGCGGCTGGAGCGTGAAGAAAGGTACGGTTGGCGCCGGAGCCGGCGCGGCCTTCGTTTCTGCCTGCGGAGGCTCCACTGGGCCGGCGTTTGCGAGCAGGGGAAGAAGTGCGATGAGGGAGGCAACGATCATCGGTCGTGCAATGTTCATGGCCGTCATCGTACAACCAGTCACCTGCTAACCACCGTCGCCGCGGCATGCTACGCTCCCGAGCGTGAGCGTTCGTCGCGGACTTGCGGCCGTCGCGTTCGTGATGTTGGTCGTCGCCGGCGTCGATTGGCAGCTACTGCTGCTGCCCTTCGTCGATCGGGCACCGCTCGTCGTCGAGAAACAGCGCGAAGCCGATCAGGAGTGGTGGCCGTCTATCCGCGCTTCCTCGCGTTCGATCGGCCTTGGCACTGGATCGCCGTCCTGGTGGCCATCGTCGTGGCGATGATCTTTGAGCCCGACCGAGGTCGGGAGCGTTTCGCGTTGTTGGCGATGGCCATCCAGCTCGCGTTCTATGTGGGCACGTACCTCATCACCCCAAGGACGT
>WNFI01053657.1_pt1 | contig 12454 bp, 7 predicted proteins | sample 5400471 | NCBI WGS metagenome assembly WNFI01 (sample SAMN13153348, study PRJNA577476) | soil metagenome | isolation source: 100 cm saprolite on Douglas fir-dominated hillslope | place: USA:California | collected 2013-09-17 | reverse complement strand
CGCGTCGAAGCGATATCCGGGTCCGCCCTCAGCTCCTGGACGAACTCGTAGCCATCCATGGTCGGCATGAGGATGTCTGTGATGACCAGGTCGGGATGCTCGGCGCGGACCCGGTCGAGGGCCTCGGCGCCGTCGGCGGCTTCGAAAAGGCGGTGCCCGGTGTAGCCGAGCAGCGTCAGCAGGAACTGGCGGTTCGTCGGGCGATCGTCGACGATTAGTATCTTTGCCATCGTTGCGCGATCAGGATTCGCCGGGCGACCGATGGGCACGCAGTCCCGGCGGCAAGAAGCCTTCGACCGTCCGGACAAAGGTCTCCGGGTCGATGGGCTTGGACAGGTAGCCGTCGAAGCCCTTCGAAAGCACGTTGTTGCGATCATTGGGCATCGAGAACGCGGTGACGGCGATGATGGGAATCGAGCGCAGCAGCGGGTTTTTTTTCAACTGCTGCACCACTTCGTAGCCGTCCATGACGGGCATCTGCAGATCGCAAATGATCAGATCGGGATGTTCTTTCCGAGCAGCTCCGACTCCCTCTGCACCATCCCGGGCAGTGAGCGTTGTGTAACCGGAAGCCTTGAGCAGATACTCCACCAGCTCGAGGTTGGCCTTGTTGTCTTCGATGATCAGAACGCGCGCCGCCATGGTTCCTCCGGCAACACCAGGGTAAAGGTGCTGCCCTTGCCGTACTCGCTCTTCAGCTCGATCCTTCCTTCCAGCGCTTCGGCGAGCTTCTGGCTCAAGTGCAGGCCGAGCCCGGTGCCCTCGTAGCGTCTATTGGCCGAATCGTCCACTTGCGTAAAAGCCCCGAAGAGCTTCTTCTGGTCTTCGGGGCGGATCCCGATGCCGGTGTCCTCCACGCTGATCTCGAGCGCCCGGCTTCCGTTTTCCTCGCGCCGCTCGGCCCTGATGCAGACGCTGCCGCGCTCGGTGAACTTGATCGCGTTGTTGGCAAGATTGATAACGATCTGGCTCAGGGCGCGCCGGTCGGTGCGCACGGTCAACTCCTGCGGCGCCGTTACCGTGAATTCCAGACCCTTGGCCTCCGCCTGCGGGCGCAGGGATGCGGCAACCTCGTCGATCACTTCCCTGCAGTCGGTGGCGACAAGGTTCAACTCCACCTTGCCCGACTCGATCTTCGCGAGGTTGAGCAGATCGTTGATCAGCGCGAGCAGGTGGTTGGCCCCGGTCTGCACCGTGCGCAACTGTTTCTCCTGGTCGGCGTTGAGCGGCCCGGGGAGCTTCATCAAGAGGGTCCCGGTGAAGCCGATGATGGCGTTCAAGGGCGTGCGCAGCTCGTGGCTCATGCTCGCGAGGAAGCGGTCTTTCGCCTGGTTCGCGTTCGCCAGTTTTGTCGCGAGCGGTTTCACCTGCGAGCGCAGCAGCACGGTCCCGCCCACGGCGAGGAGGACCAGCACTCCGAGGGTGAGCTCGAGCTGTTCTCGGATCGGGCGGAATACTTCGGCCGCGTCGATCTTTACCACCATTCCGAGGCCGAAATCACCGACCGGGCCATACGCGGCGACCACGTTCTGCGCGCTGTAGTCCTGGGTGATGATGACGCCGGTCTCTCCGCGCAGAGCACGGGTCATCGGCAGGGATTCACCGGTGACATTAACCAGCGGAGCGGAGAACACCCGGGTGTTGAGCCGCTGCGGAAAACAACGCAGCTGTTCTTCGCGCACGACGCACAAACCCATGTCCCCGGTGACCCCCATTCCCAGCACGTTCTGCGCGAGGCGGTTCAGCACTGGAAGCGGTTGCTCGGCGAGCACCACGCCGACCTCCCCTGTCGCATCGCGCAGCGGGATATGATGGCGCAGGAGAAAGCCGCGTTCCCAGACCAGCTCCGGCTTGTCGGGCGTCGCGAGCGTCACCGCCAGCTCCGGCGCTTTCACGAAAGCGCCTCCGCTCGCGACGACCCTGCCGTCGACATCGTAGTAGGCAAGACCGCTGAACCCCTCCTTCACGAAACTCCCGACAACTGCCCTGACGTTTGCCATGTTCGAGCCGTCGTCGCGGCCTGCGTGAATGATGCGCAGATTGCGGAGTAAGGCGGGTCGCGTGGCCGCGAGCCGGGCGTTGCTTTCGCGCAATTCGATCAGGTCGCGGAACATTTCGGTACGGCGCGTCAGCGCCGCGAGAACATTGTCGCTCACCAGCGTTTGCGCTCTCCCCTGGAGAATGGCGAAGCTTGCGATGCCGGCTGCGAGCGCTATCGCGACCAGGATCGTCGCGCCGACGACCGTGATCCTGTCGTCTTCCCGGGCCAGGAGCGGCGTCCGTGCCCACTCCAAGCGCTTCCATACAGACCACAAACCGAGAGCGAGAAGAAGCAAACCGGTGGCGGTGTGCACCGCCACGCCGGAGAAAAAGTACTCGGGGAAGAGCAAGGGGGCGCTGACCAGATAACCCACCAACCCGAGCACTCCGATCGTCCCGACCCCCAAGGTCAGCAAGCGCACCGCGGCGCCCATCCACGGGCGGCTCACGCGCGCCGCGAGGATCAGCACCGCTCCGCTCATCAGGAATCCGCATGCGGTGCCGGCCGACATCCGGCCCGGCGTCGCATTGGAATCATGCAGCCAGGCATGCAGCGAAGGCCAATCGATGCCGAGGTCTTTCTGCAGCAGATGCTCCGCGAGCACCAGCGCAGCGACGAAGACGAGCGCGCCGCCGATGACGGCGGTGACACGCCGGTACCAGTCGGCCTCGGAAAACGGCGCGAGCAGCGCGCCACCGGCGAGAACGAAGCACAGCGCCGTGTTGAAAACCATCGGCGTGAACCCCGGCAGCAGCCGCACCAGAAGCGAAAACTGCATCCACCAGCCGAGCATCACCGTCCCGCCGAGGAGCACAAGCAGTGCACCCACGAATCCGGAAAGCGGTATGCGTTTCATTGCGCTCATTTCTCCGGCAGCACCAGGGTAAAAGTGCTGCCTCGGCCGTACTCGCTTTCGAGTTCGATCCGACCTCCCAGCGCTTCGGCGAGCTTCTGGCTCAGGTGCAGGCCGAGCCCCGTGCCCTCCAGGCTTGGCCCCGTCTTTGCCTCCACCTGGCTGAAGGCTGCGAACAGTTTCGCCTGGTCTTCGGGATGGAGCCCGATGCCGGTGTCTTCGACGGTGATCTCGAGCGCTCGGTGTCCGTTTTCCTCGCGCCGCTCGGCCCTGATACGAACGCTGCCGCGCTCGGTGAACTTGATCGCGTTGTTGGCAAGGTTGATGACGATCTGGCTCAGAGCGCGCCGGTCGGTGCGCAGTGTCAGTACCCGCGGTACTGACACCGTGAATTCCAGTCCTTTCGCCTCCGCTTGCGGGCGCAAGGAGGCGGCGACCTCGTTGACTACTTCCCTGCAATCCGAGGCGACGAGATTCACCTCTACTTTTCCCGCCTCGATCTTGGCGAGATCGAGCAGATCGTTGATCAGCGCGAGCAGGTGCTTGGCCCCGGTCTGCACCGTGCGGAGCTGCTTCTCCTGATCGGCGTTGAGTGGCCCGGGAAGCTTCATCAGCAGCGTCCCGGTAAAGCCGATGATCGCGTTCAGCGGCGTGCGGAGCTCGTGCGACATGTTCGCCAGAAACTCGCTCTTCGTGCGGTTGGCGGTTTGTGCCAAGTCACGGGCTTTTTGCAGGGCCGTCGCTTGAGCCTCGATCCGTTCCGCCATGGAATTGAAACCCGCTCCCAACCGACCCAGTTCGTCGTCACGGTCCACGTCGAGTTTGAAATTCCAGTTGCCCGCGCCGATCTCCCTCGTCGCCTGCTCGAACCTGACGAGCGGAGCCAACACGTCGTGATTGACGATCCACGACGCGAAGCCCTTGGTCAGGGCGGCCAAGAACAGTCCAGCAAGGGTCACGAACAGCAGCTGGCGCTGCGCGCTGTTGATGCGTTCGGTCGCAATGTCGGTCAAACGGAATACGTCAGAGAAATTGTCCTGCTGTTCGGCCAAGAGCCGGCTGAGTAGCGTGCTCTCGAATAGCCGGGTCGATTCGTCGAGCGGTGTGTCGGAACGCGATCCGCCCTCGCCAGAAGTGAGCTCCGTGAAGAGGCGCAGTTCTTTCACCCTCCTTTCGCGCACACTGGTCAGTATTTGATCCTGCGTCGGTATCGAGGTCTGGGTGTTCGCGATGAGGTGGTCGACGCGATTCGAGACCGCATACCATTGCACCTTCGTGCGCTCATTGTGGTACAGGCGGTACTCAAAGGTCAGCAACCTCAGCTGTGAAAGTGCTCGCGCGATTTCGCTCGCCTCCTGGCGCTGGCGATTCGCGACATCAACCTCATCGTAGGTCCACCATATCAACGCCGCGATGAAGCCGATCATCGCAAGCGTCATGATTGTTACGAGCCGTTCCTTGGTGCGGATTTTCATGGGACGGATTCGCGTTAACGCATCACCGTAACGCGCGCGGGCTGCGCGGCCAGCAGCGCATCGAGATACAGATTGGGGAGAAAATTGGGAATGGGGCCCTTTTCGACGTATCCGCGTGTCATGGCCCAGCGCGCCTCCTCCTCCAGGGTATTCAGCTGCGATTGCCGCAATTCGACTCTGAAGTTGAAATCCCTCCAGCTAGGCCGCATGCCCTCGACCTCGACCTTCAGCCGCTCGGAGACGAGGTTCAGCCCCTCGTCCGGCTGCGCGCGGTTAAACTGCTCGGCCTTCAGAATGGCCCGCACCAGCTTCTCGATCGCTTTGGAATGTGCCTTCAAGTAATCGCGGCGGCCGATAAGGTTGAAAGTCTCCGTATAGGCGAGCGGCTCGTTAAAGGTTACTCCCTTATCGCCCAGTGCAAGTTGCGCATTCAGCACGTTCGGCTGCCAGGTCGAAGTTGCGTCTATGGTTCCCGCGGCGATTGCCTGCGCGATCTGACCGGGCGGCATATCCACCAGCGTGACCGAACCGGGCAGCACCTTGTTCCGGATAAGCAACGCCCACAGAAAGTATTCGCCGGCCGTGCCCAGGGTGACCCCGACCCTTTTACCCGAGAGATCGCGCGGCGCTGCGATGCCGTGCTCGCGCCGAGCGACCACGGCCAGATCGTTTGAAGAGTTGGACATGGTTGCTGCGATTGCAAGGGCTTCCCCCTTTGCAGCTGCGAGAACGAGTACCACCTCCGCCGCCGCCCCAAGGTCGGCCTTGCCTTGCACCACGAGCTCGACCGCCGCCTTGCCGTGGATCGTCGGCGTCATTGTCACCTCGAGCCCTTCCTCGGCGAAATGTCCCTTTGCTGCGGCGATGTACAGCAGCGCAGCGTGCGGCACCATGGGGATGGCGATCCTCAGCTTTTCGAACGTGGAATCCCGCGTTGGAGGCTGGCCTCGCGTGCCCAGGTAGCCGAGAGCGAGAAAGATCACTGCCAAAACTGCGGCCGCGCCCGCCTGGAATAGCCGACTATGGAGAATGCCAGTCATTTTTGTTCTCGATCGGACACGTCCCTCCATGCGGCGGCACGCGTTTCATGCGCTCATTTTTCCGGCAGCACGAGGGTGAACGTGCTGCCTCGGCCGTGCTCGCTTTCGAGCTCGATCCTTCCGCCCAGCGCCTCGGCGAGCTTCTGGCTCAGATGCAGGCCGAGCCCTGTGCCCTCCTGGCCTTGCTTAGTCCTTGCATCCACCTGGCTGAAGGCCGCGAACAGCTTCGCCTGGTCCTCGGGACGGATCCCCAGGCCGGTGTCCTCGACGCTGATCTCGAGCGTCCGGTTTCCGTTTTTCTCGCGCCGCTCCGCCCTGACACGAACGCTGCCGCGCTCGGTGAACTTGATTGCGTTGTTGACGAGGTTGATGACGATCTGGCTCACGGCGCGCCGGTCGGTGCGCAGCGTCAGCACTCGTGGTACGGTCACCGTGAGTTCCAGCCCCTTACCCTCGGCCTGCGGGCGCAACGACGCAGCAACCTCGCTGATCACTTCCCCGCAGTCCGTGGGGACCAGTTTCAGCTCCACCTTGCCCGACTCGATCTTGGCGAGATCGAGCAGGTCGTTGATCAGGGCTAGCAGGTGCTTCGCACCGGTCTGGACGGTGCGCAGCTGCTTCTCCTGGTCGGCGTTGAGCGGCCCGGGGAGCTTCATCAGCAGCGTCCCGGTGAAGCCGATGATGGCGTTCAAGGGCGTGCGCAGCTCGTGGCTCATGCTGGCGAGGAAGTGGTCTTTGGCCTGCATGGCGTCCGCCAGCTCGACGTTCTTGTCCTGCAGCGTGCTCTCGATGAGCTTGCGATCGGTGATGTCGCGGATGGCGCTGGAAACCAGAGTTTCCCCTTCCGTTTCGAGCGGGCTCAGGCTGATCTCGATGGGAAACTCGGTTCCGTCCTTGCGCCGGCCGTAGAGCTCCAGGCCGACGCCCATCGGTCGCACCTTGGGATCGGCAAAGAATCCGTTGCGGCGGTCGGGATGCTTGTCCCTGTACCGCTCCGGCAGCAAGAGCTCGATTTTCTGGTCGAGCAGCTCGCTGCGCGAGAAGCCGAAGAGCTTCTCCGTCTGGGAGTTGACCAGAACGATGTTTCCCTGCCGGTTGACGATGATGATCGCGTCAGGCGCCGATTCGAGCAACCCTTTGAATTTCTGCTCCGCCTTCTTGCGTTCGCTGATGTCGCGGATCGCGCTCATGACGAGCGTGCCTTCCTCTGTCTTCAGGGGGCTCAAGCTGATTTCCACGGGGAACTCCGTGCCGTCCTTGCGCAGGCCGTACAGCTCCAGACCCATTCCCATGGTGCGCGTCCGCGGCTGGGTGAAGAAGTTGGAGCGATGGCCGACGTGCGCGTCCCGGAAGCGCTGCGGCAGCAGGATTTCGACCGGCTTGCCCTTGAGCTCTCCGCCCGAATATCCGAAGAGATGTTCGGCCTGGGAGTTCGAATACACGACACGGCCGGTGAGATTGATCATGACGATGCCGTCGGGCATCGATTCCAGGAGGTCGCGAAACCGCGCCTCGACCAGCTTCGCATCGCGCATCACCCGCTGGCGGGTGATGTCCTTCTTGCTCGAGAGAACGAACTCTACCTTGCCTTGGGCATCGCGCACCGCCCTGGAGGAGATGTCTACGTAGATGGGTGAGCCGTCCTTCCTGCGGCGGACGGATTCGTAGGCGGAGAAACCGGTTTCGAGCGCTTCACGAAGAATCTTGCGCTCTTCCTCGATGCGATCCGGCGGGACGATGAGCTCGTTGACCGCGCGTCCGACGGCTTCCGCGCCGGTGTACCCGAAGAGGGTTTCCGCGCCTTTGCTCCAGTACAGCACCTCTCCATCCCGGCTCGTCGCGATCACCGCGTCGGGGGATTCATCGAGAAGCAGCTTGCCGAAATCGGTTTTCACCGGTGCCTCGGGACGCAGTTCAAACACCGGGGAATTGCGGTGGCGAGAATGGATATTTCAAAATGTTTCGCGGACATGGCCCTTCCTCCGTGTCAACGTCGAACCGGTCTAGGAGGCAGGTCGCGCGGCGAGTGCGGCGCGATAGGCACAGAAAAACCGGCTTAGATCACCGGTGGCGGGTTGCTGGCGCAACCCCTGACTATCCGCGACCGCGGAGGGTGCCCTGTGCCGGGCGGTTGGTGTTCGTTAATTCAGCCGCGAAAAGAAGTCACTGGTTTTTCCCATTATTCGGGATTCCCTGATGGTACCTACGGTCATCATAGCTCAATACGATTCATCCACACGAGTATTCAAGACGTGTCAGGGAATCCCTGACAACGGGTCGCGCGGTCACACAAGAGTGAGGCTCAGTACGAGAGCCACTGCGGGCGCTTCGCGGAGATGACCTTGGTGTTGACCCCGCACCAGTTCAGGCCGCCGAACAGCCGCCCGTGCTCGATCTTGACGCAGCGATCCATGACTGCTTCGAGTCCCGCGGCTTCCGCCCTTTTTGCCGCTTCGGTGTTCTTCACGCCCAGTTGCTGCCACAGCACTTTCGCGCCGATCGCGATCGCGTCCTCGGCGATCGGCATGATGTCTTCGGTTTTCCTGAAGCAGTCGACGATGTCCACCTTGACCGGGATATCGCGCAGCGACTTGTAGCACTTCTGGCCGAGGATGGCGTCGTATCGCGGATTGACGGGAATCACGGTGTAGCCGTGCTCGATCATGTATTTCGCCGCGAAGTAGCTCGGGCGGAACCAGTCGCCGGACAAGCCGACGACTGCGATGACCTTGCTCGTCTTCAGGATGCGGCGCAGCCCGGGAATATCGTCGACCATGGATTGTCCTTGAGATCCAGCGCGATTCTATCCAATCGGCACAGGGGCCGCATCGCTGCGGTATAGTTGCGGCTTTTCACGCACCGTCCAGCAATGGCCAACACCGGCACAACGAGGACCGCGGCCCAGATCCTCGTCGATGCGCTGATACATGGCCGAGGCCTGGGCCAAGGTCACCGGGCGCCCGGGGATCTGCTTCGTCACGCGAGGGCCCGGAGCGACCAACGCTTCGATCGGCGTGCACACCGCGCAGCAGGACTCCACTCCGATGATCCTTTTCATCGGCCAGGTGCCGGGCGAATTCTCCGACCGCGAATCGTTCCAGGAGATGGACTACCGCCACATGTTCGGGCCGATGGCGAAGTGGGTCGCGCAGATCGACCGCCCCGAGCGCATGCACGAGTACGTGAGTCACGCCTTCCATCTCGCCATGTCCGGCAGGCCGGGCCCGGTGGTGCTCGCGCTTCCCGAGGACATGCTCACCCAGACCGCCGCCGTCGCCGACGTCTCGCCTTACCAGGTGGTGCAGGCGAGTCCCTCGGCTGGCGACATGGCCAGGCTCGGCCGCATGCTCGAGCGGGCGAGGCAGCCGCTCGTGATTCTGGGCGGCACGGTCTGGACGCGCGAAGCCTGCAGCGATCTGCAGGCGTTCGCGGAAAGCTCGGGACTCCCGGTCGCCTGCTCGTTCCGCTTCCAGGATCTCTTCGACAATCGCCACGACCACTACGCGGGCGACGTCGGAATCGGCATCAACCCCAAGCTCGCCGAGCGCGTGCGCAATGCGGACCTGCTGCTCGTGATCGGCGCGCGGCTGGGCGAGATGACCACCGGCGCCTACACGCTGGTCGAGCCGCCGCGGCCGAAGCAGAAGCTCGTGCACGTGCACGCCGGCGCCGAAGAGCTGGGCCGCGTGTACCAGGGCGAGCTGCTGATCAACTCCGGGATGCCGCAGATCGCGGTCGCGCTAAAAAATCTCAGGGTGGATGGCAGCGCCTGGAAATCCTGGCGCGAGCGGGCGCGGGCCGACTATCTCGAATGGACGAAGCCCGCTCCGAACCCGGGCAAGGTTCAGCTCGCCGAAATCGTCGCCTGGCTGCGAGAGCGCCTCCCCGCGGATGCGATCATCGCCAACGGCGCCGGAAATTTCGCCGGATGGATCTCGCGCTTCTACCGCTATCCGGGGCTGCGCACGCAGGTCGCGCCCACCAACGGCTCGATGGGCTACGGCGTTCCCGCGGGCGTCGCGGCGAAAGTCGCGCATCCGGAGCGCGTCGTCGTCTCGATCAACGGCGACGGCGACTTCCTTATGAACGGGCAGGAAATTGCGACCGCAGTACAGTACGAACTGCCGATCGTTTTCATCGTCGTCAACAACGGCATGTACGGCACGATCCGCATGCACCAGGAGCGCGAGTACCCGGCGCGCGTATACGGAACGACGCTCGTGAACCCGGATTTCGCCGCTCTCGCCCGCGCTTACGGCGCCTCGGGAGAAACGGTCCAGGAGACCGCTCAGTTCGCGCCTGCCTTCGAGCGCGCGATCAAGACCGCCGAAGCGGCGGGCAAGCCGGCGCTGATCGAGGTGCGGATCGATCCCCAGGCCATCACCACTTCCACGACCCTGGACGCGATCCGTGCGAGGGCTCTCAAGGGTTAGTCCGCCGGTCGTGGGCACTCAGCGCAGGTTCGAGACGTACACCACGTGCGGCGGGATCGCGCCGCCGCGATAGAGCGCTTTGCCGTAGGTTTGCCAGAGGCGATCCGCTTCCTCGTGCTCGCCCGCGGCGTGCCCGCCGAGCATCGCCGTGAGCAGCAGGAAACGTCCCCAGTCGTCGCCTCCCTCGGCGGGCCCCTCGAGCAGCTTGCGGGCGCGCTCGAGCATCGCCCGCGCATCGCGCGAGGCGATCGCCGCGTATATGATCAGCCGGTCACGGACGTGCGGTGACAGGCGCTCCGCGCCGCAGCCCAGCCAGCTGGTATCGGTCCAGAGCGCGCGACCCAGCTTCGGCGCGAGGTGCGCCGCGGTAATCTCGGCAGCCCAGTGCAGCTTTTCGATCGCCGCCTTCGGCGGTTTGGCGCCGCACAAGGCTCCGCGCCGTTTCAAGGTGAGCAGGGCGGTGCGCACGAATTCGTTGTCCACGAGGAGTGGATCCGCAGAAGAGGAGGTGAGTCCCCGTTCCAGCTCGAGGGCCACCGATTGGCTGATCACCGGCGGGGAAATGTCGGATTCGGGCAGCGGGTCGCGCAAATAGGCCCGGGGCGAGCTGCCGGCCATCTCGAGAATCGGCAGCGGCGCGTTTACCAGCGAGAAGATCGCCCGGGCAAAGGCCACCTCGAAGCGCGCGCGGGGAGCTTCGAGTTGCACGATCGGGCGGAAGTCGGAATTGACCGGAGCGCGGAGCGTCGCGAACAGCGGCGCGATCTCGCGTTTGGAGCCGACTCTGCGCGCGCTCACGTCCTCTATGCGCCTGATGTCCAGGCGAGCGAGCTCTTGCATGAAGACGGACTCCTTCCCGGGCAAAGGACCCGCGGGCGGCACGCGCCCCTCGGCGACCGCGACGACGACGAGGTCCGCGGAATTCGCCGCGTACACTTCGTAGTCCGCGAAGTTCTCTCCGAGCGCGGCCAGCATGGAACCGAGCAGCCGGTCGTTCAGTTCGTAGATCTGCAGCCACTGCACGAACAGGCCCTGTGGCGCGAGATAGCGCTTCGAATCGCGATAGAACTCCGTCGTGAAAAGGCTGGCGACCCCGTTCACCCAGGGATTGGAAGGCTCGGAGATGATGACATCGTAGAGCCTGCCGTGGCGCGCGAAGTAGCTTTTCGCGTCCTCGAAAAAGACCCGGCTCCGCGGGTCGCGGTAGGCGCGGATGTTGCGCGGAAAGAAGGAACGCGCCCCGGCCACCATCGCCGGTTCGATCTCGATCGAATCGACCTCGCGCGGACCGCCGTGCGACACCAGCACCGCCGCGGTCAGGCCCGAGCCCCAGCCGATGTTGGCGAAAGTCTTGGCCTCGGGTTTGATCAGCAAGGGCAGCGCCCCGAGCAGCGTCATCGTGTATTCGTCCTCGCGGGGCGGCCGGCTTGGATCCATGCTGATGGCGGCGTCGGGTTTGCCGTTGGTCAGGATCGAAACTCCGCCGAGGTCGGCGCCGCGTACCGCGATCGAGCCCGTCTTGCCGTCGAGATAGAAAAAGACCTTCGTGCCTTCGGGTACTGCCGCGCCGTAGCGAAACACGCCCGACGCAAGGCGCTCGGGTTGGAGAATCTCGGCGCGCGCCGTCGCAGTCGCGGCAAGCATACCCAGGATGAGCGCCGCAAAGGCGTGGATGCGCCGGAACGCCGCCAGCGAATGGCGCAGCAGCCAGGCCCCGAGCAGCATGTCCGCGGCCGCGCCGAGCACGAGAGCAAGCTTCAGTCCGGCGTCGGGTACCAGCACGTGCACGGCGATGAGCACGCCTGCGATCGCGCCCAGGGTGTTCGCGGCGTACACCTGGCCGATCGCCCGCTCGCCTCGCCCGCCGCGCAGCAGCACGTGCGTGAAAAGGGGCAGGGTCATTCCCGCGAGGAAAGTGGCGGGCAGCATCACTGCGAAGGCGAGCGCATGGCTGAAAAGGTTGAACACCGGGTAGGCGGCCTCGTTGTGCTGGAGTATTGCAAGCGCCCAGGCCATCCAGTCGAAGGTCCAGTGATAGACGAAGATGGTCGCGAGCGCGGCGAGCCCCATGCCGAGCTGTACGATGCCCGCGTAGCGCACCGGGTCCGCGATCTTGTCTATGCGGTTCCGGATCCACAGGCCGCCGAGAGCGAGCCCGGTGATGAATGCGGAGAGCATCAGCTCGAAAGCGTGGAACGAGGAGCCGAGGACGAGCGAGAGCATCCGGATCCAGGCGATTTCGTATACGAACGAGGCCAGTCCGGTGACAAAGGCGCCCGCGAGAAACAGGCGGATGATTGTGTTCCCGGACAGGGCCGCGCCGCCGGAGGGTGCCGCGGCGAGCGCGGCAGGCTCGCCGCGGCGCGCGAGCGCAAGGACCGTCGCGGCGAGGGCGAGGTTCAGCGCGCCCGCAAGCCGCATCGTGCCGGGCATCCCGATCCAACCGAGCAGCAGGAACGCCGAGGCGAGCGCACCGGCGGCCGCACCGATGGAATTGGTGAAGTAGAGCATGGCCAGATGATGGCCGCTCGCCTCGGGCCCGCGGCGGATGATCGCGCCGGAGAGCAGCGGGAAAGTCATGCCGAGCAGCACGGTCTGCGGGACGATCAGCA
>WNFI01083963.1_pt2 | contig 12455 bp, 13 predicted proteins | sample 5400471 | NCBI WGS metagenome assembly WNFI01 (sample SAMN13153348, study PRJNA577476) | soil metagenome | isolation source: 100 cm saprolite on Douglas fir-dominated hillslope | place: USA:California | collected 2013-09-17 | reverse complement strand
CAGAGATTCCGTCAGAAGCTGTCTCGCTAGCCGGCCTCTCGTCGCGCCCAGCGCTCCACGAACAGCAAATTCCTTCGTGCGGCCTGTTGCGCGGGCCAGCATCAAGTTCGCGACATTCGCGCAGGCGATTAGCAGAATCAGCCCTACAATCGCAAAGCAGATCATCACCTCCGGCGCGCCTTCATTCCTGCCAATTTCGTTAGTCATGGAGTTCGCGAGCAGAGTCAGGTTCGTATTCGTCAGCGGGTACTGCGTTTCGAGACGCGCAAAAAGCGCAGCGCTTTCCCCTCCAGCTTGTTTTGAGGTCACGCCGGGCCTCAGCCGGCCAAATGCAGAGAGCCAGGAGCCACCGCGGTCGGCGCGCTCCTTGTCTGTCAACGCCAGGGGCGTCCACAGATTAGCGATGCCCATCAAGGGAAACTGAAACGTTCCCGGCATTACCCCGACTACTGTGTACGCCTCTCCCCCTATCGTGATGTTTCGTCCGATTATGTTTGGTTCTCCAGCGAATCGACTCTGCCACAGTCCCTGGCTGAGAATGGCCACGTGCGGGGCGCCCGGACGATCCTCATCCGGCGTGAATGTCCGGCCGAGCATGGGTTTGCCACCTAGCGTTTCAAAATAATTCCAGCTCACTCGTCCGCCCTCGACCAAGGAGGGAGGGCCGTCGCCCGTGAGATTGAAATTCCAGCCCGCCCACCCCGCGGTCTGTTCGAATGAGGTATTCTGCTTTTGGAAATCGAAGAAATCCGCCGTCGACGTGACGCTATTCCTCGTCCATCCTTTTTTCTTATCATGCGACACGAATACCATTAGCCTGTCGGCCTTCGGATAGGGCAGTGGCTTGATCATCCAAGCGTTGATGTAGCTGAAGATCGCCGTGTTCGCGCCGATGCCGAGGGCCAGAGTGACGACGGCGATAACCGTGAATCCAAGGCTCTTGCGGAGTTGGCGAATCCCGAATTTCAAATCATGCCAAAGGGTTTCAAGGAGCCCTCCGCCCCGTTCTTCCCAGCTCAAATCCTTGATGTATCCGCGATTTCCGAAGTGCTGTTCGGCGATTCGGCGCGCGGCTTCCGGAGTCATTCCGCGGCGGATGTTCTCCTCGGTGCGCAAATCGATGTGAAACTGCCACTCCTCGGTGATTTCGTGATGAACAGTATCGCCACGGCGCAGCGCCCGCAAACGCATCGCCAGTTTTGTGAGCCACTCCATGGTTCCTCCTTCAGGCGGTGCGCAGCACCTTGCCAATCGCGACGGAAAGGTGCGACCAATTTGCTTCCTCAAGATTCAGCTGCTTGCGGCCCTCGCGGGTCAGCTTGTAGAAGCGGGCGCGCCGGTTGTTTTCGGAAACTCCCCACTCGCTGACAATCCAACCTCTTCGCTCGATGCGGTAAAGCGCCGGATACAATGTGCCTTCCTCGACCTTGAGCATTTCTTCGGCAAGTTGTCCGATGCGTTGTCCGACTCCGTATCCATGCATCGGTCCAAGCGAGAGCGCCTTCAAAACGAGCATATCGAGCGTGCCCTGGGGCAGTTCCGGCTTCTGTTTGCCTGTCAAGGGGATCTCCTATTCGCTTCTAGTGGAGCGTACCCTCGTTTCCCTAGAAGGTCAAGGGGGGTAGTTGTTCGAGCTTTGGATTCGCTCTTGACAAAGTAGCTCGATATCCGATATATCGGAATGCGAGTATGAAGACCGATCTGGAGCCCTTTCTTCCTTTATCCGTCGCCACCCAACACATCCTGCTGGCGTTGTCAGATGAAGACCGCCATGGCTACGGAATCATGCAGGAAGTCGCGCGCCAGTCGGGAGGCAAATACAAGATGGGCTCCGGCACGCTCTACGACAACCTGGAAAGACTCATCGAGCAGAGATTAGTGACAGAGACTTCCAGCCGATCCCCAAAAGACGACCCGCGCCGGCGCTACTACCGATTGACCGCGCTTGGTCGCCGCGTTTTCTCCGCTGAGGTCGCCCGCTTGGAAGGAGTAGTGCGCGAAGCGAAGTTGCGCTTGCGAGGAGCAAGGCCAAAGGAGGCCTGATGATGCGTTCTGTTTACCGCAACCTGCTGTGGCTGCACCCGCCGCGGTTCCGCGAGCGCTTCACCGAGGAGATGTTGTGGATATTTGACGAAACGCCAACCAGCCGGGAAAAAACATTTCTCCTTCACGACGGACTCAAGTCGCTGGCAACGCAGTGGGTGGTGCGCTCCGGAATGTGGAAGATCGCGCTCGCCGTTTTGGGGGCGCTTATTCAAGCGCACTTCATATTGCACCCCTATTGATCAGCATGCAGGAGGCCGGCGTGCAACCCCACATAAAACAAAAGATTCGTTTCGTCTTGAAAGGCACTTTGCTGTTGTTCGTGGTGATGATTCTTGCGGGCCTCACCTACCAACAGATTGGCGAGCGGCTGGATCGCAAGCGGTTTCCGCAAGTGGGCCGCTCGGTGGATATCGGCGGACGATCCCTCAACATTTATTGTTCGGGCGAAGGCAGGCCGCCAGTCATTTTCGAGTCGGGCGGGCCCGGCCCAGGCCTTGGATGGGAGCCCCTACAGACTGAAGTCGCGAAGTTCACGCGGGCGTGCTGGTATGACCGGGCTGCTGAAGGCTGGAGTGACCCAGGTCCTTTCCCTCGGACCAGCGCAGCGATCGCCAGTGATCTTCACGACCTCCTAAGGCGAGCAGGCGAATCGCCGCCGTACATATTGGCTGGGGCATCGTTCGGCGGTTTGAATTCGCGGGTCTACGCTGGGCTCTATCCCAATGAAGTAGCGGGTCTGGTCTTTATTGACTCGGCGCACGAAGATGAACCGTTACGCGCGCCCAAGTTTTATCTCGGCCGCACGGCGCCGCGATTTCTCTGGCATCCCCTCCAGCTTGCCTTCCAGACCGCCGCTGTGGTTGGACTGGTCCGGTTTACCCGATCGTCTTCTGCGCAAACCAAGCGTCCGCCGGAGATGACTCGGGACGAGATCACTGCAGCATTGCGGCAACAACCAAAGTCGTTTGTGGGGAATATCTCGACGGGCGTTGTGATGCCCGAGAGCTTAGCCGAGGGGAAGTCTGTTACGAACCTCGGAGATCGCCCCATCATTGTGTTGACAGCCGGACAACCGCTCGATTTTCGAGACCCAGAATTAAACAGGCAGGCAGCGGCTTATCAGCAGATATGGATTCATGAAATACAACCGAAGCTGGCGCGGCTCTCCTCGCGCGGACGCCAGATCGTCGTCGCGAATAGCAACCACGGAAGTATCCCCGCCGATGTCGTGATTACTGCGGTTCACGACGTCATAAGGGAAATCCGTGGCGAAGCGCCGAGACACTAGGCAGTTACTCACGGAATCCATGTAACGCGGGCCTGAGTCTTCGTCTAGAAAATCATGCGGTATGAAGGCGATGGCGGCACTATGCGTGTTCGTGAGCGCTTGGGCGGCAATGGGAAGTGGACAAGAGTCTGTGAAGCCAAGCGGTGAGGAAGGAAGAATCATCGCGCTGGAGTCAGCCTGGGACCAGGCAGAGCAAAACAAGGACGGGGCGGCACTCGCGGGCCTGCTGGCCGACAAACTGGTGTACGTGGACTATGACGGCAGCTTGAGCAACAAGCAGCAATTACTGGAGAGCGTCAAGAGCGCAGGAGTCACTTCCGAGCAGATCAACAATGAAGGGGTAAAGGTGCAGCTGTACAACGATAACGTGGCAGTGAGCACCGGTATTTACAGGGACAAGGGCGTCGAGAAGGGCAAACCGTTTCAGAGGCGTGGACGTTTCACGAACGTATGGATCAAGCAAAAGGGCGCCTGGCAATGCATCGCCAGCCAATCAACGCTAATCGCGCACTAGGATTGGTAGTTTGCGGACGGTTTTCACGCCAGGCGAAAAGACGCAAGCTGTTTCTGATCGGGACCGTTGAAAGGAAGATCGAAGGGTGAGGTCGAGTTACGGTCTGTCGGGGCTTTCAAACACTTCTTTGAATGCCAAATAAGTCGCCACGCCGGTAGCGCCGATGACGTACCACATGAACTTGCTCTTGGCGGCTTTAATTGGTGGTCCGCCATAACCCTTGGTGCCTGCGCCACGCGGCCCCTGCGGGTCGGCCGCGTTGGGGTCGAGAACGACACGGTAGGCAACGCCTTCCGGAATCTCCCGCACATCATCCTCGACAGCGATACGCAGTGAACCGCGAGTGCTCCTGACGACCAATTCCTTGGGATTTAGGACAGTGACGCGTCCCACGGTGGGCTGATCGGTGCTCGGGCGAATCACGGCAGAACCGACGTGCAAAGCCAAAGCTTTCGAACTGGCGGTGGAAAAAGTCACCGTGCCGAAAGTCAGTGTTGCGGCCGGGCTGGCGTCATCCCGTGAGAAGGTAGCGATGCTCGTGCTGGAAAGAAGCAGCCGCGCGGCCCCGGTCCGCACCTGGACGCTGCCGAACTGGTCCGTGCTGAGTCTGTCGCCAGCGAAAATGGTTGCGCCAACAGATGCTTGTGCCGCGCCGACGTGGGCACGATCCGCATAAACTACGGTACCTAGCGAAGAAGCAGGAGCAGCCCAAAGAGGCGTGGTCAGGAGTGAAAATGATACGAGCAGGGCAAGAATACCCTTCGCAACGGAAACGACACACAGCCGCGTCATCAAACGCCTCCAAGAGGGCTCGTCGCAGAATACTGAGTAAACTTACTGGCGTCAATCGGTAAACAGTTCTTGAACTTAAAGAGTCACGTCTGCCCGCGGCCCGCGGAGTTTGCTGGCCGACGGAGCGTTCCGCTGTTACAATGCAGGAAAAGATGACCGACTGGAAACAGATTACCGCCCGCATCCGCCGCGCGCGCACCAGCAAAGATCCCGCGGGGCAGTTATCAAATCTTTACCAAAAGACGCGGGACGCCATGGTGGCGTTCGAACTCGCGAAGTTTTTCGAAACTTCTGGGCAGAATGCCGATGCCGCAAAATGGTATTCCGCGGCGGCGGAGAGATTCCGCCGCTCGGATTGGAAAGTCAAAGCGCAGGAAGCTGCGGTCCGTCTCGGAGGCGCGCCGGGCGAGATTCCTCTGGATGCTGGGCCGCTGCCAGCGGTGAGCACATCCGCGACTTCCGGGCCGGAGAGAAAAGGCCGCCGGCGGGGACGCCGTGGCGGCCGGAACCGGCGAAAGGGCAGTAACGGCAAGGAGGAGGTGGTCGCTCCGGGTCAGCACTTGGCGGAAGCGCCAGCCCCGCGACGCGGATTACCTCCGGCGGTATTCGATGAGTCGGCTGGACCGGTTCCTCCTCGAGTGATGCACAGCCGGGCGCTGCCCAGCCTGCCCGTCGAGCCGATTGGAGAGCCGGGTGGAGTCAGCGTGAAGGGGCGCTATGGCGATCCTGGACTATCTTCCCGGATTTCACTGCTGGAAATGCAGTTTCGCAGATTGATGACCTGCCCCCCCGCGAAACTGGACGAGGCGGACCGTGCTCCAGCAGGGCCGGGTGTATTTGTCCTGACGGACTCGGACTTGACGAGCTATTACTATGTGGAAGCCTGCCAGACGCTGCGCATCGCCATCGGCAATTTGTTGCGCGGGGGATCGAGGGGCCGCGGGTCGGAGTCGATCAAGCCGCAACTCGCGCAGCACTTGGGAATTCAGGAAGCGCGGGTTGCGAAGTATCTCGCCGAGCACTGCGTAGTGCGTTGGCTGCAATTGGATGAAGGCGCTTCGAATTTTGCACACTTTGTGATCGCGGTTCTTCGGCCAGCCCTGAACGAATAGACGATACTTGGCAGGGACTCGGCAGGATTCCCCCCGCCGAAGGGCAAAGTTCGGGGAACAGTCAAACTATAGGAGTCTAAAGACTTATTGGAAGTACCCGGTGTTCGTGGTACGGTTTTTAGGCACACAAAGTGAGCCCGGGGGCAGTCGTTTGGGCTTGGCTCCGACGATTGAATGGGCTCGAGCTAGCTGAAGGCCAAGTAGCAGGCATTCTTGAAAGTGGAGGATAGAGGTTTATGCCGAATCAAGTAGGCACGCAAATCGCAAGGACGTTTGATTGGGCAGTTTGCAAGGCAGCTGGAATCACATTTAACACCGTCCAGTACTTCAACAAGCGCAATCCCAATCCTTCGGTCACGCCGAAGTGGTCGGATAAGCCGCTGCTGAAGTCGTGGGAAAAGACCAAGCCGACATTGGGCTTCCCGAGGCAGACCGATTCTCTCTGTCCTGCGTGCGTGAAAGAAGCACGCGAAGCCATCATTGCCGGGAAGAAAGACTGGCGCGACCTGATGCACGAAAAGGTCGGCGAGATCAAGGCGCAGATTATCGAGCGCGACGGGCAAATCTGGATGGTTAAGGATTGCCCGCTGCACGGCCACTACGAAGACATGATGGCCGTCGACGCCAAGTTCCTGGAATGGATCGAAAAGCAATTCCCAGGCCGCGACATTCCCGCGCATAACGACGAAGAACTTCACAAGCACGGCTCCTCGACGGTGCGTTATGGCCGCGGGTCGGTGCTGACCGTAGACCTGACCAACCGTTGCAACATGATGTGCGACCCGTGCTTCATGGACCAAATGTCAGTACAGTTCAGCGGCGGCGAGCCTACCATGAGCCCGTATTTCTTCGATGCCGTCGCGTATGCGCGCAAGATTGGCTACAACAGCGTGCAAGCAGCGACGAACGGCATCGAGTTCGCCAAGAGCAAGGAGTTTTGCAAGAAGGCGTTTGAAGCGGGCATGCGTTACGCCTACCTGCAATTTGACGGCATCGGCAACGACGCTAACAGCCACCGGCAGATTGGCAACCTGTTCGATGTGAAGCTGCGCGCCATCGAGAACATGCACGAAGCGGGCATCGAAATCGTGCTGGTGGTGACCATCGTCAATAACGTGAACAACGATCAGGTTGGCACCATCGTGAAGTTCGCGATGGAGAACCCCAAGAAAATCGCGTTCGTCAGCTTCCAGCCGGTTTCGTTTACGGGGCGCGACGAAGACATTACACCCGAACGCCGCTTGCGCCAGCGCTACACGCTTTCGCACCTGGCCAAGGACGTCAGCAGCCAGGTGGGCAAAGTCGAGCCGACGCGCGACTGGTTCCCGATTTCGTTCATCAGCACATTTGCTGGATTCTCGGACATGGTCAAGGGGCAAGAGTCCAACTGGGGCTCGCTCTCCTGCGGTTGCCATCCGAACTGCGGCGTGGGCACAGCGCTGATGATCAACAAGGAAACGAAGGAATGGGCTCCCGTTCCGCGATTCCTAGATGCCGAGCAACTGACAAAAGACGTTACGGCGATTACCGACGCGGCGCGCGGCAAGAATTTTTCGAACTTCATGATGGCCATGGCCCTCTTGAAGAACTACCACCCGTTCCAGGGGCCGAAGGGGCTCAAGCTGTATGACCTCTTCAAGAAATTTGACAAGACCTGGGCGCTGACCAAGGGTTCGGAGAAAAAGTATGGCCGGACTTCGCCGGAGCGCACTTACGAAGATGCCATGAAGCGTCGCCAGAGCGATCCTTGGAACTTCCTGTTCATCGCGGGGATGTGGTTCCAGGATTTGTTCAACTACGACTTCCGCCGCACCGAAATGTGCATCATTCCTTATGCGACGCAGCAGGGTGAAATTTCCTTCTGCGCGTACAACACCGGTGTGGGCTGGCGGCAGATCATCGAGAACATGCATAAGAACGCGACCGTGGCCGAGTGGTACAAGAACCACGGGAAGCATGAAATCTACGCCAAGGGCAAGAACGTCAACCTCCAGAGCTTCGAGCATTCGTTGAAGATTGACACTGAAGATGCAGCGCGTGTTCGCCATCTTGAGCACGACATTCCCGTAACTGCAGCGGAAGAAGAGCGAGCTCGCCGCAAGAAGGCCTACGAAGAACAGGCCAAGGTCCGCGCGATTTACGAAGAGCTAGTGCTTAAGAAGCCTCAGCCGACGGTCGTGCAGATTGGCACCGTCAGCGACATCGCCAAGGCCGTGCCTGCCAATTTCGCTAACGCGGGCAAGCCGGTCAGCATCGCTCCCGCGAATGGCAATGGCCATTCCAACGACAACGGCGTCACCGCCAAGACCGACGAGAAGGCTGCCGAAGCCGTCGCCGGCGACTAAGCATCCTGTCCAACTCTGCCGATTTGCAACTGCCTTCCGACTGGTCGGAGGGTAGTTGCTTTTAGGAGAACGCGTTTGTTTGCCGTGGCTGGTACAATTGGTGAAGATACAGATAGGAAGTCAATATGCCTATTTACGAATACATTTGTGAGGATTGCCAGACGCACTTCGAGAAAATTGTGCTGAACAAGACGCAGGAAATTGCCTGCCCGAAGTGCGCAGGGAAGCGGAACGCGATTCAGCTCTCGGTCTTCAGCGCGGCCAATGGGTCGAGCAACGGCACTTCGGCCAAATCATCCGGCGGATTCTCGGGCGGAGGCGGCAGTTGCTGCGGCGGAGGTTGCGGCTGTAACTGACTTCTGAAAGCGCCTGCGTCCAGTGTTAATCAGCCATTCCTCTCTGATATTGTTCGTCACCGGCGCTGCGATCTTGCTGGTGATCCCGGGCCCGGCGGTGACGTATGTAGTCAGCCGGAGCATCGGACATGGGCGCGCGGCCGGTCTCGTTTCCGTCACGGGCATCGTGACCGGAACGTTGTGCCACGTGGTTGCGGCGGCCCTGGGAATTTCCGCGCTGCTCGCCTCTTCGGCAGCGGTGTTTCAGTTCATAAAGTATCTCGGTGCGGCCTATCTGATCTATCTCGGAATCAAGACCCTGCGGCGCAAGGATGAGCACCTTGTGGAAGCCAAGACCGGTGAAACAAAGTTGATTCGCATCTATGCCCAAGGCCTCCTGGTCAATCTGCTCAATCCCAAGACCGCACTCTTCTTTCTGGCTTTCCTCCCGCAATTCGTCGATCCGACCCGCGGACACATCACGCTGCAAATCCTGCAATTAGGAATCTTGTTTGCGCTGATGGGGTGGTGCAGCGACTCCGTTTATGCGGTGATCGCGGGTACCGTGGCCGAACACATTCGCGGCAGCCTGCGTCTCCGCCGTGCCCAGCGAAACGTCTCGGGCGGGGGGCTCATCGCGCTGGGACTGGCGTCGGCATTCTCCGGATCACGATCAATATAGGTCCTCAAGATTGTCCCGTGGTGCGGTGCGAGAAATGATGTAGCCGCGGGCTATTGTGGCCGCGAATACTGTTGGATGTTCGGCGGCGGAGCAATAGAGGGGTTGCCGCGCGGATCTGGTACTGGCGATTGCGACGACCATTTCATGGGAATCACACCGGTCCACGTCGGCGTCGCATAATCTTCGTCATCATTCACCGCAAAGCCGGTGCGCACTTTGGCGGAAGCCTCAACCAGTGGAACGGAAAGCACCATGGTGCCTTTCAATTCCTGCTCCGTCGGAGGACGCACAGTGGCCCAGCGACCGCGAATCACGTACTCGACGAAGTCGCGCATGGCGGCCAGTTTCGCAGCCTCGCCTTCAACCGGTTCGGCCTTGCCCATTACGACGACAGAGCGGTAGTTCACTGAATGGCCTGTCGCCGACGGGGAACATACGATGCCGTCAAGCAGCGTCACGCTCAGGCTGAAGGGCGCGCCACTCGCTAGCGTTTTCATCAGGCGGCTCGCCGTGGAGCCGTGGAGAAACAGTTTGTCGCCGACTCGAACGTAATTCGTTGGGACTACCACAGGCGTTTGGTTGGCGATGAAAGCGACGTGGCAAACGAAGGCTTCATCAAGAATGCCGTAGATCAATTCGCGGTCGTAGCTGCCGCGCTCGGGCTTGCGGCGGACTTTCGTTCTTTCGGTGGGAGTAAGGTTGCTCATTCATGCAGACTAGCGGTTGCCGGTGCTCTGCGGCAAGAGCCAATCTGGATTGGCGGTGAATTGACGCCGCACGGGAATCGTGTACCCTGAGGAACACTGCGCCGCGTCGAAGTTCGAACTGAGGCCCCATGGATACGAAGAAGCCCGTGTTCACCCGCGAGACGTTTCAGTTCTTCAAGGATCTTGGCCGCCACAACCATAAGGAGTGGATGGACCGAAACCGTGACCGCTACCAGGCTTCTCTGGTTCAGCCGTTCCGCCGCTTACTGGAGGAGACGGCGTCTGCCGTCCTGAAACTCGATTCACGCTTTGACACCTCAGGCCGTACGGGTGCGAATTTTTCGCGGATCAACCGGGATATCCGATTCGCGAAGGACAAGACACTCTACAAGATGCACATGTACTTGAAGTTTTCCGTTCCCGCGCCGGGTAAGCGCGAAACTGGCCAGCTCTATGTTGGCCTCTCGGTGGATACAGTTACCGCCGGTTTCCGCATCTATTCGGGGGGGAAGCGGAAAGACTCCACGATTGCACTGATCGGCGAACCGCGCGTGATAGCAGATTCCCACTGGGTCGCAAAGCAAAAGGCGCGCCTCGGCCGACGTTACGAGAGCTACTGGTACAAGACGGTAAAGGGGGAGTGGACAAAACACCCCGGTTGGCCGATTTCCAGTGACGATTGGAAGAAGATCCAAGCGTGGATCGTCCGGCGCAAGTTCTCCCCGTCTGCGGCCACGCGTGCGTCCTTTCCGCGCGAAGCGACAAAGGTCTTTTGCGATCTTTATCCGCTGCTGCGCTTTACTTCATTGCCGGAATAAGCGGCAATCAGAACGGAGAGAGCCGATGAACCACGACTTCGAGTTGAGCAAGACGCGAAGAAAATTCTTGCGAATGCTGGCGGCGAGCCCGGTTTTCGCTGGTTCTCACTTGCTGTCGAACTCGCTAAGGAATCTTCTCGCGGCCGGAGAAGGGACGGAGGGAAAGTTTCTCGGTTGGCTCGAGAATTTTCAGCAAAGCGATGACGTGATTACCACGCCGGACCAGGCACTTGACGTGATGGATTTTGAACCTGCAGCCCGGAAAGTTGTTCCACCGGCGCATTTCGGCTATCTCGCCACGGGTGTGGACGATGACGCCACGGTGCAAGCGAATCGCCAGGGCTATTCGCGCATCCAGATTCGTGCGCGGCGGCTCGTGGACGTCGAAAACACCGACATGTCGCGAGTAATATTTGGTACAAAGTGGGACACTCCGATTGTGCTTTCTCCCGTGGGATCGCAGAAAGCCTTCCATGCTGAGGGGGAACTGGGAGTCGCCAGAGCAGCAAAAACGAAAGGCCACTTGATGTTGCTGTCGACCGGCGCCACGGCGTCCATCGAGGAGGCCATCGCCGCGCGGGGCGGCCCGGTGTGGCAACAGCTCTATCCGACAAACGTCTGGGAAGTTACTCGCGCCATTATCAGACGAGCCGAAGCGGCTGGTTCACCGGCGATCGTTCTCACCGTCGATCTGCACGACGGCAGCAATCGCGAAACTCTCTTCCGCGCTCAGCGCGTAGACAAGCGGCAATGTTCCATGTGTCATACGGGAGGGTACTCTCCCTTCGCGCGAGGAAAACCGGGGACTAGCGCGGTATCAGGAGGGTTCGCGGGATTCGCGGCCCGGAAACCGATGTTCAGTGGCCTCGATATATCCAAAGTGACCCAATTGTACCCGCTGGCAGTGGACTGGGATTTTGTGAAACGGCTGCGGGATACTGTGGCCGTCAAGCTGCTCATCAAGGGCATCGTCACGCGCGAAGACGCGCAACTCGCTGTTGAACACGGCGTGGACGGACTGATCGTTTCGAATCATGGTGGCCGCGCCGAAGATACCTTGCGCCCGACGATCGAAAGCTTGCCGGAAGTTCTCGACGGCGTGGCCGGGAAAGTGCCCGTGATTGTGGACGGCGGCGTGCGGCGCGGCACGGACATTTTCAAAGCCCTGGCGCTTGGCGCAAGCGCGGTAGGTATTGGGAGACCTCAATGCTGGGGACTCGGAGCTTTTGGCCAAGCGGGCGTCGAAGCCGTGCTCGAAATTCTGCACCGGGAATTGCGCACGATCATGCGACAGGCGGGAACAACCTCGCTCGACAAAATCACGCGTAACTACATCGTTCCGCATCTCTCCTGACGAGACGCGCTTCATGGCGCCCAGAGCCGCAGTGCGAGCAGATGCCATGACCAGAGAAAACCGGTGACCAGGCAGCAGGCGGAGGAAACCAGCAGAGAATGAATCCTTACGGCGCGGTGGATCTCCTCGTTCGGAACACGGAGCACCAGAATGAATCCGATCACCGACAGAATCGGGAAGAAAAATGTTCCGAGGAAAATCCCCGCGGTCCAGAGGTTGAATGAACCGAATTGTGCGCCGCTGAGCCTCATGAAGCAGAGGGGCACGATGAGCAGCGCTAGCGTCGCAACCAGCGGCACCACGCGAACCGAAAGGTGGCGCACCTCCTTCATGAAGCCCACGAGTTTCAGGAAAAGCCAAACTAGTGCGTAAGGCAGGGAAGACAGCATAAAAAACAAGCAAAGAGCAAGCAACGTGATGCGCATGAAAGGATAGGCGAGGCTGCTCCGCTCGCTGTAGCCA
>WNFI01490148.1_pt1 | contig 12457 bp, 9 predicted proteins | sample 5400471 | NCBI WGS metagenome assembly WNFI01 (sample SAMN13153348, study PRJNA577476) | soil metagenome | isolation source: 100 cm saprolite on Douglas fir-dominated hillslope | place: USA:California | collected 2013-09-17 | reverse complement strand
GACGACGGAAACCACGTCGTCATCCGCCCGCTCGCCTACGCGGCGGAGGCCGACCTCGAGGCGTACGCGAAGATCCGGGGCTTCCCCATCATTCCCTGCGACCTGTGCGGTTCGCAGCCGACGCTGCAGCGAAAGCAGGTGAAGAGCATGCTCGCCGAGTGGGAGAAGCGCCATCCGGGGCGCGTGGACTCGATGTTTCGCGCGCTCTCGGATCTCGTGCCCTCGCACCTTATGGACCGGAGACTGTTCGATTTCGCGGCCGTGCGGGCGACCGGAACGGCCGGGAAAGGCGACAGAGCCTTCGACCGGGAAGCCTGAAGTGTCGTGACGAGGCGACGCTCGGCGCCGCGAAATAATTGGCTGCGCAGTTCTCTCCGCTTTCCTCCCTCGTCAACGCTGTCCCGAGCGCCCGCGTTGAACCAAACGCAGACATCGCGTTCTATTTCGTGTGTTCTGCTGAAGGCAAGCAAAAAATGAAGCGCCGCTTGAGGATCGTGGGCTACTTCGTCGTCGCAGTGTCCGTCGCGCTCGTGCTCGCCATGGTCGGCCGAGTGACCGCACAGGACTGGCGCACCGCGAGCCAGGAGTCGGTGGGGCTTGCGCCCGACCCGACCAAGACCGCCGAAGCGGTCGTGCAGGTCTATGCGGCGCGGGTCTGGGGATGGCGCGGCGTGTTCGGAGTCCACACCTGGATCGCGGTGAAGCCCGCCGCCGCAACGGAATACACGGTCTACGAGATCATCGGCTGGCGCCTGCGCTCGCAGGACACCGCGCTCGTGGTGCGGCATCGCGCGCCCGACATGCGCTGGTTCGGATCGGCGCCCGAGCTCGTCGCCGAGAAGCGCGGCGCAGAGGTCGATGAGCTCATCGTGCGCATCGACCGCGCCGCGCACGCCTACCCCTGGGCGGGCGAATACACCACGTGGCCCGGGCCGAACTCCAATACCTTCACCGCCTGGGTGCTGCGCGCGGTGCCCGAGCTCGAGGCCGATCTGCCGCCCACCGCGATCGGCAAAGACTATTCCGGCAAGAAGCTCGTCGGACCCGCCCCGAGCGGGCGCGGCTTCCAGCTCTCGCTCTTCGGCCTCGCCGGCCTCACCGCAAGCGCGGTCGAAGGCTTCGAGGTGAACGTCCTCGGGCTCACCTTCGGAATCAATCCGTTCGATCCCTCGCTCAAGCTTCCGCTCGTGGGCCGCGTCGGCCCGGCGCGCACGTTCGCTTCGAATGCGGACGAAGCCGCTGCAGAGAAAAGCGCCCTCTAGCCAGCTCGGCAGCAGGCGGCCGGTTGCTAAACAGCGGCGCATGCTGTTTAGTATCGGCTCCATGCGTTCGCGCGAGACTACTGCGAGACCAGGCACGACCCGGGATTCCGCCCGTGAGGTGCTGCTCGTGGGCAGCGTGGGCTTGAAGGACAGCGAGGAAGTCTTCCGCACAGTGGGCCCGCTGCTCGGTGGTCGCATGAAGCGCATTCCCGACGGCGAGACCGGGCCGAGGACATCCTGGGTCGCGCGCCTGCGCTTCGTGCTCGAAGGCAATCCCGCCTTCGAAGACGACCCGGAGGAGCTCGCCACGGGCGGCCGCATCACGCATCCGACCGAAGGCACGCGCACCTGGAAGGGCAGCTCGATCGTTTCGCGCGGCGCGCCGCCGCCGCCCCGCATGCGCCTGAAAGCCGGTGTCCGTCCGGAGGACATCCGCATCGGCGCGCTCGGCTATCCCGAAGCGGCGATCGATTCTTACAGGGTTCTTTGCCGCCTGCGCAAGCACGGTGTCGTCCCGAAGCATCTGCGGTTTCAGGTTTCGCTGCCGACCACTGCGGCGTTTCTGAATGCGCACGTCGTCTACGAGCACCACGCGATCGTCGAGCCGATCTACCGACGGCGCCTCTTCGCGGAGCTGGGCGAGATTCTCGCCGCCGTCCCGCACGACGATCTGGCGATCCAGTGGGACGTCTCGACCGAGATGGGCCAATGGGAAGGCGTGCGCCACGCGTACTTTCCCGATGTGAAGGCGGGCGTCATCGAGCGGCTCGCTGCTCACTGCAACGGCGTGCCGCGCGACGTGGAGCTCGGCGTGCACCTTTGCTACGGCAGCTACGGCGGACGCCACTGGAAGGAACCGGAGAGCACCGCCAACATGGTGGAAGTCCACAACCGGCTCGCCGGGAAGCTCGAGCGGCCGATCGACTATATCCACATGCCGGTCCCGGTGGATCGCGGCGACGACGCTTATTTCAAGCCGCTTCAGGAGATGAAACTGTGAACCGTACGGGGGGTACATCATGAACCGACTCGCGCTACTGTTCGCAATATTCGCTGCGGGCTGGCACGGCCTGGCGCTCGCGCAATCCGCCTGGCCGCAGAAACCCGTGCGCGTCCTCGTGGGGCTCGCGCCCGGCGGCAATCCGGACACGCTCGCTCGCATGCTCTCGGCAAAACTGAGCGGCGCGCTCGGCCAGCAGTTCGTCGTCGAGAACCGTCCCGGCGCGGGCAGCACGGTCGCCGCCGACATCGCCGCGAAGTCGGCGCCCGACGGCTACACCGTGCTCATCAGCGACAGCAGCGTCGTCACCATGGCCCCGCACCTGTACAAGTCCCTGCCTTACGATCCGTTCCGCGATCTCGCGCCGGTGACGCTGGCGGTCGTGGTGCCGATGTGGCTCGTGGCGAACCCTTCAGTGCCCGCCAATTCCATCGCGGGGCTGGTGGCGCTTGCCAAGTCGCAGAAGCAGCCCATGCCGTACGCGTCCTCGGGCAACGGCTCGATCCACCACATCACCATGGAGAGGTTCAAGACCGAAACCGGCACGGACTTCGCGCACGTGCCGTTCAAGGGCGCGGGCCAGTCGGTGCCGGCGATGATCGCAGCCGGATATTCCGACCGTGGCCGAGACCGTCGCGCCTGGATTCGACATGTCCGCGCCGCTAGGCGTGTTCGTCGCCGCGCGCACCCCGCGCGAGATCGTCGCGAAGCTGGGCAGCGCGGTGAACGCAGCCGTGCGCTCACCCGAGGTGGTCGAGCGCATGGCCGCGATCGGCATGGAGCCCGTTGGCAGCTCGCCCGAGCAGTACGAGAAAATCCTGCGCGAGGATTACGAGCGGATGGGAAGCTTGATCAGGCGGATCGGGATGCGCCTGGATTAACTGACCTTGCCTGCGCTTGACTCGCTCGAGGCCGCCCGCGCATCATCACGAGCCTATGGCGAATACTACGAGCTCGATATTCGGAAACACCGATAGTCCTCCGACTCAACGAGGCCTCGATGACGTCTCCGGTGTAGAACCGGATGCGGTGGCCCATTCGACGGGGATATTGCCGTCTCAGGAGCTCGAGTATCTCGTCAAAGCCACCCGGGAAATCGTTGCCGTCGAGCCGATCCAGGAAGACCAGTATCAGCCGGCGAGCCTGGACCTTCGATTGGGTCCGGTCGCGTACCGGGTCCGCGCCAGTTTCTTGCCGGGGAAAAACGCGACGGTCAAGCAAAGGCTCGAAGACCTCGCGATGCACGAGACCGACATCAGCAACGGCGGGGTGCTTGAGCGCGGCTGCGTCTACATCGTTCCTTTGCTGGAGGGGCTGTCGCTCAGAAGCCGGATGTCGGCGCTGGGCAATCCTAAGAGCTCCACCGGGCGCCTCGACGTATTCACCCGGCTTATCACCGACAACGGCACGGAATTCGATAGGGTGCGCGAACAGTACAAGGGCCCGCTCTATGCCGAGGTGTCGCCGCGGACCTTCAGCATACTAGTGCGCAAGGGTTCCAAATTGAGCCAGATTCGGATACGTCGCGGCAATCCTCCAAGCACCGACGAGGCCATGAGACGCTTGCAGCAGGAAGTCGAGCTCGTCGAATCTGTCGATCGGGATGAAATCCGTAACGGTGTCCCGGTCTCAGTCGACGTGAAGGGAGGCAGCTCGGGACTTATCGGATACAGAGCAAAGAATCACGCGGGGCTGATCGACGTCGACAAAGTGCGGCATTACGACGTGCATGAATATTGGGAGCCGGTCTACGCACCTCGGCGCGGCGGATTGGTGCTGGACCCGGATGATTTCTACATTTTGGCGTCGGAGAAACCCGTGAAGGTCCCGCCCACGCACGCCGCCGAAATGATCGCGTACGACACCCTGGTTGGGGAATTCCGGGTTCATTACGCCGGTTTCTTCGACCCGGGTTTCGGACACCCGGCTGCCGGCGGCGAGGGAGCGAGGGCGGTCCTGGAAGTCCGTTCCTATGAGCTCCCGTTCGTGATCGAACACGGCCAAGTCGTCGGGCGGCTGACTTATGAGCGTCTTACCGCGCTGCCGAACCGGTTGTACGGCAGCAGCGCAAGCTCATCGTATCAAGGGCAAGGCATTGCGCTCAGCAAGCATTTCAAACCCCTGTCCTCTTTCTAACCCCCGCTAACTGGTCTGATCCCCTGTAGAAGACTGCGCGTCCAAGAGTAGATAGCTTTCCTTGTCAAAAATATCTTGACAGGCTAAGCTACCGTACGCTCCAACATGAACTGCGCCGCCCGTCTCGTAGAAATCTTCGGCAGCCAAGCGGAAGTCGCCCGCGCGTTCCGTCTCGACCGCGCGGTGGTCAACAACTGGGTCAAGTCCGGCTACGTGCCGGCACGCTGGGCGACCGAGGTCGAGCGCGTCACCAACGGCGGGATCCACGCGGTCGAAGTGTTGAACGAGGCTTCCGCCAAGAAGCCGGTCAAGGTCAAATCGCGCCCCGAGGGCCATCTCTTCGGGTCGCCTCTTTCGGGAAAGGAAGCCATGAACGATTTCGCGCCCGCCAAACGCATCAGCTCGTTCCATCCTCCGCAGAGGACGCTTATGGGCCCTGGACCGACGGAAATCCATCCCAGGGTGCTGACGACCATGAGCCAGCCGGCGATCGGCTATCTCGACCCGGTGTTCGTCGAGATGATGGAGGAGCTGAAGGCGCTCCTGCGCTACGTCTATCAGACGAAAAACCCGCTCACCTTCCCGCTTTCCGGGCCCGGCTCGGTCGGCATGGAGTACTGCTTCGTCAACCTGGTGCGCCCCGGGGACAAGGTGATCGTGTGCAAGAACGGCGTGTTCGGCGCGCGCATGATCGAGAACGTCGAGCGCATGGGCGGCAAGGCGATCGTGGTCGAGGACGAGTGGGGCTCGCCGGTCGACCCGGACAAGCTCGAAGACGCGCTGAAAAAGAATCGCGACGCGCGCGTGATCGCGTTCATTCACGGCGAGACTTCCACCGGCGTGCAGTCGGACGCGAAGACCCTCGTGAAAATCGCGCACAAGTACGACGCGCTCGCGATCGTCGATGCGGTGACCACGCTCGGCGGCTCGCCCGTGCTCGTCGACGAATGGGAGATCGACGCGATCTACTCGGCGAGCCAGAAGTGCCTGTCGTGCACGCCCGGGTTGTCGCCCGTGTCCTTCTCCGAGCGCGTGGTCGATTACGTGAAGAGCCGCAAGGACAAGATCCACTCCTGGTTCATGGACATGAACCTGCTGCTCGGCTACTGGGGCGCGAGCACGCGCACCTATCACCACACCGCGCCGACGAATTCCCTTTTCGGCCTGCACGAGGCGCTGCTCCTGATCCGCGAGGAAGGGCTGGAAAACGCCTGGGCGCGGCACCAGCGCCATCACAACGCGCTGAAAGCCGGCCTGGAAGCGATGGGGCTCAAGTTCCTCGTCAAGGAGCAGTACCAGCTGCCGCAGATGAACGCGGTGCGCTGCCCGGAGGGTGTGAGCGAAGCCGACGTGAGGAAGACGCTTCTCAACGAATTCAGCCTCGAGATGGGCGCGGGGCTGGGCCCGCTCGCCGGCAAGATCTGGCGCATCGGGATCATGGGCTACTCGTGCCGCCCGGACAACGTGATGCTGTGCCTGTCGGCGCTCGGCTCGGTGCTCTCCGACATGGGCCTCGCGATCCACGTCGGCGACGCGGAGGCCGCCGCGCACGAGGCCTACGCCGCGATGCACGCCAAGGCCGCGCAGCAGAAGCAGAAGAGCCGCGTCGCGGCCTGACCCTCGCCCAACCCTGGCTGCCGCAGGGAATCGCAAGGCCGCGTTTTTGAGCGGGCCTTGATTTTTATTGAGCAAGTGCTCATAATGCCTGAGCGTTTGCTCAATTCGAACTCTTCCCCCAGCCCCGATCCCGCATGGCCAGGCCCGCTGCAACCGGCGTCAATCCCCATTCTCCGGCGATCGACCAGAAGGAGAAGCTCATCGCCGCGACCGAGCGGCTGCTGTGCTCGCAGGGGCTGGGCTGCGTCACCACGCGCGACATCGCGCGCGCGGCGAAAGTCGCCGAAGGCGCGCTCTACCATCATTTTGGCGACAAGGCCGAGCTGATTCTCTCGGTGGTGCTGCACCAGCTCGGCGATTTCCCCGATGTGCTGCAGGGCCTTCCCCTGCAGATCGGGCAGAACACCGTGCAGAAGAACCTCGAGCGGGTGCTGGAGAGCGCGTTCGCCTTTCATCACCGGATCGCGCCGCTCGTGTGCTCGCTTTTCGCGGACCAGGAACTGCTCGCACGCGTGCGCGGCATGATGCACGAGCGCTCGATGGGTCCGGGGCGCACGACCTCCGTGATCGCGGCCTATCTGCGCGCCGAGCAGCAACTCGGGCGGGTGCTGCCCGCCGCCGTGCCCGAGACGGTCGCCGACCTCATGCTCGCCGTGAGTTTCAACACGGCCTTGCGCGACCATTTTTTCCACGGCGGCTCCGGAGGCGAAGCCAAGGCGCACCGCCAGTTGCGGGAGGCGGTCCGTGCGCTCGTCGTCGGCCTCGGCCCGAAAGAAGAGGGTAAGCATGCGAGGGAAAAGAAATGACGGCGCTTGTTACGCTGCGAAGCTTTGCGATCGCCGGGACGACCGCTTTTCTCGCGGCCTGCGCGGTGGGGCCCGACTATCGGGCGCCGGAAGCGCCCGCCGCCGGCGCCTATACCGAAAGGCCGCAGCCTGAGCGGACCGAAGCGGCCGCGGTGCGCGGCGGAGAGGCGCAGCGCTTCGAAGCGGGAGCGGAGATTTCCGCCGATTGGTGGAAGCTCTTCGGTTCCGCGGTGCTCGATGAGCTGATCCGGACGGCGCTCGCCGGCCATCCGACGCTCGAAGCCGCCCAGGCCGCCTTGCTCCAGGCGCAGGAGAATCTCAACGCCCAGTACGCGGTGCTCTACCCGAGCGTCGACGCGAGTCTGGGGGCGAAGCGGCAACGCATTACCGGCGCGACATTCGGGAATCCGTCGATTCCCACCAACGTCTTCAACCTGTACAACGCCTCGGTCAACGTCTCCTACGCCATCGACGTCGCGGGCGGCGCGCGACGCGAGCTCGAGGCGCTGGAGGCGGGGATCGAGTTCCAGCGCTTCCAGATCGAGGCCGCCTACCTGTCGCTCACGTCGAACATCGCGACCACCGCTTTTCGCGAAGCGTCGCTGCGCGAGCAAGTCCGCGCGACGCGCGAGATCGTCGAGGCGCAGGATCGCCAGCTGCAGCTCGTGGAGAAGCAATTCGCCCTCGGTGCCGTCGCGCGCTCGGACGTGCTCGGGCAGCGGGCCCAGCTCGCGCAGACGCGAGCGAACCTGCCGCCGCTGGAGAAGGCGCTCGCGCAGACCCGCAATCAGCTCGCGGTGCTGATCGGCAAGTTTCCGGGCGAGGCAGCGTTGCCCGAGCTGGAGCTCACCGCTTTCCAGCTGCCGCAGACCCTGCCGGTGAGCGTGCCCTCGGATCTGGTGCGGCAGCGGCCCGACATCCGCGCGGCCGAGGCGATCCTGCACCAGACCAACGCGCGCATCGGTGTCGCCCAGGCGCTCATGTTCCCGCAGCTGACCCTGAGCGGAAGCTACGGCACCGCTGCTACCAGCGCCGGAAAACTCTTCGATCCCGGCACGCAGCTGTGGAACATCGGCGCGAGCCTGCTGCAGCCGATCTTCCACGCCGGCCAGCTCCAGGCGAGAAAGCGCGGCGCGGTGGCCGCCTACGACCAGGCCTTCGCGCAGTACCGGCAGACCGTGCTCGGCGCTTTCCAGAACGTGGCCGACGTGCTGCTCGCGCTCGAGTTCGATGCGGTCGCGCTGAAGGCGCAGGCGGAGGCCGAGGCCGCGGCGCGCGAAAGCCTCGAAGTGACGCGCATGCAGCTTCAATTCGGCGCCGCCAACTATCTCGCGCTCTTCAACGCGCAGCGCCAGTACGAGCAGGCTCGAATAGGGCTGGTGCAGGCGCAGGCCGCCCGCTATGCGGACACGGCGGCGCTGTTCCAGGCACTGGGCGGCGGGTGGTGGAAGCGCGGCGAGCCGGCGGGCGAGGCGCCGTCCGCGCTCGCGAACTGAGCCGGCAAAACGAATTCCAAGGAGTCGCATTCGATGACTAAACGCATGCTTATCATGTTGGGCGCCGTCGGGCTGGTGTTCGGCGGGATATTGGTCTACCAACTGCTCGTCAAGCCCGCGATGATGCGCAAATTCATTCCGGTCGGCGTCATCCCGCCGCAGACCGTCTCGACGGCCAGGGCGGAATTCTCCGAATGGCAGGGCGAGTTCCAGGCGGTGGGGACGCTGCGCGCGGTGCGCGGCGCCGACATTGCGGCCGAGGTGCCCGGGGTCATCACCGCCATCCATTTCAACTCGGGCGGGGAAGTGCAGGCCGGCGCGCCGCTCGTCCAGCTCAATGCCGAGTCGGACCTCGCGAGGCTGCAGTCGCTCGCGGCGGCGGCCGAGCTCGCGGAGATCAACTACCAGCGCGATCAGAAGCAGCTGGAGATCCAGGCGGTGAGCCGCGCGGTGGTGGACGCCGACGCCGCGAATCTGAAGAGCGCGAAGGCGCAGCTCGCCGAGCAGCAGGCGCTCGTGAACAAGAAGCTCGTGCGCGCGCCCTTTGACGGGCGCCTGGGGATCCGCGCGGTCGACCTCGGGCAGTACGTGACCGCCGGGACCAAGCTGGTGACGCTGCAGGCGCTCGATCCGGTTTACGTTGATTTCTACGCGCCGCAAAAGTCGCTCGGGAAAATCGTGCTGAAGCAAAGGATCGTGCTCAAGACCGACGCCTTCGCCGGGGAGCAGTTCCCGGGCGAGATCAGCTCGATCGACCCGAAGGTGGATCCGGCGACGCGAAACGTCCAGGTGCGGGGCACCGTGCGCAATCCGAAGCGCAGACTCCTGCCGGGGATGTTCGCCACGGTTTCCATCGCCTCGGGCGGACCGCAGCGCTTCGTCACGCTGCCGCAGACGGCAGTCTCCTACAATCCCTACGGCGACACCGTGTTCGTCGTGGAGGAGGAAAAGGGCCAGGACGGGAAGGCATCGCTCCTCGCGCAGCAGAAGTTCGTTACGATCGGCGGCACGCGCGGCGACCAGGTCGCAGTCCTCTCGGGCATCAAGGAAGGCGACACGGTGGTCACGGCCGGACAGATCAAGCTGCGCTCGGGGGTCCCCGTGATCATCAACAACTCGATCCAGCCGGCGAACGAGCCGGCGCCGCAACCCAAGGACCAGTGAGCGAGGTGCGCAAATGAGGAAGTTCACCGACATCTTCATAGAGCGGCCGGTCCTCGCGACGGTCGTGAGCCTGACGATCTTCGTGCTCGGCTTGCGCTCGATCGGGCTCCTGCCCGTCCTGCAATACCCGCGCACGCAAAACGCGGTCGTGACCGTGACCACCACTTACGTCGGGGCGGACCCGGCGCTCGTCGCCGGGTTCATCACCGCGCCGCTCGAGAACTCCATCGCGCAGGCGAACGGCATCGACTACATGAGCTCGGTCAGCCGCCAGAGCGTCAGCACGATCACCATCGCCCTGCGCCTGAACTATGAGGTCGACAAGGCGCTCACCGAGATCAACACCAAGGTGAACGCCGTTCTGAATCAGCTCCCGCCGGGGTCGCAGCAGCCGGTGCTCACCGTCAAGGTCGGCCAGACGATCGCCGCGATGTACATCGGTTTCGCGAGCGACGTGCTTGCGCCCAACAAGATCACCGACTACCTGATCCGCGTGGTGCAGCCCAAGCTGCAGGCGGTCGAAGGCGTGCAGTCGGCCGACATCCTCGGCGGCAAGCTCTTCGCGATGCGCGCCTGGCTCGACCCGGACAAGCTCGCGGCCTACAACCTCACCGCCGCCGACGTGAGCGCTGCCCTCGCGGCCAACAATTTTCTGTCCGCGGTGGGCGCGACCAAGGGACAGATGGTCCAGGTGAATCTCACCGCGTCGACCGACCTGCGCTCGGTCAAGGAGTTCAAGAACCTGGTCATCAAGCAGCAGGGCGGCGCGGTCGTCCGCCTCGACGACGTCGCCAACGTGACGCTCGGCGCCGAGGACTACGATTCGGAGGTCGGCTTCGACGGCAAGAAGGCCGTCTATATCGGCATCAGCGTCGCGCCGGCGGCGAACCTGCTCGATGTCATAGCGCGCGTGCGCAACGTCTTCCCGGGCATCAAGGCGCAGCTGCCGCAGGGACTTCAGGGCGAAATCGTCTACGACTCGACCAAGTTCGTGAACAGCGCGATCGACGAAGTCGTCTGGACGCTCGCGCAGGGGCTCGTCATCGTCACGCTCGTCGTGTTCGCTTTCCTCGGCTCGGTCCGCTCGGTCGCGATCCCGACGGTGGCGATCCCGCTGTCGCTCATCGGCGCGTTCACGCTGATGTTCGCGCTCGGCTACTCGATCAACCTGCTGACGCTTCTTGCGCTCGTTCTCGCGATCGGCCTCGTGGTGGACGATGCCATCATCGTGGTGGAGAACGTCAACCGCCACATGGACGAGGGCATGAAGCCGGCGCAGGCGGCGATCCTCGCCGCGCGAGAATTGGCCAACCCCATCATCGCGATGGCGGTCGTGCTCGTGGCCGTGTATGTGCCGATCGGCTTCCTCGGCGGGCTGACCGGGGCGCTGTTCACGGAGTTCGCCTTCACGCTCGTCGGCGCGGTCGTCGTGTCGGCCGTCGTCGCGCTCACGCTTTCGCCCATGATGTGCTCGCGGCTATTGAAGCCCCACGACCCGAGCCAGAAGAGCTGGGATGCGAAGCTCGTGCTGCTGCTCGACCGCAGTTTCAACGCCCTGCACCGTCGCTACGAGGGCCTGCTGCACGGCACGCTCGACTGGGTGCCCGTGACCGGAGTTTTCGCGCTCGTCGTGCTGGGCAGCATCTATTTCCTGTACGCGACCGCGAAGTCGGAGCTCGCGCCCCCGGAGGACCAGGGCGTGATCATCAGCTCGTCGCAGGCCGCGCCCAACTCGACGCTGCAGCAGCGCCAGCTCTACACGCGCGAGGTGTACGAGACTTTCGTCAAGCACCCGGAGACCGACCACGTTTTCCAGCTCGACGTCCCGGGGCAGACGATCGCCGGAATGGTGCTCAAGCCTTGGAGCGAGCGCAAGCTCAAGGCCGCGCAGCTTCAACCGGTCCTCCAGAACGAGCTCGGGCAGATCGCGGGCCTGCGCGCGGCGGCGTTCCAGCCGCCGCCGCTTCCCGGCGCCTTCGGTCTTCCGGTGCAGTTCGTCATCCAGACCACGGACCCCTTCGAGCGGCTGAACGAGGTGGCCTCCGCTTTCCACCAAGAAGCGCAGAAGAGCGGCATGTTCATCTTCGCCGACAACGACCTCAGGTACGATCTGCCGCAATCGACGATCGTCATCGACCGGGAGCTGGCGGCCCAGCTCGGGCTGACGATGAAAGACGTGGGCGGGGCGCTGTCCTCGCTCGTCGGCGGCGGCTACGTCAACTACTTCAGCTTTCACGACCGCGCCTACAAGGTGATCCCCCAGGTGCAGCAGGCCGACCGGCTGAACGCCGACCAGTTGAACAATACCTATATCCGCACCGCGAGCGGCAGCTCGATCCCGCTCTCGACTCTCGTCCACATCACGACGAAGACCGTTCCGCAGGCGCTCAATCGCTTCCAGCAGCAGAACGCGGCGACCATCGCCGGGGTGCCCTTCCCCGGCATCACCCAGGGCGAGGCGATCGCCCACCTCCAGAATCTCGCCGCGCGGACGCTTCCCCAGGGGTACGCGGTGGACTATTCCGGCCCGTCGCGGCAGTACATCCAGGAATCGACCGGGCTGATCGTCACGTTCTTCTTCGCGCTCGTCATCATTTTCCTCGCCCTCGCGGCGCAGTTCGAGAGCTTCCGCGACCCGGTCATCATCCTCGTCTCGGTTCCGATGTCGATCTGCGGAGCGCTCATCTTCGTGAGCCTCGGGATCGGCGGCGCGAGCCTCAACATCTACACCGAGGTGGGGCTGGTGACGCTGATCGGGCTCATCAGCAAGCACGGCATCCTGATCGTGGAATTCGCCAACAATCAGCAGAAGCAGGGACTTTCCAAGCGCGAGGCGATCGAAAGAGCCGCAGGCATCCGCCTTCGTCCGATCCTGATGACAACCGGCGCGATGGTGCTGGGCGTGGTTCCGCTCCTCATTGCGAGCGGGGCGGGCGCGGTAAGCCGCTTCCACATGGGGCTGGTGATCGCGACCGG
>WNFI01341835.1_pt1 | contig 12459 bp, 11 predicted proteins | sample 5400471 | NCBI WGS metagenome assembly WNFI01 (sample SAMN13153348, study PRJNA577476) | soil metagenome | isolation source: 100 cm saprolite on Douglas fir-dominated hillslope | place: USA:California | collected 2013-09-17 | reverse complement strand
GTGCTCTTCGACGAGATCGAGAAGGCGCACCCCGACATCTTCAACTCGCTCCTCCAGATCCTGGAAGAGGGACGTCTGACGGATGGCCAGGGCCGCGTCGTCGACTTCAAGAACACCGTGATCATCATGACGACCAACCTCGGCACCCGTGATATCACCAGGGGCACGGCAGTGGGCTTCGGCACGGCCGGGGAGTCGCGCGGCTCCTACGACCGGATGAAGACCAAGGTCGGCGAGGAGCTGAAGCAGCACTTCCGCCCTGAGTTCCTCAACCGGGTCGACGACGTGATCGTCTTCCACCAGCTGAGCCAGGAGGAGATCTTCGAGATCGTCGACCTGATGATCGGCAAGGTCGACGAGCGTCTGCGTGACCGGGACATGGGCATCGAACTCCGGCCCGAGGCCAAGACGCTGCTTTCGCAGAAGGGCTACGACCCGGTGCTCGGCGCCCGGCCGCTGCGGCGGACGATCCAGCGGGAGATCGAGGATCACCTGTCGGAGAAGATCCTGTTCGGCGAGCTCAAGGCCGGGCAGATCGTGATCGTTGATGCCGAGGGCACCGGTGACGACGCGAAGTTCCTCTTCACCGGCATCGCCAAGCCAGCCGACGTTCCGGACGCACCGCCGCCCGTGGAAGTCGACACCAAGGCGGGCGCAAGCGGAGCCACGGCCACGGCGACCGACTAGTTAGCCGGGTCGGTCACAACCGAAAGTGACTGAAGCGGCGACGCAGCTAATCAGAACGGGCCGGGTCCCAGGGACCCGGCCCGTTCTGGCGCGTGCGGCGCGGTTACTCCTCCCCTGGCAACGCCAGCGAGCCATTACCCCGCCGGGTAATCAGGCCGTCGTCAATCAGTGCGGCAAGCGCCCGAGCTCGCTGTGCCGGGTCCGTCCAGGCAGCGGTCAGCTCGTCTTCACGCACGGGTCCCGCGGCGTCGCGCAGCACTCTCAGCAGCCTGCCGCGGCACTGCCGATCACTGCCGCTATATGCGGGCGCCGCGCGGCGGCGGGAGGCTTGCGGTCGGCCCCGGGCCACCCAGGCACAGTGTCCGGCTACCGGGCAATCGGCACAGCGCGGCCTTGAGGTCGTGCATATCAAGGCGCCGAGTTCCATCACTGCGACCGACCACCGAGCAGCGAGTCTCCCATCGGCCGGCAGCAGCGATTCGGCCAGGCGCCGCTCTGCGACGGAAGGAGCGGACCCGGCATGGCCCTCGCCGACGACGAGCCTGTTCAGCACCCGGCGCACATTCGTGTCCAGGACCACATTCCGTTCCCCGAAGGCGAAGCTCGCGACGGCCGCGGCGGTGTAGTCACCCACGCCCGGTAGCGCGCTTAGCTCTGCGGCGGAGGCGGGGACTTGGCCCCGGTGCTGATCAGTGATGACAGTCGCTGATGCGTGCAATCGCAAGGCCCGGCGCGGGTAGCCAAGTCGGTCCCATTGCCGGACCGCATCGGCCGCGGTCGCGGCCGCGAGCGCCGCCGGGCTGGGCCATCTGTCCAGCCAGGATGCATGCGCCGGAAGCACCCGGCTGACTGGTGTCTGCTGCAGCATGAACTCGCTGACCAGGATTGACCACGGCGTGGCGCCGGGCTGGCGCCATGGCAGCTGCCTGGCATTACCCGCGTACCAGCTCAGCACCGGAGCCTGGTAGGTGGACGTCATAAGGGATAGCGATCCAGCAGCGCGGACTCGGCCAGCCGGGCCAGGCCTTCCCGCAGGCTCGTCGCGAGCCGCTGGTCCAGCCCGTGGACCCGCTGCAGATCGTCGGCGCTCGCTGAGAGAAGTTTCTGCAGGCCGCCGAAGTGCTCCACGACGAGATCCGCAGCCGCTGGCGGCAGCCGGGGTATCCGCCGCAGCAGTCGGTAACCCCGAGCGCTGACCCAACGGTCCAGGCCGTCGGCGGCACCCAGCCCGATCGCCGCGGCGATGGCCGCAAGATCCAGCAGTTCATCGGCCTGCAGGCGGGCCAGCTCGTCCGCCCCATCGGCCACAGGCACTTGCTGCGGGTTGTCGCCGGGCATTTGCTGCGAATACTCGCCCGGCCGAGGCGGCGCATAGTCGCGCAGCAACAAGGCCCGCTCCTGACCGGTGCCGGCCACCAGCTCCTCGAGTTGCAGGCTGAGTAGGCCGCCGTCAGTGCCGAGTTCGACCAGGTATCCGGCTATCTCGCCGGTAACACGGCCAACCATCTCCAGCCGCTGGGCCGCGACGGCAATGTCGCCGACTGTGGCGCGATCCTCGATCTCCAGCGCGGTAAGGGCGCTCGCGGCATCATCCGCGCGCCTCTTGTACCGCTCCAGCGTGGCCAGCGCCTGGTGAGACCGGGCCAGCAGCGCCGAGGAGTCTTCGAGCACGTAGCGGTGACCGTGGGTGAACACCGCGATCGTCCGCATGGACTTGCTGACGGTGATGACCGGGAAACCCGTCTGCCGGGCGACCCGCTCGGCGGTCCGGTGCCTGGTCCCCGACTCCTGCGTGGGCACGCTCGGGTCAGGCATGAGCTGGACGGCGGCGCGCAGGATTTGCTCCCCAGCCTGGTCCAGCACGATAGCCCCGTCCATCTTTGCCAGCTCGCGAAGCCGGGTCGCGGAGAAGGGCGCGTACAGCTCGAAGCCGCCTGAGCAGATGGCCGCGACTACCGGATCGCAGCCCAGCACGATGAGCGCACCAGTATTGCCGCGCACGATCCGCTCCAGGCCGTCCCGCAGTGCTGTGCCCGGCGCCACCACGGCGAGAGCAACGCGGCGACTCTCGTCCAGCCCGTCACTCACCGCAAGCACCTGCCCCAACGGATCCTGCGTGTCTGCCGGCCGCACCAGCTCGTTAGCCGCGCGCGCACGGCTCGTAATAACCGGCAGTCTATCCGCGCGATCCGGTTTCAGGCTGGTCAAGGCGATCCGGTTCCAGGCCGGTCAAGGCCGGCCAAGAGCCGCGGCTATCGCTGTCCGCATGTTGGTCACCTCGGTCACGCGTATCTGTGCGCCCGCCTCCGCCGGGCGGTCACCAGAATGCCGGCGTATGGCCGGCGGCAGCAGGCCCGACCCCGCCGGGATGATGGCCCGCCTGAATCCCATCCGTTCTGCCTCGGCGATCCGCCGCTGCACCCCGGTGACGCGGCGGATCTCGCCGGCCAGCCCCGCTTCGCCGAATGCGACCAGGTCACCAGGCACGCCCACGTCCGCAATCGAGCTCGCGACCGCCAAGCCGACGGCCAGGTCCACTGACGGCTCAGCCAGCCGTACGCCGCCCACCGTCGCGGCGAACACGTCTTGCTTGCCGATCTGCAGGCCGGCGCGCCGCTGCAGCACCGCTATCACCATGCCAACCCTGGCTGAGTCGAGCCCTGAGACGACCCGGCGGGGCAGTTCGGCCCCGGACGCGCAGACGAGCGTCTGCACCTCGGCCATAAGTGGCCTTCGGCCTTCGAGCGTTACCGTGACGCAGGTGCCTGGCACCGGGTCATGGCGCTCGGATAGGAAGAGCCCGCTCGGATCGGGCAGCCCGATCAGCCCGAACTCGCCCAGCTCGAAACAGCCGATCTCGTCGGTCGGGCCGAACCTGTTCTTCAGTGCACGGACCATCCGCAGCTGGCCACGTGAGTCGCCATCGAAATGCAGCACCACGTCGACAAGGTGCTCGAGCGTGCGCGGGCCCGCCACCGATCCGTCCTTGGTGACGTGGCCGACCAGGACGGTCGTGAGCGAACGCTGCTTGGCCAGCGCGGTGAGGGCTGCGGTGATCTCCCGGACCTGGGTGACTCCGCCTGGCACCCCGTCCACGCCAGATGCGCTGAAGGCTTGCACCGAGTCGACGATCAGCAGGGCCGGATCGACGGCCGCAACATGACCTAGTAGCGCACCGAAGTCGGTCTCGGCCGCGAGGTAGAGAGATTCGCTGACCGCGCCGATCCGGTCCGCCCGCAGCCTTACCTGCGCGGCTGATTCCTCTCCGGTCACGTACAGGACCCGCCCGGTGGCCGCGGCCAGTGCCCCCGCCTCCAGCAGCAACGTCGACTTGCCGACGCCGGGCTCGCCGGCCAGCAGCACAACCGCGCCGGGTACTAGCCCGCCGCCAAGCACGCGGTCCAGCTCATCCATTCCCGTTGGCCTGGCCCGCGCGGCCAAAGCGTCGACCTGGGCGATCGGCAGCGCGGCCGCCGCGGGCTCGCTCGGCCGCAGCACCGCACGGCCTGCAGGCCGCGGAGCCTCTCCGGCCGGCCCTTCGGCGACAGTGCCCCAGGCCTCGCAGTCCCCGCACCTACCGGCCCACTTGCTGCTTCGCCATCCGCAGGCCGAGCACTGGAACATGACGGCTGTCGCTGTTCTGGCCATGCCCGGACGGTACCTCGGGTGACCGACATTCCGGCGCCAGCAGGCCAGCGGGCAGGTCAGCTGCAGCGGCGGCATAAGCTGGGTGTGCTGGCTAATCGTCTCTGGAAGCCGATCACGAGGGAGCGTCGGTTGCGCAGGTCACCAGGGTGACAGGCATCAAGGTCGCACTGTCGACCGCGTCGGTGTTCCCGGAGCGGACTCCAGACGCGTTCGAGACCGCGGCCCGGCTGGGCTACGACGCGCTTGAAGTCATGGTGACAACCGACCCGGTCAGCCAGGATGCGGCTGTGCTGCGCAAGCTGTCGGACTACCACGGCATTCCGGTTATCGCAGTGCATGCGCCGAACCTGCTGATCACCCAGCGAGTCTGGGGCCGCGATCCCTGGCTGAAACTGGCGCGCTCGCAGGAGCTGGCCGAGGCGCTCGGCGCGCGCATCGTCGTGGTCCATCCGCCGTTCCGCTGGCAGCGCGAATATGCGACGAATTTCGAGGCCGGTCTCGGCGAACTGGGCGGCCATGGCGACGTCGCCTTCGCAGTGGAAAACTTGTACCCGCTGCTGCGCGGCGAATCCGAAGTGGCGGCCTACGCGCCGCACTGGAACCCGGTCGAGATGGACTCGGCTGCGGCGACGCTAGACGTCTCGCACGCCGCGGTCTCTGGGTCGGACGTGCTTGCCATGGCCGAGGCACTGGGCGGCCGCCTGGCGCACGTGCATCTGGGAGATGGCACCAAGCCAGGCCTGCCGGATGAGCACCTGGTGCCCGGCCGGGGCACTCAGCCATGCGCGGAGTTGCTCAGCTGGCTCGGCCGCACCGGCTATAACGGGCACGTCGTGCTCGAGGTCAGCACGCACCGGGCAGCCACGCTGGCCGAGCGGCAGGCGGACCTGGCAGAGTCGCTGGAGTTCGCTAGGCGTCACCTGGCCGGGGTGCAGCCTGCCGGGGCAGACCGCCGGGTCTAGGCTTCCACGATTAGCGTCACCGGGCCGTCGTTGACCAGCGCCACCTGCATGTGAGCACCGAAGACGCCGGTCTGTACACGTCCGCCTAGTCTGCGTAGCTCATCGGCGAACGCGGTCACCAGCGGCTCGGCCACCGGTCCTGGTGCGGCGCCTTGCCAGCTCGGCCGCCGGCCCTTGCTGGTATCGGCGTACAGCGTGAACTGGCTGATGACCAGCAACGGGGCGGCCAGCTCCGCACATGAACGCTCGTCAGCCAGGATGCGCAGACGATAGATCTTGCCGGCGAGCGCGGCCGCGGTCTGCACGGTATCGGCATGGCTCACCCCGAGCAGAACGACCAGGCCGGGAGCGTCCAGCTGCGCGGTGACCTTGCCGTCGACGCTGACGCTCGCGCTACTTGCCCGCTGGACGACCGCTCGCACGAGTCCGCATTTTGGCACACCCACGGGGCCTCCGCCGCCGGTAACCCCCGCGAAAACCCAACCCACTGCCACGGGTAGACGGCCTGCGTCCCGGTAGCCTGGTTACCGCGCATTTGGCGGGGAACGTGGCCGCATAGACTCCGCTGTATCCCGCAGCGGCGCGGTACAGGGAGGGCACGCAACCGGACATGACTGGCGACATCAAGCCCAGCTCCAATACAGGCAAAGCCACGCTGATTACGGTCGCGCCCACCGGCGCGGAGTCGGAGAAGTCGCGGGTGCCAGCCTTGCCGGTGACGCTAGAAGAGCTCGTGACCACCGCGAAGGAGTGCCGGGAAGCCGGAGCCGCGGTGATTCACGTGCACATCAGGGACGACGCGGCGCGGCCGACACTGGACCTGGGCCGGCTCACCGATACAGTGCAGGCGCTGCGCGGTGCCACGGACCTGATCGTGCAGCTGTCGACTGGCGGTGCCGTGACCGACAGTTTCGAGCGGCGGCTCGCCGTACTGGACGCCCGTCCCGACGCCTGCTCGCTGACCTGCGGCACGGTGAACTTCGGTGATGACGTTTTCATGAACCCGTGGGGCTTCATGACGGAGCTCTACGCCAAGACCCAGGACCTCGGGGTGGTGCCGGAATTCGAATTGTTCGACTTCGGCCACATCGCCGCGCTGCATCGGCTGCTCGCCGAGCTTGGCGAGCCATTCGGCGGACACGTGCACTGCGACCTGGTTATGGGAGTGCCTGGTGGCATGCCCGGAGATGCGGCCACCCTTGTAGCGGCGGTAGCAGCCCTGCCTTCTGGTGCGACCTGGTCTGCGACCGGTATCGGCCGGACCGCGCTTCCGGTCCTGTTCGCCGCGCTGGCGGCCGGCGGTCATCTGCGTGTCGGCATGGAGGACACCGTTACTTTCGCCAGGGGCCGCGCGGTAGCGAGCAACGCGGAGCTCGTCGAGCGGGCTGCCGCGGCCTCCGAGCTGGCGCAGCGGCCGCCAATGAGCCCAGCCGAGGCGCGCGACATGCTGGGAGTACCCGATCACCGTGGATAACCCGGTGCTAGCCGAGGTGGTCAGGTCGGGGTTCCTTGAGTCACGTCACCGCGGCCCGGTTGCGGTGATCGCTGCTGATGGCCAGGTCCTGCACGCCGCCGGGTCGGCTGCCGAGCCGGTGTTCCCGCGCTCATCCAACAAGCCATTGCAGGCTGCCGCGATGCTCCGCTGCGGCCTGAAGCTGGACGGCGAGTTGCTCGCGCTCGCTGCCGCGAGCCACTCCGGGGAAGATTTCCACGTGGCCGGCGTCCGCGAGATCCTGTCGTCGGCGGGCCTGACCGAGGATGACCTGCGCTGCCCGCCAGACATGCCGCTTGACCCGGAGGCAAGCCGGGCCATGGTGCGGGCGGACGCCGGGCCCGACAGGGTGCATATGAACTGCAGCGGAAAGCACGCGGCGATGCTCGCCACCTGCGTCGCTGCCGGTTGGCCCACTGCCAGCTATACCCACCCCGAGCACCCGCTCCAGCAGGAGATCCGGGCGACGATCGGCCTGCTCGCAGGCGAGCCGGTGAGCGCCATCGGCGTGGACGGCTGCGGGGCGCCGCTCATGGCGATTTCGGTCACGGGGCTGGCCAGCGCGTTCCGGGCCGTGGTGATCGCCGCGCCGGGCACCGCGGAGCGAGCCGTCGCCGATTCGATGCGGGCGCACCCGGAATGGACGTCGGGGACGACGAGGCCAGCACGCGCCCTGATGACCGCCGTACCGGGCCTGCTGCTGAAGTCGGGGGCTGAGGGAGTGGAGGCCTTCGCACTGGCTGATGGGCGCGCGGCGGCGTTCAAGATTGAGGACGGTGCCGCCAGGGGCCGGGTGCCGGTTACCGTGGCACTGCTGCGCTGGCTAGGCGCCGGGCAGCTGCCAGGGACGGATGCGGTCGCGCTGCGAAGCCTGGCCACGGCTCCGGTCATGGGCGGCGCCAAGGTGGTCGGCGAGATCAGGGCACCGGCCCGGCTTTTCGGCTAACTGCAGCCCGGCCAGCAGCCAGCCAGCTCACGATACTGTTAGTTGACCACGCAGCCGATGCTCGAGCCGCCTGCCGGGAACCCCTTGGCCAGTGCCTGCGCGATGTCCCTGGAGCGCTGCGCGTACCCGGCCGAGGTGTAGTGGATGCCGTCGGAGATGAACCAGCTCCGCTTGGCCACCGCCGGCCAGTCGTACACCCGCATGTTCGGGTAGCGGGAGCAGGCCTTGCGCAGCGCCGAATCCCACTTCTGCATGTTGGCCTCGGCGTAGGGGCCGCTCGACAACAGCGACAGGACCTCGATCCACATCACCGGCCCGCCACGCGCGACGGACATCATCTTGTTGATCCGCGTGGTCAAGCCGACGTTGGAGCCCACTGCCACGTCGGCGGTGTCGTTTGTGCCGAGCGCAAGCACCCAGCAGCCATGGAAGCCATGGGCGACTAGGCCCCTGGCCGCCTGGTAGGCATTGGTAGTGCCCGGCAGCACCTCAACCACAGACCGGGCGCCGGTGATGTTGGTGTAGACGGTGTGGACGCCTACGTCCTCGTACTGTGCCGGGATGCGCAGCCGCCAGTTAGGCAGGTAACTAGGCGACACAAGGCCATCGGAGGTGGAATCGCCGATGTGCACCACCGACTCGCACGAGGTCATCAGCGGCCGCGGACGGTCCCGCAGCGAGACCGGCAGAAGTCCGTTGGCGCCAATCCTCCTGGCCGTCGCGGTGCTGCCTGGCGTGGGCGCCGCAGCCGGCTGGCCGCCCGTCGCACCGCCGGCCTTCGTCTGCGTGACTGAGTTGGTGGAACCGCCGAGTTTGGCACCCAGAGCTTGTACCGTCCCGCTGGTAGCTCCGGCCGGTGCTGAGACCGCACCGGCCAGCCCGACGCTCGCGACGACGAGCACCCCGGCCGCACCGCTAACGGCCGCGAGACTGGCTAGCGGGACTGTGCGCAGTCGCCGAGCCCTGACTTGCCGCCAGGCCCGGCCGAGGGCGCCGTGGCGGATGGGCTCCTCGATGTACCGCCAGGACAGCGCGGCGATGGCGATGGTGGCGGTGATCTGCGCGGCGGCTCGCGGCAGTTCCACGGGACTGCCTGCGGGCGAAGTCAGCACGATCACCGGAAAGTGCCACAGGTAGATGCCGTAGGACCGGACGCCAAACCAGCGCAGCGGCCGCCAGCCAAGTGCCCTCGCCGTGAGGGTGGCAGGGCAGGCAGCTGCTGCGAGTACTCCAGCGGTGGCCAGGGCGAGCACGCCCAGCCCGCCGCGATAGAGGAACGGAGAGTACTGGCCCACGCGCCAGACCATGAGACCGATGACGGCGAGGCCGGCGAAGCCGGGCCAGTCCAGCAGCCGCTGACCGGTCTTCCCCGTAACCGCAGCCCGACGGCTGCTCCACAGCATTGCGAGCGCGGCCCCGATCAGCAGTCCGCTAGCCCTGGTATCCGTTCCCTCGTAGATCCGGGTTGGGTCGAAGCCGGGGTGGTAGAGCAGCGTTGCCGCAACGGCCGACGCGGCGACCATCGCCAGCGTGGGCAGCGCCAGCCATGGCAGGGCGCTGGCGCCGCGGCGCCGGATCAGGAACACTCCGGCCAGCAGCAGCCACGGCCATATTAGATAGAACTGCTCTTCTACTGCCAGCGACCACAGGTGGTCCAGCGGCTGCGGCGGCGCGAATCTCGCGAAGTACGACTGGCCCTTGATGATCACATACCAGTTGCTCCAATAGGTTGAAGCCGCTCCGACCGCGCCGCGGAGGCTAGCCAGCCGGACCCGGTCAGCGACCGTGATCCACGCCGTGACCACGGCCAGCATGACGAACAGTGCCGGCAGCAGCCGCCGGGCGCGGCGCAGCCAGAACTCGGCGAGATGAAGTCGGCCGGAGGTTGTCCAGCGACTCAGCAGCAGATCGGTAATGAGATAGCCGCTCAAGGTGAAAAAGACCCCGACGCCGAGCAAGCCGCCCGGCGCCCAGCCGAACTGCTCGTGAAAGGCGATGACAGCGAGCACTGCGATGGCGCGGAGCCCGTCGAGCCCCGGCATGTAGCGCTGTTCCGAGCCAACTGGCTTCGGCATGGTACCCCCCGGCACGTGATCCTCAAGTGCCGAGGAACTACCCAGGGTTATCTAATGACTACGTATCGTGGTCCACATTAAATGTAATAAAGATCGGTCGTTCATTTGGCCGCGCAACTGATACCTCAGTGGGGAGGCCCCGGCCGCCCCCACGAAAAACGAGTCTGGGGTCGGTCTCGACGCGGCGCAGCCCGAAGTTTGGCCCGGCTCCGGCGCCTTTTGTTAGCCGACGACGCAGCCCTTGCTCTGGCCGTTCTGGGGGAAGGCTCTGGCGAGGCCACGGGCAATGGCCTGGGCCCGGATCGCGTAACCGGCCGAGGTATAGTGAATGCCATCCGCAAGGTGCCAGGCAGGCTGCACCTGGCCGGACCAGTTGAAGACGCGCATGTTCGGGTAGGAGTGGCAGGACTGCAGCAAGGCAGCGTTCCAGAGCTGCATATTGGCCTCCGACCACGGGCCGCTAGTCAGATCAGTCTGCGTATTCACCCACACAACTGGCTCGCCGTGAGCGACGGCCATCATTTGCTGGATCCGGGCCATCCGGCCGACATTAGAGCCGACCGACACGTTGGCGGTGTCGTTTGTGCCGAGTGCGAGCACCCAGCAGCCATGGAAGCCGGCGACCCGCCACTTCTGCGCGACGATCTCGCCGTTGAGCTGTCCGGGCATCTCCTCCACGATCGAGCGGCCGCCGGATGCGTCCACCCAAAGGTGCCTGACGCCGACCTTGGCGTACTGGGCGCCGAGCCGTTGCCCGGCGTCGGGCAGCCAGGTTGCGGAGACCATGCCGACCGAAGTCGAGTCACCGATATGCCCCACGGCCCCGGTGCGCGGCTGTCGCCCGCTGCGCAGCCACGGCCGGGGCCGGGTGGCGTGGTGGCTCGGTGGTCGTTGCGGCCGCCCTGACAGCGGCGACTGCGGCGGCTACCAGAGACACAACAATGAGCGCGGTCACGCCTGCCACTAGGGCGGCGCGCTGTGGGCCGCGCCGGTCTCCGCTGACCCGAGCCAGCAAGTGCGAAGAAGGCTTCGAGCTGAGGCTAATGCGCTTAAAACGCATGTTAGTCAGTCTCCATTTCGCGTCTTTGATCTAGGTCAAGACCGCCGAAAGCCCCCTCTACCGGGACAGGGGTAATTACGCAGGCTCCGGGCAGCGACCTCGGCCAGGACCTGACATGCTGGGTGCGCCGGTCAGGATGCTGCTCGTTGTCGTCTCGCGTCTCGCAACAGGAGAAAACGCGCCGCCAATCGGATCGGCATCCCGAACGTGACCGGAGTCACGGTGCTAGCTAGACTGTTTGCAGATGCAAGCAGCGGCAGTAACGGGCCAATAGGCAGGAGACTGAGGCCATGAGTCCGGTAAACGTAAGCGCCATCGGGTCCTACATCCGGGAGCAGCGTGAGCAGGCCAAGATCTCGCTGCGCCAGCTCGCCCAGTCAGCGGGCATTTCCAATCCGTACTTGAGCCAGATCGAGCGAGGCCTGCGACGGCCGAGCGCCGACATCCTCCAGCAGATAGCCAAAGGCCTGCGAATCTCGGCCGAGGCGCTGTACGTGCAGGCGGGCTTCCTTGAGGACCGGCCGCCTGGCTCCGTGGTCCGGGACGCGGTGTTGTCTGACCTGGAGCTCACCGAGCGCCAGAAGCAAATGCTGATCGAGATCTACGAGTCGTTCCGCAAGGAAACGGCGATCGTCCGTGCGGCTGATGCTGCTGAGCTGCAGGATAGCCAGACCGGGCTGGATTCGGATGAGGCCGCGCTGAACTGGCCCGAGGATATCGGACCGGCCGCGCTGGCTGGCGGGGCCAGGCGGCTGGCGATCGCTACGCCATATAACGGCTCGGATGAAGGCGACGAGAGCGACGAAAACGAGGACGAGTTCGACGCCGACGAGCCCAGCGATGTGTTCCAGCTCGGGCAGGTTCCGGATGAGGAGGGGCCGGGGCAGGGCGGGACTATTCATCAGTTCCCGCCGCCGACCGGGAACAGGTAGCGTGACGCCGTGTTTACTTTCGCCGGCTACTCGCCTGTTGATTACTTCTTCTACGCCCTGCTCGTCGTGGCTTTCGTCATCGAAGCATGGGCGTTCATTGACGCGCTCCGGCGCCCCGCAGCTGCCTTCCCGGCGGCCAGCAAGCAGACCAAGCCCATCTGGCTGATCATCCTCGGCATCGCCGCCCTCATCGGAGTCGGCGGCGTCACCCAGCAGATCGGCCTGTTCACTAGCTTCCTCGCGCTGCCGATCGTCGGGTTCGTTGCCGCGGCGATCTACCACGTCGACGTGAAGCCTAAGGTGCGGGACATGAAGCCCGGCAGCCGCCAGGGGCCTTACGGTCCGTGGTAACACCGTCACGGCGCGGCCTGCGGCATTAGGCTCAGCCCCGCGGCTACTATCAGCGGCCTGACAGACCCAGGACATCGATCATGACCGAAGCGCTGTGGCGCACACACCGGCTGGAGCTAGACGACCAGACGCTGCGCGAGTGGGATGCTGTCGTGCTGCATTCGGGTGAGGATGGCATCGTCCTGGACCGGTCGGCCTTCTACCCCGGCGGCGGCGGCCAGCCCCCGGACGAGGGCGTGCTGCTATGGGGAGGCGTGCAAACCCGGATCGCCGGCGCCAGGAAGGGCGACGATCTCTACCTGGTTC
>WNFI01274337.1_pt1 | contig 12459 bp, 12 predicted proteins | sample 5400471 | NCBI WGS metagenome assembly WNFI01 (sample SAMN13153348, study PRJNA577476) | soil metagenome | isolation source: 100 cm saprolite on Douglas fir-dominated hillslope | place: USA:California | collected 2013-09-17 | reverse complement strand
TCCAGTGATGCAGCTCTCCTGGGGCGCCGGCTTCCTGGTTGGGCTATGGGAGTCCGTCAGGCGGAGGGCTTGGCCACCGGCCTAGTTCAGACGAGTCTCAGTCACGTCTTCGTCGGCAAGGCCCCAGCCCTCCAGGTTGAAGCCCGTCGCTAGGTTCTGTCGCCGAGCCCGATCAAGAGCCATCGCCACCCGGCCCAGGTCATCGTCGGAGAGAACTGGGATGTCGCCGGCCCTGAGACGATCGAACAGTCTGGTCTCCCCTTCCACTGACCAGCCTGAACCGACCTCGTGGTCGACGTGGATGATCGCCATTTCTGGCGGCAGTTCGACGAATCTGAAGTGCCGCGAGGCCGCCTGGAATAGAAGGAGGCTGTCTAGGTGTAAAGAGAACATCTCCCACTCCGGGTAGCCTCTGAGCTCTTGCCATCCCCCGTTCGAAATCAAGGTGAAGTCGCCACAGGCGTTTGTGTGCAGCTTGGGCAACATGGCCAGCCGGTAGGCGGAACGAGACAGGTTGGCGAGGGTTGTTGGAAGGCGCGCTATTCGGTCCGCCGCGCGGCCGGGCAAAAGTACGCGCCGGGCGATCGCGAAGGCCAAATCACCAACCCCCTGGTAGATGGGCATCACGCGGGCCATTCCTTCTTCGTAGGTGCCGTCCTTGAGGGCACGCCGCACCGGTTGCGCTTGACGAACCTGTTCGGGCACAGCCTCGCCATCAGCGAGGACGTCTGCGTTAACGTCGAGCCGATCAGCCCGGTAGACGGAATGCTCGTCGAGCGGCCCGGCCAGGAACTGGAAAAGCGGGTCAGACAAGAGGATGTCGATGTTGGTTGCGAGCACAAACTCTCCTTTGGCTCGCCGTATCCCCACGTTTTTGCCGATCATCTGAAACAACGGGAGTCGTTCGCCGCCGGCGAACTGAAGGTGCCGATCCCGGCTTACCGTCAATAGCCTTACGACCGGGTTCTCACCGGTGGGCCACCTTAGGGCCTGGGCAAGCGCCGGACGGTCGGGTGGGGGATTCCATTCCACAACGATCAACTCAGTCGGAACATTGAAACGCACCGCCTGCTCAGCCACTCCATCGATAAAGAGTTGCATCCTGCTCAGAAGGTTCTTGCCGTGGTCGTCGTTGCGGGAAACGACTACGACCGAGAGGTGCGGATGCGCCGCGGTTGGCTCCATGGGCAGCTGTGAGCTCAAACTGAGGAGTTCGACAACTGCCGGCGAAGACGGCGGCGTATCGGCCTTGTGAACCGAAGCATGTGGCTCGCCCATCTGCGCGGCCTCGCCAGACGATATTTGAGGCCGCGCGCCGGCACCACCCGACCGGTCGACGTGAGCATCCACCGGGCGTGAGCGACCGCGTGCCAATGTGACCAGTGCCCGAGGAGAGCCTGGTTGGCGCGAGCCTCTGGGCCCGTCCAAATCGCGGTCATTCCGCCGGCGTGTGAGTAGTCGTGTCGCTGGTGAATCAGCGGGACATACGCGGTCGCGTCGACAAGTGGGATGCCGCGATCGGCCGCATCCCAAAGCAGCCAGTTGTCATACCAGAGTCGACCGATGGCGAATGGCGGGATATCCGTCAGCTGGCCCCTGGGGAAGACGAACCAATCGACATTGATCTCCGAGCGTCGACGCCCGCGTCGCTGCACCGCCTGCTTTATCTCGCTCTCCCATTCGGGGGACTCAAAGTCGAGCGGCGCCCGCACGTCAAGGTCGGAGCGCTCCCCGACCATGAGAAACCGGGTTGACCACTCGCCGACCAAGCGCGCCGCCGACATCGATTCGCTGGTCAGGATGATGTCCGCATTGACGAAGCAGACCAGTGGATTCAAAGCCAGTGACTGCGCTTGCTCAAGCATGTCGCTCACGAGCGGCGTCCCAAAAGCGCTGGTCGCCACACTCGTTACGTGCCCGAGACTTAAGCGGTTGCAGATGTCCTTGGTGCCGGGCTCGTCTCCGAACAGGATTATCTGGGGGCTGGGGGCGAGCTTGGTCCAGCTTGTTATCGCGTTGGCCTGGATTAGGCCGAACAAGCCGTCGAACGCCTTGGGCGTGGAGAATATGGTCAGCAGTTGGCCGGCCTCGCGCTGATGATGACCCACATCACGGCGCAACCGCGGGGTTCGCGGGTGTGTTGCTCCGCCCCAGGTGAAGGATGTCGGCGACCTTGGCGAAGCGTTCCTCATCGAGGATCCGCCAGCAGTCGATAACCAACGGGCGCCTGCCGTCGATGCTGAAGTCGACCGGCTCCAAGGTTCGGAATTCCTCCCATGCGGTCGCGACGACCACCACATCGGCCCCCCGGACACACTCCTTGGCGGATGCCGCGTACAGGACCCCATTCCCCAAGATTCGTTCAGCGGACCCTACAGCCGCGGGATCGAAAACACAGACCGAGACCCCCCTTGACCGCAGTTCGGCAGTCAACCCGACCCCTGTCGACGCATCCGCTACAACTGTGCCCGGTTTGTATGCGAGCCCGAGTACAGAAGCCCGGCCCTCGTCAGGGAGTCGCGCGCAAACCAACTCCGCAAGGCGCAATAGCTGGCGCCTGTTCACCGCATCTGTTGCCTCAGCCAGGTCCGCCGAGACGTGAAGTTGGCGTGCCGTGGCAGCCAATGCAGCGTTGTCGCGAGGGAAGCACGGCCCCCCATATGGTGTCGCTGGTTGCAAGTACTTGCTGCCAATGCGGCTGTCGAGTCCGACCGCGCCAGTGACGACCACTGCATCGGCCCCCGGCAATTGCTCACAGATCTCAGCGAGCATGTTGGCATACGAAATTTTCGTCGTTACAAACGTATTAACCGCGAGCTTGGCCAGTTCGGCGTTCACGAGGTTCATCTGCATCACCAGCGGAGCGTCGTCCGAGATGCTCCGCAGGATCTCAGACAGGCGCTCGCCTGACCGCGGATCGGAGGCACCGACCAGGATGAGGTCAGGGTGGAGGATGTCATGGATGACGCTGCCCAGCGCGATGAATTCAGGGCTGTAGCAGAGCCCAACTCCCTCACCAACAGTCAGCCCCGAACTCTCTTCCAGCGCGGCTCGGATAGGGCCAGAAGTCGAGCCGGGGGCGACCGTGCTAGTGATCACGACCAGGTGATCACGGGCGCCTCCGCTGCGTAGCGCCTTACCAATTCCGCGTATCGCGTCGAGGACGAACTCAATCGAGAAAAGCCCATCCTCCTGGCTCGGCGTGGGAACCACCACAAACGTCGCCTCCGCGCCATCGAGAGCCACCCCATAGTCGGTACTGGCGGAGATTCGCTCTTTACACGTGTCAAGCAGGTCCTGCAGCCCGGTCTCATCTACGGGCGCAGATCCTGTATTCACAAGGTGGACGGTATTGAGGTTGGCGTCGATCCCCTGCACGCTGAAGCCTTTACTGGCGATCACGGTAGCCAGCGGCGCGCCAAGCTTGCCAAGGCCAACGACGCAAATCGTTCGAAGCTGGGCGTGCACCTCAGTCACTGACCGCACTGGGCTTCAGAATGCTGGCGACATACCTCGATACGACCTCGTCGGCGGAGCCTGAATCGACGATCTTCCCTTCACCAAGTCGGACGCAACGCGTACACAGATCCCTGATTGCCTCGACGTTGTGGCTGACGATTATTACCGTCCGACCATCGCGCGAGACTTGGCCGATCCGCCCAAGACATTTCGCCTGGAACGCTATGTCACCCACCGCCAGAACCTCGTCGATGATCAGGATCTCCGGCTCCAGATGTGCAGCCACGGCGAATGCCAGGCGGACCTGCATCCCGCTGGAGTACCGCTTGACGGGCGTATCCAGAAACTCGCCAACTCCGGAGAACTCGACAATCTCGTCGAACTTTCGATTGATCTCCTGGCGTCGCATGCCCAAGATCGCTCCATTGAGGTACACGTTCTCCCGGCCTGTTAGCTCCTGGTGGAAGCCTGTGCCGACCTCCAGAAGGCACCCGACCCGACCCCAGAGGCGAGCGTAGCCCGTAGTGGGCTCCGTCACTCGCGCAAGTATTTTCAGGAGCGTCGACTTGCCCGCGCCATTCGGCCCGACGACCCCAAGGATCTCACCGGGTTGAACTTCAATTTCGAAGTCGCGCAGCCCCCAGAACTCTTCGGTCGAACGTCCTGCCGGTACAGGTTGACCCCGCCATCGCCTGAACGGCGCCAGGAGCGCGTTCGACAACGACTCTGTGAGCCTCCCGTAGGGCTCACTCTGGCCGCGCTGATAGAGCTTGCCGAGGCTTTGGGCCACTATCGCGGCCTCCATTACTCAGATGATGTCCGCAAATCTGCGCTCGACCTTCCGAAAGAACACGACACCACCGCAGAGGATGATGACGGCAGCTCCGGCAGAGACGGCCACCAGTAGGCCGGGAGGACTTCCTTTGCCGAGTAGCGCCCAACGGATACCTTCGACGACCCCGACCATTGGATTGAGCGCATAGATGGCACGCCACTTGTCCGGGATCAGGCTGGTCGGATAGACGACAGGGGTCATGAACAGCCACACCTGGATCAAAAAGGGCACGGCGTGGCGCACATCTCGAAATCGGACGTTGAGCGCCGATAGCCAAATCCCAACGGACAGGGCGGTGACCACCGCGAGACATATGAGAAACGGGAGCCAGACGATGTTTCCGGACAGCGGCACGTGGAGAAACAACATCAACACGTTCAAAACGACCAGCGAAATGAAGAAGTCGACCAGATATGAAGCGGCCGCACCGACCGGCAGAAAGAGCCGAGGAAAGTACACCTTGGTGATCAGGTCGGAGTTGCGCACCAAGCTGTCAGAAGCGCCTTGAAGCATCTGTGCGAATAGGCTCCATGGAAGCAGGCCGGCAAACGCGAACACGGGATATGGGACTCCGTCGGACGGGACGCCGACAAGCCGGCCCAGAAACAAAGAGAAGATCGCCATCATGATCAGCGGCTGCCCGACCGCCCACGCTGCCCCAAACGCGGTCTGCTTATAACGGACTTTGATGTCTCGCCAGGTCAGGAAAAAGAGGAGTTCGCGATAGTCCCACAGTTCACCGAAACGGAGCTGGACGAAGCCCTTGGACGGCTGGATGACCGTGACCTGCGGGGCTATAGGTCCAGCACCCCGACGACTGCCCCAGGGCAAGGCGGGCCAGTTCCGGCCGAGGACAGTCGGCGTTGGCTTCACAAAAGCTCATCCTACAGACTTCAAAGGCCCAGTTCGGGGAGGCGGCCTGAGTCCGTCCTCGCTGTTACAACCTTGGCAACGCGCCGGGTGGGCACCTGGGCGCGGGCCGTTGACGCGGAGGGCTGCGACTGCAATGATCGGCACCCAAAATGGCGGATCCTCTAGCGGCAGCTTCTAGCCGCGCCGAAGGCTTGATGGCTTACGATTCCGCCATCTCGTCAGTCGGACTCGAATCGGCGCCCCCAACCGTCGCGGTACTGATCCCAATGCTCGACCGAACCCCTGACTTGGTTGACTCGCTCCCATCGCTCCTGAGTCAGTCCTACTCGAGTTTCAGGATCTATGTGGTTGATTTGGGGTCGACGGATGCCCTGGTCGACGAGCTGGCTCGGTTCCCCGACCCCCGAATCGTCTGTATCCGTGCTCCCCGGCCACGTTACTTCTCATTCGCTCGGGCCCGCAATTTAGGCGCCCGTTTCTGCAGCGAGGATCTGCTGCTGTTTCTCAATGCGGACAACACGTTCGGTGAGCCGACCGCGTTAGGAGCAAATGTCGATCGCCTCATCACCGCGAATGACGCTGACGTGGTGTGGTACGCGAACTGGCGGAGGCACGCAGGCTACCGCACGCTGTCTCAGCGCCATGCGGCATCTATTAAGCCACGCTATTGTCGAGCCTACGCTCATGCATTTGGGTCGCCGCTACTCGTCGAGCGAACGGTCTTTGAGCACCTCGGCGGATACGATGAGCGGTTGTTGGACTGGGGATACGAGGATACGGATCTGATCGGCAGACTTGAGGCAATCGGGTTTGGACGCATCGAATTGAGTGGGCTGGATCAGCGCGAACATGCCGATTCCCAGCGGGTGGCGAATTTTCGGAATAGGAACCGCAGTTACACCTGGCACCGAAACCGTCTGATCTCTGAACAGACGCTCGAGTTGCTTGGACCGATCCGGCAGCCGGGACGCCCTGCTCTCGCTCAAGGCGTCAGTATTGACGGCCAAGCTCAGGAGCCGGTGACCGCGGGCCCGATGGCGAGCCAACCGAGACTACGAACTCGGGTCACGTTGGCAGCGATCAGCCTCGGCGCGTCTGTGTGGGCAGCTTTTGGACACAGCTTCTGGACACGAAACAGAAGGTCGACCGAGTGAAGGACGCGTTGCAGCTGAGTGTGCTGACATTGGTGCGCGCGACTTCGCGCCAGCAACTCGACCACTTTGTGGAGGCTATCTGGAAGTTCCACATGCGCTGTCAATATCGCGGCACGATGCGCCACATTCTGGTCGATGCGTCGCCACCGAAGCTAAGTCGCGAGTTTGAGGAATCCATCGCCGCGCTGCGCAGTTCTTGCGCGATCGAGATCCACCCCTCGCACGGCTCGATCGTTGAGGACTACAACTTCGGCTTTTCGCTGATCGACACAAGATACGCCCTGTTCTTTTTCCCCGACCACGTGCTCGAGATTCAGCCTGACGACTTCCTCTCTGATTGCGCCCTGAGTTTGGAGCGGAACCCAGACGTCTATCAGGTGCACCTATCCGGCCCTTATACCGAATGGACGGTGGAGAAGAAGCTCCTGTCCGATGTGACTTTCAAGGAGTACATCGCCGAGCACAACCCGCATCGGCTGCCTTATTATCCGTGGCTCCGCCTCGATGACGACCACCTCTGGTACGGCGGTCGGATGTTATATCTGAAGGGCATTCCAGGGCCCGGCAACCCGCTCGTGCGGCGTGTCGTCGACCCGGGTCGCGTGACTCTCTGGGTCAGCCCGTCCCAGCCACCGGGCACACCTATTCGATCTCAGGGTCGGTTCATCCAGGGTGGCGGAGTCAAGCATTTGGCCTTGGCGTTCAATGGAGCGCCATCGTTCTACAACATGGAGCTCTTCCGCCCGTACCTCCCGGCACCGACGTCGGGGGGATCAATGGCGTCCATCGGCGAACTTTATTTCTATAGAGACACCGACCTCGACCAGAAATACGGGATAGGTTGGCTGAACGCACAGACATTCTTCTGGCACCGCGACTATGGCTGGAGCCTCGAAGACGAACAAAGCCGAATGCTCTTCCGTGAGATCCTTCTCAATACGAAACAGCTATGACGATAGCGCTTTGATCAGTGTGGCGTGACGGCATCAGCCGTCCGCAAAATCCGGGGATCGGCCGGGCATCTTGGCCGGCGCCTGGCGCGGCGATGGATACTCGAAGCAAGGCCGAGCACAGAGCAACTATGTGCCGACTTCTACCGCGAAATCTGGCATCACGACGGGGTAATGCATCTGTATGTCGCCACAGCGATCGATCAAGCGTGTACTTCGGTTTTGGACGTCGGCTGCGGGACCGGTTTGGATTACCCACTTATCCACAGTCGTGCGCCGAGAGCTAGGTACATGGGAGTCGACCTGAACGAGATCGCCTTGTGGATTGCCCAGCGCTCTCTGCCTGACTGCTCCTTCATGGTGGGCGACATCATGGAACTCGATCTGCCTGCGGCAGGATTCGACGTGGTCTTTTCCAACTCGGTCGTTGAACACAAGGCTGACTATGAGGACTTCATGCGGCGCCTCTTCTCGCTTAGCCGCAAAGAAGTTGTCATCGGGTTCTACAGAGGGCTGTCGGAAGCAGGCAACCACGAGATTCAGCGAGTCGAATACCAGCCACTCTGGGAACCCAAATACGGTTACGGCACGAGGGACTGGCGCTATAGCTACCTAAATACCTACTCCGAGAACCTGGTGCGCGAATGGGCTTCTACGAATGTTCCCGAGTGGGATATCGAAATAACACACCTGGTGAATCCAATGCTGCCCGAGCATCCGCGGCCAGCAATGCTGTACGCCCGGCGCTCACGACCGGATGGTACGTAGCTTCCGCGCCGGGTAGGTTGCGACATTTCAACGGCGCCCGATGTGGCTCGGACGTCGCGCGGTGCCTGTTGCAAAGCCGCGAACCGGCTCAGGCTCCAGCATGCGCCGTCGTCGCCGAGGCACAAATCCGGCGCATGGATCATGTGGGCCAGTCACGCCAATCTGGGAGAATGGTCTAATGCCGAGCGCTGTGTCCACCAACGAGTCGGGGCCGCCCGCCGTCAGCACCATAGAAGAGGTGACCGCTTACTGGAACCGGCGGCCGTGCAACATCCGTCACTCCCCTGCCGAAGTCGGAACCCGTGAGTACTTCGACGAAGTCGAGCAGCGCAAGTACTTTGTAGAGCCGCACATCCGAGGCTTCGCTCAATTTTCACGCTGGAAGGGCAAGAAAGTGCTTGAGATCGGCTGTGGGCTGGGGACCGATTCCATCAACTTCGCCCGAGCGGGTGCCGACCTCACGGTGATCGATGTCTCGGAGGCGAGCGTAGAACTCTGCCGCCGACGGTTCGATGTTTATGGGCTGTCGGCAAAGTTCTACGTCGGCAACGCCGAGGAACTAACCAACTTTCTTCCGCCCGAGACTTACGACTTGATCTATAGCTTCGGGGTGATCCATCACACGCCACACCCTAGGAGGGTGCTCTCCGAAGTCAAAAACTACTGTGGTCCACAGACCGAACTGCGGATCATGGTGTACAGCAGGTGGTCGTGGAAGGTGCTTGCCATTATTGCCGGACATGGCAAGGGAGCGTTCTGGCGAGCTCCGGAGCTGATACGGACCTACTCCGAAGCCGAGACCGGCTGCCCCGTGACCTACTCATACTCCCGCCAGGGCGCTCGTGATTTGATGGGCGCTTTCACGGTCCAGCAGGTTTGGAAAGACCACATATTTCCCTTCCGGATCGCACCGTATGTGCGCTACGAGTACAAATGGGTCTGGTACTTCCGATGGATGCCCCCGCGACTATTCCATTGGTTGGAGCAGCGGTTAGGTTGGCACACGATGATCGTCGCGGACTCCCTCCCGGAGGCGTAGTTGTGCGGCCTCAGGCGACGCTCAAACTGGGATCGCGACGGCCACTAGCAAGCTCATCGTAGATCCAGGCGTAGGTCTTTTCCAAGCCAGCCTCGAGTCGACTGCCGGGCTCCCATCCGAGTACTTCGCGGATACGTGCGTTGTCGCTGTTTCGTCCGCGAACGCCTTTAGGCGCACCGAGGTTGTAAACGCGCCTGAGGCTTACACCTGCAATCCTCTCCACGATGTCCACCATTTGGTTGATGGAGACCAGTTCATCGCTCCCGAGGTTCAGTGGTTCGGGATAGTCGCTGAACAGAATTCGAAGAGTGCCTTCGATGCAGTCATCCACGTACATGAAGCTGCGGGTCTGTTGTCCGTCGCCCCAGATCTCGATCTCACTGCCGCCCGAAATTTTGGCTTCTGCCACCTTCCGGCAGATGGCGGCCGGCGCTTTCTCGCGCCCACCATCCCAGGTTCCGAACGGGCCGTATACGTTGTGGAACCGGGCGACCCGGGTGACTAATCCAAAGTCTTCGCTGAAATGGCGGCAAAGACGCTCCGTGAAGAGTTTCTCCCAACCGTAGCCGTCTTCCGGCATGGCTGGATAGGCGTCCTCTTCTTTGAGCGGGGCGACATCGGCCTCACGCTGCTTGTCGACGTTGTAGACACATGCTGACGAGGCGAAGAAGAAGCGTCTTACTTGGTTGTCGCGAGACGCCATCAAGAGGTGCGCCCCAATCAGGGCGGAAAGCATGCAATCCGCCCGGTGGTATTCGATGAAACCCATTCCGCCCATGTCCGCCGCGAGGTCGAAGACATACGCCGCGCCTTCTGTTATGCGGTAGCAGGCCTCGGCCGGGCGAAGGTCGGCCTGTACGTACTCCACCCCGCCAGGTCGCTGGTGCCATTGGCCGATCGGCTTGCTGTCAACAGCTCGAATTCGCCGATGCCCGCGCTTCTGCAGGGCCGAGACAAGGTGCCCACCGATGAATCCGCCCGCGCCGGCCACCACGATTAGGTCGTTTGGGTCAGCTGCTGAAGTCAAGGCTATTGGGTCGTCATGGTCGGGCACTGCTGGTCACCTCCGGAAGGCCAAGCTCGGTGTTCGATTCTAGGATTCGCCGACGTCCAGAGTCGCTCTCAAGCGTGCCGAACATGTGACGTGGGCTGGGCCGAGGCAGGGCGTCGTTGGGTCATCGAGCTCGTAGGATGACAATTCGACCCGGGGCTAACGATGAATACGACACCCCGGGCCGGGGGTCGTCAGGCCCGGCGAATGCCAGGAAGATCATCGGGTTCTTGTCGACATCGCTCGGCAGCTTCGGGTCGTTGGCGGCCGGGACCCAGATTTTCTGGGCCGTCTCCTCGTAGCCGGCGTCGACTTCGCTGGCCGGAACCTGGCCGTAGGCGATACGGGCGGCGGCATCCCTGGCCGTCTGCCAGGAGTCGTAATCCTGCTGGCCGACGATGTATGCGACCACACCCAGGCACAGGAGGCCCACCGCCCAGGCAGCCGAGACCCGCGGCCGAATGTCTGACGCCGATACCATGGCAGCGAGGAGGGGGATCAAGGGAGCCGCGACCGGCACAAAGTAGCGGTCGAAGAACCCGCCGTAACCGAGAAGTGGCAGGAACTGGCTGATCGAAAAGACCGCCAGCATGGTACCGGCTGTCCCCAGCAGACGCGGGTTCCATGCTCGCCGCCGCCAGATCAAGATCACCACGGCCCCTGCAAGCGCCAGGAGCTCGAAGGGCAGCAGCACGGCGACCGGGAACAGCTCGACCTTCGTCCCGTCGACGGTTGGAGGTCCAAGTCCCCAAGGGCCCAGGGTGAGCCCCGGCAGAAAGCTCCCGTGTAGAGCGATGAGCTTGGCCGCGCCAACCAGCCCGGCGAACGCGATCGCAACCGGGATCATCTCCGCACGGCCGAGCTTGTGCTCCTCCTCGGACGATCGCCTCAGCATCCCCACCGCGAAAGGGAGCAAGAGCACTCCCAGCATCAGTGGGAGACTGACGACATTGCCGACGGCAATCGTGACCTGGGAGATCGGCAGGGGGACATTTCCCGGTGGCCCCGTGCCGCGGAAGAGTCGGTTGGGGAGCTCGTACGCAGCGACCACGCCGATAACGAGAACGGCCACCCCGGCGAGATCCCGCCAGGTGACCTTCCGTGACTTTGAGGCCAGCCAAAGGCCTATGGCAATCCCAACTACCAGGCCCCCACCCTGCGGACGCTGAAGGGTTGCGAGGACCGCAAGCGCGACGCACCACGCCATTCCCTTGCCATCGAGCAAATCCGCCACGAGAAGTAGCCCGCCAGGGCCAGAAAGGGTAGGACCGCGAGGCGCCAGAAGCGGGGCTCGGAATGGGTAATCGCGATCAGTCCAGAGGCAGCCAGCTGGATCAGTCCGGGGTTGGTGCCCCACAGCGCTACCCCGTGGCCATCCAGGAAGCGCTGAATCGTCCAGCGCCGCGCGTACTCATCGTTGAAGGCAAGATTGGTCTGGAGATCGAAATAAGCGACCAAAGCCAGCGCGACCACCGCGATCGCGATCGGGACAAGGTAGAGCCGGTCGGCCATCTGCCGGGGTGGCACCTCCGGTTCTGCCGTCGCCAGGCTCACCGAGGTGCCGCTTCCGCCAGGTTCATTCCGGGTCATGTTAGCCCAGCCGGCTTGAGCCCCCTAAGCTATTGGCTGTGACCGGACGCGGTGGAGTCTCGGCGACCTCCCGATCGATCCGGTTCCCCCTCCTCATGGTCGTGGGTCTAGTACTTCTGGGCCTGTCATGGCTGGTTGCCAACCCGCCGGCGGCGGCGCCGGACGAGCCGGCCCACTACCTTCGGGCAATCGCGGTCGGTCGGTTCGACTTCATCGGACGGCCCACAAACCAATTCCTGATGCTGCCGACCAACGCCGCGCAGGAGGACTTCCTGCATCGCAGCACCAGGATGGTCGACGTCCCCTTGGGTCTCGCGATCCCGCCACAGTGGTTCTGCATCGTGATCGATCACACTGCGTCAGCCGCCTGCCTGGCCGGCGCAACATCCCCCAACCTCACAGAGCAGCCGACCAACGAGGGCACCTACCAGCCGTACCTGTACCTCCCTCCTGGGCTGGCGATGCGCATTGCTGGCGACGCCACCACAGCGCTGTCGCTGGCGCGGTGGGCCAACGCGGTGGTCTGCTTTGCGCTGCTCGCGCTGGCGGTCCTGGTCATGTGGGACGGCCACCCCACCTCCCTGATGGGCTTGCCCCTCACAGTGTCCCCTGCGGTCGTTTTCGCGGCAACCGTGCTCGGGCCCAGCGGACCCGAGATCGCGTCCGCAATCTGCTTCTTCGCTTTCCTGGTCGGGCTCTCGCGCCCGACGGCGCCGGCCCGATGGACGTGGGCCGCGGGC
>WNFI01163085.1_pt1 | contig 12460 bp, 13 predicted proteins | sample 5400471 | NCBI WGS metagenome assembly WNFI01 (sample SAMN13153348, study PRJNA577476) | soil metagenome | isolation source: 100 cm saprolite on Douglas fir-dominated hillslope | place: USA:California | collected 2013-09-17 | reverse complement strand
TAAGGCGGCGTAGCTCAGTGGTAGAGCAGGGGAATCATAATCCCTTGGTCGGGGGTTCAAATCCCTCCGCCGCTACCAACTCTAAGGGGTTGGGAGCATTCAACATCATGGTCGGGCTGTGAGACTCGGAACTCGCATCGGCCGTCCTTGTCCTGCTCTCGTTTGCTTTTGATTGCTATCGACTTCCATAGGGTCCTTTGACGTGCTCGCGGCGAACGTCCCCGCGCGTGGGGGTCGCGAAACGCGGCTTTTGAGCCAGTGCGGACTCCAGCCAGCCGTCAGCCAATCGCAGACGAGCATGGTTTGAAATCTGTAGCCCCTCCGAGACAGGCGAAACCCATCGTCCTAATTCGCCATGTGGCCGCCAACGGCGGTGAAGGCGCCTCCGCGAGCATTAAGGTCGGCGTCCGCGCCTCATCTCCGGCCGATCAGCCGGCTGCAGCGGCTCGCCGACGGTACTGCGTGGGCGTCATCGAAAACCAGCGATGCGCCGCGCGGAAAAAGCTTCCTTGGTCCTTGAAACCCAGCATATAGGCAACGGCGGCCAGAGATAGGTCGCGGCGCGCCAGAAAGTTCTCCGCGAGCTCTCGGCGCGTCTCATCGACCAGGCGCTGGAACGACGTCCCTTCTTCAGTCAAACGGCGATGCAATGTGCGCTCGCTCGTGCCCAGCGCGCGCGCAATGGCGCCACGTGTCGGAGCCCCATCGGGCAGATGCCCGGCAATCGTGGCACCGGCCCGTGTCTTGACCAGTGAACCGGACATCCGGTGCAGATGCTCGGTTGCCGTTCGGTCATGCACAGCCGACAGCCGATCATGTGCCGTCGGCAACGGCCGAGTGGCATCGACGGCCGAGAAAACAAGCGCGTTCTCCGCAGCGCCAAACCTCGGCATGCAACCAAACGCTGCGACGAAGGCAGGTGCCGATGGCCCTCCCGGATGGCTCAGCTCGACGGCGGCCGGATTGAGCCCGGTGTCGGTCACCCAGCGACAGAACGACAAGAACCGCAGCAGGTCGAAAGCGAAGCGCTGGTGGGGCGCGGGTTGGGATCCCGCTCTCACGGTTAGGACCAGACGATAGGCATCGCCGTGCTTGCGTACCGTGACAATCGCGGCGTCGCTGAGGACCCCGATGTACCGAGCCATCCGGTGCATAATGCCGAGCAAATCGGGTGCGGACATCAACGCATAAGCGATGATCCCGAAATGCCGGGGTTTGGCTTGGACAGCTCCGACGAGCCCGATCGCGGGATTGCCGGAGCGCGCGAGAGCGAGCTCCCACAGAACGTTGATCTGATCGATCGAAAACCGCGCATCCGGGTCGCCAAGCGCGGCAAAATCCAGACCGGCATCGCGAAACAGTCCCGGAACATCAAGCTGCTCGATCGTCAGCGCGTCCGCTATGCCGGTCACCCAGAACGCGGCGTTCGTGCGCCGATCGACATTCGGGGGTGACGCTCGAATGCGCTTCACCTGGTGGCTCCTAAGCACAGGTGGTGGCCGACTTCGCCAGAGATTTGGCCGACGGGGCCACTACTCTAGCCGCACTCAGCGACCAATTCATAAGAAATTCAGCGACGGACGAAGGCGCGGTCGACCACGCACCGTCGATCGTCTTGCAAGGTCTTGGAGCGAGCAAATATGCCAAAAACGGTTGCTGACCAGTTTGTCGATAGGCTCGCGGCGACGAGGGCCAAACGTATCTACGGCATCGCCGGCGATCGTTTGAACGGCCTTAGCGATGCGGCTCGGCGGCAAGAGAAAATCGAGTGGACTCATGTTCGGCAAGAAGAGGTTGCCGCCTTCGCCGCCGGTGGCGAGGCGCACCTGACCGGCGGTCGGGGCGACGAACACGTCGATCTCGCGCAAATGAACCTGTGGCGCTAACGAGGCGGCAATGGACGTCACGGCTTTACTTCTGTCGCGACTGCAGTTCGCGTTCACGATTTCGTTCCACATCATCTTTCCATCGTTCACGATCGGACTGGCGGCGTGGCTGACCGTACTCGAGGCGCTCCATCTCGCGACGGGGCGGCCGGCATACCGTGTCGTCTTCGAGTTCTGGCTCAAGATTTTTGGCGTTGCCTTCGGACTGGGCGTCGTCTCGGGCATCGTCATGGCATTCCAGTTCGGCTCCAACTGGAGCGAGCTCTCGCGCTTGTCCGGCCCCATTCAAGGTCCTTTGCTGACCTACGAGGGCTTCACCGCCTTCGCGCTCGAGGCAAGCTTCTTCGGCGTCTTGCTGTATGGCCGCGAGCGCGTGGCACCGTGGCTCTACCTGTTCTCGACCGCAATGGTGGCGCTCGGCACGACGTTGTCGGCCTTCTGGATCATGGTCAACAACAGCTGGATGCAAGTACCGGTCGGCTACGCCGTCGAGAACGGCGTCTTTGTCCCCAACGACTGGGCCGCGATCATCTTCAGCCCGGTCGTGTGGGTGCGGTTCCCCCACATGCTGCTCGCCTCCTACCTGACTGGTGCCTTCTGCGTCGCCGCCACCGGCGCCTGGTACCTGTTGCGCGACGTGTTTCCCGCTGAAGCGCGCATCATGCTGCACATGGGGCTGTACCTAGCCGCGGTCTTGATGCCGGTGCAACTCCTGTTCGGGCACCTGACCGGCGACTACGTCCACAACTATCAGCCGGCGAAGTTCGCGGCGATCGAGGGGCGTTGGCACAACGAACAACCGGCATGGGAAGTGCTGATCGCCATGCCCGACCCCGCGGCGGAGACCAACCGCTTTGCCATCTCGGTCCCGGTCCTCGGCAGCCTGATCGGCAGCAGGAGCTTTACCTCCAAGGAGGTCGGCCTGACCGATTTTCCGCCGCAGGATCGGCCCCCAGTCCTGATCCCGTTCTTCGCCTTCCGGATCATGGTCGGTTGCGGTCTCGCGATGCTGCTGGTCGCCTGGCGCGGCGCCTATCTGTCCCATCACGAGCGCTCGGAGAGTAGCCGCCTCTTATTGTGGGCGACGTTTCTCAGCTTCCCACTGCCCTTCATCGCGATCCTCACCGGTTGGTTCACCGCGGAGGTCGGCCGCCAGCCCTGGACCGTCTATGGCCTGCTGCGCACCGCCGAGGCGGCGACGCCCTTCCTGACGACGCGCGCCGTAGCGGTTTCGCTCCTGGTCTTCTGCACGATCTACAGCTTCATCTTCGGATTCGGCGTGCTCTACATCCATCGGCTACTGCGTGCCGGCCCGGTGAGAACCCTGGCGCTGTCGCCGGCGCACGGGTTGCTCAATGGCGTGCCGTCCAGTGGCGATGAGCTTCGTCTCGCGCCGGCAGTTCGCCGCGGTCGGGCAGGAGAATAGCCATGATCACCTTCTGGGTGGCGGTCCTCGCAATCAGCATTCTCCTCTATGTCCTGCTCGACGGCTTTGATCTCGGTATTGGAATCCTGTTCGGCGTCGCACGCGACGACGCGCGGCGGAACGCGATGATAGGCGCGGTAGCGCCGGTCTGGGACGGCAACGAGACGTGGCTGGTGATCGCCGGAGTCGTGCTTTGGGGCGCCTTCCCAGTGGTCTATGCGACCTTGCTCTCGGCCTTGTATCTGCCGCTGCTCGTGATGCTGGCCGGCCTGATCCTACGCGGCATTGCCTTCGAGTATCGCCACAACACCGTGCGGTTCCGCTGGATCTGGGATGCTGCTTTCGCTGGCGGCTCGCTGGTCGCGTCGTTCATTCAGGGCCTGATGGTCGGCGCCTTGGTCGAAGGATTGCCGATCACCGACGGGCGATATGCCGGCGGCGATTTCGGTTGGCTCAGTCCATTCGCGATACTATGCGGCATCGGCCTCTGTGTCGGCTACGCCCTGCTCGGCGCCGCCTGGCTCGTGCGCAAATGCGAGAGCGAGACGCAGGACTACGGCTATCGACTCGTTCCGCGTCTCGCGCTGGGTCTGCTCGTCTTCTTGCTCGTCGTCTTCGTCTACGCCTTGACCGAGCAACTGCAGGTCATGGGGCGGTGGCTCGAGCGGCCCTATTTGCTGATCTTCCCGGCATTCGGCGCTGTTGCGGCGGTCCGTCTGTGGACGAGCCTGCGGCAGCGCTGGGATGCCGTGCCCTTCGCGATGGTGGCCATCTTTTTTGCCGCTGCCTTCGGCACGCTCGCGGTCTCGTTCTGGCCCTACATGATCCCGTTCTCGATCACGATCGAGGAGGCCGCCGCGCCTCATGCGAGCCTCGCCTTCATGTTCTGGGGCGCCGGTCTCTTCGTGTTCCCGCTGATGTTGCTCTACACGGCGACCAATTACGGCGTGTTCAGAGGCAAGGTCCGGCCGCGCCCGCAGCACGACTGACCAAGTCCTTCCAATCCATCGCGACATCGAGGTATCCCCATGAGCAAGCGAGTGGCCGACGTATTGATCGAGACGCTGCAGTCGGCCGGCGTGAAGACGTGCTACGGCATCGTTGGCGACACGCTGAACCAGATCGCCCAATCCATCGATCGTAGCGAAATCGACTGGGTCCACGTGCGGCACGAGGAGGCCGGCGCCTTCGCGGCATCGGCCGAAGCGCAGCTCACCGGCCGGCTCACGGCGTGCGCCGGAACCTGCGGTCCCGGCAGCCTCCACTTCATCAATGGACTCTACGAAGCCAATCGCAACCGCTCGCCCGTCGTCCTGATCGCGACCCAGATCGTGCGGAACGACATCGGGTTTCAGTCGATCCAGGAGATCGATTTCAACGATGTGTTCAAGGGATGCAGCGTCTTTTGCGAGATGATCGTCACGCCCGAGCAGGCCCGGCGCAAGACGGTCGCGGCCTGCCAGGCGGCGCTGACGAAGCGCGGCGTCGCCGTGATTGTTGTCCCGGCGGACATCGCCAACGCCCACGCGTCCGACGAGCTTCCATACACCGTCCATGCGCGGCGTCCCCTAGTCCGTCCGAGCGATGCGGATCTCGACGACATTGCGGCGCTTCTCAACAACAGCAAGGCGATCACGATCTATACGACAACCCCTACAATGTCGGGATGACCGGGATCATCGGCGGCAGTGCTGGCTATCACGCTATCCTGGATTGCGACGTGCTGTTGCTGCTCGGGGCCGATTTCGCCTGGAGCCAATTCTATCCGAGCGGCGCCAAGATCATTCAGATCGACGCCGATCCCACCCATCTCGGCCGGCGCCATCCGGTGGCGATCGGCACGGTCGGCGACATCAAGACGACCTTGTCAGCGCTGCTGCCGCGCCTGGCGCAGCACGACGATGGCGCCTTCCTGGCGGGTCATGTGGAGCGTCACCGGAAGAACGTCGCGGCGGCAAAGGCCGAGACGGTTTCGGGTCCCGACGCGGCAATTTCCGGGACCTACCTGACCAAGCTCATCAACACGCACGCGGCCGAGAACGCGCTGTTCTCGGCGGATGACGGCACCGCGGCGGTCTGGATGCTTCGTCACATCGACACCGGGGGCAAGCGGCGAACCTTCGCCAGCTTGCTTCACGGCACGATGGCAGGCGGTATGCCGTCGGCGCTCGGCCTGCAGAAATGCCAGCCCGGCCGGCAAGTGATTTGCCTGGCGGGCGACGGCGGATTCTCGATGCTGCTCGGTGAGCTCCTCACGGTCGTGCAGGAGGAACTTCCGATCAAGATCGTGGTCTATGACAACGGCAAGCTCGGCTTCGTTGATATCGAGCAGAAGGCTGCCGGCATGGTGCCGCTGTACACGGATCTGAAGAATCCGGATTTCGGCGCAGTCGCGCAGGCCGTCGGGTTGTGGGGACGCTGTGTCAAGCGGGCGGGCGATCTCGAGGAATCGCTCCAGGCTTGGCTGGCCCAACCGGGTCCGGCGCTGCTGCACGTGAAGGTGAAGCCGATGGAGCTCGTGACCCCGCCGTCGCCTTTCGTCTCGCCGGAGGCGGTGATCGGGATGGCGGTCTACAGCGCCCGAGCGATGCTGCAGGGCAAAGGCCACGACGTTTGGGAAATGGTCGTAGAGAACATTTCCTGATCGCCCTGTCACATGGCGCTGCATTTGACAATCCGGGATTCGTGGCGATGGCGGAAGCTGGCGGCGCCCGACCGGCTCGACATCGCCACGACTCCGAGCACGGTCGATGCCTTTGCGATCGCCTTGATCCGGCCTCTCGGTGACGGCCTCGCGCCGTCGCCCGCGCAAGAGACGATTCCATGACGACCGAGACGATCGTGCGTCCGTTGAGCTTCGCTGGCGCTCCGGTGAGCGCCTGGGCCTTCGGAATCCGTATTTGGGTCGCCATCGTCGTCGCTTTGGCGGCGAGCTTCTGGCTGGAACTGGAAGCGCCCTCCACCGCTGCGCTCACAGTCGCGATTCTGGCGGCGCCGACGCGCGGACAAGCCTTGGACAAAGCCTGCTACCGGTTGATCGCGACACTGATCGGCGTCACCGCGGCCATCGCGATCACTGCCCTCTTCTCCCAGGCGAGAGACCTTCTGCTCGCCGCCTTCGCCGGATGGCTCGGGCTCTGCGTCTACGCAGCCGGGCTGCTTGATGGGAACCGGGCCTATGCCGCCGTGCTCTCTGGTTACACCGTGGCGCTCGTCGCCATCCAGCAGATGGATACGCCTGAGCATGTCTTCGAAGCCGGCGTGGCGCGGGGCGCCGCGATCGCGGTAGGCATCGTCGCTGTCGCTGTGGTGAACGACTTGTTGGCCGCACCCGACAGCCATCCGCAGCTGGCGCGCCAATTGGCTGCCCTCCACCGCCGGGTTCGCGACTATGCGAAGGCCATTCTCCCGGGTGAGGCGGCCGACGCCGCGACCGCCGCGGGGCTGCTGCACGACATTGCGGCGCTCCGCCCCGAGATGGCAAGCCTCGGCAGCGAGTCGGCGAGCGGCTCGATCCGGAGCGCCGCAGCCCGCAACGCCGCCGTTGCTCTGGTGGCGGAGGTGTACGCCGCTCGCGCCTTGAATACCCTTCCCGCGACGGCCAGCCAGGCCTTCCGCGAGACGATGCCGTCTGCGCTGGACCGGAGCAGCGAACGCTCGCCAATTTCCGCCGGTCTGGGATGGGACGGTGCCGACCCTGGCACGACTTCCCCGCCGTCGGCGGCTTTGGCCTGCGCCTGGCGGGAGCTGCAGCGGCGAGACGCGGAGGTTCGAGAGGGACTCGCCGCGTTGAATGCGAGCACCCGACCGCGACGGGCGTGGCGCACGCCGCTCTATCGATCGCACCGTATCGCCGCCGCTGCGGGGATCCGCGCCGCGGCCTACCTGGCGATGGCATCGGTCTTCTTCGTCCTGGCGGGCTGGCCGGCGGCGGACGTCTCCCTGTCGCTGGTCGCCGTCGTGATCGGGTTGGGCGCCACGACGCCCAGTCCCAACGGCTTTACCGTCATGGCATTCATCGCGGCACCGATCGCTGCGGCTTTGGCGGGTATGCTCGAGTTTCTGATCCTCGACGGGGTTGCCGAGTTCGCGCTGCTCGCGCTCGCTCTTGCGCCCTTCATGATCGGCGCTACGGTACTGATGACCCGGCCCAATCGTCTGCTGTCGGCTCTCGGTCGGCTCAACCTCATCTTCATCTTGGCGATCTTCGCACCCAGCAATCCGCCCGCTTACAACCCGGAAGCATTTCTCTTCATCTCCCTATTCGTTTGCGCTGCGACCGGCCTGTTGCTGACGGCGCAGATCCTCATTCCGCCGGAGTCGAGCGAGCGTCGACAACGCTGGCTCGTGGCGTCGGCGCGCCGCGATCTCGAGCATGTAATGTCTCGCCGGGATCGACGTCTGGCACCGGAAGAGGCCATGTTTCGGGATGCCGCGCGAATCGGTCAGATCACAGCCGCCGGCACGAGCCATCGGGACAGCGCGGTCCTGGCAGAGGCCCTCTCGTATTTCGATCGCACGGCTGCGATCCGGCTTTGTCGCGACAGCCTGGATCGGCTGGCCGAGACCTCGCTGTCGCGTCTCGCAGGCGAGGCACAGGAGGCTCTCGCGGCTCAGGATACGCATCGTCTCCGCGATGTGGGTCTCGCCCTGAATGATGCGCCGAGCGGCGGGAGCGTGCTCGCCAGAGAGATCATCGGCGAGCTCGCTCTCGCGGCCATCGTCATCGACGCCACCACACGCGGCGCAGCGCCAGCCACGGAGACCGGCTCGTGATGCACTCGTTTTTCGAACTGGTTATCGGCAGCATAGTGGTTGCGCCGTTCATCAGCTACGCGATGACGGCTCTCGTCATCATCCTCGCTCTCCGTCCGATCCTGCATCTGTGTCGATTCGGAAAGCTGTTCAGCCATCCGGCGATCGCGGAGCTCAGCCTCTATGTGACGATCCTCGGACTGCTGACTGTCATATTGTAGGGAGATACTCATGGATGCTCCTCGAGCAGCGGAGCGAACGGTCCGTCGGGTCGACGTGAGCCTGCCGGACCTGGCACGCGCCAGCGTCGGTGACGCGGCGCCGCAATCGCCCGCCCTTGAGCGGGTCACCCGGGCACAACCTCAGGCGGATGGGATGGCACACCAGCCGGCGGCCCTCGCCGAACGCCGCTCGTCGGGTGGACGACGGCTCGCGATTCGATGGATCCTCGCTGGCTTCAAGCGGCTTGCGACTTTGGCCATCGCGCTCGTCGCCGTCGTCATGGCCCTCGTGACGTGGGGCTATTACGTGACGGCACCATGGACGCGGGACGGCCGTGTTCGCGTCCAGGTCGCGAGCGTGGCGCCACAGGTTTCCGGTCAGATCACGGAACTCCGGGTCGGCGACAATCAGTACGTGCGCAAGGGCGACGTGCTCTACGTGATCGATCCGTTCGACTTCGAGGTTGCGTTGCGCGTCAGCAAGGCGCAGTCGCAGGAAAGGGCCGCCGATCTGCAGGTCAAGCAGGTGCAATCCGAGCGGCGGCAGCGACTCTCGGATCTCGCGACCAGCCCGGAGCAACAGCAGGTCTGTGCCGGCTCCGCTGTCCAAGCGAAGGGCGCCTTCGAGGCGGCGCAACAACAGGTGGCACAGGCGGAGGCAAATCTGCGTCGAACCCAGGTTCGCAGCCCAGTCAATGGCTATGTCACCAACCTGCTGATGCGGGTCGGCGATTTCGCCCATCAGGGCGGTGCGAACATCTCGGTCATCGACACCGACAGCTATTGGATTGACGGGTATTTCGAGGAGACCAAGTTGGCACGGGTCTGCATCAGTGATCGCGTCGAAGCGAGGCTGCTTGGGTATGCACAGCCCGTCCTCGGACACGTGGCGAGCGTGACCCGCGGCATCGGCGTGTCGGATGCCGCAGCCGGCGCGCAGGGACTACCCAACGTCAATCCAGTCTATTCTGACGGTCAATCCTAGCTCGACCGCGAGATCGCGGAGCTGGAGACCCGGCTGTCGGACGTTCTGAATGGTCCGCCTGCGCGGGCCGAATGCATTCCAACGACGACCACCGAGCGAGCAACCCCGACAACTCTTCCAGTGGACACGACAAAATCTGGGTCCAGCCCAGAGCAGATCAATCCGGGGCTCACGCCCAGCATGAACGCATCGCCAAGGAATAGGAGCTGACTATGCCCGACGAAATCCCGCTCGGCGACCGCCGCCGCGCCAAGGCAAAGCATCATCGGCCAGGCGGCCGTCCATCCTTCGAATCCATCGCCTTGCTGCTGCAGGGTGGAGGGGCGCTCGGTTCCTATCAGGCTGGCGTCTACGAGGCGCTCGCCGAAGCAGACCTCCATCCCGACTGGGTCGCTGGCATCTCGATCGGCGCGATCAATTCCGCGTTGATCGCCGGCAACCCTCCGAGCGAGCGCGTCGCCAAGCTCAGCCAGTTCTGGCGGGAAATCACGGCCAACCCGCTGCTGGACTGGGCGATTGACTTCGGAGCCTTGACTCCGCGGGGGGATTTTGCCCGCAAACTGTTCAACCAGATGAGCGCCGGATCCGCCCTGGTGAACGGCGCCGCCGGCTTCTTCCAACTGCGCCAGCCAGTTGCCTGGATGCATCCGGACGGTCAGCTCGAGGCAACCAGCTTCTACGAGACTAAGCTGCTCAAGAGCACCCTGGAGCGTCTTGTCGACTTCGACCGGATCAATGCCGGTGGTACGCGCTTCAGCGCCGGCGCCGTCAACGTGCGAAGCGGCAACTTCGTCTATTTCGATACGGCCACGCACACCATCCGTGCCGAGCATGTGATGGCGAGTGGCTCGCTGCCGCCTGGCTTTCCTGCCGTCGAGATCGAGGGCGAATACTACTGGGATGGCGGCTTGATCTCCAACACGCCGCTGCAATGGGTGGTCGAGTACGGGCCGCGGCGGGACACGCTCGCCTTCCAGGTCGACCTATGGAGCGCCCGCGGCGAGGTTCCGCGAAATCTGGCCGAGGTCCCGGTGCGCCAAAAGGAAATCCAGGATTCCAGTCGAACCCGCGCCAACACCCACAAGTTCAAGGAGCTTCAGGGTCTGCGCGCCGCGCTCGCGCGTCTGCTGGAGCAGGCGCCGCCGGCCGTGCGTGACAGTGACGACGGAAAGCTGCTGAGCACGGTTGCCGATCACAAGGTCTACAGCATCGTGCAATTGATCTACCGCTCACAGCAATACGAGGGCCACTCCAAGGACTACGAGTTCTCCCGACTGTCAATGGAGGAGCACTGGCGTGCCGGATACCATGACACCGTCCGCACGCTGCGCCATCCCGAAGTCCTTGAACGTCCCCGCAACCGGGAAGGCGTCTCCACGTTCGATCTTGCTTACGACGGACGCGAGTAAACACGCTCTTCCACTCGACGAGGACACCATGAGAGAAGCCGAAATCCGCGAGCGTGCGTTCGCCATGCCGCTGACCAGCCCCGCTTACCCGCCAGGGCCATATCGCTTCGTCAACCGCGAGTACCTGATCATCGCCTATCGCACGGACCCGCAGACGCTGCGCGCCGTGGTGCCGGAACCGCTCGAGATCGAAAGCCCGGTCGTCAAATACGAGTTCATCCGCATGCCAGACTCGACCGGGTTCGGGGACTATACCGAGAGCGGCCAGGTCATTCCGGTGTCGTTTCGGGGCCGCAAGGGCAGCTACTCGCACTGCATGTTCCTCAACGACGAGGGCCCGATCGCGGGCGGCCGCGAGCTCTGGGGCTTCCCCAAGAAGCTGGCCGAGCCGTCGCTTCGCGTCGAGACCGACACCCTCGTCGGGACCCTCGACTATGGGCGAATCCGGATCGCAACCGGGACCATGGGCTACAAGTATCGGCAGGCAGACGTGGCTGCGGTTCGCGCCTCCCTGGAAGCCCCGAACTATCTGCTCAAGATCATTCCGCATGTCGACGGCAGCGCGCGCGTCTGCGAGTTGGTTGAGTACTTCCTGACCGACGTCGAGGTGAAAGGCGCCTGGGTCGGACCGGGTGCGCTCGAGCTCTCTGCCCATGCGTTGGCACCAGTCGCCGAACTTCCGGTGCTCGAAGTTCTCTCAGCGACCCACATCCTGGCCGATCTCACCCTCGGCCTCGGCAAGGTCGTTCACGACTACTTGGCGCACACGTCAGCGAAGGAGGACAAGTGATGCAGAATATCTCTGAACGGCTTGTGCAGGTCTTGGTCGTGGCCGGCGTGGTGTTCATGGGCATGCTGATCGGCTGGGCCTTGCCGATGCTGGTCTAGGCGCCGAGAGGCCTCATTAACACAACGATCCGGGTGATCGGCTGATTCGGGAATGATTGTCTCGCACGAGGAGAGGAATATGCGGCTTAAGGACAAGGTTGTCGTCGTCAGGCGGGCCATCGGCATCGCCATGGATGTGACCTCCGAGGACCAGGTCGAGGCCGGAACGGCGAAGGCGGTTGCTGCGTTCGGCCGCCTCGACGTTCTCGTGAGCAACGCCGGCATCCAGGTCGTGGCGCCGCTGGACGCGTTTTCCTTCGCCAAGTGGAAGCAACTGCTTGCCATCCACCTCGACGGCGCCTTCCTGACCACGCGCGCCGCGCTGCGGCAAATGTACAGGCAGGGCGGGGGTGGCAGCATCATCTACATGGGCTCGGTGCATTCGAAGGAAGCATCGGTGCTCAAGGCGCCCTACGTCACCGCCAAGCACGGGCTCATCGGGCTTGCCAAGACCGTTGCCAAGGAGGGTGCCAAGCACGGGGTGCGGGCGAACGTGATCTGCCCGGGTTTCGTGCGCACGCCTCTCGTTGACAAGCAGATCCCCGAGCAGGCGAAGACGCTCGGCATTTCCGAAGAGGCCGTAATCCGGGATGTCATGCTCAAGGAGACGGTCGACGGCGAATTCACCACGGTTGAGGACGTAGCCGAAGCAGTCCTGTTCTTCGCCGCATTCAATTCCAACGCGCTCACCGGCCAATCTCTGGTGGTGAGCCATGGCTGGTTCATGCAGTGATCGACGTATGAAACCGCGCGTAACCGTCATCCGCCTGTGGCACAAAGCTGTCGTCAGTAGCGCGCCATTTGCCGCCCGCTCTCGGGGGCTAAGCTGACCACCTGGCGTGGCAATGATTTGAACCCATGGACCGGCAAATTGCCGGCTTTGGGGACCG
>WNFI01073558.1_pt1 | contig 12460 bp, 13 predicted proteins | sample 5400471 | NCBI WGS metagenome assembly WNFI01 (sample SAMN13153348, study PRJNA577476) | soil metagenome | isolation source: 100 cm saprolite on Douglas fir-dominated hillslope | place: USA:California | collected 2013-09-17 | reverse complement strand
AGTACATGCGAGGTTTCAGTGGCGAGCGTCAACCGCCCGTCGCGTGACGCGTCCGCGCAGTGCGTCTGACTGCGATCGCAGCGAGTGACCAGCGCTGACAATCGCCGCGCGTTGTGCCGCTGATAGTTGCAGGGCCGGGCTTCGTATCCAGCAGGCCCCGTTCGTCCGGGACGAGCATTCTGGCGCCAGGTCCTGGTGTCGGCGCGGCCCGGGGAGCTCGTTTCGGCTGGGGCAGTGTTCACAGCGGCGTTCACAGCCGTCTGCCAGCGTCGTGTTCTGCTCGCCCGCAGCAGGCAGCGGCCTGCTGCACCCGGTGTCCGGCGCCCCGCCCAGGTCGTGAGCGCTGAGTTGAAGGGAACGCTGATGACGGCCGATCCAGGCATCTTCCCGCCGCCGGCGGCGGCCCGGCGCAGCCCGCAGGCCGGGGCACGGCACCTGCACCCGGCGGCGCTGCCCCGCTGGCGTGCCCTGCTCGCAACCCGGTGGCACGACCAGCGGGCACTGGTCACCGAGCTGTCCGGTGCCTGGCACGACGCCCGCCAGGCCGCCGCAGACGCCGGCCGCGGCCAGGACGCCCGCCAGGCGGCACGGCGGCGCGCGAGCGCGGCCTGGCACCGCGCGGTCGCCGGATGGCTCGCGCTCACCGAGATCGAGGCCGCGCTGGCACGGCTGGGCGCCGGGCGCTTCGGCTGGTGCGAGCAGTGCAGCGCTGCCATCACCGCCGCGAGGCTGGCCCAGACACCCCAGGCCAGGTGCTGCCCGGCGTGCGAACGCTAACCACGGCCGCCGCGATCAGATTCGCCGGCCACAGGGCGCACCAGCCCGCAGCGGGCCCACCGCAGCCGGGCCAGGCCGCGGCGCCCGCCGGCGAGCCCCGCTTCCACCGCCCGGCAGCGGCCTCACCCTCAGCGACGAACCTTGAGCCCGACCTGGCGCACACTCCCGCCGATCTGCGCGGCAGACTGGCGCGTGACGGCAAGCCGTGATGGGCGCAGATCTGGGGCGATCTGGGCGCGCCTACAGACGTGGGGGCCCGACGCTCGGTTGGGCCGCTTCACGGGTACGCGTTGGCACTGAAAAGCTTGATCTCCCCGATGCGTACCGAAACCAGACCCTGGTGACAGAGCCGGTGCCTCTGCAGGTTAACCACTGGTACAGCGTCGCTGGCTACATGGACTCACGATCCGCTGGTCCGGGGGGCAGGTTCGGATCGCCGACACTCTCAACGCCACCCAGCATCTGGCTAACCTTTGCCTACGCCAGCGGCGTTACACAGTTAAGGAATCCCCGATAGGGATTCCCTGCACCAGTTGCCAGGGCGGGTAGTTAGCCCGGCTCGCCGCGCAGCTTGCGGCGCGCTACCACGACGATGTCCACGACCCCGGTAGCGGCGAAGAATGCGAGCGCTCCCGCGATTACCGGTTGGTTCACGATGACCACGAATGCTGCAGCACCGAGCCCGCAGGTAACCACGCCAAAGCTGGCCAGGATCAGGCGGAGGGTGAGCGCGCTCCGGGCCGGCGGTGCACCCGCGAACCCGGCGGTCGGGTCGTGGTAGTCCTCGCGGGCACGATCCTCGCGTGTCCGGCGGCTCTCCTTTTTCGGCACGTCATCGCCCTTCCCGCCGGTGGCCTCCCCATGCGGCCAGGGCGAAACCATCTCAGCTCCGCCCAGGGGCGAACTGCTGCGCCTGCCTCAACGCCCTGGGCGCAGCCCGTGGCGCCCAGCCCCAGGGCGGCGCTGTCAAGAGTGCCGGGGCCGGCTTCATGTGGTGACTGGGTACTGACAGCCGCAGCGTCCGCGGGCCCCGCGGTCAACGTGGCAGATTCAGGCGCCCGCACTGGAACTCTGCTGTCCCCTGCGTGCAGTCGGCCGCTAGCCGCCGCCCTATACCCTGGCTCCGCTGATGATGGGTTGTCCCGCCCATCGCGGTAGGCCGTGGGCTCCATCCGGCCGGGCTCCATCCGATAGGACCCGTGGTGGGCCTCGAAGGTGTGGGCGGTCAGTTCGTCCGTCGGCTGGTCACAGACCGTGGCGGAGCCTCACCACGGGCGAGCGCGCCGAGCCGCCGTTAGGTGCGGGCCTTAGGTCCGGGAGCGGGCGCTGTGCAGTCACGCAGAACGTGGCGTTCTGCGCGCGAAAGCCGGTAGCGGCAGGGCACTGATCTGCCCTCCCGGCGGTGACCGGGACCTCATGGTCCGGGAACTGGCGGAAGGCCGCAGCGTGGTGGCGCAGCGGCTGGAGCCGCCGCACTACGAGGTGCAGTACCGGGTGGAGCCCGTGCCCGGCGGAACGCGGCTGGAGCTGACGATGTGCTGGCCGGATGGCCCGGTCACCGACAAGGGTGAGCAGCTGCGCAGCCGCCTGGCCCAGGCTCTCCAGGAGACCGCGAGCGCTTATCAGGCCGCTATCGAGCCGGGCGGCACAGGCCGGACCGTGCCAGGGCCGGCGTGAGATTACCGCGCGACGCCGCAGTGACCATGTGCATGGCCGGCGGTTTCGGGTCCGCCAATTGTGCGGACGGTGATGCCGCGGCGACGATGCCGGACAGTCCCTCCCCGTCCGATTCGGTTACCTGGCGCAGCACCAGACGCTCGGTGCGCAGCACAGGAGGGTCGCTGAGCATGTCCGGTATGGCCATGCGCCGTCCCTCGGTCACTGATCACCCGGCCATCTTCCAGACGCGCCCGCGCTCAGTTCGTCCAGACCGCCTCGCTCATCGCGCTCACGGCAGGAGACTAACCACAATCAGCGACACCGCACGCACAACAATCGCGGTCCGGGCCCACCCGAGGCTGCGTTCACCAGGCCGATGCTGACCCGTACTGCCGCTCGGCCGTGGGTAATGATCCGGTCCCCGGGCCCGGGCCCGGGCCCGGCAGAGCCTCGGCCTGCTCGTCGCAGGCCAGCCGCCGACTCGCTCACGTGGGCTGCCCGGGCTAGATGTTCATGCCATGATTTGGCGGTCTGGATCCGATCCCGTCATAAGGCTGACAAGGGAGGCAATGGTGCGGCTTCCCTGGCGCCGGCCGCAACGGCCGTCCCAGCGGCTCCTGCGGGCTGCCGGTATCGACCCCAAATCCGCCCGCGAAGCCACCGAGTCCGACACCTGCCGCGATGTTGCCTACCGGATGGCTCAGCGGGGCAGCGGCACTGTCGCGGCGATTCTTGCGGCTGCGGAGGAACTGCTCGCCGATGAGGCGAACTACGACGTCGTCATGGAGTTCCTCGAAGACGTCCAGAATCTCGTCTCGCACCCCATCGAGACGTTGTGCTCTCCGCAGGAGATCACCGCGCGGCTCGGCCCCCGGTGCGCCGTGTGCTGGACCACCCTGGCGGACTTCTGGGCATCAGTCGCTGCTTGGTGCTCCCAGGTGGGCAGACCGCTGGAGTCCAGCGAAAAGATCCTGTCGGTGGACCACGAGGAGCTCAAGGCGCTGCTGTGGACGGCCAACCGCACGCTGCCGACCGGCGCGAAGGTCGGCCTTGTCGAGGCAGTGCTCTATGAGAAGGCTGGCGGCGAGCCCATCCCTGGGTACAGTCACATCGCGGCTGCCCTCAAGATCACCGGGCAAGGCTGAATGCCATCCCAGCTGGCAGATGCTGCGGGACGAGCGAGATACCCGCATCTGCAGCGATAAGGTACGCCGGGACCGCAAAGCGCCTGCCGACGTGGCGCTGTCCACCCGAGCCGGCCTGGCGTGACGGCTCGAGTCGGCCCCGGGGCCTGGCAGGCTGGGGTCCTGTCGAGGGTGTCGAGCCGTCTTCAGCGCCGTATCGAACGTGACTTTCCTGCTTCGGGCAGCGCAGCCTCGGTGGCCGAGATCGCAGCTGCAGTCGGCGAGTCCGAGCGCGTTCAGGCAGCGGTGGTTCTGTGGGGACGCGGTGATCTTGATCGGGTGCGCGATGCGTGCGAGCTCGCGGGTCAGGACTGGCGTGATGTGCCGGTGCGGGCTGATCTTGCCGGTGAGGACTGGCGGTCGCGTCTGGATCCGGAGCTTGGCCCGGTGAGCAAGGCTGTTTTCGTGCGTGACCGCGCGAAGTCGCGGAAAATCGCGGCGGACCCGGCCGGGGTGAGCCCGGACGGGTCGCGGGGGCGCTCCCAACGCCTTCCGGTGAGGTTCGGCTACGAGGAGTGCGGGTCCCAGCCTTTAGCCCAGGCACTCGGTCGCGCACGCTCGCGGTGCCGACGCGCCTGCATATCCGCGCCTGACCCTGATCGCAGAGCGTGGTCGGCCAGCTGTTGGCAGCCGCGCGCGCAGCCGCTGTTATCTCAAGTCAGTTTCGGGTGTCTTCGATGTAGTTGGATGGGCCCGGCGAGATCAGGCACCGGAACCCGGACGCGCCACGGGTCCAGAGCCACGCTGGGAGCCACCAAGACCGACCTGCTGATGCAGCCCGGCTGAGGCTGCAGCCTTCTGCGCGGCAGGGTGCGCAGCCTGCGGCCGGACCGCAGAGTTTCACATATCTGCCCCATCCAGTCCCGTGCTGGCTAATAGTCTGATCCCGCTTGAGCCGGTCTTAGTGTCGCCCTGGCAGGGGCCGCTGGCCCCTGACGGGACACGCAGGTGAAGGGACGGGCCGTAGTTTGGGATTTCGGTTCAATCCGCCGCCGGGGTGGCCGCCCAGCCCGGAGGGCTTCGTTCCGCCCCCGGGCTGGCAGCCCGACCCCCGGTGGCCGAACCCGCCCCCCGGATGGCAGTTCTGGCTCTCCGACGACGACCTGGCGTCCCCGGCCGTGCCGTCCGAGGTGGCCAGGCCGTATGCGGCCCAGGTGCCAAGCCCCGGCCACGCCCCTCACCCCGGCCAGCAGGCTGATCCGGGCCAGGTGACTTCCGGCCAGGGCCCACGCCCCGGCCGGCCCGCTTACCCGGGCCAGCACGCTTCACCACGGCGACGGAGGAGGCCGGGGCGCTGGCTCCTGGCGGGCCTGGCGGCCGCCTGCGGTGTGCTGGTGGTGGCGTCGCTGGTGTTTTTCTCGGCTCGGATGAAGGGCGGCGCAACGCAGCCGAGCCCGCGCATCCTGGTTCCGGCTCCGGCGGCGGCGGGCGGGCTGACCCGCGACTACGCGGCGGAACGGACCATCTACCGTCCCGCACTGGCGCAGTTGCGCGGCCGGTTCAAGCCCGCGTGGCTAGGCGCGGCTTCGTCCTACACAGCGGCGGTCTACGACGAGCCGGGCCGCACCGACCCGGCCACCAAAGCTCCGGTGCGGCTGATCTTCCTTGGAGTCAACGCGGCCTCAGGCTTCGGCGATCCATCCACCAACCTCAGCAACTACATGGCTGGCATCACTGCGGGCATCGCCGGCCACGGGGCGCTCGGCCGTCCCACACAGGTCCCGGCGGGGCCAGGCGGCGGAAGTGCCGAATGTGCCAGAGCAACGGCTGCCTCCGGCGAGGCGACCATCTGCGTGTGGGCGACCGGGAAAACAATCGGCACCCTGGCCGTTGCCACCCGTGACGCAAGCATCAGCGAACTTGCCGGCATCATGCGCCGCATGCGCCCCGACCTCGAGCACCGCTGACAGCAGGCCGGCGATTCCCCGCCTGGCTCGGTCGAGAACCAGCCCTGCCGGCGCCGCCAGGCCGCGGGAACTGCGCACCTGAAGCCGATATCGCCACGCCGCCCATGACGGCCATCGGATCCGTGCCCAGCCAGCCCGCCGCCAGCCCAAGGAACGGCCAGCACCGGCCGATCGGACGCCCAGAACCGGGCGACCGGGATGTCCCAGCCAGCTCATCCGGTCAACAGCACCAAAGCGCAGAATCGCAACTTCCGGCGAAGGTGACACGCCGGGAGTCTCCGCGCCTACGTCACGCTCTGTGATCACCCGTCCACCACTTGACGAACCGTATCCGCCGTTCGGCGCGGCAGCCGGGTTGCCAGCGCAGTGCGTCCAGGCGGCGCGAGAACGGGTGATCGGCGTGGGCTCGCAAAGGGTCAGTCGTCTGTGGCGGTGCGGATGACTGCCGGGGCGGCAAGCCGGCGGTCGATTTCGAAAGCGAGGCTCAGCTCGGCTATCTCGCGGGGATGGGGCGCCGAAGGTATCGAGCAGCAGGGACCGGTCTCTGGCGGGGAGCTGGTCCAGTGCGGCGAGGATGGTGCTGGCGACGCGCTGCATGACGTCCGGGGCCCTGGCCGCCGCGATGGCCAGGGTTCCATACGCCGTGTCGCTAGCACAGGCGGCGGGCGAGCCGCTGGCTGCGCGGCCACGCGGATCACAATGGCCGTAACTTTCCACGCAATCACATCCCGTGATCGGCGTGGCCGTCTCCGCGCAGTTCCTGATGCCGCTAGCGGGTAGATCCAGGGACCTGCCCGCTGGCGGTCACGAGTAGCTGACCGCTTCGACGTCAGCCGCCCGCCAACCCGCACGTGGGCTTCGGCTCGACGAGCGCCCGCACATATGCTTCGGCGCGCACCTGGCCGGGCGCTAGATCACCGCCCTGCGCGGGCTGCTGACCCCGGTGCCCGTCACGCTCAGTGGCCCAATTCGACGGCGGTCGCCAAGCCGTATCCGCATTACCTGCACTCCCCAGCGGTTGCCGAATCCTGAGTGGGGTGGCGCTCAGACCAGGAGATCTGGGCGCTGCTGACCTTCTACCAGGCGCTGCGCCGGGCAATGGTCACCGCCGCCCCGCCCGGTCCGTAACCGCCCGGCCTTGGGCCTGACCTTCGCCGAGGAACTCGCGGATGGCCGTGGTGAGCCGCTCGGGCTGGTCCTCGGGGATCAGTGTGTAGGAGTCGTCGATCTCGACCAGCCTGGCGTCGGGGAAGAGCGCGGCCAGTCTCGGCCCGTGCTCGCGAGGCATCAGCTTGTCCTCAGTCGCCCAGACGACCAGCACGGGTCCCTTGAAGGAACGCATCTGGCCGGCCCAGCGCAGCAGCGTCGCTCGATCCGGGACCGAATGCGCGTAGCGAGCCAGGTCGCGGCGGACCCCGGCATCGGTCTGCGCGGGCCGGAACCAGGCGTCCATGACCTCGCGCGGCACCGGGCGCTTCGTCATCCAGCCCCAGCCTCCCGGTGCCCGCCTGGCGGCCTTCAGACGGAACAGCTGCATCGCGGTGTAGAGACCGCCCGGCACGCTGATGGCCGCCCCGATCACCTTCCCCGCCAGCCCGGGCGGGTAGTTGTCGAAGGCCTCGCAGGCAGTGAGTACGACCCGTGCGATCCGGTCCGTACGCCCTTCGGAGATAAGAATCTGCGCCCCGCCCCAGTCGTTCATCACCAGCGTGACCCGTTCGAGCCCGAGGCGGTCGAGGAACTCGCTGGCCAGCAGCGCCATGCCCCGAAGCGACAGGTCCGCATCTGGCCGCATCGGCCTGCGGTGGCCGCCCAGCGGGAGCGTCGGCAGCACGCACCGGTAGTCGTCTCGCAGGTCGGCGACCACCTTCCGCCACACGGTCCCGTCCATGAGCAGCCCGTGCAGGAACACCAGCACCGGGCCCTCGCCGCCGGTGTCCTCGTAATCGATGACCCCTGCGGACAGTTCGATCTCCGGCATGGGGACGCCCTTTCGGATAGGATTTGATAAAGCGTTCTAACAAGACACTAACACGGAGTTGGCGCAGTGACCACGAGGGACCGCATCAGGGACGCCGGGGCTCAGATGTTCCGCCGCAACGGCTACACCGGCACGGGCGTGAAGCAGGTCGCTGCCGCAGCCGGGGCCCAGCTCGGCTCGCTCTACCACTTCTTTCCCGGCGGCAAGGAACAGCTGGTCGAGGAGGTCATTCGGACATCGGGGCCGCTCTACGGCGATCTCGTCTACCAGATCCTCGACCCCTACGACGACCCGGTCACCGCGATCACTGACGCGTTCGCCATCGCCGCCCAGGATCTGGAGGCTAGCAACTACGCCGACGCCTGCCCGATCGCCACCATCGCCCTGGAGGTGGCCAGCACCAACGACCACCTCCGGCAGGCCACCGCCGACGTGTTCACCGGCTGGCTCGATCGCGGGACCGCGCTCTTCGCACGGCACGGCCTCGACGAACCGACCGCCCGCCGCCTCACCATCGCCATGATCGCCGCCCTAGAAGGAGCCTTCGTCCTGGCCCGCGCCCTCCGAACCACCGAGCCCCTCCACGCAGCAGGCACCGCTGTCGCCACCGCCACACGCCAAGCCCTCCAGGAGGCCACCGAAGCCAGATAAGCCGAACCCCTGGACCACGCCTTCGAGCCAGGACGCCGAGCGCGGGCCGGCCGAGGTCCGCCGGGCGCTCACGGTCCGGGTGGAAACTGGGACCGCAGGCGTGCCCTGCCTCGGCCTAACCGCATCGCCAGCGTCCGGACGGGATTGGGCGGTTAATCTCATCTTGCGCGCGGGCCATGGTAGAAGATCACTCGTTCTACTGGATCTCCGTTCTTCATGTCCCCGCATCACTCGAAGGATTCTTGACAGCCAGCGCTGAACATTAAACTACCCGGCCTTGCCGCTAGGCCAGGCAGATGCCCGAGACGGCGACCTTGGTGAAGACGTGCGGGGCGGCGATGGTGCTGTCGGGGTAGCGTGCGGCGCGGGACTGGACCTCGGGCGAGCTGAACGCCCGGCCGAGCGCCCGGGCGGACTCCCAGACGGCCACGTTGATGAAGTTCGTGCTACCGGCGGTGCCGCGGTGAAGCTGGGTGGAGACGAAGGCGCCCTGCTGCTTCATGTACACGGCGTCATCGGCCCATGCATTGAGGAAACTCTCGGCGTCGCCGGGCGCCAGGTTGACCTGGTTGATGAGGACGACAGGGCCATCGTCCTGCCGTAGCTGATGCACATGGGTGACCTGGTCGTTCATCTCACCTAGCTTCATCGTCGTCTCCTTCGGCCGATTCGGGCCGTCATTTCCAGCCTGTCGTTCAGGTCATGCAGCACGCGCGCGGGTGCGGCCGCATCTGCCGCCCTTGCCCCGCCGCTGTGACGGTGCCCTGCCCGTCCGCCTGTCACGCCAGCTCAGCGGTGATTCCGGCATCATGGACCCATCTACCGTGTCCCAGACGGCCGCGCGAGCATGTCCGCAATGTCCGTAGCCGCATATGGCGCATCAGGTCGGGCACGATGCAGCCGCCTGGCGGCCGCGGCGCCTGACGGCAAGCGCCCGGCCAATGACCGGCTGTGACCTCCAGCAGATCGCTCACACTCGACCGGCCTCGAGGTACGGCGATCGACAGCATCACGCTGAGTAACGGGGAAGGTCAGGCAGACCGCTCGCCGAGCCGCCGATATGTACGCCTCGCTACCGCGGGGACGGCGAAGCCCCGTGCGACACAGATCTGGGTCATCTGCACGCTTCGGCAGACCTGCAACGCCGCTCCATGAACAGAGGAAGTCACCCGGTTCTGGGAGGTGCACTCGCCGCCGTCGCGGCGGCCATTGCCCGCGCTCTGTCACTGCCTTCATGCGGGGCTTGGCTCACCGCCCAGCCTGGGGCGGCGGCACCAGGACTGCGGCGCAGGCGGGCCAGCTGGCCGTCTGGTGCCCCGGCCAGCTTCACCTCCTGCAGGGACATGGCGGCCCGTGCCGGTGACCCCTTGACGGCCTGCTGACGAGCATTGACGATTGGTGCGGCACAGTGGCCCAAAGGAGGTCAGATGACGCAGCCCAACGTGGATCTGGTGCGGGCGGCCAGCGCGGCATTCGGTCGAGGCGACCACAGCGCTCTGCAGAATCAGTACTTTGCCGAGAACATCATCTGGCATGTGGCCGGCACGGGCCCGCTCGCCGGCGACTACGAGGGCATCGCACAGGTGATGGGGCTACTTGGCAAGATCTCCGAACTCTCCGGGGGCACGGTCCAGCCGGAGCTGCACGACGTCCTGGTCAGCAATGACCACACGGTCGCGCTCGCCACCATACGCGCCCAGCGGCCGGGAAAGCAGCTTCAGCTCAATGTTGTCCATGTCATCCACTCCGAGAACGGCAAGGCAACCGAGGTGTGGACGCACTCCTCCGATCCCGCCGCGGCGGCCGAGTTCTGGGCGTAGCGCGCGAGCGCCAGACCGGCTGTCACGACTTTGGCAGCCGCCGCGATCCACGTCCTGCCCGAAGCGATGAAGCGCATCGACCTGGCGATAGTTTGTGAGCCAGGTCGGCGAGTGCTCTCAGTGCTTTGTCGGCGTGTACCGCGGGGAAGCAGCGAGCGCTTGCTGTGGTCTGGTCTGGCGGGGGCTGAGACGCCCGCTGAAGTAACTGAGGACCATCCGCTCATGCATGATGATGGGGCGTTGGGTCATGCGCGGGCAGTCGCCTGCGGCTGCCCCACCGCGTCGACCCGCGCCTATGCCCGTGAGCGATCGTCAGCCCCAGCAGACGGTTGGATCGGCCGATCCGAGCCTCGTCCACGGCCAGGTCGGCCAAATTCGTCACTGTGAGTCACCCGGTGGTAAGGGAGATCGCTCGCCGAGCCGCCGTTCTGGGCGGTTGGCTGCTACTCAGCGATCATCAGATGTGGCACGCAGATGGGGTCGTTCTGCGCGCCGCGTCGCCTGGATCTGCCGATGAGCGAGCTATCGGATCTGGCCTCGTCCGGTCATCCCGTCGCGACGGTGTGAGCCGCGTGGCCTGGCACGTTCTAGATCGGATGCCGTTTCCCGGGGGTTCACCGCGCCTGCTGGCCAATGTCACGTGCCGGCGGGCAAGGGACCGTGTCCTGATGCGATGGACGTGGTCTTAAACGGGGGCGCGACCACGTCTGTCGCCATCTCGACGAGGAGGTCCCCGGGGCTCACCGGATCAAGACAACTGCCGGCAGGACAGTCGGCCCGGTTGGGAAATACCACCGCTCGCCGTATATGCCGGCGATTTGGCCGATGATCCGGGAACTGGCATGCGCTCACCATGGAGCCAATGACAGGCCCAGGGACGCCAGCGTCGGCGAAGGACACGACGTGGCCGGCCTGGGCCCGTGAAACACGCCAGACAGAACGGAGAACCTGACATGCCGCAGGCATCTGCCACCGGGGTCCATGGCCGCAGCGGCGGCCGGATTGGGGATCGCTGGGGTGCGGCGCGGTGGCCACGGCGAGCAGGCCGTGTGGCGGCACGTTTTGCGCGCTGGGCGGGGGTCCCGCTTGGCCTGGCGGGCTGTGTGCTCGGCGGTGCCGCGGTGGCGCCCGGCCCGCTGGCCTCGGCAGCGTTTGCTGCCCGGGCCAGCACCGGCTGGAGCATCGTGCCCAGCCCCAACGGGGCCCGGTACGGGGACAACACGCTGGTGCAAGTGGCGGCCGGGTCGGCCACCAGCGCCTGGGCCGTCGGGTACGACGGTTACAACGGTAATTTCCGCACCCTGATCCAGCGGTGGAACGGTACGAGGTGGGCCGTGGTGCCCAGCCCCAGCATCGGCCCGCTGGACAGCGTGCTGTCCGGGGTGGCCACGCAATCCGCCACCAGCGCCTGGGCGGTCGGCTATACCTCGGTCAACGTCCCTCCCCGCATCTATCATCGGGCCCTGATCGAGCACTGGAACGGGAGCACCTGGCGGGTGGTGCGCACGCCGCGGGCCGGCGCCAGCGACAGCGACCTGTGGGGGGTGACCGCGCTGAGCGCCACCAATGCGTGGGCGGCGGGCAACGAGAACGTCGGCCTCTTCCGGTTCCGGCCCCTGGTGGAGCACTGCAACGGGGCCGCCTGGCAGCTGGTGCGCGTGCCCAGCCCGCCGCTCACCGGGGTCGGAGCCAGCCTGTTCGGCGTCGCCGACCTCCCCGCGCGACATCTGGGCGGTCGGCGACTACGCCGTCGGCCAGCGGTTCCAGCCGCTGATAGAGCACTTCAACGGCACCCGCTGGGCCCTGATCCCCGCCCCAGTGGACGGTCGACCGCGAGGCGGCAGAGGACCTCTTCAATGGCTGCCATCCCAGGCTGGCCGGCTGGGTCCGCCGGCTGGTGGACGACGATGACACCGCGCACGAGATCGCCTCGAAGGCCTTCACCCGGCTACTGGCCCGGTGGTCCGGTCTCGACAGCCCGCAGAGCTACCTGTACATGATCGCGACGAACCTGGTCAGGGACCACTGGCGCAAGTCGGGCCGGGAGCGGCGCGCGATCCGGACCCTGACCGCGGCCGTCCCGGCCGACCCGGCCTACCACCCGGCGCAGGACGTGGACGTGCGCGCGCTCATCGAGGGGCTGCCCGCGCGGCTGCGCAGCGCGTTCCTGCTGCACTACTATGCCGGCTTTCCGGTCCGCGAGGTCGCCTCGATGCTCGGCCGCCCGGAGGGCACGATCAAGGCGGACCTGCAGTGCCAGCGGTTGTGACTGGTCGGCCGGAGCCTCAGCGATCAGGCGCATGTCCCGGCAGGTAACCTCGGTCGCGCCCGTAGCCTCGCTGCGTGATCGCCAGGATGAGGCCGACTTGCCCGGGCGGGATCGGCGCCCCGTCATTGCCCGGCCTCTGCATCTGCCTGCGTGCCCTGGTGACTGCGGCCCCGCCGCGCTGGGGGAGTCGGCGCGGGCTGGTCGCCGGTGTC
>WNFI01685848.1_pt1 | contig 12461 bp, 13 predicted proteins | sample 5400471 | NCBI WGS metagenome assembly WNFI01 (sample SAMN13153348, study PRJNA577476) | soil metagenome | isolation source: 100 cm saprolite on Douglas fir-dominated hillslope | place: USA:California | collected 2013-09-17 | reverse complement strand
TCCGTTCACCGTCACATTTCCCGCGAACGTCCCCGTCGCCGCTGCGATCCCTCCGCTACCCAAATAATTCAGAGTAGTTCCGTTATCCGTAAGCCCGCTATCTCCGCTTACTGCCGAGCCGCTCCCAGGGTACAGCGCCAACTGCGACGCTACGCCGCTGTTCACCGTCCCCGATCCTCCACCCGATCCGCTCCCGCAATCGTTTCCCGTCCCTGACAACACTCCCGACGAATTCACATGCAGGCATTGCGATCCGCTTCCCGTAATCCCCGAGAACGTAATCGAGTTGTCGAACTTCGCCGCCACTTTAAACTCTTTCAGCGACGCCGTCAGCCGTTCCCCCCAATTCGCGTTATCGCCGACATTCCCGATGTAATTCGAAATTGATGCCGATGCTCCAAACGCCAGCCCAATTAGTGCCGCTCCTCCGCTCTGGTCCACTCCAACATATGTATCCGCCGCATCATTCGAGGGTCGATGATTCGCGTCTGCCAGTGTCTTAAACGGATTCGAGTCCACTAGCGTCACCAAATGTCCCGGCTGCGGGCTGCTCGCCGGGCCAAAGAAGAAGTTCAGCCGCCCCTTCGTTCCGCTGATTCCACCACCTGCCTGCGGACCGGATTGCAGTAAGGTTCCTCCTACCGCCGAGTTGTTATTCCCGGCGGAATTTCCCGACAGGCACACCACATACAACCCAGCTGATGCGGTATCGCACTTCTGCACGAAAACGCTTGGCGCGTTTTGAACGGTCGGGATCACCGCCGAAACACCGCTTTGCAGAAGGTCGCTGGTGAATAACGTCGCACCTCCTCCCAACACCACCGCTCCCGGCCAGTTCCACACTGTGGGAATCAATGCGGGAGAGATGGCGGTGCTGTACGGCTGCAATGTCGTCGTACTGCTGTCCGTTGTCGTGCAGATGAAGCTACCGCATTGCGCATAGGGAGTCCCCGCCGCCGTCAGCGACCAGTTCCCCGTCCCAAACGGTGCGCTCAGCGCGTACCCAGCGCCAGTCGTCCGCAGAATGTAATAGGTTACGGTCGATCCAGTCTGCGACGCGTATCGCGGCCACCCAATCGTGTACGCCCCGGTCCCCGTCGGCACGGCCTGCCCGAATCGCATCGGCATCGCGCAATTCGCTCCGTCGCAAATAACCGCCCAGTACTCGTAAGTCGTTGCTCCGCCCGTCACAAAGATTGGCTCTTGCCCGCCCGGAGCGGGCCCGGTCGGCCCCGTACTGTTCTCGTTCACTGTGTTCCCCAAAGCATTGATCCCGGCCATATCGAATGCGGCATAGCCGGTGAATCCTGCCGCCGTCATGATCGGATTCGCGCAGTTCCCGACCTCCGTATACACATTGTCGGTCGTTGTCGCTCCGAATCCGCCACGGAACGTTCCCGTCTCAATTGCATACTGCTGGAATCCCTGGATTACGGTGTCGGTGACTTTCAACGTGTTGCCGCCAAACCAGTCGATGCCGTTGCCCTGGCATCCCATTGACAGCTGAGAACGGGTGATTCGTCCTAGCGCCGCCGCGGTACTGAACGGCCCCGGCGCGTAAATCGCCGCGCCGCAGTAGTTCGCATCGCAATGCACTCCGCCATTTCCGCTCCACTGAAGATTGTCTGCGGAAAAATTCTGATCGTTGTCGATCACGAATCCGTTGTTCAACGACTCAACACCCCATGACGGAGGATCGAAATAAATATCGCTGACCGTCAGCCCGTTTCCCGCATCTTCCAGGAACGCGTGTTCCAGCGCCGCTCCTCCCGGCGTGGCCGCCGAGGCGATGCTTGTGAATCCTCCGCAATTATTTCCGTCCAGAAAAGTAAACGAAGTACTGTTCGCCGACTTCACGGTATGCAATCCCCAGTAGTGCGGATTGTCTGTCTTGCGAATGTCCACCACTTGCCCGGCCACAAAGGTATTACTCGCAGTGATCGTATTCGTTCCGGAAGCTGGCGAGTTGGAACAAGCGGTCGCCGTAATACCCGCGCCCGCATATGTCGTCTTGCTCGCGACTCGAAATCCGTGCAGCGCCACTTCTCCGTAAGTGAAGTAAAAGCACTTGTCCGTAGCCTCGCAATCAATCGACGCGCCACTGCCATCAATGTCGCCAATCCCCGAGGGAATCGTCACCGGCGCGTTGATAGCGTAATAAGCCGTGCCGGGAGGATTCGTCGGCTGAAACACCACGCGGAAGTTAGCCTTGATTGCGCCCGTTCCATTCGCCTGCGCGTCCGCCATTGCCTCCTGCACCCCGGACGAGGCAGAACTCAGCGTCGGATTGGTATAGCTGTTCAATGTCGTGAACTTGATCGTAAGATTCGTTCCACCCGGCACGCACGTCCCACCGCTCTGCAATTGAACGTATTCCGCTCCATTGTTAATCGAGATATAACTCGTCGTGTCCGTCCCAAAGATTCCTATCGGACAAGTAGCCAACGTCACGGTCGCCTGCGTCCCAGGAGTGGTCGAAACATTTCCTGTTCCGCTTCCTCCTCCGCAAGCCCCCCATGTTCCATTGCCCAGTAGGCAGCTTCCGGAAGTCGCAGGTCCCGATCCTAATTCGCTCACCGGAACCAGCCCTGTAACCAAATCGGCCTTTGAAGCCGCTCCCGTATCGACATATTGCTTGGTAGTGGCCTGCAAAGCCGAGGTAGGACTTCCAGGTAAAGTGATTGGCCCAGTCAGCGTGCCGCCCGCCAGCGATAGATAATTCCCCGCGCCCACATTTGACACGGCTGTATCTACATAATCTTTGTTCGCCACTTGCCCCGTACCAGTGGGTGCCGGCACAATCGGCGCCGCGGAAAAACTTTTCGTCCCACTGATCGTCTCGGTCCCGCTCAAGTGAACCACCGCATTGTCATTCGCTTTGGTCGCTAACGCCGAATTCACATATTGAATGGAAACCGGTTGTGCCGCCGTTCCCGATCCTGGCGTGGTTCTCACCGTCGCTAAATTCGCCGGCGACGTCGTCGGCACCAGCCAATACTCTGTCTTAACATCGCCAGGTCCAAGCTGATAAACCACTGTGTAGTAAGCGCCTGCCGGAGTCGCTCCCACATTCGGCACTAGGGGCACGCTCAGCGCGCCATTCGTTCCCAGCGTGACATTGGTCGCGCCGCCCGCGACTGCGGTGCCACTCGCCGTAACGAATGCTGGCCACGTAATGATCAGCACTCCCGATGCAGTCGTACCATCCGCCAGGTAAATAGTGTCCGCGACTGTCGTGGTTCCCACTCCACTCTGCGGCGCAACTCCGCCCGCAGCCGGAATTCCAAAGCACGATGCCGTCACCAATGCGATTACCCAATAAAAAAGCCGCCCCATAGGGCGGCGGTCCGCGTCAAACATCGTCTCCTCCATCTACCTCTCTAGAAATGATTCATAGCAACGGCACATGTGGGACAGCCGCCCTCGGCTGTCCGGCCGAGCGAAGCTCGGCTTTCTTTCGCCAAGCTAGAGTTGCCCGTTCAAAAATTCTTCCACGCTCTGCACGTACACCTCGGCGAAATCCGCCACCGGACGCCGCGCCTCGATCAACTCCATCGCATCGTTCAAATCCCATCCCATCGTACCCAGCAACGCCAACGCCATCATCGGAGCCCGATGCACCCCGGCCGCACAATGAATAAACACTTTCGCGCTGTCTTGTTCCAGCGCCGCCTCCGCGAACTTCACTCCCCGCTGAAACAACTCCGCGGGCTTCGGCTCAAAATCGTCATCCGTCGGATTCCATAGCACTTCGACGCCATGTTCTTTTCCAAGTGGCGTGTCATCGAATTCAATCTGCATATCGATGACGTGCGTTATTCCCGCCTTGGCCAACTTCGCCATGTTGTCCGAGTTCCAAATTCCGCTCCCGACCCCGATCCGATCGGTCAACCACGTGATATCCATTCCTGTCCTGTGCGGCCTTTCGCGCCGAGTCGGCTCAATACGCCTCTGTCCCTTTAAGCGAGAACTCTTAGCTTTCTCTCCAACCCAGATGGCCACCGCTGCTTCTCGTTGCACTGCTTCCCTCAATTCTACAGGCGTGTGAGGCGGGACTATGTGGGACGGACGCCCTCGCCCGCCGCTTTTGATTTTTGACCTGTGCCTCTCGATAAGAGTGGGTGCCCCCATTTCTCGCTTCCTTTGCGAGAAGTGGGGGCGTACTCCCTACTCCTCGTTCCCCGCCAACGCTTCCGCTTTTGAATCCGCACCCTCTGAAGGCAGATCTTTCTGTGCATCTTCCTTCGCCGCCGGAGCTGTCTTCACCGATTCCTCGTCGTCGCCGTGCGCGGGCAACGGACCGAACGGAATATTTAACCGCTCCAGCAGCGTTCGCGCCAAGGTATCGTCCTCCGGCTTCACGCCCGAATCATCGGTCGACGCCGGATACACTCCCGTCATCTCGAATAGATACTTCAACGTTGCCAGTTGCCCCTTCTTCGCATCGTCCACCGCCGCCTGCGTGATTTCCTGGAACTCGTCTGTCACCATAACCTTGATGCTCTTTCGCACTTGTTCCAGATCCACTTCCTTTTCTTTTTCTTTCGTTTTCCACAAGTAGTTCCCAAAAAAACGATTTGTCGCAAAAAACTGAGGGCGCGCCTTCGGGGCACGCCCTCTATCGGTAAGATTTATTTTTCTTACTCTCTATATTCAGAATATCAAATCGAAGAGGGTAAAGTGGACAGCAACCCAAATTTTTTATTTGCTGTCTTCCCAATCACTTACCGGGAAATCGTCGTTTTTACCCCCTTGACAAGGTTTTTCCCGATTCGAGAATTGGGGTTCGAGCACTCCCGCTGCAAGAAGAATCTCGCTGAGCAAGTCCAGCGCGATCGGAGTGTTACGCCGCACTCTCTTCTCATTGCAGTGCAGCAATTTCGCCGTAGCCCAGTGATTGTGTTCCTGCAGAATGTGTCGCGCAATGAGCTTCTGTGAGAATTCATCCAGCCGCTGCAAGCAGATTTCCACGTCGTGCACAAAAATGACGCGGTCTTCAAACGTGGTAACGCCATATGACGTCACTTGCGTACGGAAGAATTCGCTCCCCAAAATCGAGGGCAAGCGTCCTGCTTCCAACGAGTAGCGCAGATAGCGCCGCAAAAGAATCACGGTCAGCCGCCGGTATCGCCCCAAATCCGGATTTCGGTCCAGCGGATCGTCGAGCTCAGGCTCCAACCCTTTAGCAAACGGCTTCGCAAGTTCTTCCGCCGCCGCGTTCGTGGTTGGGAACTGATGAGCCGGAAGGAATTGGGTCGAGAACTTGTTCTCGCGCGAACCATCGAAGCGACGTGCCGGCTTACCACCTGGAAGGTTTGTTCCCTTAACGCCTTCAGGCAGTTCGGCTTCGGCGGCGATCCACGGAATGATGCCGTTCATGCCGCACCTCCCGCGGCTTCAAAATCCGTGAGGTCGTCATCATCCAATTCGTATTCTTCCATTAGAGTGTGAGGTTTCACGGGAAGGCTAATCCTTCCGGGATTCTTCCTGGGAGGTGGCAACTCCGCCACTTCGAGCAGGCAATGGTCGCAATAAACCACTCCCGCGCCGCATTCTCGCAGCCCCAACGCTCCGCAACGTTCGCAGTACTTCAATTCCATTCGTACGTCCTTGTTGCCTATTTTTTTTGCGCTCTTCATAGTGCCTCCAGGATTTGGAAATCAGACACTTACACGCGCGATATCGGCTCTCTCCCCCGAAAATCACGAGCCTTGAAACGAAAAAGCCCCACGGCGATCTCCGCCAATCGCGGAATCGCACGCAGGGCTCGTTTTTCTTGCGATGACCTGTTTGAGCTATTTAGTTTTTGTGAAGATGCCCGAATCGTCGATCAACAGAGGTTCCCGTCCTGCCCCTCCCCCTTCTACGGTTTCTGGGCCAAGTCATCGTCTACGCCGGCTGCATCCACCCGCTGGTGAAAGTAACCTTCCTCGTAGCCCGACTTGAGCACTCGCCCATTTTGCATCACCACGCTTACCCTCCCGGTAAAGCGCAGTGACCAAAGCAGCTTCTGTAGTGCCGCGGACAGCACTTCCGCCGCCCGCACTTTGCGGCGGAATTCCTCGAAGTTCTTTTCTTCGTTTAAGTTATCTCGATCTGTGTTCATCGGATTTGCCCTCGCGGAAAAAGTGGCTGTCTATGCGGCGATCCTAGCCCTGTCAATTTTCTCGGTCAAGGTTGGATATACAAAGGGAGCTTGTGGAAAACTTTTGGTTTAGCGGCGCACAATATGCCGATGCTATACTCCGGGCATGAAATTCAAAGTCCTGCAGGATAATCTTCGCAAGATGCTCTGGGAGCGCATCGATGCAGGCGATTTAACCGGACTCCGGCTGGCTCAACAAACGGGATTCAAGCAGGCTCACATCTCCAACTTCCTCAACAAAAAGCGTGGCCTCAGCCTCGAAGGTATGGACAAAGTCCTTGTAGTTCAGCATCTTTCCGTCCTCGACCTGCTGGATCCTTCCGAGGTCAGTAAGCGCGCCACTATCCTGCCGCCCAGCAATGACGAGTTCGAAAACGTGCTGCTGGTCGAGCCCTCGGCCGCTGCTACGCAGGCCATGGTCGTCAGCATGCACATTCGGGAAATTCTGAAATTCAAGAAGACCTTCCTGGCCAAACTGCGGCCTGAACTCGAAGGCAAGCGGGAAGGCTGGCAGCGTTTTGTGCTGATCAAGGTCGACGCCACGGAAGGCATGAGCATGTATCCACGCCTCATGCCCGGTGCGATGCTACTGATCGACCGGCATTACAACTCACTCAAGCCCTACCGCAAGGGCGAATTCAACATGTATGCCGTCCTGAAAGACAACACCTGCACCGTCAAGTATGTGGAAGTAGCCGGCAATCACCTGATTCTGCGCCCCCACAATCAAGCCTCACCCATCGAAGTAATGACCATGGACGACGGCAAGACCGCAGCCGATTACCTGGTCGGCCGGATCTGCCAGGTAAGCCTGGACGCTTAGTCAGCTATTCAGCGCCTATTCCTCCATCACACTCACGCCATTGCCAACTCCGCTCGCGCCCGCAGCGGAGCCAGGCGAGTTGACTCCAGATCGTCGCGGTAGAAAAGATTATAGGTATCGAAAGGAATCAGGCGGCCATCGGGATGAACAATGTGGACGCAGGTTTTCTTCACACTGCGTACGTCGAAGGAGTGAGCGTCGATGAACTGCATGATGATGATGCGAAAGATGTTGTCATAGGAGATGTGATCCGGGACGAACACTTTCGGCAGGCAGCACAGCAGTTCGCGCAACGTTCCGGCGCTGCTTGCCGGCGAATGATTCGTGGCGAACAGTTTGAACAAGTTATCGCGCACGGCGAGTTCTTGCTCGTAGAGAATCGTGTTCGCGGCGCCATTGATCAGCACTTCCGGCGGAATCATGCTGGTGAGGGGCGTGATCTTGCCGCCGAGCTTCAGCGCGTAAGCCATCGCCAGGGAATCGGGATGGCATGGGACAGGAATAATATCTTCGGGTTGAAAGACTTGCGTTTGCTGGAGAATTTTCCGGCGGACCTCGGTCAGAGTCAGGCGGTCGGTGGCGGGATTGAAATTCTCCAGGCGTCCAGCATCTTGAATGGGCTGAAACGTTACGCCGCGGACGCAAGGCTGCTCCAAGGCGTAGTCGATGGTCTTGCCAATTTCGTGGTCGTTCAAGCCTTTTTTCAGCGTGACCACCAGATTCGTCGCGATGTTGTAGCGATTCAGTCGTTCGAGAGCGTCGATGCGAACCCGCCGTAGATCGGCACCCCGAAGCTGCATCAACGGCTCGCGCTCGAAGGAATCGAACTGAAGGTAAACTTCGAAGTCCTCGGCGTAGTCGGCGAGGCGCTTCACGAAATCTTCATCCTGCGCAATGCGCACACCATTCGTATTCACCATAAGATGGCGAATGGGGCGCGCCTTCGCCATTTCGACGATGGCAAAGAAATCCGGATGCACGGTGGGCTCGCCGCCAGATAGCTGCACGACGTCAGGATGCCCTTCGTTGCGAACCACGGCATCGAGCATCTTTTCAATCTGCTTCAGGTCGCGGAATTGCTGGCGTTCGGGCCCACTGGCGGCGTAACACACGGGGCAGCGCAGGTTGCAGTAGTCGCAGATCTCCACCAGGGTCAGGCAGGAGTGCTGCTCGTGGTCGGTGCAAAGGCCGCAGTCGTAGGGGCATCCCCACTTGACGGAAGTGTTGTAGACCTGCGGCATCTCCGGAGGCTTGATGAAGATTTCGCGGCAGCGGCGGTAGTAATCAATGTCATCGGCGATCAGAACGCGTTCCGCCCCATGCTGGGGACAGCGTTTGAGGAGATACACATTGCCATCCTGAAAAACCGTTTTGCCTTCGACCTTGCGGTAGCAGGTAGAGCAGATGGAAATGGCCACATCGTAGAAAAGATAAGGGCGGGTTTTGGCCATGAAAACCTCGGTCCTGGAACTACGCTGGGAATGTTAGCAGCTTGCTGGGATGAGAATTAAGCGGTGCGACGCTTTCGAAAGTGTCGCATACTATTTAGACGTATTACGGCATCTTGTTCATTCTTGCCACGGCAAAAGCTCCGCCAATGCAAATCGCCAGAGAAATGAGTGCGAGAAACCTATAGGCAGCTGCATCGCTCGAAGGCGGATTGCCGCTAAACCCGCCCGAGACGGCACACAGGGAAAACAGTAAGCAGAAAATCCCCGCCAAATGTCGCTATGATGGCGATCGGAACTGCTGCAGGATTCTTCATGGTCGATTCTTACCTCGCGAAGCGGTAGAGCATCGGCGTGACTACGTGGATGATCGAGAAGTAGAAGAACAGCGCCACCGCGGCGATGATCAGTGACGCAGGCTGCGGATGAATTCCAATCTGCTGGATGGCTTTATAGGCCATTATCAGAATCACAATGTGCATCGCCCAAGGAACGATCAGTAGAACAATTCCCAGCGGATGATGAACGTAATAGAAGCCGATCACCGATAGACTAAACAACGTTTGCAGAAGCAGAACCGCCGGAATCGCGATCGAGTAGGTAAGGGCGCGGCGGTCGGGATGCTTAAGCAAAGCGTAAATCAGAATCGCATACGGCACGTGGTAGAGGACGAACGACGGGAGCAACACCAGAACCCAGTTATGCGGGGCGAAGGCGCGGGGCGCGGACCAGAAATGCAGCTGATTAAGAAACCATGCAATGGCGCTGAGCGCGATTTGCCCGCCCACCGCGAAGACCAGGCGCTCGACGGCTATGCGGCCAAGCAGCGAGAGATGCAGCGGAACGGACGGCGCAGATGGCGCAAGCGTCGGCGAGGCTCCAGCTTCGGGAGCGGCGGCTGTATCGAACGCCGTCCCGGTTGTGCCCGTCGCCGCGGGAGACACCGCGAGGCGTGAGGAGCGCACAATGTCGCGCCCCAGCCGCGCAATGAGAGCGCAGCCGAGAATGGCCACCATCACAGCCGCCACTGCATAGGGCACGACTTGTTCGGGATGCTTTCCGCCTTCGAAACCGCCTTGTGCGGCGCACATGGAAAGCAGCACCAGCAACAAACTGGTGACCAGCACAAAGCCACCGGTAAGGATGATACCGATCGTCCGTAGCGTGTTGGCAGCCCAGCGTTCCATGATTAGGTGGTACCTGAGGGACGTATCTTTTGTTGAGATAATGGCTGAACCCAGCGCGCGACGTCGCGGGAATAGTACAGCAGGACCAGTACACAAGCCCACTGAATTCCTCCCAAACCAAAGAAGATACGCGGGTAGGGTTTAATGAAATCGCAGAGCAGGCGGAACGACATGTAGGCAACCATGAAGAATTTGAAAGCGTCGCCGGGGAGGAAATGCGTCGTTGGTCCTTGATTGTTTGTTGTTGCAGAAATCGCACGCAAGACGCGGTAGAGAATCGGGATCAGAAGCAGCAGAAAGAGAATCTCATAAAGCTGCGTAGGATGGCGGGGGATGGCGTCACCGAAATCAACGCCCCACGGAAGCATCGTCGGCGTGCCGTAGGTGTTGTCGGCGAGGCCGGTAAGGAAGCAGCCGATGCGCCCGATGGCGATGCCGAGGGCAAGCGGGATGGCGTAGAGATCGCCTGTGGACTGGGTGAGTCCGATGTAGCGCTTGACCAGTTCGACCGAAAGCAGGCCGAAGGCGAGCGCGCCGACAATGGTTTTGCCTCCGACGAAATAGGCGGGATCGTGCAGGCTATGTAGCGTGAGCCCAGGATCTTCGAGCCAGAACAGAAGTTTGGAGCCGAGCGCGGCTCCGGCAACAGCAGCAGAGATCACTGCCCAGCGCAGCGGCGTCGGGAGTGGATCTCCAAAGCGGCGGCGCAGCGACAAGTAAACGCGGAAGGCTACGAAGTAGGAAAGAGTTTCGAAGACGAGATGGGGATGAAGCGTGTAGCGCCCGAGATGCAGATACACGGGGAACTTCGTGGCGAGGGTGCGTAAGAGGAAGATGAGGAATTATAGCGGGCATCCCCAAATCGAAAACTGTGTCGGATTGGGGAGCAACCGCGCGGCTTGCCTATCGGCATTAACGGGAGGCTGACAGGAAGAAGATGAGGATCCCGACAGAGCTTATTGAAATCATTCGTAGACTTGGTATAGCTATCTCGGCCATTTTCATTTCCCACGGCCGGATCTCGATCAAGGTCCCATCCGCCACCAATCGCCATATTTCGTCCATCTCATCATTTGTCACGGCGATGCAACCGTCAGTCCAATCCTTTAGCCTGTGCGACGCGCCGACCCATCCGTAGCCCTTGGGCAGACCATGGACGAAGACATCTCCGCCAGGAGAAACTCCCTGCTCCCGAGCGTGCGCACGATCGCGAACACTGGGATACGAAATGTGGATCGACCTGTAAAACTGGCTATAGGCGTTGCGAAAATCGAGAACGTAAACGCCCTGGGCGTCTTATGATCGCCCTGTCTCGCCTTCGGTCCCACCGGATCGCCTCCCAACGCAACCTTGTACGTCCTAATCACCTTCTCGCCGACAAGAAGTTGCAGCGTCCGCTCTTTCTTGAGGACCAGGACGCGATCGACGCGTGGATTCTGTAAAGCGGCAGTCTGGGCCATCCCAACCGCGCCCAGCATCAAAGCTACCGCCGTAAAAAGTCGTATACGCATTGCCGCGATTATAGATGGGGCGAATACTCAAAGTGCTAGGCTAGAGAAGTGAATCCGCCGACAGCCATCTTTCTTCGATATAAAAATCGATACAAGGCTGTCTTTCTTACAGCCACACTTTTCGCCGCATCCACCCTCACCGCCTCCGCACAAGTCGCAGCACCGCGCTGGAGCGTCCACGCGCAACCCGCGCATCTGGTCAATGGAGGCCCGGTTCTGTTTCAAGTTACAACCAAGACCAAGCTCGAATCACTCTCCGCAACATGGCTCGGCCACACAATCCACTTCACCTTCGATGACCACACCAAGACCTGGTTCGCCCTTGCCGGAGTGAGTATTGAGACCACTCCGGGAGCGTACCCGCTGGAATTGACCGGAGACCTCGCATCGAAGAGTGAAACCGCGGCCAAACAGAGCGTTGTCCACAAGTTCACCGTGGCCCGCGCCAAGTATCCAAAAATCAAAGTCGATCTCAAGGTGGAAAAGAAATTTACCGAGCCCAGCCCTGAACAGCAGCAACAAATCGCGGAAGGCGTGAAGGTAAAAGAGGACTACTTGAACCGCATTACTCCTGTTCGCGAGTGGGACGGGAAATTCGCCGCTCCCGCCGATGCCGCTATCTCCGACGTTTTCGGTTCGCAACGCATCTTCAACGGCAAAGCGCAGCGTCCACATTACGGCCTCGATTTCCGCGTCCCCACCGGGACCCCCGTAGCTGCCATGAATCAAGGCACGGTGCTGCTGGCACGCTTCTTATATTTCGAAGGCAACTGCGTCGTCATCGACCACGGCCAGGGGATCCTCACTCTCTACTTCCACCTTTCCGAATTCAAAGTGAAGGAAGGCGACACGGTGAAGCGCGGCCAGCAAATTGGCTTAAGCGGCGGCACCGGACGCGCCACCGGTCCGCATCTGCACGTTGCCGTGCGCTGGCAGGGGACTTATCTCGATCCCACGCGGCTCATCGCATTGCCGCTGCCTTAGCGACAGCGTTTATGCCGCGCCGCCCGACATGCGGTTCTTCCGCGATCCGTCACGCAGCAGGTCATGGATGGCATCTTTCAACCCCAGATTGCGAATCAGCCGGTGCAAGTAGTTGGGATGCACTCCCAGAATTCCCGCCGCTTCCACGTAGTTGCCCCGAGTCTGCTCCACCGCATCCAGAATCAACTGCTTCTTCAATTCTTTCACGGCACCGTGGTACTTGGCCTCGTTCACTTCGCTCGCCGGCGTATGCTCGAGCAGCGACTCCGGCAGATCTTCAGCCAGCCCCGACTCGGTGGCTCCAAGCACCAGCGCCCGCTCAACGGCGTTTTCCAGTTCACGCACATTCCCCGGCCAGTCGTA
>WNFI01500810.1_pt1 | contig 12461 bp, 11 predicted proteins | sample 5400471 | NCBI WGS metagenome assembly WNFI01 (sample SAMN13153348, study PRJNA577476) | soil metagenome | isolation source: 100 cm saprolite on Douglas fir-dominated hillslope | place: USA:California | collected 2013-09-17 | reverse complement strand
AACGGAGGCGCAGTCGCCATCGGCCATCCCATCGGCGCCAGCGGCGCGCGCGTTCTGGTCACGCTGATCTATGAGATGCTCCGGCGGGATGTGCACCGGGGGATTGCCGCGTTGTGCTTGGGCGGAGGGAATGCGGTGGCGATGGCAGTGGAGAGGTAGGCACACAGTCTGAGTCGGCCCCAGCGTTACTGCTGGCACTGTCGCACTATTTCACCCCAAGGTACAATCCTCCCCATGGTGAAGCGAGTCCTCATAGCAATCGGTGTGCTGTTCTTGATTGCCCTCCTAATCGGTGGTGTCTTTGCATATCAGGTCAGAAAGTCATTTCGGGCGATGGGCAGCCCGCCGAAAATGCCGGATTCGATAAGGCTTGCAAGAATCGTCTCCGGCAGTGACCTGTTCTCCAAGCAAAGCTTTTACAACGAACCCGACCTGGGTTTGATCACCGACGTTGAGCCGAGACCGAATGACGAACTAGTCATCATGGGACAGCGCGGCGCGGCGTTCCTCCGGGCGGATGGCTCATTTACGGCTAACGTACACTTCGATAAATGCAATTCGGACGTCATACCGGTGGAGTTGGGAACTGGTGTTTTCTTATGCCGTGCGACTTGGAGCTCGGACGTGAAACTGTTCGACTCGCAGGGCAAGGTTCTATGGACTTTCGGCGGCGGGATGAACGGAATTGATGACGCGGCTGCGGGTGATCTCGGTGACGACGGTTCGAAAAAAGTCGTAGTTGGGTTCAACGGTGACGGTGGGATTCGTTTGCTGAACGCTGCTGGAAAAGAACTCTGGAAACAAGACGACGGAAATGTGTGGCATGTGGAAATCGCCGCTACTGATGAAAAATCCAGCAAAGTGATCGTCCACAGCAATGCGCGAGGGCAGCTCACGCTCAGAGATGCCTCGGGTAGGGTCTTAGCGCTCTATACCCCTGAAATCTATTTAGCTCACTTTTCACTCACGGATTGGCAGGACGATCCTCATCTGAACAAGTTGATCGCAGCGGATGAGGGCTCTATTTACCTACTTACGATGCAAGGAAAAACTATTGCCCGACTACCTGCTCCAGGCAACGCATCCATTGCAGAATCAAAGGGAACCACCGTCCATTTCTCGGTGGGCGGGCCCTACTACGCGGGTCTTCTGCGTCATCAATCATGGGATCGCTCCTTGCTCTACATCTACGATTCACAGAATCAGCTTGTTTTCAATGAGGTACTTGACCACGATTGCGATGCATTACGGGCTGTCCCGGAAAGGGAAGGCCATGATGACTTGCTGCTTGGCTGCGAAGGCAGCGTTTGGAGATATTCCCAAGTGGCGAAGCACTGATATTGTTCTTCCTTTCAGAGGCGAAAGTGCGCCTGCACGTAAATTCCAGAAAGAGAACCAACCGAAGAAAAATAAGAGGGAAGGGCGAGTTCCACTAGTGCCGATGTAGGCTGACGGGCAAAAGCGGTTTCTAGCCGCTGGGGTTTGACTTCGTAACCTTTTCGACTCGGCAAAGCGAAGACTCTTTGTCGCCGAATCCTAGGTGTGCCTTTTCCTGGAGGATGCTGTTTCGGTATCGCGGGGAGGGGGATCTTCACGACTTCGTCGATCATCAGCGGGGCCGGAGCTAGAGGCGAATCCCACACTTGAGGTCGCAATTTGCGCCCTCAAAATCGCCCAGAGGAGTCAATCGCGATCCTCACGATGAGCGGATGAATGGAATTGTTTTGCCGCTGGTCTTGCCACTGTGCGGTGTCTCGAATCCAATGCTGCGGCGGTTGGGAGGCAACGGAGTCATGAGTTCTCTAATCGTCTCGACAAGCTCCTGAATATCCGTATCATGGTTTTCGATGCGGCGCTCAAGCTCCGCCAGCTTCACCACAATCTGCCGATTTGTGGACAGCGCTTGGCGCATGCGCACGAATGCGCGAACTACAAAAATGCTCATTCGAATTGCGCGCTCTGAATTCAGCACAGTTGCGGCCATGATTGCGCCATGTTCCATGAAAGCGTAAGGGAAATAGCGCCTGCCTCCGTGGCCATCACTTGAGGTCACAATTTGTGACCTCAAGATTTGGAACTCTCGGGCGGAGATTCGAAACAGAAAATCATCTGGGAACCGCTTTCGATTGCGTTTAACCTGCTGGTTGAGGTGCTTGACTTCAACTCCGTAGAGTTCGGCCAAGTCCGAGTCGAGAATGATTTTCTGGCCGCGCAGAAACAGAATTCGGGAATCAACACGTTTCGCTAGGGAAAGGGCTGCTCTGCTCATATTTGCTGTCGTCGTTTGAGATCACATTTTGTGATCTCAAATGTCTCCATGCTAAAGCCTGTGCTCTCAGGCGCAAGGTCATCCGTCACACTCCCCCTGTGACATCGGTCACAATCTCCCAACCGCCCCGAGGAGTAAGGTGGATGCGCCAAGCGTGTCTTGGTGCCCATGCTTTATAAAACTCTCAGCGCAGCGGTGTATGGAATTGATGCCAGCATTATTGAAGTTGAGGTGGACGTTTCCGGCATTAAATGTGACGAGGATCATTTCCACACAGTCGGGCTGCCCGATGCGGCCGTCCGCGAGAGCCGTGACCGAGTGCGGGCAGCGCTCAAGAATTGCGGGTACGACATTCCGCCAACGCACATCGTCATCAACCTGGCACCGGCCGACATCAAGAAGGAAGGCTCCGGATTTGATTTGCCCATGGCGCTCGGCATTTTGGGCGCGTATGGCGGGTTGAATAAGAAAGAGATTACCGGCTGTTTGTTCGTGGGAGAACTCTCGCTCGATGGCGGGGTTCGCGGCGTCCGTGGCGCCCTCCCTATCGCCATCGAAGCTCGCGGACGCAAAATTTCGCGCATGGTCGTTCCCGAGTTGAACGCCAAAGAGGCGGCCATGGTGAGCGGGGTGGAGGTTTATCCGGTCAAGTCGCTGCTCGACGTTATTCACTTTGTGAACACGGGCAATGGGATTTTGCCGATCACGGTGGACCAGGAGTCATTGCTAAGCGAGGCGCAGCATTTTCCAGTGGACTTCAAAGATGTCCGTGGACAGCAGACGGCAAAGCGCGCCCTAGAAGTCGCCTGCGCCGGCGGGCACAACATTCTGATGATCGGGCCTCCGGGCTCAGGTAAGACCATGCTAGCCAAACGCATTCCGACCATCCTGCCGCCGTTCACTTTTGAAGAAGCGCTGGAGACCACGAAAATCCACAGCGTGGCGGGCGTGCTCGATCCTGGCGCAGGGCTGGTCGGGCTTCGTCCATTTCGCTCGCCTCATCACACGATTTCCGATGCCGGGCTGATCGGCGGCGGGGTGATTCCGCGACCTGGAGAAGTTTCACTGGCGCATAATGGCGTGCTGTTTCTGGACGAACTTCCGGAATTCCCACGCAACGTGCTTGAAGTCATGCGGCAGCCGCTCGAAGACGGCACCGTGTGCATCGCCCGCGCTTCCATGTCGCTGACCTTTCCTGCGCGGTTCATGCTAGCGGCGGCAATGAACCCATGCCCCTGCGGCTTCTTCAACGACAAATCGCGCGAGTGCCGGTGCACCCAGCCGATGATTCAGCGCTACATGCAGAAAATCTCCGGCCCGCTGATGGATCGGATTGACATTCATATTGACGTCCCGGCGGTGAACTATAAGGAAATGCGCTCGGTGACCGAGCCGGAAGGCTCAGAGGCGATTCGCATGCGAGTCTTGCGCGCGCGGCAAACTCAGTTGCACAGGTTCGCAGCTTCTACGCGGCACCGAATCTACAGCAATGCGCAGATGGGTTCACGCCACATCCGCACGTTTTGCGAACTCTCGGCGGATTGCGAACGCCTGCTGGAACGCGCGATGAGCCAGCAGGGGCTCACTGCCCGCGCCCACGACCGCATCCTGAAAGTCGCCCGCACAGTTGCTGATATCGACGGATCGCCGGCGATCGAACCTAAGCACATTGCCGAAGCTATCCAGTACCGGACTCTGGATCGGACGTTTTGGGCGTGAAGGAAGGATGGGGCGCTCGGACGATCAGGTCATCGGGCGAAGTGAAACGCTTGGCGAATGCTTTCTCTAATTCGCGGGTTACAGACCTCCCGATGACCCGATCGCCAGATCACCCGATGAATTGTCCGTAAACGACTGGAAAGAAGCCCATTTAGGAACTCCGGTGTACCTCAAAGTCCAATAGTAGGCAACAAAAATCCTTGACGGCAACCCAGTTTCCCTGTAGTTTAAGTCGTTCAGACGGTCCAAAGCACTTCGAACCTCCGCCAGAACGACCCGGCCTTTTACTGAGAAACTTTCGGCCCAGGCGGTGCATCTATACAAGTAATCAATGCTTTTCCCGGAATAAACTTAATTGTTTTCAGTTGTTTACGGCATCTTGCGGTTTGTGCTCCTCCGCTTGGGTAGCTGACGGGAACCAAGCTCGGCTTCAAGAAAGGATATAACCTATGCGCTCTGATCGCGTGTTTGACGCTTTACATACTTTGCGGAACCGTTATATGCTCTGTCAGCTTGCCTCCAAGGCTACCCGTAAGTTTCATAAGCCTAATACCCGAATCCAGGAAACCATGAACGACGTGTTGGATCGGATCGCAAGCTCTGAGCGGCAGACGGTTTTGTCTGAGCCGGAACACTTTGTTGAGGCACAACGGCGGGCTGCGTAACACCAGCCCCGCCTTCCTGCCCCGGATTGACCAAGTCTCCCTGAAAATACCCTCCTTGAATTACAAAATCCCGATCTCCTCGCAGGTGACCAATGACCATTGCTGAACTCAAAGAAAAAAACATAACCGAATTGACCAAAATTGCTCGAACCCTCGATCTCCCCGGGGCCAGCGGCATGCGCAAACAGGACCTGATTTTCAAGATCCTCCAGGCACAAAGCGAAAAAGAGGGCCACATTTTCGCCGAAGGCGTGCTCGAAATCCTTCCTGACGGCTACGGCTTTCTGCGCTCGCCGGACTACAACTATCTTCCCGGCCCGGATGACATTTACGTTTCTCCGTCGCAGATTCGCAAATTTGACCTCAAGACCGGCGACACCATCAGCGGCCAGGTGCGGCCGCCGCACGAGGGCGAGAAATACTTCGCCCTGGTCAAGATTGAAGCCGTCAACTTCGAATCGCCGGATGAAGCGCGAAACAAGATTCTGTTCGACAACCTGACCCCACTCTATCCGCAGGAGCGCCTCAAGCTCGAGACCACGCGCGAGAACATCAGCGCCCGGGTCATGGATTTACTGACCCCCCTCGGCAAAGGCCAGCGCGGTTTGATCGTTTCTCCGCCACGCGCGGGCAAGACCATGCTGCTGCAGAACGTGGCCAACTCCATTACGACCAATCATCCCGAAGTTGTCTTGATGGTGCTGTTGATCGACGAGCGCCCGGAAGAAGTCACCGACATGCAACGCTCGGTCAAAGGGGAGGTCATCTCCTCGACATTCGACGAGCCGGCCGCACGTCACGTGCAGGTTGCAGAAATGGTCATCGAGAAGGCCAAGCGCCTGGTCGAGCACAAGCGCGATGTCGTGATCTTGCTCGATTCGATTACGCGTCTGGCGCGGGCCTATAACACCATCGTTCCGCCAAGCGGCAAAGTTCTTTCCGGCGGCGTGGATTCGAACGCGCTGCAGCGCCCGAAACGCTTCTTCGGTTCCGCTCGAAATATTGAAGAAGGCGGATCGCTGACCATCATTGCGACGGCGCTAATTGATACCGGCTCTCGAATGGACGACGTGATCTTTGAAGAGTTCAAAGGCACGGGCAACTCAGAAATCATTCTCGACCGTAAGCTAGTGGATAAGCGCACGTTCCCGGCCATTGATATTCAGCGCTCGGGCACGCGAAAAGAAGAGTTGTTGATCCCCAAAGACGACTTGGCGCGAATCTGGGTGCTACGCAAAGTGCTGAACCCGCTCTCGCCGGTTGAAGCCATGGAATTGTTGATCGAGCGGTTAGCCAAAACGCAATCCAATGGCGAGTTCCTGGCGAAAATGAGCCAACTTTAGACGAGCCTGAAGAGGGGTTAATTTGCCGCCCGCGGTTTGTTCTCAATGTTGGCGTGCGAATAGGCTAAGAGCACTACCAAGTCTGGAACCGTAACTCGCAGATACAGTCTGTTCCCGCGTGGTCCTCCAAACTGCTTCAAGTTGCCTGAAAAATGTAGCACCTCGCTTACGTACACCGGATCTGGCGCTGCCGTGAGAACCGATAGACCAATGGCAGACAATTGACCGCGAGGAACCGTGAAGTGCCACGGCTTTTTGGCCTTGCTCTGTTCAATGAATTCCATGGAGCCGGCGGTGAGGGTAAGTTTCCCTGGCACAATTCCTTGATAGGCGAACTGGATTGCCATTTCCGCGCGGTCTGTCCCTGAGGGGAGTTTGGTTTCCGCAGCAACCGGGGCGAGTTTCTCGGCTAGGAGCTTGTCAGGGAAGGCCTCGTACCTCTTCAGAATTCCCTTATCATCGAATTCGGCCAGGAAATTTACGTCGTGCCAGAACCTTTTGGCGCCTCCAGCGGCGCTATTATCGCCACCCACGAAAGCCCAGCCACTCCATTTGGAAGTGTCCCAGCGCCCCAGAAAGAAGCGATCGCCGTGGACGCTCGTATCAATGGGTTTCAGCTTCTCCAGCACCTCGGCCCGCGTCGTCTCGCCGGGCCGCAGAAAGCTGAGGTCAATTTTCTTAACCTGCCCCTGGGGAGTGCGAGTGCGCTCGGGAACGCGGGTAACGCCGATACAGCCGGAGAACACGAAGGAGAGAAGCAGCAGCGCGACGGGTGCGATGCTTTTCACTTTTGTCCACCTCAATCGCAAATCGGACCCAATTACTTGAATCGCGACTCTCCCACTCACTAGAATCACACGCAGTATAGGCCCGACGAAGCCGTATAACTGGTCCCATTCACCTGCGCCGTCGCGGTGACCGTGGAAAAGAATATCCCCCCGGATTGCGTGCACGTGGCCACGTTTCCGTTGAGCGATACGAAGTTTGCTCCATCGCCTGTCCATTGAACGTTCGCGACCGGAGTTTTGCCAATGCTTAAGTCACTGTACGTGTAGTACGCAGTGAAAGAGACCTGGTTCTGCGGGGCGGCCTGTCCGGAATATGCGGTCTGATTACTCGGCTGCGCCTGCACGGTAATGCCGGTAATGGTCGGTGCCGGGGTGGATCCTCCCCCTCCGCAGCTCGGGAGAAACAGCAATGCGACGAGAAGAACGCTTAGCCGTTCATTCGAAAAACGCTGACATCGATCCTCCCCTTCAGAATTGCTCCTGGCCAAGATGAGCCAGTTGTAGCGAGCTGTTTAGCCACCAGTCCAAAGCTGCCGGGCGCGGTGCGTCAAAGCTACTGTGTGGCAATCACTACCGGCGCCAGGAACTTGCCGGGGTTTGCCGGGTCCTGAAAGCGAATTTGAATTCCTCCGTCGGCGATAACTAGGTCAGGCTTCCCGTCTCCATTCATGTCGCCCACGGCCACCCACACAACGAGATTTGCCCCTGGATAGCTCGCCGGGGACTGAAACTGACCGGGGGAAGCGGGAGCCTGTAAAAGAACGGAGACACTGCCGCTGGGTGCACCGTTGATTGTCGGCCCGCCAGAAAGATTTGCAGTTGCTAAGTCCAGCTTGCCGCCGTTGTTCAAGTCGGCGATAGCGAGCATAGTAGAAGTTGTGCTTGGTGCGTAGTCTGCGGTGGGGAGAAAGGTTCCCGGCGTTGCCGCATCCTGTAGTAGAACGTGGACGCCAAACAGCGGAGGGCTGCTTGGTAAGCCCAGATCGGCAACAGCCAGATCTGGTTTGCCATCGCCATTCAGGTCACCGAGTGCCGCAAAAATAGGAAACTGCCCCGCTTGGTAGCTCACGGGAGCCAAGAAGCTACCCGGCGATGCAGGGTCCGCGAGAACCACCTGCACGTTTACGCCGGTCGCAGCAACCAAGTCTGGCCGACTATCTCCGTTCACATCACCGATGGCGACCGATATAGCTCCTCCAGAAAGGGGAAATCCGTTACCTGGCACAAACGTTCCAGGGTTGGTCGAACTCTGGAAGAGGAGTGAGATGCCGCTGGAGTCGGCAATGGCCAAGTCCGGCCGGCCATCACCGTTTAGATCTCCAATCGCAACCGAGTTGATGACGTGGGCGGATGTGTACGTTGCCGCCGGCAGAAACTGTCCGGGATGATTTCCATCTTGCAGCAATACGGACACGCTGTTTGTTCCCGCTCCGCGACCGCTCAACATCGTGTTCGCCGTCACAATGTCAGGTTTGGCATCTCCATTGAGGTCGGCGACCGCAATCGAAACTGGATCATTGCCAACTGCATAGGTAGCCGGTGGAAGGAATTTCCCCGGATTGGCTGGATCCTGAAGGAAAATCGCAACTGTGCCGGGATGCGGCGGAGCACCTGCGACTCTGGAATAGCAGGTCGCTATATCCAGCTTGCCGTCGCCGTTCAAGTCCGCGACCACGATAGCGGTGTAAAAGTTAAATGGTGGGATGCCGCCGCTGCTGGTTCCGCCGCCGCCTCCACCTCCTCCGCAAGCGCAAAGGGAAGCGACCGCCACCATTGAGCTGAACAAGACGAACAGCCGCAGATCAGCGCCCAACTTCATCAATGGATTGACTTGCATCTTAATCACCTCCACAAATGGTGGCCCGCTTCAAATCAAATCGCGCCACTGTGCAATCAGCGCTACGGCTTTGGACTACAGCTTCGCCCACATGCGAGCATTCAGCTCCTTTCCCGAGGATTTAGAACACCTTGGCATCCGCGAGCCGCCCGGCGATCTTGCTCGCAAACGGATGAGCAAGTTGTCCTACGGATCCAGCATAGGCGTTCCCAAAAAACTCAGCTCGGACGGTGTCTTTGTGTTCGAAGACTTTTTTCCCTTGTGCGTCGGTCAGCCAGTAATGAATATCAGCAGACTCCCGCCCAGACCCCATGCCGACCAGAATTCGTTTCGCTGCATTTCCTGAGCGCCATGCAAGAATCTCGCCGTAGAGTGTGTAAAGGCGAGGCGGTGCGGAAACCGGGGGCTCGACCACCACTTCGGCTTGACCACCAACTTTTGAAGTAAGTTCGGCGATGGTTTGAGCTCGAAGTTGCTTCACGTCATAGGGCCACGCGGCCCTGGGTGCGACCGAAAACTCGCGCACTACGACAAAGGTCGCCGCTTTGTCCTGTGCTTGCATGATGGGAACTAGCGAAACCGCAACAGGGTTTAGTCCTGGAGAGGCGATAATTCTTTGTTAACACTGCCAAGCTCGGATGGTTGCGATCACTGCTCACGATCGGCGTAGCGGTTCTGGCAGTCGGCGCGTGCGGCAAGTTCCTGGCGCAGAATCTGAATAGCTTCGAGGCTTCTCAGACATCGGGCGCACTCGAGGATGTGTACCTCAAACTCGTCCCGCGTGGCGGAATCAAGTCGTCCGTTCAGGTATTTTTCCGCGAGCTCGTCGCGGTGCAACTCCTGACACTCCATAGCGCGCCCAGAGAATATGTGGCGGAAGACCCTAGCTTTGTGACACGCCGGCAAACTTGCTGGTGATCTTCCTGACCGCACGGGACTTTCTGGCGCGTACAGCGTCGTGAGACAGATTCAACCTTTGCGCGACCTCGGCCAACGAGTGCCCGTCAACCAGAGACAATAGCAGAATCTGTCGGTCGATGGCGCTGAAAGATTCGAGTTCATGCTGGACCAGCCGTCGCCTTTCCAACGACTCGAGTTCCTCCACCAGGTCGGTGCCGCAGACCTCCTCGTCGAGTTCAACTTCCGCATGGCGGACTTTAGTACGCAGGTAATTGTTGATCAGATTGCGGGCGGTTCCTTGAATGAAGGCGGCCAGCTTGGCCGATTGGCGAAGTTGGCCTTGGCGTAGAGCTTTTAGGATCGCCATCAGGATTTCCTGGGTCAGGTCGAGGGCGGCTTCGCGGTCGCGAGTGTGAGCAACGGCAATGACGAAAACGCCCCGCCGGTAGGTGTCTACCAGTTCATCCTCTGCCAAACGGTCGCCGGCAAGAATCCGCTGCGCCAGCAGAGCGGCGGTTTCGTGGGCCTGACTTGTTGCGGCGGAAGCAACCGGCGGCTCCTGCTGCATGGTGTCTCCCCGAAGAGCGGTGCCCTGGTTCCGATTCGTTTGCCCGATGCAGATTTCGGCCGCTCTTGACTCGGCATCCTGCGCGTTGGGAACGGCTCCGTCAATACCACGCTGGTCACTCGCATTTCATTTGTGGCTCACGCGCTAAGCCTCTGAAAAAACGAGAGCTAGACAACACCTCACGCGGGTCAAGAGGAAAAATGCTACACTTTCTGCCACATTGAGGACTCGGGCTTCCAAAGGAATGGAATTTCCATGGTGACGCCGTCAGTGTCGCAACCTATCCGGTTCGATGTTTTTGAAGTTGATTTGCGCGCCGGAGAGCTGCGGAAGCATGGCATCAAAATCCGCCTACAGGAGCAGCCCTTCCTCATTTTGCAAACCGCTGCCGACAGCCCGCGGTTTGTTGAGACCGTGTCGCGCCGTGGCTACCGTTTTATCGGACGGATTCAGGTGCCGACAGCAGAAGCGCCCTTAGGAATCCGAGTCGTCCCGCAACCGGCGAACCTTTTCCGCAGACGAGTGACCGGAAAGTGGTGGGCAGGTCCGCTCGTAGGTTTCGCCTTAGCCGTCGCGGTCGTAGCGGTGCTGGTTTTCTTCAATTTAGGGGGCCTGCGGAGCCGGTTGTTTGGAGCACGCTCGTTCCGTTCTCTGGCCGTGCTTCCGTTGGAGAACCTGAGCGCGGACGGCCAGCAGGAGTATTTCGCTGACGGCATGACCGAAGACTTGATCACCCAACTCTCGAAGCTCGGAGACCTGAAAGTGATCTCCCACACTTCGATCATGCAATATAAGGGTACCCATAAGCCTCTGCCGCAAATCGCACGCGAGCTGAATGTTGATGCAGTGGTTGAAGGGGCGGTACAGCTTTCGGGGAATCACGTCCGCATAACCGCTCAGTTAGTAGACGGCCGCAGCGACCAGCATATCTGGGCGGACAGCTATGACCGGGACCTGAGCAATGTGTTGCTGTTGCAAAGTGACGTCGCTCGCGATATCGCGAAGCAGATCGACCTTCGGCTGACCCCGCAACAGCAACAGCGTCTGGCGAACGACGCCCATCCGGTGAATCCTGACGCGTATCAGGCATATCTGCTGGGCCGCTACTACTGGAACAAGCGGCCTGATGGACTCGCGCAGGCCGGCCAGTACTTCCAGCAGGCGATTCAGAAGGACCCTAATTACGCGCCGGCTTATTCCGGACTTTCAGATTATTTTGCTTTCCTTGCGCTGCTTGGAGGGCCGGAAATTCTGCCGCCAAGTCAGGCCATGACCCAGGCCAAAGCCGCTGCGGTCAAGGCCGTGCAACTCGACGATTCATCGTCGGAAGCCCACGCTTCGATGGGGCACATTCTGCATAACTACGACTGGGATTTTGAAGGCGCGGAGCGCGAATTCAAGCGGGCCATCGAGCTGAACCCTAACTACGCGATAGCCCATCATTTGTATGCGCATCTGCTGATGCAGGTCGGCCGCACTGACGAGAGTCTGGCGCAAGCCCGGCTAGCTCGGGAGCTGGATCCACTCTCACCGTCCGTCAATAATGGCCTGGCCCGCCAATACTATCTTTCCCGGCAATACGACAAGGCCATCGCGCAGTGCCAGGTTGTGCTGGAGGTGGACTCCAATTATCTGCCGGCGAGGACTCAACTGGCACTCGCCTATGAGCAGAAGGGCATGCTGACTGAGGCGGTTTCAGCTATGGAGCAGGCGCACAAGCTGGCAGGTGAAAAGACTGATCTGCCCATGGTGCATGCACTGCTGGCCCATACCTATGCGCTTGCGGGGCGCCGAGCCGATGCGCAGAGCGAATTGAATGTACTCGCCGCCATTGGGCAGAAGCGCTACGTGCCACCGTCGTATTTGGCGATTGTGTATCTTGCGCTAGGGGATAAAGACAAAGCCTTTGAGTATTTGAACAAAAGCTATCAGGACCGCTCGGAGCAGTTGCTGTATCTGGGCGTCGAGCCGTTGGTGGACCCGCTAAGAAGCGATCCCCGGTTTGATGTGCTGCTGAAGCAGGTGGGACTGAAGCATTAAGCTGATGCTAAGAGATCATGGCCGATAGAGAGTTCAACTCCGGGTTTTTTTCGCGTGGCGTGTTTGCTTGACTGGCGGCTTGGCCAACCCTGCCGCGGCCTGTAATTTCGCAATCTCTCCCATGGTCAGGCGGCGGAATTCTCCCGGGGGCAGGTCGAGGCTCAGCGGGCCGTATTTAACGCGCTTGATCTTCTCCACGTGATGCCCAATCTCCTCGAACATGCGCCGGATCTGCCGGTTTCGGCCTTCTTTCAGCGTGACCTCGAACCACGGATTGTCCGATTCCCGCACCGAACGCACTCTGGCCGGCGCGGTCTTCACTCGCTCGCCGC
>WNFI01079993.1_pt1 | contig 12461 bp, 15 predicted proteins | sample 5400471 | NCBI WGS metagenome assembly WNFI01 (sample SAMN13153348, study PRJNA577476) | soil metagenome | isolation source: 100 cm saprolite on Douglas fir-dominated hillslope | place: USA:California | collected 2013-09-17 | reverse complement strand
GAATTGAGATCCGAGCCCCGAGTATCCTGGATAAAACGGTGTCATGTCTCAATAAACGCTCTCAAATTAACACACTGACCGGAGTACAGGGCTCAGGGGCACCACTTGTGGTAACTGTTTCAGCCTTGGAAACTCCGATAGTGGAATCACTGTCAGGGTCTGACTTCGTTGAAGGCGCAGGCTCAAAAGTTCGTGGAGGTTCGGTAACAAGCTCCTTGGACTCCTTGGACTTCTTGGATTCATGCGCTCCATTGGCCATGTTTCTCCCCGCAGTTCCTTCTGTTTCCGATGCGTCCGATGCAGATAGGGTAGAAGCGAATGAATCTCCTGTCACCCGTCGCAAGCCGGCAGTGAGAGTTGCCTCTTCAGCCTCCGATAGGCCAGACGAAGGAATCGCATTATCGTACGTCCCAGCCAGATCAAACCTTCCGGGCCAGATCGTTCCGAACCTGGATGATGCTCGTCTCCCACTTTTGTCAACGCGTACTCCTTTAGGCCTCGGCAATTTATCAGAGTCTGCTTGCCAAGCGACAATCTTGTCCTGGAGGTAAGACCGTACTTGGTTGAGAGCGAGTGTGTCCGTAGGTAACGATTCACGGTATATCTCGTTTACCATACGAATAACTTCAACTCTCTCCGACTCCGCCCTAAGGATAAGTTGGTTAAGGTCAGCGGTGAGCCTTGCATCGGTTTCCTCATCCCCTGTCGCCGCGTCCATCCTGATTAGATTCAAATCGTGGACCAGAGCCGCGTACCAGCGCAAATTGCGAACCATTAGTCGTTCGTAATCGGCATTCTTGAGGCTCAGTTGAGTCTCTGGACGAACTCGGATACGCATCGGAGGGAATACAATCTCATGAAGTGTGATTGGGTCTGCCTGGAACCGAAGAGTCATCCCACGCTTGGCGAAGTAGCGGATGTGATGCCGATGGATGTTATGTTCACACCCAGCGCCCTGAACCAGTTGCACGTCGGCCGGATAAAAATGAAGTTCTAGGAATTTGGCAAACGAGTAGCGCTGCATCTCTTCGGAAACAGGAATGAATGGGGTCGCCGAGCCGCAGATACGACAGGCACTCCATGTCGTCGTGAGTTCAGGGGTTGGACCGAGACCAACAATCTGGCCGTCCCATTGCTCGACTGCCACGAAGATTTTGGTCTCGTTATGAACGTATACCTTGCAGTGCCGTGCTAGTGGTTGATTACATCCTTTACCTGTGCAAAGCGGTTGTTTGGGATTTAGTGACCAGGATAGGGTATCCGTTATGGACGACTCGATGAATTGGCCCAATGTGCAATCGTTTTCTCCGTAATACGTGATGTAACGGAGCGACGGCGAAAAACAAGCAACATGACGACCATACTCCTCGATCGGAAGGGTGTACTCCCGCAAGCTGATGCATTGATACTTTTCCACGACAAAGTCATCGGCGTTCTTCCGTAGGTACCATTCCCATACGCGTTGTTGTTCTTGGTGTTGCCATTTTACGACGTTGTATCGACTTTCTAAGATGATGTCGTCAGTCGTCTTGAGCACCAAAGGCTCTTCAATGGGTGTTCGACTAGCTGGTAGTATGGCTGGCAGAGTGGTTTGGGAAGACGCAACGCCGGGTTTGTAGTCAAAGTAACCGGCTACATCCTCAGTAGATGATGTTTCGCTTCATCTTCCCATGCGCGCTTGGCACGTATGAGCTCGTCATCCAACTCTTTCATGCGATGCAAAGCATACGGGGGTGAAAAACGGAGGGTTGCCGATACAGAGATGAACGTGGTGATGTATGGATCCAGAGATTTTTGAATACGACGCGAGAGACGCAGTTGTTCAGCATCGTCGTCAGGTAAATCAGCCTCTGTGGTACGATTCTCCGTGGGAGTTGACTCCGAGGATACATCGTCACTAGAGCGACACGTGTGGTCAGAGGGCACTGCATCTGTGGGGAGCGCCGGTACAGAGATGACAAAGTCCTTCCAAAGGTGGGTCTCGAGCTTCAGGCTGCGAACGATAAATGTCAAGAACCGAGTTACGTGCTTAATGCGTCGCAGCGTTTCTTGGTCACCTCCTCTTAAAACGATCGTGCATCCCATCTCGCGGGTACATCCCTCAAACCGCATATATGTCTTTCGACGACCTGGAATCTGAGGATGGTCGAATGTCTGGACACAGAAGCGTGCACAGTGACCAAGACGAGGTTCCAAGGCTAGTTTGTCCATCGAGGAAAAGACGTCTGCTTGGGTCATGCGTGCGACAAATTGTATGGCAGACGGTTTGACGGACCGTGCGACCGCAATTCCTTGCTCTGCGAGTGCATCGAGAGCCAACCTTGAAACGAACTTCTCGGCTAGAACTACGTGTGGGCGATATGCTGCAATGCGGCTGACGAGATTACCCATATACTCCTTCTCCTGGCGGACTATTTGACCAAAAGGTATGTACTGGCCCTCCACACGACTGAACTCCAATGGAAACGTTACTAACATGACTCTAGGATGTCGCTGTAATCGTGTCATGCTCTTGTGAGAGACGTTCTTCGTGATCACAGCACCGTCTACGTATTCAGAATCCTTGGGGGCACCTCCAGGTATTTTCTTGATTTTGACATAGCGCCGAACGTCCATATCCGGACCCTGGCGGTGAGGAAGGGCAGTGAACGTTAGCTCTCGGGCAATCCTTAGAGCTAACTTCAGAAGCGTGTCTTCCCACTCCAATACATTGGGAATATTTTCCTTTGTAAGCATCTGCCGGAGCATCAATTGCAGATGAGACATGGAAACCAGGTTCAGGTCCTGGGCGTATCTGGAAACCACGGTTTAGCTGTAGCTCGAGAAAGGGAGGATATTAGGTGGGAACGCACGCGGTGCTTTCGCGTTTAGTGCGCCATCCGGGCTCCCCAGTCATAAAAACGTCTGTGAGCCGGCTTTGGACCCGACTTCGAATGAATGGTGTAGAAGAGTCAAAATCAGCATAGGAATCATAGCGAGATCGCGGCATGCTCTGCGGCCTAGGACTATCGGGTTGACGCTCTGGGGAGCTCAGCGGGAATTGTATGGAGCTCATTGCACCATTGGGAATGGGAATAGTCCCTGGAAAGTCGAGTGGTGTTTTGGTACCAGAACCTGTTGCGGGGCTATCCCGAGGGAATACGTCCGTGATGATGTTGAGGTCCTTATCGTCATCCACGAGGCCCCGCCGGAAAGGAGCAATAGGTCTAGACGTCTGGGGCCCCGAAGAATCCTCCAAAGTGAGACTTAGTGGTGTCAATGGTCTGGACGCGAAGCTGCCTTCATCCGACGCGGAAGTGAGCCTTCTCGTTTCGGCAATGGAGAATAAATTGAATGGTTCGTCTGTGCGACCAAATAGCTGAGATGCTGCAAATGGCGACTGTGGGTGTCGGGCAAGATCCATGGCCAAGGAGTCATTTCCAAACTGGTGTGCTGCGAATGGAGAAACGGCACTCGAGACGGATCGCCGATCGTCGTCATCTTCGTCTACGCTTGCCAGCTTCTCTAAGCATAGATTGCAGACGCAGATCATACCGTCGTGGCCGAATCGAGAGCCCTTAATGACGTTTGATGCACAGCGAGATCAGAATATTTGACCTGCAAGGGAAATTTGGAGTTATGTACTGTCATCAATGACACAGACGAACCACATATTCGGCAGTGGTGTTTCCGCCGCCAAGCAGTGAATACGCTCTTGCAATCGTAGCATTCCTTGCATGTCTTATCGTCCATCCAGTAATCTCTTGACAGCCCTATGAGATGTGAACCTCTTATATTGAATATGCTCGCTAGGCGGGCGTACCTTCACCTCTTATTCTCCTAATAACCTTGGACACTGACGCGGAGCGCTTATGGATTGAGAAGCGCCCCGCGGGCAAGCGACAGGTCGAAGTCAATGTTAAATGTAAGTCCTTCGGATACGACGGGTGTTAAAGAGACGAGCGGAGGCGCCACATTAGACGGAACGACAGTCAGAGATGGAGGACGTTCGGAAGGAGAACGCGCAGATTCGTTGGAGGAATGACTCTGTACAACTGAGATGGGTGGACGTCTTCGTTCGGTGGGGACTGAATTGGAAGGGCCTGCAGCGCTGGCCCCGGTGGTTGAGGGGGGAAGGGCTGAAGACAAAGGAGTGGTAAACGTGCTCTTCACCTTGGAGAAGAGAGAGGTCATGAGAGCATAAGAAGATTGGTCGTTCTCGTCCTCTTCGGAGAACGGATTGAATGATGTCAAGCCTGTGACATCTTCTAGGGGTCTGCTGCTGGCTTGTGAGGGGGATGACATATCAGACGGCTCTGATGTGAACGCGGTTGCTGGTAGGGGCTCCATCGTAATGGACATCGCCATGCTAGCTGTACACCAAGTGGGTCCGACTAATAAGGTAATGGGTGAGCCGCGAGCGTGCCAGCGGAAGGTCAGTCGCCGAGGGTAAAGATGACCTGAATTCTCAAAGAGAAAAAGGTGAACGTGTACATGCAGGCCTTTGCTCCGTCCCTCTCAGAAGATATTTGAATATTTGAAATGAGAGGAGCGATTTGCTCCCATGATGGGCACGTGCAGGGCTGAGTGTGATTGCGCGTGCATGCAATACTGATCCTCGCGCACGACATCGCACGTCCTGACCAAAACACCACTTCAGATTAACTATCAACGCCATGGATGACGAAGATGCCGAATATATGCAAGGAAGCGACGATGAGGTTCGTGCATTGTCTTAAGAGTTTGGCACACACACTCCATTAAAAAGCAGGACTACGGGTTTGACTACTCAGACGGGGATGGTGCCGACGATGCTGTGAGTGTAGACGTCGAAAACATGTACTATACCGCCAAGTGTTTGTAATTGGCACTTTTTCTGCTCGTCGTTCCTCTTATTCAGAAATTACAGCAAAGAAAGAGGAGTCCCCTGAACAAGCATTGAAGGAGTTCGCCGCCATCGTGGATCAAGATAACCCTATGAGTGACTGGTATACTGTTCCTATGTATCAGTTACTATCCAACTCAAGTCATACGAAGTCTACAGTGACCCGTAACTACGCCGAGAAGACGATCAATGGCATTCTTGATTATGTGGGTGGTGGAAAGGGGGGTCCAGTCGAGGTCACAGTGCTTGAGAAGTTCTACCAAGCAACAAAAGACGCGCTCCAAGAAGCAAGAAATGAGGTATGATGTCTAACTGCCATGCTGTCTTTGCATAAACTGAATGTCATGAAAAGCGATTATCTGCGAAAACTAATCTGAAGCTGGCTAAGCTTTGGCTAGACCGTGGAGAATACTCGCGATTGTCTAGGGTATGTCCTTGTGATTTTGTATGCCTTGAGCTGGTTCCTATTTCCTTATCATGCACAGTTAATTAGCGAGCTCTATACCGTGACAGAAGCCAGCGCGAGCAGCGACGATCAATCTCAAAAAGGGACCCAGCTACTTGAGATCTATGCATTAGAGATCCAGATGCACAATGAAACGAAGAACTATAAAAAGCTGAAGGTAAGTGTCCTACACCACAAAATGGAGGGAGAGGCATGACTCAGAGCCTGTAGGAAATCTACAATGCATCCACCAGCATTCGATCCGCAATACCGCATCCGCGTATCATGGGTATTATCAAAGAGTGTGGCGGGAAAATGTGGATGGGCGAACGTTAGTAGTTTCGTCGTTGCGTGAAGGTTGGATTTGTTGAACTTCCGTAGGTCAATGGAATCGAGCAAGCGAAGACTTTTTCGAATCCTTCCGCAATTACGATGAGGCCGGTTTACCGCAGCGTATCCAAGTGCTCAAGTATCTTGTCTTAGCGAACATGCTCACAGGAAGCGAGGTCAACCCGTTCGATAGCCAGGAAACAAAGCCGTGTGTTTTGTATTCTTTTCCTCTTCGTTTTTAGTGAGCCTGGTAAATTAGGTATAAGGCTGATCCACAAATCAAAGCAATGACCGATCTTGTCGACGCTTACCAACGTCGCGAGGTGCACACGGCCGAGAAGATCATTCGAGGTATGTCCTAGATCCTCGTGTAGGCCATCTACAATGGTTTATCCTTGTCAAGATAATCGCTCTACGATCATGGACGACAGCTTTATTCGTTCGCACATTGGCGACCTCCTTCGTAGTCTTAGAACTCAATATTTGATCGACCTTATCAAGCCTTACACCCGGCTCGAGCTCTCGTTTCTGGCGAAGGTATGTAACTCAGTATAGATTGAGAACGCGTTGCTGACCACGTTGAAGCAACTGAACGTGGATGCAAATGAGGTGGAGGAATTGCTGATCGATCTCATTCTCGAGGGGAAGATAGATGGAAAGATTGATCAAGTCAATATGCGTCTAGAATTGGACAAACAGTGCGCTCTTTTTTCGGTGGCTGCGCCGTATATCTTCTAACTTTTTAATAGGCAAAGTCTTGAGAGGCGACGATACACAGCCCTCGATAGATGGACGGGAGCACTAGGTCGAGTCCATGGGGCCGTTGTGGGGAAATCGTCGTCGAGCAACGGCAGAGACGGTCCAGAGACCTAATGACATTCCGCTTGTAATTGGCTCTGATTCATGTATGAATCTGTTCATCACATTACCCAGATGGCAGTCTGTATTACTATGCGACATTAATCTGGCGTCACGTCTATGCCTGAAAGAGATGTACGAAATGAATGGAGAACGACTCCAAACTAGAATAAGGGTCAATCTGTTGGCATTTCTTCACCTTGGAGTACACTCACCCATCAAGCCCTGCGAATGCCTGGCGTCCAATCATATTTCCAGCCATCTCGTGGTGGTGTATCGGTGGGCATGCGCAACTCCCTTGGGAACAACCCAGGTAGCCGTGACTCCAGAACCTTTTTCTCGGCCCCACGAAGGGTCTTAGCCAACTTGACCTCCGCTGTTCCACGCTGTCTCGGGTCTTCCAGTCGATTCGCCTCACTGAAACGCTTGGGATCGATTTTCTCCAATTCATCCATCGCCGCCTTCATACATTCGTATTTCCTACCCAGTTCCTCCTCCCGCTTCCACCGCCGGTGACGCTGGTATAACAGCCAGGCGCGCTCAATAGTTTCGTGAGCTTGTTTGGAAGGAATGGCTATTTGGATTGCGCGGGCAATGTCCAGACGCCATGCGCCTGTTGGAGATGGTTTGTTGGCTACATTTGTAGGGTATAATGCCTTGCGTATATTTTCCTTGATGGGGTCTGTGGTAGTTTCGCGTCTGGTGGAGTGTCGCACTGAGACGCTTGAGATGCGAAAGGGAAATGATGGCCGACTCAAGGCCAAATGAGAGGTGACCATCGAGGCTCGGATTTGGCGTGTCCGGTCCGCGCAATGTCGCGTCTCGGTCTCGCGATCATGTTCATGTTCAGAGTCCCCCGTTCAACAGCCCCTTTGGTAAACTTTCCACACCGCGTGAGTACCCTACGGACATCACTAAGACTGTGATTAAACACGTTCTAGTGTTCATTACCCCTCCGTAGCTTCTCCACAAGTCATGTTCTTCTCGCCCGTCAGTCTAAGGCATCGGGCGCAGCGCGCAAGTCTCGGACACAAAAAAAGAGAGTAAGAAAGAGTATTTACGACTCGGAGAAGATGACTCTTGCAGATGCGATACATGTCCTGCGAGTATGTCTATGATTTCTGTGGCGCCCATGTCTATTCAAATAACCATCGTCATCTAGTCCGTTGAAGTTGGCTCCCCAAATGCCACGTACGAGCTCACCATAAAGACTGCGATGCCAAAGGGCTCAGCCATCCCCAAAGGACGCATCTCCCTCCCAAGAGAACCAAAAGCCAAGCCTAAAGACAAAGTCCTCGTCTTTGCTGAAGGGAAGACCGCAGAGGAAGCCAGGAGGGCTGGCGCAGACATAGTTGGTGGACCAGAGCTCGTCGAGGGGGTTTGTCGTTGAAGTTGTTTATATGAAGTGTTTTGAAATTGACTTAACTTTGACGTATTCTAGGTGGCGAGTGGCAGAATTCAAGCGACATTGTTTCTATCAACTCCTACTCTCATTAAGACCATTTCTCAGCGTCTTGGTCGTGTCCTTGGCCCGCGTGGCCTCATGCCTTCCGAACGCCGAGGGACTGTCACAGATGACATTACGGGTTACATTCGCCGCCTGCAGGGAACCACGGAGTGGAAAGGCGACAAAGATGGGACTATCAGAACACCGATCGCGAAAGTGAGTTTGCTTTCATGCCATTTCTCAAGACGACAGATCTCAATACCTGCGTTAGTTGCATTATCCGGTTGAGGATGTGGCGAAGAACGTTCACCACTTCATCAAAGTTGTAAAGCGCGCCACCGGTAATCAATCACAATCCACGGACAAGGATCAAAGTACTCGGCCAGGTATGTTATTCTGATCTTATTCGTTCGAGCAATGACTCATGTGGCACCACTAGTGAATGCTATAACTAAAATAATTCTCAGCTCGAGACAAGGCCCAGGAATTCAGCTTGCGGATTTATAGTACAGAGAACGACAGTGTTCGTAATGCTTCAGTCATAGAATGCGCAATTAGTGAATTGAAGGCGGGCTAGTGCATCCAGAAAGCCAGAATCTAAACTAAGGTCCTCCGCGAGGCTTGGCTTTGTTCCCTTCGTTTCTTCAGTCGCACAGAAGGTGTCCGTCTAGAATGGGACTACTGCGTATGGTGTTCTAATGGATCTTTTCTTGTCCGTCGAGGAACTTGACGGTCTTTTTTTCGACCCTTGCTAAGTTGATCCCTTTGAGGGTATCTGACTTGCGGAGGATTCTTTGACTCGTGTGGGAAAATGTCGCCCCAGGAAGACTTGCGGGCATCATAGTACGGCTGCTTCCCTTGAGACTTCGGGACGATCATACGCAAAATTTTGCCTGTAGTCCAAGTTGTTCGATGAATTTCTACATACACTGAAGGCAGACATACCAGATGGGTCACAAACATCCATTATCACATGTCCACTTTTTTTCAGAGGGGGTTGAACGAGGCGGGGCCAGTGAAATGCTTCTGCCGTCATCAAGTTTTCAATTTCCGCCGGATCGCGGTAATGCAATTCCATCGTTTTCTCTGAATGTGTACTTGCAATAACGTGTGTGGATGAGGTCTGAGGGCTGCCGTCATCCAGCTCCAACTCGATTGGAGGACGCTTAGTTTCTTCGAGTTGTTTCTGCTTCATCCCAACGTCCCCCAACCGACCAACCTTGACGTCTGGGATACTTGGTCTCGGGCCTCTTCTGACGACGACGTAAGAGTACCCAATATCCTCATGGCCAATCCCCGAGTGCTTGGTATAACGGACAAACGGTGGGCGTTCCATTCGCTGAGAGAAACCGCATACGAGTTTGCCGGCGTTCGACTGATAAATGGGGCAAACGCCGTCATGAGGGCACTAAATCGCCATGAACACGAAGGCACGAGCGCATTTATGGCGAAAGGGGGGCATACCGGTGCCAAAACGTGTGACCCCGTGATCGAGTCTTCGCGATTCTCCATATCCTTTCGGCCAAGGTCCAACAAAAGCTCTCTGGCCTCGGCAACGCTTTGGAAGCCAGTTGGACTGCTGTGATCCAGTAGAACCTATGCACAGGGATTAGGGGCAAATTGCAGAAAGCGATAATTCTACGCACTATAGTTTCTGCACCACTCTCCCACATTTCTTTTACCACCCTCCTTCGCTTTAAAGTCTGCAATGTGGACAGAAGGAAAGCTGAAATTGCGATAGTTCCGCTTCCGTCATGAGGTTGTGGAAGATTGTCGTGGCGAGACCTATGCCATGATATATCCATGTTGTCGTGTGGCACATCTGATAGCACTTATAAGCAAAGGAAACCAGGGGCTCGAAGTTATACCACCTTCAAGAAGTCCCCTTCCAACGCTAACGAGGCCATCACGCTTCTCAATGCCAACATACTTGACGATAGCAGTAGAAGACAAAGTCACCTGGTGGTCTTCATCCTCGGCGCTAGAATTGGTCTTCTGGAACGCATGACCAGCAGCCCTAGGAGAAACAATGCACAAGTCAGGTTCTGGTCAAGTAGATGTTCGTGTACAATCACCAGAGTGCGCTGCCTGATCCGGCACCCCAATCAAGGACATTTTGCACGGACCATTGAGGACCCAACCTCGATTTGATGTGATGTAACACAGCGTAGATAGCGGAGTAGTGCGCAGGTAGGACCACGGAAACAAAGGCAGTGCCATCCCGCTCTGCGTGGCGACGTTCTTGCCTATAGGACTTGTAGCGGACGTTCAATGAAGGATCCCAATTATCGTCGTCGCCATGCTCATTGAAAAGACGCTTGGCATCGCGTCGTAGGAGGTGCCTATCAGAGTCTAGACTCTGTGATTAGACACGGAGATTCACGATTACAGTGGCGTTTTCACCTGATATTAAAGTAGATATGGTCTGTTTTAACTCCTGGGGAATGACAACGGCGCCGAGTTGCTGACTTCCGAAATGCGCCGCCGGAGACTTGCGCTGCGCGCGAGTACTTCCTTCATCATCGTGACGTGCCAGTTCTGTCGGTTCAGAATCCGTAGGATAGGCGGTCAAATCGTGTATGTCGAGAAGAGAATTATGACGGTTTAATTTTTGCTCCGCAATGGAATTGTCAATATCCAGGAGGATGGCCCTGAAGGACTTATCAAGGTCAAGAGGTGCATTTGGTTGGAGGGGAGAGGATGATGAAAATCGTAAGAAACGCAACGCTCTACTGGAGCGTGCGCGTAACATTAACATCGCCCTCAGCAACGCCGCCGTTTGACGGAACGCGTGTGATTATGTAATTGGCTCTGGGCCACAAGAGTTTACTCCCACACAAAGCTCACTCTCATGGATCTTGGCACAGAGCATGAGCGGCCAGCAAAGAGGGCCAAACGAGATGACACTGGGGATGCTTTGACCCCTCCCCCATCCTTCGTGTGTTTGCACATTCTCAAACCTCCGTCAGGTAAACCGTGCCGCTCTCGACTTCGACTTCGAGAAAGTCTGTTCTGTATCGCTGTCAAACATCAATGTCTATGGCTGCCTTGTCTGTGGGAAATACTTCCAAGGACGGGGTCGTAATTCTTATGCGTATGCCCACTCTATTCACGACGACCATCATGTTTTCATCAATCTTGAGACTACCAAGGTATGCTCAAAGTGGCAGATCGACTGGGATGAATATAACCTTCGAGACCTACAGGTATACGTACTGCCAGACGGCTACGCGGTCTCGGACCCCTCGTTAGAGGATATAGCCTTCGTGCTCTCGCCTTCCTTCTCGAATCCAGGTGTTGCTTTGCTTTCCACTTCTGCTCACCTGTCAAAACCCTCCTATGACCTGTCCTCAAAGCCATACATCTCAGGCTACATAGGCCTAAACGACATCAAGAGGAATGACCATATGAATGTGATCATCCATTCTCTCCTTCACGTGCAGCCTGTTCGAGACTTCTTCTTGCTCTCCCGTTTTGGTGGAAAACAGTCAGAGTTGATTAAGCGATTCGCCGCTCTCGCCAAGAAGTTGTGGAACCCTCGATTATTTAAGAGTCAGGTCAGCCCTCACGAATTCTTGCAGGAAGTTGGTAGAGCTAGCGGCGGCAAATTCAGACTGGAAACTCAAGGAGACCCGGTGGAATTTCTCAGGTGGCTTCTTAACGAGTTGCACAAGGATCTAGGGGGCAGCAAAAAGACTAACTCCAGTCAGTATTAGCAGTCTGGAGCCTTTACTCACTAGTGATGACATGTTATTACGCAGGTATTATATTCTCCACGTTTCAGGGAAGGGTTCGGACGGAGACCCAACAGGTCGTCGTTCGTCCCGATGCATCTGAAGACCAGAAGCCAGTATTTGACATTGACAGAGGCGGGCGCCTGTTCCTTAAGGCCTTGTGTTAACGTCTCAGTCTCACACCTTTGTTTTACAGAAATAAAGGCAACAACGTCGCCTTTCCTGTTCCTTGCTGTCGATCTACCTCCACCACCCCTTTTCCAGGACGCTGTGGAAAAAAACATCATCCCGCAAGTCGGCATCCATAGCGTTCTGGCTAAATATGATGGAGTTAATACCCAGGTCAAATGATTCGCTGCCCTGACTTTTTTCAAATTTGGTACTTACATTATTTTTCACACTCGCAGGAATCAAGGGGTCAACTGCGTCGGTTCAATTGTCAACAACTTCCACAATATCTCATTATTCATTACAAGCGATTCACAAAGAACAACTTTGTGGAAGAAAAAAACCCAACTATCGTAAACTTCCCCCTGAAAGGTGTCGACTTTCGTGACTGTCAGTCCATGAGACTCGTCCATCATATGCTTAAGAAATTGCTCACTACTACCCACAGATCTGAACTCTGCAGAACAGCATCCTTCCCCTGTCTATGACCTCGTCGCAAACGTAATACATGAATCGGTAGCTGGTACCACTCGGGATAAGGAGAACACAGTGTGGAAGGTTCAGCTGCGTGCCGGAGGGGGCGAGAATGAAAAATGGTTCCAAATACAAGATCTT
>WNFI01538885.1_pt1 | contig 12462 bp, 8 predicted proteins | sample 5400471 | NCBI WGS metagenome assembly WNFI01 (sample SAMN13153348, study PRJNA577476) | soil metagenome | isolation source: 100 cm saprolite on Douglas fir-dominated hillslope | place: USA:California | collected 2013-09-17 | reverse complement strand
CAGTCGTACCCCTGTGCGATCACTCTGGTAGTGAACCTTCCACTGCGTAGAGAAGAGCATCTCAATGTCTTCTTCGGTAAAGAAGTCCGGCGCTGCGTGAGGACCGAAGAGTACACCGATGGTCCAATTGCGTGTCAGTGTCGGCACGTAATCGGACGGCAGAATGGCGGCGGTTTCGAGCGTTAGATCCTCCTGTCCGATGTGTAGGACATCACCCGCGCGCAGCCCTCTCCCCGCATGACCTCCAAAGCCGCCCAGCATGAAGGTGCTGCGGCTTCCAAGATAAGGCTGCGTATCGAAGCTTCCCTGAACCGCAAGGTAAGCACGAATGCCCTCCTTTTGAGCTGCGCCCAGGGAGAGTACGCTACCAGCTTTAACCTCAATCGCATTCCATCGAGGTATCGTCGTTCCATTGAGCTTTGCGCCCATGTCGGCACCTGTCAGGGCGATGCGTGCATCCACATGAAACTTGAGGCGGCCACCCATCGTGGCGAACTCAATGGCAGCAGCATTCTCCGGATTGCCAACCAGTCGATTCGCAATGCGGAAGGACAGATGATCCATCGGCCCGGACGGTGGCACGCCAATGTTCCAATACCCGATGCGGCCTGGATAGTCTTGAATCGTCGTCTGCGTCCCGCCTTCAAGAATCTCGACGGCGCGTCGAGCGAACGCAAAGGTCCCGAGGAACGAGGTCGTAATCTTGCCGGATACAAACTCCGGAGTCCTGGCTACTTCACGGAGATAGCGCAGGTTTGTCTCGGTGCCGTCGATGGCAGTGGCTGCGAGCGCCGCATCGAGCTTCTGGAGCGCCTCCTGCCGGTCTTTTCCATGGACGATGATCTTTGCGATCATCGGATCATAGAAAGGGGTGATGGTTGTCCCCGACTCAATCCATGTTTCAACGCGGGCGAACTCGGCTCCTGGGAATTTGACCAGCGTCAGTTTGCCGGGAGTCGGCTGAAAGTTTTGCGCGGGGTCCTCAGCATATACCCGAGCTTCGATGGATGCCCCGACACGCTTGATCGCGAAAGACTCCGGCGGTTGTAGATCGTCTGCAGCTTGGCGGATCATCCACTCCACGAGGTCAATCCCGGTGACCTCTTCTGTTACGCCATGTTCCACCTGCAGACGTGTGTTCACCTCGAGAAAGTAGAACTCGTTGGTGTCGTCGTCGTAGATGAACTCGACTGTGCCGGCGGAGGCATAGTTTACGGCCTTCGTCAGTAGAATCGCCGCGGAGTATAGCTGCTCTCGTGTGGCGTCAGTTAGACCCGGAGCCGGAGTCTCCTCCAGTACCTTCTGATGACGCCGCTGAGCGGAACAGTCACGTTCGCCTAAAACCAGTATGTTCCCCTGTCCGTCGCCAAAGATCTGCACCTCGATGTGCCGTGCGCGCGAGACATATTTTTCGAGATAGACTCCGCTATCGCCAAAGTTTGCGCGGCTCAGGCGAAGCACGGACTCGTAGACCTCGCTAAGCTGCTCTGCGGACTGACATACGCGCATGCCAATTCCGCCGCCGCCGCCAGAGCTTTTCAGCATCACGGGATACCTGAGTCGCTCGGCCTGCGCCAGTGCATCTTCGAGATTGGAGAGCAGACCCGTTCCAGGCAACAACGGGACGCCGCAAGACTTCGCGGTGGCGCGCGCTGTGTGCTTCAGGGCAAACGCCTCGATATGCTCCGGGGCAGGTCCAATAAAGCTGATGCCTCGCGCTGCGCACTCGCGGGCGAACTGAATGTTTTCGCTAAGGAAGCCATAGCCGGGATGAATCGCCTCCGCACCCGTCTGTTCAGCGGCCGCAAAGATTGCGTCAAACGAGAGATAGCTTGATGCTGCCGGTGCTTCACCAATCAGAATCGCTTCGTCGGCCTGCAGGACGTGCAGGGAATTCTTGTCCGCAGTGGAATAGACAGCAACAGAGCCCACGCCCATGCGGCGTAATGTGCGCTCAATTCTGCAGGCAATTGCCCCACGGTTGGCAATCAGGACTTTCTTAAACATTAGAGCTCCCTATTTCGCATCCCAAATAAGAACCCGCACGGGTGTCGGATTATAGGCATTGCACGGATTGTTCAACTGGGGGCAGTTGGAGATGACGATCAGGGTGTCCATCTCCGCCTGCAGTTCCACATACTTTCCAGCATTAGACACACCATCTTCAAAGGTGAGCTTCCCCGCAGAGGTCACCGGGACGTTCATGAAGAAGTTGATGTTGGCGGTCAGGTCGCGCTTGTCGAATTCACGGCCGGTCTGCTTCGACCAGGCAAGCGCTCCCTTCAGAAAGCTTTGGCGACAGGCGTGCATCGAGCGCTTCTCGATCGCGTAGCGAACCATATTGCTCTCGGTCGCACAGGCGCCCCCGAGTGTGTCGTGCCGTCCACAGGTATCAGCCACAATGGTGAGCAGGACGTTGCGCTCGGTCGAAATGAGTTTCGTGCCCGTCGTGAGATAGATATTGTTCTGTTCGCGGATCGTGTCCTGCGCGCTGTAACGATCGGCATAGTTATGCGCGTTGTAGAAGAGGGTATCAACCGCCTGATTGCCATCGAGATCGACGATGCGAACGAACTGCCCCTGAAGAATCTCGTGGACGAAGGAGTCGCCAGCCTCAACGGTCGCTTTGAAGATAGCATCCTCAGGCAGACGCGGGCTGGATTGGATCTTTGTCTCTGGCATCTTGAAATAGCTCCTTGGGGCTAGAGGAAATACCGCTCGGTGAGTGTGAACCCTCGACCGTTTTCTGGACGGAAGTTGCGGCAGACGTCGTCGGGCCCCGGAGCTTCGACCTGCTTGATCATCAACTTGACTGGCCGCTGCGCGTAGGTCTTTCCCGTGTCCATAGGATGCTGGCAGGTGTTGAGGATGACGAGTGTATTCATCTCTGCGCGCAGCTCCACGGCAGCCCCGGCTGTGGAGTGGTTCTGAATGAAGTGCATGCTGCCGTCTTCGTGCACCTCGACCTTGCTGAAGAAGTTCACATTCATCATCAGGTCGCGACTGTTCAACCCATACTTCGCCAACTCGATCAGAAAGCCGTCTAGCGCATTCTGATGCCAGTTATTCTTTGCCTCCTGATACGTGCTCTTGCCGTACTTCTTCTCAATGAGCGTCGCGTCGGAGCAGCCTCCCAGAGGATCGTGCCAGCCTAGCGTGTCGTCCGTAATCGAGCAGAGGATCCGCCCCATATCGGAGTAAAGAGCTGAACCTGTCGTCAGGCGGGCAATATGCTGTGCCTTCAAGGTGTCGGGCAGATTGAGGCGTTCGGAGGGATTATCAGCGTTCAGAAAGATTGCGCCGACATTGGCATTGTCTTCGATCGCTTCGATGCGAAGGGCTGTTCCGCGCTTCAACACGTGCGACCATGTAGACGATCCGGGAAGAGTTTCCTCCCAAAGGATGGATGGATTCAATATGGCGTCCTTCTCCAGTGCTTCCTACTGGAAGGACGATGCACGTCCTGTGCATCGTCCCTTATGTTCTTCAGCAATGATCTTGAACTAAAAAGCGCAAATGATTATTTCTGATCGGGAGAGAGCCGCCAGACATTTCCCTGACGAAGATTGGAAAGCCATACTGATCCGAAACCGAACCGTATGCCATCGCCTCCCTGACCTGCCCACTGCTTCACAACCTTATTGGTCTTTGGGTCCACCTGTGTCAGTGGAAAGTCAAACATGGTAGCCCATACAGACCCTGCGCCGAAGGTGATCTCTCCACCGCTGCCAGGAATGCCACATGGAATCGTCGCTACAACCTTGCCGGCTTTGATGTCTATCCGCGAGATAGTGCCGTCGCCCTGATTGAGCGTCCATACTGAGCCAACGCCGACTGTCAGGAACCGGGGTTTGGGACCCACGGGGATTGTGGCGACGATTGTGTTCGAAGCAGGATCGACCTTCAACAGCTGATCGTGCTCGAACGAGGAGACCCAGACAAAGCCGTCGCCAAAGACCGGGTTATCCGAGCCGGAAGGGAGTTGAACGGTAGCTGATACCGCATTCGTCTTTGGATCGATCCGAATGAGGGCCGAGGGCTTCGTTACGATCCAGACCGACCCAGCGCCTACGGTAATTCCGCCCTCCGAATTCGCCGGGTCCGCTGCAATGTCCGCAATCGTTTTGCCGGTCGCTGGATCGATGCGTGCCAGCGAATGAGTTCCACAGCTGGGCACCCAGATCGATCCGAACCCATCTGTCAGCCCGGAGCAGGGGCGCTGTACGTCAACAATCAGTCCGGCCTTGTTCGTGGCCGGGATGAGCTGAACCACATGATTCGCTCGCGCACTGGAGACCCAGACCGACTCCTTCGTCGCGACAGACCAGTCCGGAGTGCCCTCAACCGGGAAAATAGCCTCTGTCTGAATATCCGTCAAAAGACGCGACACGCCCGGAGTAGTCACACCGGGACGAACGATGCGGGGGGGGCGGGGCCGAGGGGCTACAGGGCCTTGTCCTGCAGTCGGAGCCACCTGAGAAGCCGGTTCCTGGCTGGACCCGGATGCGGCCAATACCAGTCCTGCCAGTACCAGGGCGCGACCAGTCAGAGGCAATATTCGATTGTATGACGACATCTCTTCAAAGCTCCTGCAGGAAAATCACTGTTGGGAAGGAGATTCTGCGAAGTACGTTGGATACCCTACTAGAACAAAAAAACACTTAGGAGCGGGTCAGTATGGAAATTTTCTATTGGATGTATAGACAAGAACGCATGCATAGCAATTCTCTATACGCGAAATTGGCCTGAGCCATATCGCATCGTTTTCTAGGTCATGAGACTTAGACTCTGGACAAGTCCGCTCAATATCCAAACCTCTATCGAGCACTTCGGCTTGCTGCGGACGGCGAACAGGAATAAATGGCATTTCACAGCAAAAAAACGCTTCTGTTTCTCATCGGTTGCAGCCTGCTGAGCCTTGGCCTCTGTCCCCCAACATCCGCGGTCGCCGAGGTTCCGACCTTTACTGTCGGGTGGTCGGTCTATGCCGGGTGGAACCCCTACTTCTACATGCAGAAGTCCGGCATCTTGAAGAAGTGGGCTGATAAGTATGGCATTGCAATCAAGGTGCAGCGGTTTGACTATGCTGCCTCCCTGGATTCATTCGTCGCGAAGAACATCGATGGCTGCACCATGACCAACATGGAGGCGTTGGATATGCCAGCCGCAGCCGGCGTGGACTCCACTGTCATCATCGTGGGGGACTACTCCAACGGCAATGACGCTGTTATGGTACGCAACGGCTTGACCTTCGACAAGCTGCCCGGCCAGCCGATCATGCTGGTGCAGAAGACAGTCTCCGAGTATCTCCTTGAACGCGCGATGGTCCTTAATGGACAGCAGGCGCAGCTTCCCAGGTTGCGCCTGATTAACACCTCCGACTCCGACATCGTTCCAGCCTTCATGAACAACGCCTCCAACAAGGCAGTCGTTACCTGGAAGCCGCTGGTGTCGCAGATTCTTGCGGACAAAGGCGTCCACTCAATCTTCGACTCCTCCAGGATCCCGGGAGAGATCCTCGATCTGCTGGTCGTGCGCAGTGAAGTGCTGAACCGCCCGGACGGGTCTGGCGCGAAGTTTGCCAAGGCCATGAATGGAGCCTGGTACGAGACCCTGCAGAAGCTGACCGGAAGTGGGCCGGCACAGATGCAGGCGCTGAAGATCAGCGCCGCAGCCTCCGGTGATTCAATCGACTCCTACAAAGAACAGTTGAAGACCACGTATCTCTTCGCCGATCCCAAGGCCGCGGCCGAGTTTACTACGGGCGGCGTGTTGAAGCAGAAGATGGAGCTGGTGCGCCAGTTCTGCTTCAAGCATGGTTTATTGGGCAAGAACATCAAGTCGGTCGACGATGTTGGCATTGCTTACCCGGATGGTTCCGTCCAAGGCCGCAAGGATCACGTGCGGCTTCGCTTCGACCCAGCCTTCATGCAGGCTGCACAACAGGGGAAACTGTAGATCCTATGCCGATCCACTCTCCTTTCGATATCCAGGCACGGCCAAACCGCCTCTTTGCTCAGGCGCTCTCCTGTCTGTTGTTTGTGCTCTGTATTGGCATCTATGTCCAGACCTCGGCGAAGCGGCATCACGAGAACAGCGAGGATCGCGTCGTCCCCAACGCCCACCAACTGATGGGCGGTATCCACACTTCGGTTCTTGAACCCGCTGAGGAGGACGATTATCTTGCTCCGGACAACGCCTCAAAATGGGAGCTCTTTCGTCATTCCATGATCTGGAAGGACACCGTCGCCAGTGGCAAGCGCTTCTTTATCAGCCTGCTGCTTCTTGTCCCAGCGGTGCTTCTCGCGTTGCACATCGGGTTGTTTCCTTACTTCGGAGCAGGCTTTCTTCGCTTCGTCCTGTTCTTCGACAAGATTGTCGCGCTGTCCTTGCTCCCCATCCTCTTTATCCTCTTCGGAATCGACGAGGCGTCGAAGATCGCGCTGATCATCATCGGCGTGGCGCCGACGATGATTCTCGACGTTACCCAGATGGTGAAAGCGGTTCCGCGCGAACAGATCGTCAAAGCGTTCACGTTGGATGCGAATAACTTCGATGTGGCCTACCGAGTCGTGTTCCGTCAGGTTCTGCCTCAGGTAATCAACAGCCTGCGTCTCAATCTGAAGCCCATGATGCTCTTCCTCTTTGCCGGCGAGATGATCGCCGCCTCCGACGGCCTTGCCTACCGGATCGCAATCATGCGGCGCCACATGGGCATGGACGTGATCCTGCCCTACGTTTTGTGGGTCGCTTTCCTGCTCTATCTCATCGATCTTTCACTGCGCGTGTTGAACAGGAGGATGCATCCATGGTTTCAGTCCTGAACAATCCTCGTGAGACCCTCAACAACGCGCACAAGGGTCAACAGTCCACGGCCATCAGGATTGCAGGCGTCTCCGTTTCCTACCCTGTCGGCAAAAAGCACCGCAAAACAATCCTGGAAGACCTGAACCTTGAGATCGAGGAGGGCGAGTTTGTCGTCCTCCTCGGTGAAACCGGCTGCGGCAAGAGCACTTTGCTCAGGATGATCCTGGGACAGGAGCACCCCACAAGTGGAACGATCTCGGTCGCTGGAAGCGCCGTCGAACGGGTGGATGCGCGCTCTGGATACGTTCCGCAAAAGTACTCGCTCTTCCCCGATCGCACCGTCCTCGACAATCTCACCATGGGCCCGGAAACCTCGCGCTACCACATCCTCGGCAGGCTGAAGCCCGGCTTCCGAGCGTTCCGCAGACAAGTGCGCGAGGAAGGCTTGAAACAGCTGCAGCACATGGGTATGCAGGCGTCGGACGGCGACAAGTATCCGCACCAACTCTCAGGCGGCATGCAGCAGCGGGTGGCGATCGCGCAAGCCCTCATGATGAAGTCGCGCGTCCTCTTGATGGACGAGGCCTTCAGCGCTCTGGATCCAGGCACACGCGGCAGCCTGCAGCGGCTTCTGCGCTCCGTATGGAGCGAACTCAAACCAACCGTAGTCTTCGTGACTCACAACACGGCAGAGGCTCTCTTTCTAGGGACGCGGCTGATCGTCCTGGCCCGTACAAGCCACAGCAACGCATGTGGATCACGTGTCGCACTGGATATGAAACTTCCCGAATCTGGAATGAGTCTTAACCGAAACGGAAAAGAATTTATGGATCTTGTCGATCACGTGGAGAGCTTCTCCCGCGGTGCATCGCACGAATCCACCTCGCCTCTCGGAGAGACGATATGAAGCACTTGTGGGGTTTGAGCAGATGCGTGGTTCTTGGCCTGGTCTTCGTTGGCGGCAATATAGCCAGTGTGCATGGAGCGGAGAAGAACGATAACGCACCTGCGAATGGCGCTGACAACGTTCGCTTCTTCAACGAGAAGGTTCGCCCAGTCCTGACTCAGAACTGTTACAAATGCCACACCAGCGAGGCCATGGGAGGACTCCGTCTCGACTCTCAGCAGAATGTGCTGAAGGGCGGTGAGTCCGGCCCCGCGATCGTTCCCAGGGATCCCGAACATAGCCTGCTCATCCAGGCTGTGCGTCAGACAAGCGACCTCAAGATGCCGCCTGAGGGGAACAAGCTGCGTGAGAGCGAAATCTCCGATCTCGTCGAATGGGTGAAGCGTGGTGGCACCTGGGACGGAAACGAAAGCACAAAGCCGGTTGTCGCAACCCTGACCGCTGCCCAGGCCAAGGGCTCGCCTGGCGACGAGTTCTTTGAGAACAAGGTGCGCCCAATCTTCGCAACGCAGTGCGGAACCTGCCACCAGGATCGCTCTGCGGGAGGACTGCAGCTATCCTCCCAGGAGTCTTTACTGAAGGGCGGAGCCACTGGCCCGGCAATCGTTCCGGGCGATCCCGAGACGAGCCTCTTGATCCAGGCAGTCCATCAGACCGGCACCTTGAAGATGCCGAAGGGTGGCAGCAAGCTTTCACAGGAAGAGATCGACACCTTGACCGAATGGATCAAGATGGGAGCTCCCTGGCCGAAGAGCACCGCTCCGGTTCGCATCCAGGGCAAGCAGATCACCGCAGAGATGCGGAAGTTCTGGTCCTTCCAGCCGCTTACGATGCCCGCGATTCCGCAGGCCAAGAACACAACCTGGTCCAGGACGGATATCGATCGCCTCGTCCTTGCGAAGCTGGAAGAGAAGGGCCTCAAGCCCTCGCCACAGGCCGATCGCAGGACGTTGATCCGTCGTGCAACGCTCGATCTGATCGGGCTGCCTCCGACTCCGCAGGAGATAGAAGCATTTGAGCAGGACAAATCGCCGGATGCCTTTGCCAAGGTCGTCGATCGTCTGCTTGCATCGCCACGCTACGGCGAGCGCTGGGGCAGACATTGGCTGGACGTGGCCCGGTACGCCGACGACGACATCCGTGGGCTAGATCCTCGTGGGCGTGGCTACATGCCGCTCGACGGTGCTTACGTCTACCGTGACTGGGTCATCAAAGCGGTCAATGATGACATTCCCTACGACCACTTCCTGAAGATGCAGTTGGCCGGCGATCTGCTCGACAAGAAGCCAACGCCTGACGATCTCAAGGCGACAGGATTTCTCGGTGGAGCCCCATGGATATGGGATCAGGCAGAGCCGGTTCAGGGCCGTGCCGATGAGCGTAACGAGCGCATCGACGCGGTGACCCGCGGTATGCTCGGGCTCACTGTGGCCTGCGCACGCTGCCACGATCACAAATACGATCCCATCCTGCAGAAGGATTATTACGCCCTGGGTGGAATCTTCGCCTCCTCGACCTATAAGGAGTACGCGTTCGTTCCAGAATCGGAAGTTGATTTCTGGCGCGAGAAGTTTGTGAAGGCTGACAAAAAAGACGAGGCCATGCAGTCCTACACAAAGACTGAGGCCGACCAACTCGCGAAAGCTCTAGCCTCTCAGACCTCTTCCTATATGGTCGCGGCCTGGAAGGTCACAGGCAAGCCGAAGGCGAAGTTGGAAGAGGCCGCCGACGCCGCTCGTCTGGATCCCGAGCTTTTGGATCGGTGGGTGAAGTTCCTGGCCAAGAAGCAGAGCTACTATCCCTATCTACATGACTGGCAGATGATGATTGCCCAGGGTGGAACCGAAGATCAGGCTAAGTTCCTGGGAGACTCTCTCCAGCAGCGAATCCTCGATCTGGAACTCGAACAGAAGCAACTTGACGAGGATAACGAAAAGATCAAAGCCAAGGCTGATGTGCCGACCCGCCGAAAGAAAGAGGCAAAGCCGAACGAGTTTGATACGTATGACGAGTTCTGTCCGGGATGCACTCTGGAACTGAAGGTGATGACCCCGGAGAAAGCAAACCTTTATTCAGATCTGTTCGTTCGCGCTCTTTCGTCTGAGGCCGAGGGTCGCGGAGAACCCGGTCTGTTCGTCTTCCGCGGATGGGAACTTGCACGCCGTATCGGTCCGATGGAGCAACAATACCTTGTGGCCAACCGCCTTTATTACGGTTCTTGGTGCTCCAGACAAAAAACCGTACACCTCGGGAAGTGGACGTCTAGATTTGGCCAACGATATTGTGGCCAGTCCCATCGCCTCACGCGTCTGGGTCAATCGCGTATGGAAGTGGCACTTCGGAACGGGCCTCGTCAACACCCCGGATAACTTTGGTGTCGTCGGCGATCCGCCCTCTAACCCGCAGTTGCTCGACTATCTCGCAATCCACTTCCGTGACGATGGAATGTCCCTCAAGAAGCTCCACAGGATGATCATGCTGTCTGCCGTCTATCAGCAGAGCAGCAAGGAAACTCCAGAGGCGCACGAGAAGGATCCTCAGAATCGCTTCTATTCGCACTTTACCTTGCGGCGGCTGGATGCCGAGCAACTCCGTGACTCGATACTCTTCGTTGCCGGCGATCTGGATGTAAAGAAGATGGGAGGTCCGGCAAAGGAGTTCGCCCTCGACAACACACGTCGCACGGTCTATGCAAAGGTCAGCCGCTTCCGGATTGATCCCTTCCTCCAAGCCTTCGATTTTCCAAATCCGACCTTCACGGCAGAACAGCGTTTCTCAACCAACGTGCCGGTACAGCGCCTCTACTTCATGAACAACACGTTCGTGTATGCGCAGGCTGGCAAACTGGCAGAGCGCGTCTACCCCAAACCAGACGATGCCGCGCGCATTACTGAGGCATACCGGCTGCTCTACGGAAGGACACCCAAAGCCGACGAGTTGCAACTAGGGCTTGCCTTTCTTAAGACAACGCCGGAGAAGCCCGGCTACATGGTCGACCAGGAACCCGCGACGGCATGGAAGCAATATGCCCGCATCCTCTTCAGCTCGAACGAATTTGAATTTCTAAACTGATAGCTCTACTAACCCCTCAGCAGGACTCTGGGGCGAACAAAACGATCCAGGAGGCATGCCATGTTTTGTCAGAAACCGAAACCGATCAATCGCCGTGACGCACTTCGCAAGATTGGCGGAGGATTTGCCATGATGAGCTTCGCCAGCATGATCGGGGAATCCATCGCAAAGGCGGAGGTCAGCAATCCCGCAAGCCCCTGGATGATCAAGGACCCGCACTTCAAGCCGAAGGCCAAGCACGTCATCTTCCTCTTCATGAACGGCGGCCTGTCGCACATCGACAGCTTCGATCCAAAGCCCATGCTCGCGAAGTACAACGGTCAGCCGATGCCGGGAGGAGACCTCGGACACGAGCGCAAGACCGGCTCGCTCATGAAGTCGCCGTTCGAATTCAAACGCTACGGGAAGAGCGGAATTGAAGTCAGCGAACTCTTTCCCAACGTTGGCGAGTGCATCGACGACATCTGCGTCGTGCGGTCGGTCTTCACCGAGATTCCTAACCACGAGCCCGCGCTCATCATGATGAACAGCGGAGCGAACGTATCCGGACGCCCCTCCATGGGGTCCTGGTTGACCTACGGCCTCGGCACGGACAACAAGAATCTCCCTGGTTTCGTCGTTCTCTGCCCTCAGGTCCCCACGACAGTCGGGCCGCCGCTTTGGAGCTCCGGCTTTCTCCCTCCAGTCAATCAGGCGACCTACGTCTCCACCGACACCCGCAAGAAGGAGTTCGACCCTTACAAACTCATCCCCAACATCCATAACGATCACTTCGATATCCAGCAGCAGCGGCATGAGCTGGACCTGATCAAGAAGCTCGATGAGTTGAACATGGCCGAAACGCAGGCTGACCCTCAACTTGAAGCCACCATCGGCTCGATGGAGACCGCGTACCGCATGCAGACCGAGGCGCCTGACGTCTTCGACGTGCGCAAGGAGAGCGAAGCAACAATCAAAATGTACGGCGAAGGCAGCACGGCGCGCAGCTGTCTGACGGCAGCCCGCCTCATCGAGCGCGGTGTCCGCACGGTTCAGATCTATTATTCTCAGGGAGATCCCTGGGATGCGCACCAGGACATCCAGGCCCATCGCAAGAATGCAAAAGATTCGGATCAACCCTTCGCCGCCCTGGTCAAGGACCTCAAAGCCCGCGGCCTCTTCGACGAGACCATTATCGTCTGCGGTTCGGAGTTTGGCAGAACGCCTGTGGTCGAGCTCGGCGGATCCGGAACTCATGCCGGTCGTGACCACAACCCGCACGGCTTCAGCATGTGGCTCGCCGGCGGCGGCATCAAGGGCGGCATGACCTACGGAGCGACCGACGACTTCGGGTGGAAGGTGGTGGACAAGCCGGTGCACGTCCATGACATCCACGCCACCATCCTTTACTTGATGGGCATCGACCACACCAAGCTTACCTATCGCTCCAGCGGCCGAGACTTCCGTTTGACAGATGTCTCGGGGCAGGTCATTCACGACATTATTGCGTAACCAAACACATAGAGCACAGCCGCAGTTTGGCCTCGCCTGAATCACACACCCATTCGAAGGAAGAGTGCGAGTATATGAAGCACATAAAACCGGTAACAGCTCTGGCTGTCCTGATCGTCTCACTCGCATCCACGATCGGTGTGAATGCGGCAAGAAAAGCCGATGAGCCGCAGACAATCGAGATC
>WNFI01215606.1_pt1 | contig 12464 bp, 16 predicted proteins | sample 5400471 | NCBI WGS metagenome assembly WNFI01 (sample SAMN13153348, study PRJNA577476) | soil metagenome | isolation source: 100 cm saprolite on Douglas fir-dominated hillslope | place: USA:California | collected 2013-09-17 | reverse complement strand
CATATAACACATGTAACTACGGGAGGAAGGTCGCACCACCGAGTTCTCACGCAGCCGCGGGGTAACAAATGAGAATCATCATCATCATGGGGATCATCCTATATGATTTCTACGTAATAATCGGGGGGTTGCATCGGGTGCTCTTGTTCTCTGGGGATGTTGTCGGTTTGGTGTTAACTTGATGTCTGGCATGTTCACCAACTAACATGGGCCACACTAACCCACTAATATGAACTTCAGCCCTAAGGCACCGGCTGGACGAGTGTTAAATTTGGTACGCATAGTAGGGATTAATTTCTGATACATAAACACGGAACACGCATCCACTCTAATATAACATACCACAGAAGCTTATACATAAGGTCCTTCCGAATCTCAATATATCTCAACGCAACCATGGTCACCCTTGCGGATGTCCGTGTGCGGGAGAAGCTGTGTGCTGTTGCTTGGTGGCAGGGTAAAGGGAATGGTTGCTAAATCAAACTCGCATTCTGTGTTTGCATGAGATTTCCAGCGGTGGTTCGCAATGGTGGTGATGTGGGGCGCAAATGCCCAAACCCAATGCTAGTGTCGGAACAGGCACTCAAGAGGCCCCAGCCCACCAGAATAGTATACTGCCATTGTGAATGTTTTGACATGCTGCCACGGACACTTATAGCTACCGGACGTAACAAGAGAAAATGGTTCATAATACTAATACTGTACTGTATGTGTCCTTATTATGTTATTTTGATGAACATATCTGACCTTGCATTCAGTTCATTTTAGAGCTTATACTGCCGCTTACTTGCTCAACCCACCGGTTACCGCTCTTACTTCAGTCGCACCTCAAGACTTTTCCCTCTTTTGGCCATCCAAGACTCTGATCCTAGCGCTCTATATTTGTAGCCCCACTTGTATCTGCTCCTCTCCCATCTGCTTGCTCATTTATATACAGCATGTAATAGTAGCTTCGAAGTGGTGTATATTTATTACTGGTGAATCCGTGAAATACCAATGAAAGTCTGGTTATAGGAAAATACCAGCTTGGTAAAGAGTCCAATTATCAAGTACAGGCTGGTGCCTCACCATAGATAATTTGGTTTAGGATCTAGCGGCCTACGGTGTCAAAAATGGTAGAATACCATGACAAACGCGGGTTCTGAAATGTATTTTGCCTCATGGTCAATTACAACGGCTTATATAATTTACTTGACTTCGCTGGTGGTGAGTTTGCCGTTTGGCTCATCAGTTAGTACTCTTTGCACCTGATTTTCAGGCACACTCTACTCTATGTAGTATCACGATTGTAACGAGTCTTGATGCTCCCTTTCTCACTTGGCTTTTTAATCATCAGGGGCGGGTCTGCCATAACGTACGTGAGATCTAGATCGGTTGGCCAGGTAATGCTTTCCGTTCACGGCCTTGACACTGCCTTCCCAAAATCCTGATGTTTTGGGGAGCGAATGTATTTGTCCTCTTTCGATTCGGTCATCGCTGACAATGGCCGCCCAGGTCCAAAACAGCCGACCGTAACGATCGAGAACTGCGGCCAGAAAATGCGCATTTACATAAACTTCTGACCCTCGGCACTTCCCGATGGTTCTCACTGTCTGGGCCAGCTGGAAATCCGAAAATGGCGATTGGGATTGCACCTACCAAGCAAAAGCTATTGTTGGAACGTGTGGTCCTAATAAGGCATCTGACCCACATTCCGGCATGTCCCATGACTCGCTTAATATGTATCTCTGGACCCACATATCACATCTGTGCCTACACCTGTACCCTGTTCTATTTGTGGACCCTACATCGCGTGGCTGCCATGGTGTACAAATCGGGCTCATCTTTCATGCCCCACTGGAGCATCAGATCCCTGTGAAGGGGATGCCGCGTCCGTCACGGCCTTGCACTGCAGTATTAGCGGTCGAGGGTTTCTCCACTCGAGTCGTTGCTATGAGGAATTGCATTGCGGGTACTGACGCAACTGCGGACTGTGTAGCTGTGCAGTGCAGTACTAGGTTCTCTCACACCGACATACACTGCAGCGATCGGGCTACGCGATAGATTGCCACATCGGTCGATTAATCTTAGACAGAGCCATTTCTGACCACTGATGTCAGTTTGGCGCTTGTCAAATAGCTTAGCACACAATGGATAAGGCTTCGACCCTGCTCTTGTACCGATGGTGGTACCGAGGACATCGGTCATGGATCACAGAACGCCGTCCGAGCCAAGCGCCCAATGATGGCGATTTTTCATCAATAGAGGCTGTGCGTGCGAAATACGAGCTCTAACATGAGTACATATATGATATGTCTGGCGCGCGGGACGCGTTAGCTCCCTGTCCTTATCATTGCCGCATTGCATATTAGAATACATTCCAGCACGTTCTTATAGACAGGACTTGGGAACAAGGACACTAGGTTTGATACCTTGAGCTCCTCCGGCTTGTGAGACGTTTCCCTCGTTGCGACGCATTTCGTGTCACCTATCATTCCCGGTCTTTGCTGGAGCGTGCCCGTCAAACATGAACATCGTGTAGGTTTGTCACCACCGCAGAACGCTTAGCGCCCTACTTATCGAATTCAAACAGGTCATCAGAGCTCATTCAGTGCCGTCCTGCTTCCTTTCAGGCTGTTGGTCCAGGTCTTCCATCGAGACTTATGATAAGTATCAAACCCTCTGTCCCCTGAGAGTTCTAGCCAGGCTTACTTTTCTCTCGTGTCTCTACGTCCTTGATGCTAGCAGTCTCGACCTCCTACACCCGCTGGCTGATTTGGGGTCTCTGGATGCTTCAGGCCTATCACATACCTGGAACGTAGGTGTGCCTGGGGGTAAGCTGCTTATGGAAATGTCAAGTATTTCGTATCACCCACTTATTCGACTGTCCCTCTCGCCAGGTACAAAAGTTGTTTTTACCGCTATCGATGACAAGGGTCACCAAGAGTTCTCTAGTGCGTTATATGAGGATCTATCAAAGGACGTCCATATTGACAAGCGTTACGTAGAACCAATGCTAGTTTCGCATTCATCTGATCGATCATGTCTAAGAACATCGTCTGCAGCGACAACATCTCTATTATCACCTTACACTCCTACCCGAGTCATGCGTATTCAGGCGAGAGGTGAACCCTCTACGACAACAAGCTCGGGACCTACCCAAAGTAGCGCGTATGTACTCGTTTCGCCTCGTTCGTTTTTCATGTGCATTGACTACGAATGGGATCGCTAGTCCTTCAGGACCGAAGGTGTCTGGAGGTCTAGTGGCAGTTGTGGTAGCCATCATCGTAGCTTTTGGCGTCATTCTCTTCGTCACAATCCGATGGTGTGTTCGTGCTTATCGCTCCGAAGGGCGAGAACTTGTGGAGCCAGGCGTTTCGTTGGAAGACGGGGCTAACGAGAGACTGGTGGAGAACACGCATCATCACAGTGTGTTATCGAAGCGTTCATCCGTAGCTCCGAGCATCTACGAGGGGAGCTACGCGAATGCAGAATTGGATGGCTTCGTGACCATCGCACACCCCACCAGGCTGCCCAGAAGCAGTGATGGGGAAGAACTGGGTTTGCTGGCGGCGAGTCCTAGTACCTCGAATACCCACTCAACCGTCTCCTCTCACTCGCCATCAGAAATTTTACCATATAGAAAACCGTCTGGGCCACGGAATCCTCCAAAGATCTTTCGCGCAATGAGCACTGGCCCCTATGCAGTTGTTCCACTCAACGACCACAATGGATAAACCAGACAGAGATCGTGTTTTCAATCGTTTCGAGGCCAAGCCGTCCATATATTATTCATCTTTTCACGATTCCTAACTTATGCTCCTGCAAACTGATCCCATATTACTCATCCAATCACTCATCACCTCTGGACGTACGTACTTTCAAGAATGTACCTTTGGATCTGCACACTGCATCCCGTTGCTGTACAGTTTGATTCCCTTTCCACATGTGATCGCATATGATCAGATAATGTTCAACCTTACCTTTTGAAGAAGCTTAAGGTTTAGCTTGTTGAAGCCCGAACGACCAAGGTCGATGACGAAGCTTATTCTGAAACAACTCGAGTTCATATTTTCACGCGACTAATCCATCGCGGCGGCGATGTGAAACTCACCGTTTCGGCTATACACCCCATACCAGATGGTTCTCCCCGAGAACCACATGTATTGACGAGCCCTATGTATTTACACCGCTCCAGCTAGTGCCACGATTACGTCGGGGCCGCGCGGTAACAAATTCTGATTCTGATTCATCAACATGTCGGGTATGTGGGCTGTTACTTAGGCCCTGTTCATTTGTATCGCTGAGGCGTCAAGTGCGGGAAGCCACAGGTAACACATGTCACAGGCGGCAGCTCGAGTTCTGCACGTGGCCAAGAAGAATGTTCTCGGGCTGCCGCGTTGCATTTCCATTATCATCATACAAACTCAGTGATCGCATTTGAATTCCAAAAGAAAGGTGCTACGTTTTTCATGGGATCGCAAGGCAATGTTATTCTTCGACTAATTAGGTATGTATCATTGTGCAAATGATGATAAGGTGACAAAATCGGGCATCCTAGGACCACGTGATTCTTGCCTAATTTTAATTTAATTTTTTGAAACAAGTCCATGTATCTATAGCTGTGCTATCTACTTCTGCCGCCGTTCTGGTCTCAACTTTCATCGCTCTGAAAAGCCTTCTGGATCAGTTAGTCTCCCTGCTGAACATATATACCCTCCCGCTTGCGGATAACAATCGAAAGATGCCCCTTTTCACTGGAGACGTACCGGATTTGCCTACAGGGGGCGTAGACAAGCAGTGTCACCTATTGGGTCCAACGGCTCTTGTCGTACAAGCCTTAATGGGTGTAATCGTCCTTGGTTCCTTATTGTATAAACGGCACCGTGAACGTCCACGGAGAGGGTGGAATATTTGGTGAGTTTCCTGTGCCTCCCTCGTATGTCTTTAACTCGCGTTTCTGGAAGGGTATTCGACGTATCAAAACAAGTCGTCGGTCAAGCCATATTGCATGGGAGCAATGTCCTTATTAGTACTATCGAAGGAAGTCGTGCCCTGACGAACCCTTGCGTCACGTACTTCCTTAACATCCTTTTGGATACAACGATAGGTACCATTGATATGCTCGTTTCTACGATAACATCTTCCCAAGTCCGTGCTTTTTTTTTTTGCAGGTGTTGGACTCATTTACGGATTGATCAGTTTCTTCACCTTCATCTTGGACAATAAATTCAAAATCGAAGGTGTCAAGTCTGGCCTGTATGGTGACCCACCATCCATTGGATGGTGGGCGAGGCAGGCTGCCGTCTATGTCATGGCACTCGCTATTATGAAGAGTGCAATGGGTTTCCTTTCGTTGAATGCATGGTTAAACATTTTCGGGAAATGGTTGCTCGATTGGTCGAGAGATAGGATAGGATTGCAAGTCATCTTGTAAGTCGATTCACAAAAAAATGGGATGCTTGTTCTTCCATACAGGATTACTTATCTCCACGAGCTAGCGTGATGGGGATATTCCCTATAGCGATGAATGTGTTGCAGTTCTGGCTTATCGACTCAATTGTGAAGTTCAAAGGGGCACTGACTCGAGCAGAGATCGATGATGGCTCATCCGGTGGAGAAACTCCCTACACCGACGACGAGCTGGGCCCTGATGCAAACGAGGACGCTTACAAACCAGACATCGAGAATGGTCAATCTCATCATCAATCGAATTTGAGCCCATCACCATTACCTGGTGCTATGGCTGTCCGACCTCCACAAGAGTTATCATCTCCAATCCCCGCTTCCTCGGCAAGTTCGCGGACTATCACAGCTGCGAACGTATTCCGAAGATCCCCACCTCCTTCACCGTCAGTATCTTCTATGCGATCTTACGGCTCAAATGGATCGAACGGACTGAACCCGCAGTTTGCTAGCTCCTCCCGTTGCAGTGATCAGAGTGATGTGTCTAGAGTTCTGGGTGGGGATGGTGACGGCGCATTGACTGTGACCCCACCGAGCGACGGACGAGGGATACCGGAGAAGTGGGAATCTTGGAAGATGACTTCCCCACCATCCAAAGACGTGACCAGCAATGTTCGATCAGGATGAACATAAATGGTAGATGAATTGTCTTAAAAGTGTACCACCATTATTTTGAAGGTAATTACTCAATAAAATAAACCTAATCTAGTCTTCGTCCTTCCTCTCCACACCTGATGTTCCATCGCTTGGATCAGGGTCCTCTTTTTCCGACATCTGAGCCTTCAACTTCCGTCTTTTACTCCCTCTAACCATTTCTCTCTTCTTGATTGCCTCCCTCCGAACCACATTTCTTCCTGAAACAGTGCTAACGCTCTTCCTTTCTACTGGTGCCCTCCTTAAGAGTTTTTTCTTCAGCCTGGATGGTTTGGGGAGATCGGTAATCCACTTTGGGATGGGCCATCCTGATGTGGATATCACATTCGCGATACTTTGTAGGCGTGTACACATGGCACTTAGTGGAATGACAAAAGATGGATATGGAACAAGACGCACGATTTGAGGTACGGAGCGTCATCATTAGTGAAATATGTTATTGCGTCGCCTTCCCGTCCGGCTCGTCCAGTTCGACCTAAATCATAATAGTAGCATTGGTAAGAGATGCATTTAGTGAGGAAAGGATACACACCTATTCGATGAATATAACTCTGAACCGTCTGAGGAAAATCATAGTTGAGGACACCACGTAACCCTCCAAAGTCCATTCCTCTTGCCATCACCTCCGTGCTGATCATTACCCATGTCTTGCCCTCCCACATTCTCCGCACACTTTCTTCTCGCTGCTTTGGAGTCATATCAGCGTGCAGAACATCGACGGAGACACCATCGAAAACCAGCTCCTGGTGTAGTTCGGCTGCCCGCTCGCGAGACTGAACGAATACAAGAAGAGGAAGTGGCGGAGAGTTGGCGAGGAGTTGGCGGAGGGAAGATAATTTCCCCGATTCGGAACCTACGTACACAAGGGACTGTTTGATCGTGAGGGCAGCAGAATCTCTGTGAAACGATGTCAGCCTAACGCAGCAGGAAAAAGCTGTTAGACGTGCCTTAAGCCTACGACCACTCGAATAGGGTCAAACAGGAAGCTTTTGGCTATTCTCTCCACACCAGCAGGCAACGTAGCACTGAATACTGCTTTTCGCAATGATGGATGAGTACAGGCACGTATAATTTCTTCCACCTGCCCCAGGAAGGTATTTTCGAGCAGCCTATCCGCCTCATCAAAAATGAGATGCCGGACACTAAATACGTGGCGTATTTCATAAGTAACACCTATTACATCCTCCACCATAAGGAGAACCTACTTATCAAGTTCAAATAACCCTTCTTTCAACGCTTTTACAAGACGCATTGGAGTGCTTATTAAAACGTCTAAAAGGAAAGAAATGGACAAAATTGCATGCATTTATCAGGAGAGATCTCACCTGTCTTGTCTCTAGCCTCCTTCTGAGAGAGAGCGGCGCCACTTGTTTTCCCGAATAGTACCATGCGCCATTTCCTCCCCTGGGCCAGCTTCAGAGCCTCATTATGGATCTGACTCGCGAGTTCTCGTGTAGGAGCCAATATCAGAGCCCTCACTCCCGTTCCAACGACGTCGGGGTTTGCAGTTTTTGATGAGGAAGGAATGTCCAGCCTTGTGAAGATGGGGAGAAGGTAGGCCAAAGTCTTTCCGGTACCAGTTGGTGATATAGCGGCAAGATCCCTTGGCTAGGTCACGTCACCAGAGCCTCATCTCCGAGATGAGCGACAGTCTACAATACCTCGAGAAGTATGGGAATACCCTGGGATTGGATTCCAGTAGGAGTCTCGTAACCATACTCAAATAAGTTTTTCAGTAGTAATTCAGGGACGGAGTAGCGCTCAGAGAGTTCAGAGAATTCGTTAATAGGTTCAGGAACTCCCGAACCAGTTGTTGCAATTCTGTGTTTTGCAACTGCCTTAGATGTGATTTCGTCTGCGTGATTATTAGGGATGTGTGGAGAGGGGAATTGCAACGATGAAAACTTACCTTCCAAGGGACGTCTTTTCCTCTTCTTGGAGCCATCAGCTAATGCATCCTGTTCTTCGGTGGGGACCTCTTTCGGGATTTGACCTTTTTCTGTTTCTTTACCCTTGCCTTTCTCGTCCTTAGGAGGACCCACATTCTTCTTCGCGTACTTGAAGAAATCGAGCTCAGCCGGTAGATCTCCGGGCTGTAATCCGTCCAGTATCTTGGATCCTCGCGACGTACCGTCCAAAACCTCTAGGGGCTTAGGACTAAAAAGCTGTACATCGTTGCTGAACCGCTTCTTATCAAATTTTGCTCCGCCGCGCGAAAGCAGATGAAATGCTTCCATCTTGAGCGGAAGGGCAGGTGAGAGATAACGAATGAGCCACAAAAAGTTGGTATGATTTACACTGCCACACTTCCGCGCGGTAATGTAATTTAATTCAAAGTCATCAGTTCAGCCACGAGGTGTTACACAGAATCTCAGACGTGAAGAATAGGAAGTAAAATTATGTTCAACGACAACCCAAGAGCATTCCTAACCCGATCTAGATCAACTCTGCAGCATTAACAGGCATTTCATCCTGAAGGCGCGGACATATTCAGTATCATGATTCTGACAACGTATCTAACACAACTCACGATCTGGGTGCTGTAGTACTGTTCGATATCGCGTAATATCCGAACGTCCTCGATTGTCACGAACTAGGATGCAGTCAGTAATCAGGTCTCTGAGACCAAATACAGTGGGGGGAAATGCTCACGTTGATAGCAACTCCCTTTCGCCCGAAACGGCCAGAGCGGCCGATGCGGTGAATGTAGTTCTCACGATTCCTGAGGCAGAACGTTAATCTTGATCGTTAGCAGGTCACTCAATACTCACGAAGGGAGATCATAGTTGATGACTAATGAGACTTGTTGTACATCGATACCACGCGCCCAAACGTCAGTAGCGATGAGGACACGGCTCGATCCACCACGGAACTCGGCCATGATCGCATCGCGCTCCTTCTGGGCCATTTCACCATGCTATACATCAAAGTCCCATTAGTAGTGCACACGAAGTGGATAAAACCAATCAAGCACAAACCATTGATGAGACTGTGAAATTTGCCGCACGCATCTTCTCTGTCAACCAATCAACCTATAGTTGCTCATGAGAACTGGAGGGTGAGAGATGTTGGAACACGTACCTTTCTTCGTGTGTTACAAAAGATGACGGCTTGCGTGATAGTCAGGGTGTCGTACAAGTCGCATAGAGTATCGAATTTCCATTCTTCCTTCTCTACCGCAACAAAGAATTGCTTGATTCCCTCTAACGTCAATTCATCACGCTTGACGAGGATACGGATAGGATCTGTCATGAACTTTGTCGTCATCTCCAGTACATCGTACGGCAAGGTGGCGCTGAGGAGTACGACTTGGGTAGCAGGAGGTAGGTGACGATATACATCATAAATTTGGTCGCGGAAACCCTTATTAAGAAGCTCATCGGCTTCATCGAGCACCAGCATCTTGACGTTTCTCGTACGCAAATGTCGTCGCCTGATCATGTCGAATACGCGCCCTGGCGTTCCCGAAACAACATGTTGACCATAATCGAGCTTGCGAATGTCTTCTCCAATAGAGGTGCCTCCAATACAGGCATGGCACTGGACATTCAGGTAATCCCCAAGAGCCAGTACAACGGACTGGATCTGGGTTGCTAGTTCACGCGTTGGCGATAGGACAAGGGCTTGAGTATCCCGAACAGCGACATCGATGGATTGGAGGATTGCTATCGAGAATGTGGCCGTCTTTCCTGTCCCGGATTGCGCCTGGGCGATGACATCTCTGCCTGCCACAATGGGCAAAATCGCCCGTTGTTGGATCGCGGAGGGTTTCTCGAAGTCTGTTAAAAGTTATAGGATCGGTAAAGAACAGGATAAGACCTGGAAATTTTCCTTACTGTAGGCATAGATCCCACGAAGAAGGAGATCTTTCAATTTGAGGTCATCGAATGTCGAGACGACTTCAACTTTTTCGCTGGACTCGAAAACCAGCTTGGAGTCATCGGCATGTAGACCCCCTGACATGATTGATACACCGAGAAGCTTTTAACTCCCCAAAGTTTACAGTGGCGAATTTACACAACAAGTCCTCTTGCTTGTGTTCGTTATTTGACTCGAGTTTGTTGGGTGACTTGGAAAGTGGTTCCTATTCAATCGGGAATAGCCGCACCCATTGACGCCGCCGTCTTCGAAAGCCTTCGGGATGAAGTGGGCACTCCTTTTCCACTTGGTGCTAGCATGCCTTTTTTCTCTCACGAAGGCTCAGAAGGCGACAACCACAGACGCGTAAGATTACTTCCAAGTCGGGTTAAGCACTCAAGAATGATTGACGTGCTTTTGTAATTTTGCCGGGCTGTTCTAGTAATGGCGAGACTGTCGTCGTATCTTTCACGACTGATCAGGTGGGAGACACGCTTGGTACATCTGTTCTGTAAGAGTCCCCGTCATTACCATCATTCTCAGCTTAACCTTTTCTCTGTTCCTAGTTCGACCATAGGTTCATCCACCACTTCCAAACAATGTAAGTGCAAAACCCAGCGCTTATCCGCGCGACCATCTTAACCCCCCACTTTTTTCCCAGCCTCCCTTTCAGAACCGACACAAACGGGCACTGCTCTGCCACCGTTCTCCTCTTTCCAAGTATCCTCTGGAACCGTCATCGCCTATAGCGACTACACAAATACCGGACTTCCATCAAATTATCCTAAAAAGGGTTCCGCTCATCCATCTGCGAAACCACTCAATGATTTGGGCGGATTCGTTTGTTCAGCTATTGCCATACTAGGAGGTCTCATCGGTGCCGTCGTTTTACTCTAATTCATATTCTCACTTGGACTCTTCATCTATTGCATTGTAATTGGGACTAGCATATTTGTTTCTTGTATTCATTGCATCGTCACAATTGATGCGACAATTACAATTCTACATTCTACCATATCACAAAGTCCAGGTATAATACAAATGAGGAACACAGCAAGCTAAACAGAGGCCGGTAGTGTGTCACGAGGTGGCAGCAGGTCTGAGGGCCCTTAACCGGCTGGCGAGCTCAGTATCCTCATCTTGAAGTTTCAACTCGGATTCTTTCAACTCTGGCACAAGGCCAGCGAGGTCCGTCGTCCCGAGACCCTGCTTGATCTCGATGTTTGCTTCCTCCGCCGACTGCTGCAAGAGCAGGTCAATCTGGTCTTGTGGCGTTGTAGTCGCGACCGTGGAACCCATTGTATCTTCCATATACGAAGTCTGTACGTCTAGGTCAGAGAACTGAGCCTCAAACTTGTCCATGATAAGCGAGATCTAAAAGGCCGTTCTTGAGTCTATTGGGGGGTGGGCCAGACATCTAAATGCTTACCCGTTCTAGATTCATCGAATCCATAGCTTTGTCCATCCCCTTGACCACAGAAGCCATATTTCCTGAGACCTTAACAGACAAATGAGTTGACATGCCACTGATTATAAGGAACTTGAGCGAAACGGACCTGGCGCATTGTGACGGCAGTCTCGACACGGCTAGCAACAGCATCGATCCGACTGGAAAGTCGAAGCAGATTCAGAGACTCATTCTTCTTTCGGATGGCATTTGATGCATAGATTCGAGCTCCGTCATTGTTGCCTTGCATAAGCGCCTAGCCCAGCTTAATGAGCCGTGGGTTCCAACTATGCCATGATGGCCGATCCCACCTTCTTTAACTTGGCCTTCTCAGCACCTTCATCCTTCTGAGCCTTATTGGACTGCCGATTCAGACTTTTGGCAGTGAACTGCGGAAAGGGCCAGAAGTTAGGAGCGAAACAGGAATTTCAGCGATGCTTGTGCCAACTTTAAGCTGGAAGAGTGTCCCTGATATGCATAATTAGTCTGTTGAAGGCCAGGCAATGTGAAGCCTCCGCACTTTCCAAGCTGCTCATCGCTGTGGGTAATCTCGTCCAAACGACAAGTTGGAGGTCAAGTGAGCCTACGATCACCTTAGTTTGGCAAGTCAAAATTTTGCATCCGCGCGTACCCAGGAAGCGGAGTCCAAGGCAACTTAGTCATTGCGGACGCTGCGGGATTTTGCACGTCCACGGGAGCGACGACGGCTGGATTCGAGTCTGCCGTCGTGTACGCGGCCCCATTCCCTTTCACTTCTAAACGTATGGCGTGGACTCCAACTTCGTTCAACCTGTTAAATGGTAATCCCTTCGAATACTCGGACCATACCATTTCTTCTATATCAGGAACGGAAGCCTTCGAAACAGGGATCCAGACACGAGATGCGGAACACTGTGTCGTTTGTGGTTTTCAGGCCCACAAGCTTTGATTTATTGCCATATAATCCCGAGGATAGAATATCACACTGTACGTTATGCTTTACTGTTTTACCGGATCAGAAACTGATCATGGTACAGTGGGAGACAATGAAGCAACATGGTTTTGTGCCTGAGCAGGCAAA
>WNFI01625165.1_pt1 | contig 12466 bp, 9 predicted proteins | sample 5400471 | NCBI WGS metagenome assembly WNFI01 (sample SAMN13153348, study PRJNA577476) | soil metagenome | isolation source: 100 cm saprolite on Douglas fir-dominated hillslope | place: USA:California | collected 2013-09-17 | reverse complement strand
TAGTAGCTGAAGGTCATGTTCCAGACCTGGCCGGTGAAAATCATGAAGACGCACGCGAGCTCCAAGCCGAAGTTGCTGTTGGGAAAAAGACCGACCAATGCGAGGACAAGCGGTGCGAGAAACGTCAGCACTGGGATGCTTTGGAGAACATCCAAGGTCGGCAGCAGGACCCGACGGGCGCGTTCATCATAGTACATCCATGACGCGTAAACGAGGGTGAAAATGAGCGAGAAGCCGTAGGCGATCCAGCCGCGGGCAAGGGAGAATACGGCGTAACCAGGGAGAGCCCACGGCGAGAGATCGATGTCCACTACCTTGCGCATCGGCCGGTGCCACTGCTGGCCAACCTCGAAAATCGCCATCACCAACGCCCCGAGAGCAAGCAGCACGACAAGATCGATCCATAGGGCGCGCCGAGGCATGAGTGTCGTAGAAGGTTGCATTAACCGGAGTTCCGCGAAATGCGGCTGTGATGGAACGCTTCCAAGGATAGCAAAAACATGGCGTGGGTTCCGAGACAAGGCACGCTAGAAGACTTTGGCCAGCCCGGATTTGTGACAACATGGAAGCTAAATATTAACATGAGCCGGACAGAAATTGATTGATCCTGACCGGGCGGGTCCTACGGTGAAACTTTTAGTTGATGCAAACGCACGGCCCGAAGCGCGTCTACACTCCACAATCACTCGAGTTTTGGTTCGGAAAACTCGAGAATGACTGGGCACCTTATTTTGACGAGACCCAGCTCGAGCTGGGCCGACGCATCTATCGCGATGGAGAAGTCCGTGAGATAGAACTGGGAGTCAGCGACGCCATCATTCACCGAAAGGTGGAGAAGAAAGAAGAGTATGCGGTGATCGAGTGGAATGCGGACGGCAATCGTCTTATCCTGCGCAAAATGGACAGAACAGCGCGAAGACCGGAACGAATGGATCCAGCACGGTGCGAGGCGATCCGTCCCAGGCTCGTTCGCTTCTACTGGTGTTCAAAACCAAGACCGAAGGACTGATTTTCAACGCGTTCTGGCTGAATCGAGACAAATCGAAGACACCTGCGCTGGGCCAAACGTCGAATGGGACGAATGGCAATGCCAACGGCAACGGGACGGTGGCGCCCGCCCCCAATCAAGCGGAGCGCGGCAAGCTAGTGGCTTTGGCGGCTTATGCGCGCAAGGCGCACTTCGTTTACAAACAGGACACGCACACCTACGTGCTGAGCACGCTCAAAGAGATACCGGATTTCCTGAAAAACATCCTGCCTGTGTGGAAGCGGATGTTTGCGGTCGATCTGGATGACAAGTCGGCGCATCTGTTGAAGGGCGTGCGGACGATCGAGGTCGAAGCGTACGCCGACAAGCACAATGGCAGCGGTCTCAATCTACGGTGGATTTTCAAGGCGGGGGAGAGCCTGTTAAGCGACGAAGAAATCAGTTTGCTGACAAAGCGTGGAGCGAATGGTCCGATCATTTTGCCGAGTCTCGGCATTGTGAACCTGTCCGCGGAAAAGTGGGAGAATCTTTCGAACTGGCGTCGCAATGTGGAGGAGGCGCACGGCGGTGGCACGCTTCCGCCGTATCTGATTTTCTCTTTGTTCAACGACAGCCGGATCAAGGTGACGCTGTCGCCCGAAGTGGAATCGTGGCGGCAAAACGTTCTGACGATGCCGGTGCCTCCGCCTCCGCTGCCCGAATATTTGCGTCCGTATCAGAGGCGCGGTGTCGAGTGGTTGCACCATTTGGCCGAGACGGGCTGCCACGGCCTGTTGGCAGACGAAATGGGTCTCGGGAAAACCCTTCAAGTGATCACGCTGCTGGCGGCGCGTCCGCTGGCGGGATTTCGGCATTTGGTGGTCTGCCCGGCGAGTGTCGTTCCGGTGTGGCGCGAGGAAATCGCTAAGTTCTGTCCGGAGTTGAAAATAGAAGTCCTGAAAACCGGGCATGATTTTGTGGTCATCACGGAGCCCGTTGTGTGGCTTGCGAGCTATACCCAGCTGCGCAAGCACAAGCATCTGCTCGATAGCACAGAGTTCGGTTACGTGATACTGGACGAAGGGCAGTTCATCAAGAATCCCGATGCCAAGGTCACACTTGCCTGCTTCGCGTTGCGGGCTAAGCATCGTATTGTTTTGACCGGTACACCTTTGGAAAATCGTCAGTTGGACTTGTGGTCGATTTTCCGGTTTCTGCTCCCGGGGCTGTTGGGATCGCGTCAGAGTTTCGAAACCGCACTCACAACGGATCGCGTCGGGACGATCGATCGAATTCGAAAGCAACTTGGGCCTTTCATTCTGCGCCGCACGAAGGGTGAAGTGGCGAGGGAATTGCCACCCAAGGTGGAGATGGATCTGCTTTGCCCGCTCACGGAATTGCAGCGCTCGGAGTACGCGCGGATTTGCGCGGAAGGCCTCGAACGTTTGGGCCAGGACATCAGCACGGCGATGCGCGAGAAATCGTTCGGTTTCCTCGCGCTGCTGACACGGTTGCGGCAAGTCTGCTGCGATCCGGATTTGCTGCCCTGGCTCAAAGCGCCGCTTAGCGAGAGTGGAAAACTCAATCTCCTCGTCGAGAAATTGGCGGAAATTATAGGTAGCGGACACAAGGTCGTTATTTTTTCGCAATTCGTGATGCTCCTGGAACGCGTGCGGACTGCGCTCGACACAAATTTCCCTGATCTGCCCCGTTACGAATTGACCGGCATGACCGTGGATCGCCAAAAACCGGTGCAGGAGTTTCAAGCCGCCAAGGGCGCGGCGGCAATGTTGGTGAGCCTCAAGGCGGCGGGCACGGGCATTACGTTGCACGCAGCGGACTACGTTTTTCTGTTGGACCCCTGGTGGAACCCGGCAGTGGAAGCCCAGGCGATCGATCGCGTCCATCGCATCGGCCAAATCAATACCGTGTTCGTCTACCGGATGGTCACAGCCGGTACAATCGAGGAGCGGATCCAGGCGCTCAAAGCCAGCAAGAAAGAGCTGTTCGATCAGATCATGGGCAGCGCCAGCAGCGACTTCGACCTCAGTCAACACTTCGAATCATTGCATAGCTTGATTCAGCTTTCGGCCGCGCCGGAAAGCGAAGTTTAAGCGTTTTGGCAGAGTTTTAATATTTCGCGCAAAGGCGCCAGGCCGTACCAATAGATTTACCACAGAGGCACTGAGACACAGAGGTCGGATCAGAAGAGGCCTGATGTCGAAAATCTATTTCTGACCGCTGTCTTCTGAGATCCTGTTCCCTTTCCGGGTAATTCTATGTGTTCCGCGGGCAGCTAAATCATAGCTCCGTGCCTCTGTGACTCTGTGGTTAAAAACGGTCTCGAACCAAGCGCGGGCTGAAGCGCCGTGTACTCTTCATTACTGGTCGCCCAGGGCGAATTTTAGCGCGTCCTGGGCCTTGTTGTATTCTGCGATCGTCGCCAGGTAATCTCTCCGGGTTCGGGCGAGTTCTTCCTCGGCTTGCAGATCTTCAAGGATCTCACTGACGCCGAGTGAATTTCTCTCGCGCGAGAGTTTGGCGGTTTGGTCGGCGGCATCGAGTGCTTTGCGGATGAGAACCAATTGATCTGCGAGTGATTTTAAACGGGTGTGCAGTTCGACGACCTGGCGGCGGATTTGATCGTGAACTTTTTCGACCTCTCTCGCGCTCGTCCTCTCGTGGGATTGAGCGGTCATTTGTCGACTGCGATCGAATAAGACTCCCGGGCCGATACGCCAGGACAGGGCGAGCAGGTAGTCCTCGCTCGAATTGAAGTCACGGTCGAGCGGAGCGGAGCCGACGCCTCCGCCCAATCCGCCATAATAGGCTCGGGCTCCGATTGTGGGAATGAGGGGGCCGTAGTTCGCTCCGCGAAGGGCGATCTTCGCAGCTTCCATCCGAGCCTTGGCGTCATCCAGTTCGGGGCGCGTTGCGAGGGCGTGTGCGATAAGCGGTCCCAATGGCTCTCCCGGTGCGGTCAGCGAAAGCGGAGCCAACTCATCTTGCGCGGGCACGAGATCCACCGCTGGGTCCAGGTGCAGTAATTCTGCGAGCCGCGCGGCCGTGATCCGTTGCTCTTCCCGGAGTTGGCGGACGATGACTTCACTTCGATTCTGAGAAGCGGTGAGCCGGTAAGCGTCGCCTTTAAACACCAAACCCGCGTCAACCGCTGCCACGGCCTGTTTTGCATGCTCGTCGGCGAAGTGAGCGGCTTCGATTGCCGCGGCGACCGATGCTTGCGCGCGCGACAAGTCAAAATAGGCGGACGCAGCGAGAAATATGATTTCACGACGGCGCGAGGCGAACGCAGACTCGCTTGCCCGTACGAGCTGTCGGCTGGCGAGATCAGATCCGTCTTCCACAGTTGCGACGCCTCGGAGGAAAACAGAACCGCGTGATGTGGCCCGCAGCGGCACGCCTTCGAGGTCCTTGATGTTTTTAACGACGGCATTGATCGGTACGATCGGATAAGTATCGCCCAGATTCATGTTGCCGGAAGGACTGACGACATTGGCGGACGACATAGCTTGCACGATCTCGTCGGCGGAAAGACCATAAGCCTGCATGCGTTCAGGCTTCACGTGATGACAATCGTGCGCGCACTACATGTTTCGATCAGCATGCCCCGGACCATCATTTCGAAACAAGTGCTTAATTCACAAGCACCGTGAATGTTAATCGTCTCACGGAAGCCGATGCGATACGATATGGCACGACACGCGCAGAGATCGCTTAGAAAAACTCGCGCAAAGGCGTGAATGCGCAAAGTTAAGACCCGAATCCGCTGATGTTTTTGAACGCGGAGAGTACAGAGATAGCCGAGACAGAACAGAAGGTATCCACGAATAACACGAATACCCACGAATGAGAGAGAAACTGAAAAGACCGAAAGGACCGCTGGGTCATTTCTTAGCGATGATTTTTTTAACACAGAGGGCTCGGCGAGGAAGGAGGACACAGAGGTATTTCCAAATGCCTAGATTTCTCTGCGACCTCTCTTCTCCTCCGAGTCCTCCGCGTTCCCGTCAGTGGGTTTTCTCGCCACTTTGGTTGCGGCTTCGCGGCTCTATGCCTTTTTGGTGTCGGTGCCTCGTCCGAGATATGCATTCTGAACACGAGGGTCTGCCAATAATTCGGAGGCGGGTCCTTCTATTTCGATGCGGCCATGTTCTATGACGTAACCGTAGTCTGCCACTCCGAGTGCGCGATAGGCCAATTGTTCGACGAGGAGCATTGTCACTCCATTTTCCTTGAGGTCCGCGAGAATGGCAAAGACCTCGTTGATGATAATCGGGGCCAATCCCATGGAGGGTTCGTCCAAGAGAAGAACGGTCGGCTTGGTCAAAAGGGCGCGCCCGATCGCAAGCATTTCCTGTTCACCGCCGGATAAGGTGCCGGCCAACTGGTCGCGGCGTTCACGCAATCGGGGAAAGCGGTTGAAGACAGCTTCGATCTCGGGTTCGAGGTCGCGCGCGCGCATTTTTTTGAGACGCGAGTAGGCTCCCATGATCAGATTATCGTGAACCGACATGTCGGGAAAGACGCGACGGCCCTCGGGCACGTGGGCTATTCCAAGTGCGGGCGTGCGATGCGCAGACTGTCCGATGAGGGATATTCCGTTGAGGGTAATGCTTCCCGAGACAGGGGCAATCAGACCGGAGACAGAGCGGAGTAGAGTGGTTTTTCCCGCTCCGTTTGATCCGATGACACAAACCAGTTTACCCTCGGGCACTTTCAGAGATATTCCGTGCAGGGCTTTTACCGGGCCGTAGCTGACGACGAGGTTGGAAATTTCAAGCATGGGAGGCTCCTAATTTGCCTGGATTGGACTCGTCGACGGATGTGCCCAGGTAGGCGCGGATGACCTCGGGATTGCGCTGAATTTCTTCCGGTAGACCACCGGCAATCTTTTGACCGAAATCGAGGACCGTGATCTCGTCGGAGGACGCCATGACCAAATCCATATGGTGCTCGATCAAGAGAATCGCCAAGCCCAGGGACTTCATCTTCTTCATGAGAGCGTCGACCACGGAAATCTCGGTGTGGGTAAGTCCGGCGGCCGGTTCATCCAGAATAATAATTGCAGGATTTTGGGCGAGCGCGCGGGCAATTTCGAGGAGCCTCTGTTTGCCATAGGGAAGATTGCGCGCCTGGGTGTAAGCGAGATTGGCCAGTCCAACGAAATCCAACAAGGCGATGGCTCGTGCGCGTGCGTCCCATTCTTCTTTGCGAGCATGTTTCGTGTTCAACAGCACGTGGACAAGTCCCCCGCGAAAGGTGTGATGCAAACCCACCAGCACGTTTTCGAGAACGGTCATGTGACCAAACAGCGCGACGTTCTGAAACGTGCGGGCTATCCCTGCACGTGAAATACGATTCGGCAGGCCGGCGAGCGGCTCGTTGCGAAACAGGATGGAGCCGGACGTCTGACGATAGACTCCCGTGAGCAGATTTACCGTGGTGGATTTACCTGAACCGTTCGGTCCGATGAGTGCATGTATCTGGCCGCCCATTACACGCAAATTCAATTTATTCACGGCGATCAATCCACCGAAAGCGATCGTGAGATCCTTGGTTTCCAACAACGGTATGTTGGAATTGGAGGTGTGCTGCTTTGCGATGACGGGCTCAGTCGAGGAAGATATCGGGCTCGGATTTTCGAGAGAACCTTGGGGATCCAGGAGAGCTTTTAGAGGCGTACGTTGAACCGCTGCGACCAGCAGACCGGTAAGTCCTTCGGGTAAGAAATAGAGTGTAAGGAGCAGCAAGCCGCCAAAAATAATCAATTGGTATTCGACGAGGTTGTTAAAAAAATCGGGAAGGACAACGACGACAAAAGTTCCTATCACGTTTCCGAACTGCGACTTTGCGCCTCCAAAGATCAGCATGATGAGAAACAGAATGGAGAGCTGGAGGGAGAAGGTCGGAGGTCCGATATATTTATCCACATGGACGAACAGGCCACCGGCCAATCCTGCGAGCGCCGCGCTGATGACGAACGCCGATAACTTGTACTGGTAGCGGCTGATGCCGGAACACTCCGCCGCGATGGAACTTTCCTTCAGCGCTTCAAATGCCCGTCCCCAATAACTTCGCGTCAACCTGCGCACTGCCAGCAGGGCCAAAAGCATCAGGGGATAAACGAGGTAGTAGAAGTGATTCCCATCGAGGCTGAACGAGCCGATCTTTAGCGGCGGAATGGCTTGTATGCCTTGCGAACCATTCGTGAGGTCGACCTCCTCGTTGATGAACGTCTGGATAATAAGTCCGTAGGCAATCGTTGCGACCGCGAGATAGGGTCCTTTTAAGCGCAGCGCGGGCACGCCGAGGATAAGACCAAAAAGCGCCGCAGCGAAAATCCCGGCCAGAGCGGCGAGGGGAAACGCCCAATGCAGTTTCCACATGAGAATCGCCGTGGTGTAGGCACCGACCGCAAATAAACCGGCGTGTCCAACCGAAACGTCGCCTGAATATCCGACGACGAGATCAAGTCCCGCCACGGCGATCACGTAAATGCAGACCTTCGAAAGAACACTGTGCACATAATATTCGTTCGAAACAGCCGTCGGAACGAAAAGGAATAACAAAGCGACAACAACAAAACCGTATTTTCTCAGAAAGTTCATGGGGCGGTTTTGGAATGTTCCTCGTTTCAGCCGACGTTCGTGAGTCTCAGAGTCTGAAAAACTCGAGCAAAGGCGTCGCATCTCGCGGGTGGGAGATGCGATTCCAAAAGGAAGAAGGAGGATTCTACCGCGGATCGAACTTTAACCGTTCTGTCCGGCTTTGCGCCCTGGCGTCTTTGTGCGAATTCTTTCCGTGGGTTCATTTGTCGAAAAGTGTCAGACCTTGGTGACTGACTTTTTGCCGAAAAGTCCAACGGGCCTAACCAATAAAATTAAGATGAGAAGAACGAAACCCGGCGCATCTTTGTAGCCGGTGGAAATATAGCGGGCGGTGAATTGCTCACTTAAACCAAGAATGAGGCCACCGGCTACGACACCCAAACCCGATTGCAATCCACCGATGATCGCGACGGCGTAGGCTTTGGTGCCGAGCAGGATTCCCATTGTAGCTCCGGCGAGGGTGAGGGGAGCGACAAGGACTCCTGCAACCGCGGCGATGGCTGAACTGATGACGAAGGAGAAGGTAATGATTCGAGAGGTATTGATCCCCATGAGCAACGCCGCCTCTTTATCTGCGGCCACCGCAGTGACCGCTTTGCCCAAGACCGAAAAACGGCGGAAGATTTCGAATCCGATCATGATCACCGCAGCAGCCCCGATGATCAGTAATTCTTGGGGCAAGACCCGGATCGGTCCAAACACGAGAGGATTGTCGCCTAGCGGCCCCGGAAACCGGGCGTCATCCGTGCCCCAAATGCGTTCGGCGGTGTTGCGGGCTACAATGCCAAGCGCGACAGTGGCTAATATCCAGCTCACGGTTGAACCGGTTCGCAGGGCAGGGCGTATTGCTACTCTCTCCAAAATAATTCCCAAGACACAGCCCAGTACTCCCGCGCCTACGATTGCGACGACGTAAGGCAACTTGAGGCTCACGGTGATGCTGAGTCCCGTGAGCGCGCCAAGCATAAGAAACTCACCTTGCGCGAAATTGATCGTTCGCGATGTCGAGAAGGTGATATTGTAGCCGAAAGCCAGAAGGGCGTAAATCATTCCCACGGCGATACCGCTGAGAATGAGTTGGAGAAAGTCACTCATTCGGGGCTTGGTCGGCTTGCTTTATTTGCTGCCCACTACCTGCCCGTTTGAAACCATGCCCATGGTAATTTGATCTTTGCCGATGGCTTCGTGATTCGTGGACGAGAAGGGCTTGTTGAACGTGGCGATGACACCCTCGTAGGGCTTATGCAGATCCTCCAGCGCGGCCTTGATCTTCGGGCCTTCGGTTGATCCCGCCTGGGCAATCGCTTGGGCGAGAAGATTCATCGAGTCATAGCCTTGCGCTGCGGCAACCGCTACGGGAATGCGTTCGACTTTAAATTTCTTCTGATAGTCGCCGATGAATTTCTTGGCCCGCGGGGAACTCGCTGAATTTTGAATGAAGGTGAGGGGCGTGAGGGCTCCGTCTCCGTTGGCGCCCGCGGGATCGATAAAGTTGGACATCGAGATCGTCCAGCCGCCGATCATCGGTATTTTGTAGCCGATTTTCGCCATGCTATTGGCGATTTGAGCCAACTCCGGTCCGATACCGTAAACAAGCAAAGCCTGGGCGCCAGCCGCGCGCGCTTGCTGCAATTGGGGCGTCATATCGGTGTCCTTGATCTTAAATTTACCGACGTAAACCGGAGTGACGTTGCGGCTCTTGAGGGCGTTCTCCATTTTTTCGCGGCCGTTCTGGCCGTAGTTGGTATCGTCCGCCAAAATCGCGACCTTGGTAAAACCTTTCTTGTCGATTGCCGTGGCCACGATCATCTCCGCTTGAAGGAAGTCATTCGCCCGGATTCCAAAAACGTAATTATCGGGATAATCTTTAAAGAGCTCATTCACCGGAGCGCCGGCTGAAACGTTGATCAGCAGTGGTATTTTGGCCTGCAGCGGATAGCGGTAGCTGGCCAGGGCGACGCCCGTGTTGAGAAGTCCGCCGGACGCATTGATCTCGTCCGCGGCGAGTCGGACTCCATCGCGCATCGAAAGTCCCATCGGGGAGGAACCGCCGGAGAATGGACTGTAGACGCCTATTTTAATGGTATCGTCTGCGAGGATGTTTAATGCGGACGCTGCAAAAATCAGCGAGGACAGCGCAGCTGTTACGAATGATCTTTTCATGGGTGATTGGGGTTGGGGGTTCTAACTAGAAATAATGATATCAAGTTGGAAAAAGAGCTATTATATAATGCTTCTTCAAAAAGTATAAACGCAGGTTTTGAAGTGAATTAAACCGGTGGGGTGTCTTCATCTCATCCGAAGACTAATCTTTGCTGGTTCCTCTGAAAAACTTAATGAGCTCGGTGTCGAAGCGTTCGGGTGATTCCAGATGGGGCACATGGCCGACGCCTTCGAACTCGCTCAAGGTTGCGTGCGGTATCTGCTTGGCGACTGCTTTGCCGAGCGCAGAGAAATTGCCGAGCGCTTTAATTTTTTCGGGAGGAGCGAAACGGCGACCGAGAACCGTATGGTCGAGTTGCCCAATGATCAGCAACGTAGGCATCGTCAAATAAGGCAGTTCATAGCACACCGGCTGTTCATAAATCATTTGATACGTAAGCACCGAAGCTTTGGCGTACCGCGGGTATTCGCCGCTCAGTTGAACACGTGAATAGGTCTCCGCATAGCGCGCAAACTCAGGATGCCAGACAGGGAAATAGCTTTTGATAAACTTCAGATAGCTTTCGGGGGTCTGGGCTATTTCCTGTTTCAACAGATCTTCGGTTGTCTGGGGCGGGATGGAGAGGCGGTAATCTTCGAGCCCTATCGGGTTTTCGAGTACAAGCTTTTCGACGCGATCCGCATTGAGTCGCGAAAAGCGAACAGCGAGCATTCCGCCCATCGAATTTCCCACGACGAAGACTTGGTGTACACCGAGCGCATCGAGGAGTTTGGAGGTATTTCTCGCCAATAGGTCGAAGCTATAGTGAATCTCGGGTTTGGATGATTTTCCGAAACCGATCTGATCGGGAGCTATCACACGATAGCCCGCGGCCGTCAGTGCTTTTATCGTGGTTGACCAATAGTCGCTCGAAAAATTTTTACCGTGAAATAGAATCACAGTCTTGCCGTTGGCCGATTGCGCAGGAGCCACATCCATGTATGCCATGCGGACCGTTTGGCCTTCGATTTCCAGAGGAAGATAGTTGACCTCGAACGGATAATCGTAGCCGTCCAGCGCGATGCCGATAGATGCCGTTTCAGTCCTGTGCTCTTCGGCCCGGGCCAACCCAGTCATAGCGAAAAGAAGCGCAGCGACTTGGGCCGACCGGTTTAGAACGCGGCAAGTGTATCTCAACAAAGCCATTGCCTACGGAATCTCAGTTCCCGTGGTTTGCAAATGCTTCACGCAAAGGACGAAGCGATCGAGGCGGTAAAAATCGCGGACTGCGAATGAGATAATCGATTAACCCATCCATCCGCCGCGTCCCATGCGTGAGGCAGATTTATTGGCTAGTGGAAAAATATTTGTAATAACTGGGATATATTTTGAAAAATATAACGATCTGTGTCTAGTGTCGCACCTCAACTCTTATGAAACGACTCACCATTCGTTCCGCATTCCTTGCTCTTGCGATTATTGCGGCAATCGCCGCTCCTGTCGCCAAACTTTCGGCTCAGTCCGATTTTACCTCGGCTATTCGCGATTATTTTGACCATTGGACGGACCGGGTCGAAGCCGCTCAGGCCGCGCAGCCCAAGTGGATCACGCCGTTGGCGACCGTCACCCCGCGGCTGGAACAGGAATTTCGCTACGATCAAAATCGCCAGACGTTGAAGAACGGTAGCACGGTCGACGTTTACGGCGGCGGCAAAGGACTCGAACTTATTCCCACCGAGCGCACGGAGGTGATTATTACGGTTCCGTCTTATCAGGTGCGCAGCGGGCCAGCGCACGCATCGGGCTTTGCCGATTGGCCGGGGATTCTGTTGAAATACCGCTTGATCAGTGAGAATGAGAAAGCAGGCGACTACATCGTAACGCTTTTCGCGCAATACGGCCTTCCGACCGGTGCGTTGGTCTATACGAACCATAATCACGTTTTTACGCCGACGATCGCCGCTGGGAAAGGATTTGGAGATTTCGATATTCAAGCGACCTTGGGTGAGAGTTTTCCCACCCATGACCACGGCGATACGGGGAAGTCCGTTCTTACGAACATCACAGCCCAATATCACGTCTCCAAACTTTTCTGGCCCGAGTTGGAGATGAATCGCACCGATTGGATCGGTGGGGGCCGCGACGCCCGCTCGCAAACCTACCTAACGCCCGGACTAATCATCGGCCGATTTGTACTGGGTGGGCGCTCCAAACTTATCGCCGGTCTCGGTTATCAGACGTCGATTTCAAAAAAATATCCGACGTCACCTACGACACGCACGTTTAATCACAACTGGATCGCTTCGGTGCGGGTGACGTTCTGAGAAGGAGTTCGCGGTTTACGGTTCTCGGTTTAGGGTCGTGGATGGCGCCGGGGTTCGCCCCGCCCCGTGAGCGATAAACGGCCGTGAGTGGGTAGTCTTTGAGGCCGAGGACTGAGAAAACTCGCGCAAAGGCGCTGAGACGCAAAGCAGAGAAATGATCAGAAGGTGGGCCGTCGCGTCCCTGCGACGGCATGACAAGCAGATCGCATGTCGCATTCGCGAAATGCCGTCGCAGGGCCGCGACGGCCCACCTCGATACCGGCTCCCCTTCCAATTTATTTCAAAGACACGCCGTAAGGCGCGGAATAAAGTGATGAGGGACGAACATCGGAATGACGGAGAACGGAAGACAGATATCAGCACTCTACCTTCTTTTATGCTTCAGGGACGAAAGATCGAAGTG
>WNFI01032741.1_pt1 | contig 12466 bp, 15 predicted proteins | sample 5400471 | NCBI WGS metagenome assembly WNFI01 (sample SAMN13153348, study PRJNA577476) | soil metagenome | isolation source: 100 cm saprolite on Douglas fir-dominated hillslope | place: USA:California | collected 2013-09-17 | reverse complement strand
TGCTTATTTTCAAATTCAGAAAATCTAGAACCTTCGCCGGCGCGCCCGCGGGCGCGAGGACGCCGTACCACTGGCTCGACTCGTAGCCGGGCAGGCCGGATTCGGAGACCGTGGGCACATCGGGGAAGGCCGCGAGACGCTCGCGCCCGGTGACCGCGAGCGCGCGCAGGCGCCCGGACGCGACATGCGGCCCGGCGTTGATCGCCGGGAGAAACATGACCGGCACCTCGCCGCCCAGCAGGCCGATCATCGCCGGCCCGGAGCCGCGGTAGGGGATGTGCACCATCTTCACGCCCGCCATCACGTTGAAGAGCTCGCCCGCGAGATGCGGCGTGCTGCCGCTGCCCGAGCCGGCGAAGCCGATCTCGCCCGGCCGCGACTTCGCCGCCGCGATCAGCTCGGGCACCGAATGCACCGCGAGCGACGGATGCACGACGAGCACGTTGGGGCCGAGCGCCATGAGGCTCACCGGGTCGAAATCCTTCAGCGGGTCGTAGGGGACCTTCCTGTAGAGGCCCGGATTGGTGGCGAATCCCGCGCCGGTGAAAAGCAGCGTATAGCCGTCGGCCGGCGACCTGGCGGCGGCCTCGGTGCCGATGTTGCCGTTCGCGCCGCCGCGGTTCTCGATCACGAAGGGCTTGCCCAGGCTCTCGCCGAGCGCCTGCGCGAGGATCCGCCCTGCCGCATCCACGCCGCCGCCCGCCGGAAACGGCAGGATCACGCGTACCGGGCCCTTCGGATATGTCTGGGCGAAGGCGGGCGCGGCGGCGATGAATAAAAAAACCGTTGCCGGGAAAAATCTCATTTTCCCGAAGCCCGGATCGCCCGCCAGACGTTGTCCGGCGTGGCCGGCATCGTGATGTCTCGCACGCCGAATTCCGCCAGCGCGTCGACGATCGCGTTGATCACCGCGGCGGGCGCAGGCGTCGTGCCGCCTTCCCCTCCGGCCTTGATGCCCAGGGGATTGGTCGGCGAGAGCACCTCGGCGATCTCGGTGCGGAACGAGGGCAGCGTGTCGGCGCGCGGCAGCGCGTAGTCCATCAGCGAGCCGGCAAGCGGCTGGCCCGCCTCGTCGAGCCGGCAAAGCTCGCCGAGCGCCTGTCCCACGCCCTGCGCGATGCCGCCGTGGGTCTGGCCGTGGACGATGAGCGGATTGATGCAGCGGCCGACGTCGTCCACCGCGGCGTAGCGCGTGAGCGCCACGCTCCCGGTCTCGGGGTCCACCTCGCATTCGCAGACCGCGCAGCCGTTCGGGAACACCGGATCGTGCATCTCGTTGTCGGCGACGACGGCGAGCCCGCCGCGCAGGGGCTCGGGGAGCAACGCGGCATCGGCGGCGCGCGCGAGCTCGAACCATGAAAATGATTTTTCCGGATCGGATGAAATGAAACGGCCTTGCCTGAAAGTCGCTTCGCCTTCGAAAAGATGAGCGGCGATGCTGCGGCCCTTCTCGATCAGCTGCGTTGCGGCGATCGAGAAGACCGTGGCGGCATGGCGCATCGAGCGCCCGGAATGCGAGCCGCCGCCCGCGCTCACGAGGTCGGTGTCGCCCAGGACGATGTCGACGCTTTCGACCGGCACGCAGAGCAGCTCCGAGACGACCTGCGAAAAGCTGGTCTCGTGCCCCTGGCCGCTTGGCTGCGTGCCGATGACGACGCGCACGCGGCCCGCGGCCAGCACGGCGATCTCGGCGCGCTCCTTCGGCGTGCCGATCGAGGATTCGACGTAGTTCGCGAGGCCGAGCCCGAGGCGCTTGCCGCGCGCGGCGGCCGCCGCGCGGCGCGCCGGGAAGCCCGCCCAGTCGGCGATCGACATCGCGAGATCCATGTTCTCCTCGTAGCGGCCGCTGTCGTAGGTCATGCCGACGGCGTTGCGATAGGGCATCGCCTCCGGCCGGACCAGGTTGCGGCGCCGCAATTCGATCCGGTCGAGGCCGAGCTCGCGCGCCGCCTCGTCGATCACGCGCTCGAGGGCGAAGGTCACCTCCGGGCGGCCGGAGCTGCGGTAGGGATTGGTCGGCATGGTGTGGGTGAATACCGCGCGGCTGCGCAGTGACGCGGCGGGAATGTCGTAGGAGCCGGTCACGAGCCCCGAGCCCTTGGAAAGCGGCGACAGCGACACGCAGCGCGCGCCGACGTTGCTGAGATTCGACGCCCGCAGCGCGAGGAATTTTCCGTCCGCGCGCAAGGCGAGCTCGACCTTCGTCACCAGGTCGCGCCCCTGGTAGTCGGAGACGAACGCCTCCGAGCGCGACGCGGTGAACTTCACCGGCCGCCCGAGCCTGCGCGAGGCCCACAGCACGAGCGGAAATTCGACGTAGACGCGGTTGCGCGAGCCGAAGTTGCCGCCGACGTCGAAGCTGAGCACGCGCAGCGCGGCCGGCTGGATGCCGAGCACCGCGGCGATGTCGGCCTTGTGGCGCACCGCGCCGCCGCTCCCGGCCCAGAGCGTGTAGCGGCCGCCGCCGGCGTCCCAGGCGCCAAGCGCGGCGCGCGGCTCGAGGGCGCAGGCGGTGACCCGCCCGATGTGGAATTCCATGCCGGTCACGTGATCGGCGGCCGCGAAGGCGCGCTCGGCCGCCTCGCGATCGCCGAACGCGGTGTCGGCGAGCACGTTGTCCGGCACCTCTTCCCATACCGCCGGCGCGCCCGGGGCAAGGGCATCCACCGAGCGCGTCACGCAGGCGAGCTCCTGGTACTCCACTTCCACCGCGTCGGCGGCGTCCGCGGCCTGCGCCGGGCTCGCCGCGACGACCATCGCGACCGCTTCGCCGACATGGCGCACGCGGTCGGTCGGCAGCAGGCGGTCGGGCCCGAAGAAAATCGCGCCGCCGCCGCGCGCCGTGAGCTTCATGTCGTATCTCGTCGAAGGCAGCGGGTGGTGCGGGATCGGCCGCAGGCCGTCCGCGGCGCAATCGGCGCCGGTGAGCACCGCGAGCACGCCGCGCGCCCCGATGGCCCTTTCAACGGACATTTTCTTTATGACGGCATGCGGGTGCGGCGAGCGCACCATCGCCGCGTAGGCCTGGCCTTCGAGATTGAAGTCGTCGCTGAAGCGCCCGGCCCCGCTCAGGAGCCGCGCATCTTCCTTTCGCGGCAAGGCTTGGCCGATGATGGACATGGCGGAACGGCGGGATTGCGGGAGGTTACTGCGGCTCGATCTTCGCCAGCCGCACATAGCGCGCCCAGCGCTCGGCGTCGCTCTTCATGAGCGCCGCCATCGACTCGGGCGTGCCGGGGAAGGGGTCGAACGCGGCGCGCGCGAGAAACTGGCGCGCCTCCCCGCTCGCCGTGATCCGGTTGAACCAGCCGGCGAGCCGCTCGATCACCGGCCGCGGCGTCCCCGCCGGAACCAGCACGCCCCACCAGGGCGACACGTCGATGTCGCCGAATCCGAGCTCGGCGAGCGTCGGCACGCCGGCGAGCGCGCCGGTGCGCCGCGCCGAAGTGGCGGCGATGATGCGGGTGCGGCCTGCGCTTTGCTGCTGCAGCGACCAGGTCGCGTCGAACACGATGAAGTCGAGCTGGCCGCCGACCAGGTCGGCGAGCGCGCCGGGGTTTGCCTTGTACGGCACGTAGGTCGTCCTGAGCCCGGCCTTCTGCCTGAGCAGCTCGCCCGCGATCAGGCCGGTGTTGCTGGTGGCGCCGAAGAAGCCGCCGTCGGGCCGGGTCTTCAGGAAGGAGATCAGCTCCGCGACCGACCTGATCGGCTTCGCCGCATCCACCGAAATGACGAACGACAGCGTCGCGAGGGTGGTCACCGCGGCGAAGTCTTTCGCCGGGTCGTAGCCGAGCTGCTTGAAGAGGTAAGGCGCCGAGGTGACCGTGGAGCTCACCGGGGTGATGAGAATGGTGTGGCCGTCGGGCCGGGCCTTCGCCACGAAGTCGTTCGCGATCTGGCCGTTGGCGCCGGGCTTGTTTTCCACGACCACCGGCCTGCCCGCGAGCCTTGCGAGCTGGTCGCCGTAGAAGCGCACCATGATGTCGGCGCCCGAGCCCGGCGCGTAGTTGCAGATCGCGCGCAGCTCCCGGGCGGGATAGTCCTGCGCCCCGGCGGGCGGGCCGGCGAGGGACAGAACGAGAAGCAGAAGGCTCTTGCGCATTTCCGGTTCTCCGCCACAAGTGTAATGTGTAACCCCAGGAGGGACCATGGACGCCAATGCAACGCAGCGCACGCTGAAGAACCTGGAACCCGCCGCCGGCAACGGCCTTCTCGACCGGCGCGCGTTCCTGCGCGGCGGCGCCGCGCTTGCCGCCGCCATGACCGGCTACTCGGCGCAGCCCGCGGCGGCGGCGCCGCTTGCCGAAGATCCTTGGAGCCAGGCGCCCGGCGGCAACGTGCCGGCCTACGGGGTGCCTTCGCGCTTCGAGAAGGGCGTGGCGCGCACGCTCAGCAACCCCAACGCCGAGCCGCGCACGCAGCACGCGCGCACGCCGCACCACCTCCTGCAGGGAAGCCTAACGCCAAATGGATTGCACTTCGTCATCTCGCACGCCGGCGATCCGGACGTCGATCCCGCCGCGCACCGCCTCGTGATCCACGGCCTGGTCAAGCGGCCCCTGGTGTTCACGCTCGACGCGCTGGCGCGCTATCCGCTCGTGTCGCGCACCACCTTCGTCGAATGCGGCGGCAACAGCGCGCCGCTCTTTTCCCCGAGCCCCATCCAGGCGAGCGTGCAGGCCTTGCACGGCCTTGCCTCGTGCGCCGAATGGACAGGGGTCATGCTCTCCACGCTGCTCGAGGAGACCGGCGTCGATCCGAAGGCGAGATGGCTGGTCGCCGAAGGCGCGGACGCGCCGCGCCTCTCCCGCAGCGTGCCGCTCGGCAAGGCGCTCGACGACGCGATGATCGCGCTCTACCAGAACGGCGAGCGGCTCATGCCCGGCAACGGCTACCCGATGCGCCTGCTGCTGCCCGGCTGGGAAGGCAACATGAACGTGAAGTGGCTGCGCCGCCTGAAGCTCATCGAGGCGCCGGCCATGACTTACTACGAGTCGCGCACCTATGCGCAGATCCTGCCCGGCGGCAGGGCCTTCCAGTTCTACTTCCTGCAGGAAGTCAAATCGTTCATCACCCATCCGTCGCCCGGGCTCGCGCTGAAAGGCCCGGGCTTCTACGAGATCTCGGGCATCGCGTATTCGGGCAACGGCAGGATCTCGAAAGTGATGGTGTCGGCCGACGGCGGCGCGAGCTGGGCGCAGGCGGCGCTGCAGGAGCCGGTGCTCTCCAAGGCGTTCACGCGCTTTCGCGTCCCCTGGAACTGGAACGGCGCTCCGGCGGTGCTGCAGAGCCGCGCCTGGGACGAGGCGGGCTACGTGCAGCCGACGCGCGCCCAGATCGTCGCCGTCCGCGGCGAGACCTTGAAGCCGCCGCCGGTCACGGGGTTTCCGAGCCAGCACTACAACGGCCCGACGAGCTGGGCGGTCGACGCTTCGGGAGGGGTGAGGCATGTTTATGCCTAGGCTTTCTTGTTTTTTACTGATATTAAAAATCACAACCGGGTTCGCTGCGGGACCCGGCCTCGGCCAGCCCATCGGCGAGGCCGAGCTCGCGCCCTGGGACATCAGCATCCTGCCCGACGGCCGCGGGCTGCCGCCCGGCAGCGGCACGCCCGCGCAGGGCGCGCCGATCTTCGCGCAGAAATGCGCGCTGTGCCACGGCGAGAATGGCAAGGGCGGCATCAGCGCCGCGCTGGTCGGCGGCGCGCCGGTCACGAGCATGAGCAGCGTGAAGACCATCGCCAATTTCTGGCCGTACGCGACCACGCTGTTCGACTTGATCCGCCGCGCGATGCCTTACCAGCAGCCGCGCTCGCTCACCGACGACGAGGTCTACGCGTTGACCGCGTATCTCCTCGCCGCCAACAAGCTGATCGGCGAGAACGACGCCATGAACGCCCGGACCCTGCCCAAGGTGCGGATGCCCAACCGCGACGGCTTCATCCCGAGATTCCCCGAGAAGATGTAGAAACCGGGGACCTCGCGCCGCCTCAATCGCCCATGACGTTCGGAAACGCCAGGCCGAAAGTCAGGATGCAGACCGCCAGCTTGAGCACGAAAATGACTTTCCGCCCCGGCGTCATGTCCTTGAACGGCGTTCCGCGCTGACCCTGTTCCATGGTGGGCTCCGGTCGGATGGAGCATCCAGTGTGCGACAGGAGTCTTGCGCCGGCCTGTCAGCAGTAGCGGGCGAGGCCGGCGCGCGCTACTTCACCATCGCGCCGTAGACCCCGGTGCGCAGGAGCTGGCGGTAGTAGGTGCGCTGGCCGGGGCCTTGCGCCATCCACACCACGGCGAGCTTTTCCCTGGGATCGACCCAGAAGTAGGTTCCGCCGAGGCCGCCCCAGTTGGCGTCGCCGACGGTTCCCGGGGTCGGCGACTCGCCGGTTTCGACGCGCACCGCGAAGCCCAGCCCGAAGCCGTAGCCCGGCCCGGGCAGATAGGCGGCGCCGCGCTGCAGCGAGGTGGCGCGCACGGGACCGAGATGGTCCGACATCATGTATTCGACGGTCTTGCGCGACAGCAGGCGCACGCCGTCGAGCTCGCCGCCGTTGATGAGCATCTGCGCGAAGCGCATATAGTCGGTGGCGGTCGATACCGCGCCGCCGCCGCCCGAAAGGAGCTTCGGCGCCTTGCGCACGTCGATCAGGCTGACCTTCGCCTTCGAGTCCGGATCGACCTCGAACGCCTCCGCGATGCGGCCCTGCTTCGGCGGCTCGACCCAGAAGCCGCTGTCCTTCATGCCGAGCGGCTTGAAGATCTTCTCCTGCAGGTACTGGTCGAGCGGCTGCCCGGAGATGCGCTCGAGCAGGTGGCCGAGCACGTCCACCGAGCGGCTGTACTCCCAGGTGGTGCCGGGCTGGAACTGCAGCGGCGCCGCGGCGAGCTTCTTCATCACCTCGGCATTGGTCTGGTCCCAGCTGTCGACGCCGAGCTTGCCGTACTCCTCCTTCACCAGCGACTTGCCGAACACGCCGTAGGTGAGGCCGGAGGTGTGGCGCAGCAGGTCCTGGATCGTCATCTCGCGCGCCGCCGGCACCAGCTCGAGCCGCGCGCCGCCGCCTTCCTGCGGCTTCTCGACGCCGACCTTCAGGTCCTTCAGCTCCGGGATGTACTTCGACACCGGCTCTGCTCGCCGATGACCTCGGAATAGACGAGCTTGCCGTTGCGCGCGACCAGGATCACCGCGCCGGGCAGCCTGCCGGCCTTCACGTCGGCGCGCAGCTTCTCGCCCATCGCGGCCAGGCGCGAGGTGGAGAAGCCCTCCTTGAGGACATCGGCCTTGTCCGCGGCCGGCGCGCCCGCGGCGCACGCGGCCGCCGCAAGCGCGGCGAGCAGCTTAAAGGTGGCTGACTTGGTGTTCATGCTCAATCCTCCGTGAGACGGTTACGGCGGCCGCTCTTTACTTCGCAGGCTGCTCCTCGAGGTTCGCGCGCTCCTGCGCGCGGATGTCGGCGGTATAGAACTTCCCGCTGTCGGCCAGCGTGATTTTTTTCAGGGCGCCGCCGCGCTTTCCGTCCCGCAGCGGGGCGAAGTTCACCGTCACCTTGTCGCCGGGTTTCACCGCGGTCCTCGACCATCCGCCGGCCCGGACCAGGTTGCCGGGGCTGGTCATCTCCATCAGCCAAAGGGTCGGCTCTTTCACCTCCGCCGAGGTGCCGTAGATGTAGATCGCGACGTGCGGATTGGTCCAGTGCACCTCCTTCACCGTTCCCACGATCGTCACCACCCTGGCGTGATCGAACATGGTGGTGGAGTGATGGGCGGAGGCTGGATACGCCGCGCTCAGGCTGATGAATGCGGCAAGGCGAAAAAACTTTTTCATGGAACCCCTTTCATTCCGGCGGAACCCGGTTGCCGCCGACGTCGTGCTTGACCGGAACATAGATCGCGTTGCCGTCCTTGTCGGTGCCTTCCTTGAAATAGCCCTCGAGGCAGACGCCCTCGACAATGTCGAACTTGCGCGCGCGCTGCCTGAAATAGATGCGCGTCGTCTTCCACGGCGCGGTGAGCACATTGGGCGCCGTGATCTCCAGCTCGACGTGCAGGATGTCCTTGGCTGCGAGGTAGATGCGCTCCCTGATGCGCATGTCGCCGTTGTTCGGCACGCCCGCCGCCTCGCTGATCGCGATATACGCCTGCGGCACCACTCCCATGGTGTCGACGACCAGCGCCTCGCCCTCCCAGTGGCCGATCGAGTGGCCGTGGAAGGTCGGGTCCGGATCCCCGGGATGCGGGCGACCGTCGGTGTAGATGCGGCGCAGCCGGTTGCCGTCCGACTCGCCGAGCATGGTGACGCGGCCGGGGGTGAAGAGGATTTCCATCGCGTTGTGCGTGACCAGCATCCAGGCCGGCATCGCCTCGGGCAGGCAATTCACGAACAGGGGGGGCGGCCGGCCGGCCTTCTCTTCCGCGAGCTGGTGCGCCACCAGCGCCGCCGCCCTGGGGTTCCACGGCGGCATGTTGGTCTTCGCCTGCCGGTCCTGGTCGGTGATTTTCGGGTTCCACACGCCGCTCCAGTCGGGCAGCTTCGCCAGGTCGGCCCAGTCCTTGGCCGCGGGCGGCGGGTTGATCACCGGCTTTTCCTTCTCCGGTTCCGCTGCCCACGCCGGGAAGCTGACCGAGAAGCTGACTGCGGCGAGGATCGCCAGGGCTCTCATGCGATCAGGATGCTAATGGAGTTGGATGCAAAGTGAAACCGGTCCAGCGCCCGAAAACGACGACGCAGATCCACAGGAGCAGGGAGACCGCGCCCGCGATCCTGGCCCCGCGGCTATCGGCGGCCTGGCCGACGAACAGGTTGAAGACGGCCATGTTGACGCCCGCCAGGACGAGGGTGGCGAGCTTCGCCTGGAAGTAGGCGTTGTGCGCGTAGGTGAACGCGTTCGACGAGAAGAGCAGCGCGCCCGTGACCGCGGCCACGCCGAATGCCGTCCAGGTGCAGGGCAGGACCTCCGATGCGAGCCGGACGATGCTGCGATCCCGCGAGGCGAGGCCAATCAGCCGCAGGTCGACGATCGCGATCGAGCCGACCACCAGCGTGATGGCGAGCACGTGAAAGGACTCGACCCAGGGGAACAGGGATTCGCCCTCCCGGATCGCGGTGGCGAAGCCGGTGGCCTCCAGGGAGCGCAGCAGCGCGTCGTAGTCCATCAGTAGTAGGCGATCCAGCGGCCGGCGAACACGATCCCGATCCACAACGACAGCGACGCGACCGCAACCATCCTGTTTTTGTATGGCAGCAAGGTCACCGCGACGGCGCAAACGAGGAGCGCCATTTTCAACTGGAAGATCGGGTTCTCGAGCGAGCGCACCGGCTCGCCGATGATCATGACGGTGCCGGTGGCGAGCAGCACCGGAAGCGCCCACCAGATCACCCGCCGGAAGCGCGTCTCGAGCCGCAGCGCGATCATCAGCGCCGAAGACATCACTGCGGCGATCGCGAGGATATGGATCGTCTGCACCGCCGGAACGATCCAGCCGGCGGCCTGGATGGTCTGGCTGAGCGGCGTCTGCTCGAGCCAGGCGCAGAAGTTATCGAGCCCCTGAGTCCGCATTGAGCTGGGGAGCGTAGCGCCGGTGGCAGGCGGCGCAGGCGCTGTAGATGCGTCCCCCCGCGTCGAAGACCGCCTGCGGATTTTTCGCCGCGACCGCTTTGAGCGCCTCGTCGGCGGCTTCCATCAGGCCGCGCGCCGCCTTGGTCCACTCGTCGCGATCCCGGGCGCGACCTTCCAGCGTCAGCAGGTGCGCCGACTCGTGGAGGGTGGCCGCGCCGTGGCGCACCGCCTCCCACTGCTCGTCGGTCTGCGGCGCGATCTCCTTCGTGCCCTGCTCGGTGATGATGGTCTTGACCGAATCCCAGACCGCGTCGGCGGCGGGATCGATCACCCACTCCATGACCTGCTTCAGGCTCAGGACGGGCTGCAGGGGCGGCGCAGGCCGGGGTGGCGACTCGCTGCAGCCCGGCAGCGCTATCGCGCTCGCAGCAATCAAGGCGAACAGCCCGCGTATCATCCTGAAACTCCCTCCCGTCACGGCAAATTCTAGACCCCCATGGCACAGATTCCACGTCGTGTAGCGATCCTCGGCGGCGCCCGCATCCCGTTCGCGCGCGCCAACTCGGCCTACTCGGAAGTCGGCAACCAGGACATGTTGACGGCGGTTTTCAAATCCCTTGTCGACAAGTATTCGTTGAAAGGCGAGCGGCTCGGCGAAGTCGCCGCCGGCGCGGTGATCAAGCACTCGCGCGATTGGAACCTGGCGCGCGAGTCCACGCTCGGCAGCGGCCTGCACCCGACCACGCCGGCCTACGACCTGCAGCGCGCCTGCGGCACCAGCCTCTCGGCGATCGTGCAGCTCGGCTACCGCGTCGCGCTCGGCGAGATCGACTGCGCCATCGGCGGCGGCGCCGACAGCACGAGCGACATCCCCCTCTCTTACGGCAAGGGTTTGCAGAGAATTCTTCTCAAGTCCAACAGGGGAAGGTCTTTTCTCGAAAAGCTCGAACCCTGGAGCGCGTTCAGGCTGAAGCATCTGAAGCCCATGCCGCCCAGCGTCGGCGAGCCGCGCACCGGCATGTCGATGGGCCAGCACTGCGAGGAGATGGCGAAGGAGTGGAAGATCTCGCGCCGCGCGCAGGATGAATTGGCGTTGAAAAGTCATCTGAACGCGGCCGCGGCGTGGCAGGCCGGTTTCTTCAAAGACCTGGTTGCTGAATTCAACGGCCTCAAAAGCGACAACAACGTCCGCGGCGACACGTCTCTGGAGAAGCTCTCGAAATTAAAAACTTCATTCGATAGAAGCGAGGCGGGCACTCTCACCGCCGGCAACAGCTCGCCGCTCACCGACGGCGCGGCCTGCGTGCTGCTCGGCTCCGAGGAATGGGCGAGGCAGCGCGGGATTCCGATCCTGTGCTTCCTGAGTTATTCGGAAACCGCGGCGGTGGACTTCGTCGGCATGGCGGGGAAGAAGGAGGGCCTGCTGATGGCGCCCGCCTACGCGGTGCCGAGGATGCTGCACCCGTTCGCCGCCACCGGCGCGCGCGTCGTCGCCACGCTCGCGAAGCAGCTCGCCGAGCGCGGCTCGGGGCGCGGCCTGATCTCGATCTGCGCCGCCGGCGGGCAGGGCGTCACCGCGATCCTGGAGCGCTGAGGTGACGGCCTTCCGGCGCAAGCTGGCCGCCTCCCTGCGGGGCTTCAGCTTCTTTGCGGCGAAGAGCGAGCGGGACTTCTTCGCGCTCGCGATCACCGGCATGGTGTTCATCCTGCCCTTCACCATCAACAATTTCGTGCAGGGGCGGCACCTCATCGGCTTCGTCACCACCGGGCTGGTGGTCTGGTTCCTCGCCAACGGCATCGCGGTCTACCGCGGCAGGCGGCTCATGCCGCCCGCGTTCGTGTTCCTGCCGGCGCTCGCCGTCCTGGGCTTCGCGCTGTGGGCGCGCGGCGAGGTGGCGATCTTCTGGGCCTATCCGGCGATCCTGCTGTTCCACTTCATCCTGCAGCAGCGCGTCGCGAACTTCTTCAACGCCGCGGTGGTGCTGATGGCGGCGCCGTTCGCCTACGTTTCCTTCGGCCCGGACATCGCGCTGCGCGTGGCGGCGACCCTCGTTCTCACCATCGTGTTCGCCAATGTTTTCTCCTACCTCATCGAAAAGCAGCGCCGCAAGGAAGCCGAGCAGGAGCAGAGCCTGCGCGACCAGACGAAGTTCGCCGCCGACGTGTTCGACTCGCTGCCGATCGGGCTCGCGATGCGCGACCTCGAAGGGCGCTACGTGCTCGTCAACCGCGCCTGGGAGAGCTTCACCGGCGCGCGGCGCGAGGACGTGATCGGCAGGACGGTGCACGACCGGGCGCCGAAAGAGGAGGCCGACGCCGTGGTCGCCGAGGACCGCGCGGTGCTCGCGCGCGGGCCCGGCGCGGCGCCGGAGCTGCAGGACTTCGCTTTCCGCGGCAAGCGCTTCATGCTGACGCGCACCGTGATGACCAATGCGCAGGGCGCGACCACCGGAATCCTCGTGGCGAGCGTCGACACCACCGAGCGCCACGCGATGGAGCAGGCGCTCGCCGAGCAGGCTCGCTTCGAAGAGCGGCGCCTCGACCTGGTGGTGCGCGCGGCGCGCGTCGGCATCGTGGACTGGGACGGCCGCACCCACGCCACCTACTATTCGCCGCGCTTGCGCGAGCTGCGCGGCTACCCGCCGGACGCCGACACCTCGGGCTGGCCGGATTACTTCAAGGTGATGATCCACCCCGACGACCGCCAGCGCGTCATCGCCCGGTTCCGCAACTACATCCTCGGCAAGGAGCGCTACGGCCCGCAGGAGTATTACGCCCAGGAGGAATACCGGCTGAGCCGCGCCGACGGCGGCTACGTCTGGGTGCAGGCGATGGGCATCTGCGTGCGCGACGAGACCGGCTTCGCGACGCGCTTCATCGCGGTGATCACCGACGTCACCGAGCGGCGCG
>WNFI01702890.1_pt1 | contig 12467 bp, 8 predicted proteins | sample 5400471 | NCBI WGS metagenome assembly WNFI01 (sample SAMN13153348, study PRJNA577476) | soil metagenome | isolation source: 100 cm saprolite on Douglas fir-dominated hillslope | place: USA:California | collected 2013-09-17 | reverse complement strand
TAGAATAGATATAAACTCAGTGAAGAAGACGTCACGGATCAAAAACCCATCGCTGGACACCCGCCGTGAAAGAGGAGTACAAGGGAATGGCATGGCACCCTGGTGGATCCTGCTCGAGAAGTTAGCTGCCTGAATACTGAGTAAAGAAATTGTCTGGCCCTCAAACACGCGCGTGCTTTCGCTCGGCGGTCCAAGGGCAGACTTCGCGCTCGCAGGTCACGACCTTTCAGGAAGGGGCGTGCCCACTGCCCACAGCGCCATATTGGCTTATCTCTGGACCGCTGATGGTCACATACTCGTCATCCTGGCCAGTACAATTGCTCATCAGTCATGTCATTTGATTGTACAGATAGACAGAGTTACACACGATCCCACAAAAAGGGTACTGTGAATCACCGTGGTGGGCGGCTGAAGGCCCCACCTCAGAGCTCCCATCCCAGAACCTGTCTGGGTACTTCTCCTTCCACCGGTTCAAGGAATGCATAATCTTCTCGTACAGTAGTTCAGATTTTGCATCCTGATCCAATGGTGTACCCGCCCCTCCATTGCCTCGCTCATCCGATTGCCTGTGTGGGAAAAGGTCCACCTGAGCCCGCCGTCGGATGCTTGACTTCTTGAGTCGGGTGTGGCCTATTCCCAATGTCCCTGACCGGGTGCTCCTTGAGTCGAAGCTAATGCACCCATATCGTGGCCATGTTGGGGGGATAGAGGGTTGGGATGATGAAGGTTTCTGGGGGGGCTGCTCTGGGCATCTCTGGCGCCGGGGTGTTGTGGAAGGAAGTGGGCATCTTGTAAGCTGAGCCGGCAGAGGTGGGCACACGGACTGGGGTGCCGGAAAGGCTCTTGCCACTGGTGCCTGTACGGGAACGCGGCTGGTGGCCAAGGATTCTGGCTGGACCACGGTGTGGGGAAAGTGTTTGGTGCCTGTGTACTTGTGACCATAGTTGGAGGATGTGGGGGGTGAATGAAGACTGGGAAGCCGGGACCCATCGGTCCTTGGCCCACCCAAATGGCTTGCCCGGGGTATGGGGCGTAGAAATTGTTCTGACGAGAATCAGAATCGGGCGCTAGAACTCGACTGACCTGTCTGTTATTCATTTCTTCTCAGGTAGTATCGGTCTTGTTGGGAAAGGGAGCTTGTAAGAGGACTTGGAAAAATGAAACTGGAGACAGAACTCGGGTGAGAGTTGGGGCGTTTGTTGGATGTTGAAGGTAAACAAAAGTCGGCGTCTGCCTTGATCAAGTCCATTCGTTTCCGATCAAACTGCTTCACTAGTAAGTGGTGCATTTAGACAAAGCTTATGGGGATTCGTGTTTCCATTCCTTCGAGGATTAAGCTAAATACTCTACCCATTCTTTTCCACAGCCTATAGAACTACGGGGGAGCCTTCATCCACGCGCTTCCAACACCTTCACTCCAATTCCTCCAGTCAGGGTAATGCAGGTACACCGCCATCATTAAAGTGAGAGGTTAATCTTATTTTTCCCCCCAAGTTACCAACATAGGCATGTAGAACTAAAATTCAGAGTCTGGGCGGTACCATAGCAAATGCACGGGACATATTGATGGATCACAGGAGAGCTACAAGACAAATCTGCAGTGGGCACTTAGTAAGTCTAGTCCTCAAACTTTTCCCAGGTTCGAGGTAGAAGTTGAATAACTTTATGTGACATCCAAGACACGATTCATTCAATTTCCGAGGGATGCCGACGTCATTGGCCTCGAATCTCTCCGACGCATCACCGCCGCATGAATTGAAACTCGGTAGCGGAGTGTGTCACCAAATTGGTCTTCCGCTCGTAACTTTTCTTTCACGAATTGATGCTTGGACGAAGAACGCGGCTTCAGTTCAACTGGCTTCGACAACCTCGCCCACAGGACTCCCTCAAGCCCTGAGTGGACTGAAGTACACACGAGAGGGTACCATTCTTTAACTGCGTCTCTTTGCTTCCAATCGCCTAAAACGTGGCCATGCGCAGATGGCCGCTTCGGTCGTAAGGCATTCGCTGGGACAACTTCCTGACTTGTTCAAATTTCCCGTCACTGGCCAGCACGCAGCCTTTCACTCCACCCAGGGGAAATAAATCTGAATACTTGAAGACATGGCTTGCTCATAGGGTGTTCACTTCTTTATCTACGACTTCCCGACACCTTAAGCCGGCTCACTGAAAGATTAGCCCCATCGATATTCATATTCGGTTGCTGCATACCACATCATCCCCACCATTTACTTTCTTCCTTTCCCGCCATGGTATCTCAGGGTCTGGAACTATACAGCAATCCACCACTTACTCGCATGTACAAATCGCTAATCATTCCTTTGCCTCTTTTCCTGACAAAGCCAAGAAACTCCGTATTCCCTGGCAATGCAAGCTGAGCCTACTGGATGCCGCTCACGACTCGGTGCTTCAAGCGAAGCGCCCCCTGTTCTTGGCTTACATAGTGCGTCGAGGCCTATTTGAACGTGCAACTCCAACAGGAATAATTATCTCAGACACTCAAAACGATGAAAGACTACGCGATTGCCACACCCACATTGAAAGTTGACTGTTACTGGAATGATATGTACAGCTACTCTGATTGCCGGGAAGTTGAATAGATTGCGCCCGGGAGCCCACTTCGTACTACTGCCTTCTCACGTGGCCCCGGCCCGGGGGTCAAACGAGAATCATCACCTATCATCATCAGGTTCATTTGAAGTGACGAGTCGATTGCTATTTCTAGAATGCCCCGCCCATTGCTCTATAACCGCATTCCAACCGTCAGGTATTGGGATAAAGTCTCGTAAAAGCCTTGCCAGGCACCAAGACTGGATTGAGACGTGACATAAGTCTTGATTCAAATATATCAAGTTCATTGATATATCCCCGCGGATCCGCGCGACCACATCGTCCATCAGATATCGATATTGACACACCCCAGGACTCATAGTTGGTTTTGCAATCTACCTCTTACATGAGGACTTCCTATCCAAACAATGCAGATGACAAAGCCTCACTTATTGCGCACAGATCCACAAGGTTTTTGTGGTGTTTGCAATTGCAATAGAGCTAGAGGATCTTATGTTGCCCGGCTGTGGGTCAACAGCCAGCAGGAACTAGATTGTCTCAGGGTAAGTCCGACTTGGCTCCCAGCGCGTTATCTCCTATTGTCAAAATATTGGCGACTTGATGTCTTCAGACACTTAGTGCCCCGACCTTGCGGTACTTTTGTTCCTCCCGAACTTGCAGCGCTCAGGTTCGCAAATATTCCTTCTCATATGGGAATACGAGTCCGATGTCTCTAGGACTCTGGTAATGACACTTTGGTCAGTCACCAGAGACAGCCTGAGAAAGCTAAGGCTCTTCACAATCTGCACTCTTCCAGTGCACCGCCAGAAGCCCATGGGGGATGGGTTTATCACGTTCCATCCCACCACACACGAGCACGCGAAAAAATGCAAAACAAAAAGAAAAATTAGCATCAATTTGTGGGTAGGTCATGACAGTGGAGGAAAGTCGGGCCTGTCCATCTTAGGTTCTATTTCATACGACCGACACCCGTCCAAGAGCTGCCACAGCGTATAAGAACACGTCCAGGGATGCCCTCCTGGCCTCCTCAGGCTCTGGCATTCACATAACCTGCCAAAGATCCTTCGAATCCCAACCAAAGTTTACTTATCTTCGCGGACTCTGCACACTGCAATGGATTCCTTCACCTTCACCCTCGTTTCTACCCAAACTGCTAAGGAAGATATTCGCATTGAATCCTCCGAGCCTGTCGACTATGACAATGGTGGCGGCGGCTCTTCCGGATGCGTCATTGCTTAAAACTAAACACTGCACATGCCTTCGGTAGGCCCAGTCTCATGACCGACCCACACCTAGGATGACTCACCTACGCTAGATCACATGAAATACTTTTCAGCGACGCCCTCCTGCATTCCCCGTAAATTTTCCTGCAGGGGAGATGTCCAATCGTCTATCGATTAATATTTCTTTTCTGGTTTTATTGTTGTTTGTGCGGTTGTGGTATCTTTGTTCTACATTCTACGCCTGTAATTCTCTGCATTGGTGGACGACAATTGGATAGGTCTTGGTGTTTATGTGCATTCAATTGTGCTGGATATCCGATATCGAAGGCTTCGGGTTTCAGTTTGCCGAGGTCCCGAACAGCTTGGCCAGAACTCATCATTCACGGTCCTCACCCTCTTAATGTGCCGCTCGATGATACCGTTCACAAATTCACGATGTTGCTCCATGAGCCATTTACCCTCTGCGAACACAGATTCCAGTGTACACCCGAATCATTGCTCTAAAATACTCAGCAATAGTATGTGTTTTACGTCTAGCCATGATCAATGTACGCGCGTGAGCAAGAGCGGGGTTCAAGTCCAAGCAGGAACCTTGGAAAAGTATGAAGGGATAGGGCGCCTTCTGGGCAGGCTTAATAGATATTAGAGGGTGAAGAGCCACTGAAAGAGTTTGCATGAGGGAGGGATTGAATCGATGTATTAATTGGGCGACGCAAAATTATTCCATAATCACTTTGCACTGACTAGAGGCATCTTCAACGATCGTCGGGACTGAATATGGCGGCAGCGCTCTGTCAAGCTCATTGAATGACAAAACCAGCCCGACAATGCCCCAGAGAACCAGAGAATCGGAAATGACCCCTGACTCATGTATAAATCATGTTGTACCACGGGGTAACAAATCATCATCAGGTTGACAAGAAATCGATTGCTTTTCCGGAAAGCCCTGCCTATCATGTCCTGTAACCGCATCCCAGCCAGGTATTGGGATAAAATCCCTTTATTACGTATGAGCCCTGTCAGGCACCAAGACTGAATTGGACATGACATATGTCTTGATTTAAGTTCATTGATATATCTCCGCGGATCCGCGTGCCGACCGTCCCCTCATCTGGCACGTCTTCTATTAGATATCGCTACTGACACACCTCAGGACTTATAGTTGGTTTGCAATACTAACGAGGGCATGCATCCTATCCAATAAAGATGACAAAGCCTCACTTATCGCGCACAGATCCACAAGGTTTTTGTACAGGTATTTGTAATAGAGAATCTTGTGCTGCCCAGCTGTGGGTTAAGTCTAGAATGTCTCGGCAGGTGCTTTGGAGGAATGAGTCCGACTTGGCTTTAAGCGCGTTATCTCCTTATTGTCAAAAATATTTGCGACTTGATATATGATGTCTTCAGATGCCCGACCTTGTGGTACCTTTGTTCCAGCATTCTCTCTGGCTCCTCCCGAACTTACAGTGTTCAGGTTCGCAAATATTCCTTCTCATATGGGAATGCAAGTTCGATGTCTTCTAGGATGGTAATGACACTTCGGACAGTCACCACCACTGGGCCAGACAGCCTGAGAAAGGCTCTTCACAATCTGCACTCTTCCAATGCACCGCCAGAAGTCCATGGGAGATGGATTTTTTACGTTACGTCCCCCACACACGCGCACGCGAAAAAGGGCAAAGGAAACCGAAAAAAATTGCATCAATATTTGTGGGTAGGACATTGACGGTGGAGGAAAGTCGGGCATGTCCTTTTTAGGTTCTATTTCATACGACCGACACCCGTCCAAGCGCCGCCACAGCGTATAAGAACACGTCCAGTGATGCCCTCCTGGCCTCCTCAGGCTCTGGCATTCACATAATTTGCCAAAGATCCTTCGAATCCCAACCAAAGTTTACTCATCTCTTCGCGGACTCTGCTCACTGCAATGGATTCCTTCACCTTCACCCTCGTTTCTACCCAAACTGCTAAGGAAGACATTCGCATTGAATCCTCTGAGCCTGTCGACTATGACAATGGTAGCGGCGGCTCTTCCGGATGTGTCATTGCTTAAAACTAAACACCCTGCGCATGCCTTTGGTACGTCCAGTCTCATGACCGATCTACACCTATGATGGCTCATCTGTAACGCTAGATCCAAGTCACATGAAATACTTTTCAGCGACGCCCTCCTGCATTCATAAATTTGCCTGCAGGGACATGTCGAATCATCTATCGATTAATATTTCTTTTCTGGTTTTCATTGTTGTTTGTGCGGTTGTGGTATCTTTGTTCTACATTCTACGCCTGTAATTCTCCTCTTAATGTGCCACTCGATGATACTGTTCACAAATTAAATCACAATGTTGCTCCGCAAGCCATTTACCCTCTGCGAACACAGATTCCAGTGTAAATCTGAATCGTTACTCCAAATACTCAGTACTCTGTGGATTATCCCTGGCTACGATCAATGTGTGCGAGCAAGAGCGGGGCTCAAGTCCAAGCAGGGACCTTGGGAAGTATGAAGGGAAAAGAGTACCTTCTGGGCCCCGATAGAGGCTGGAGAACCACGAAGGGTAACAAGGGTTAAACCGAATATTGGGTGACACGCAATCATAATCACTTTGAACTTGCCAGGGGTATCTCCAATGATGAATATGGTGGCAGCGCTCCGTCAGGCTCATTGGGAGGAACAAGAAGTGGGCTCGACGTCTATTCGGTGGCACAAATGGGGGAGTTCTGATTTTGAAGCCAAGCTGGTGAGTAGATGACAAAGGACATGCTTCAGGGATAATTACAACGATCCAATGACACACGCGCCGTGACTTGAGTAAATTTGTGAATTGATGACTCGTGTGCCTTCTTTGGTCTTAGTCACTCGTGGTCAGGTTGAACCTTGTCACCCAGCCACCTTGCACCCATACGCCATCTGTCATTGATTTTCCCTCACCCATCGAAGACTGATAGTAGAAAAAGAACGCCCGGGGAGCATTATGATCTTGGACGAAACACAGGATAATGTGGAATTTCTGCAGTCGACCTGTTGCTGAGGCTAGTGGGTGCAATATCGACATTAGAGTCACCGGGTGAGGGACAAATCCGTCCATAGATTGAATTTGGTAAGAGGGCTTGTGACAACCTACTGTGTTTTGGGGAGGAGTCTGGGTTGAGCCTGAGTCTTGCGTTCATGTGTCTAGCGGAAGTATGTGGCGTGCTTAAAGTCATTGTGGAACATACAGTACCAAGTAGTTACAGTTGACTCTTACCGCCGTTGGCGCTCCATAAACATACGGGCATTGTATACCAACATTGACAACGTAAATCCGAACACCCGCTATTAAGTAACAAGTTCGAAAATGGGGGTGCGACGCATTGACTTCACTCTAATGACAACTGGTGCCATTGGTCACTCGATTTCTGATGGTAGTCAGAAAGAGGACATAACATGTGGCCCCATACCCAATGAACTGCAATAATATTGTACCACGTATACTCGCGCGTCCGTGGGACGACGATGACTGACCATGGAGCTGGAAGGGAGTAACCGAGAATCCGTCATTGAGCCAAACATTTCGCGGACTGATAGTGTGTGGAGATTGTGCACGCAGCACGTCTGAGTAGACTGCAATAACATCGGCGTTTGCACTCGGAGCATGACGGTCTCTGGACAAACAATAAATGCTCATCATGCATTGCAAACACGAATCTTCTTCCGAACCAAACATCACCGAAATTTAGCATATCTCTCGTGGATTTCCTTTCCGCACATAGGGCGGCGCTAGTCGTCAAGTCGCGTCTTTTGTTCTCCTCATCGCGGATATTCGTAACAGGCACGCAATCAGCTCCTGTTCCTGCATGTCAGGCGCCGGCTGGCGCCGATCTATCAGTTCATAATCGCAACATTCTGCCCATCAACACTATTTTGAAATTAATGCACTAGAACACGTACATCACTCAGTAATGTTCCGACGCCGATCTCCCTTCTTTCTCCATTCTGATCTGATGCACATGGGATGACTTACTCAACCCTTCATACCCGAGCCCCTCAAGTCATCATTGTCGGTGGTTATGCGCAGTCTAGCTGCGGGTGATCTTTATGGGCTTATTAGCTACAAACAGAATTAAACCCGCTAGACCGCGAGGTACGGCGCGTTATCTCCCGAGTCTCAGGTTATGGGTCGAGGTGTCCGTGCATAACCTCAGATCCATGGGTCCTTCCGGGCAAACAGTTATAGATGATTACGGTGAAGACTCTTTGCTGTTCTACAGCAAGCGGCGCTAGAAATTCAACTCTGAGCGTGCACGAGACATCGAACGGTTCCTTTGATATTGCGGTGATCAATATATCGTTGGTTTTTTTCTGTCTCCGTAATAAGAAAGCGCTTGTGGATGGGGACTGTACAGCCACATTAATTGCCGCTCAAGCGCCAGGACTTCCAAATGGAGATCCGGTCTGCTTCAACATCGTGTCATGGCTCTGCCATCTTGCTTTAGCGCTTTCTGTGGTGTTGGCCCTAGATAGCCGACGGGTTCTTCATGGCCAAGGTTGGCCAAGGCGACCACTGACTTAATATCGGCGTTTGGTCTACAAAAAATGGTGACATTTGTCCGTCAAAATCATTCCAGTGGAGGAAGGTCGGGCTTTCCTCGATTGGGCTTTGTATCCCAGAACGAGGACCGTCCAAGAGCCGCGATGGTGTATAAAAAGACGCTCAGAGGATGCCCTGGCTTCCTCAGGCTCCAGTCACTTCACGGTTACACATACAAAGCTCAACTAAAGCCTTCTCGTCTTCAGTCACTGCATTAATGGATTCCTTCACTTCCATCCTCGTTCCTTTCGCGTCCACTCAGGCCGTTGATGATGACGTTCGCGTCGAAGTCCTCGAACCCGTCAACCGCGACGATGGCAGCGGTGGCTCTTCCGGTTGCATTATTGCTTGAAGCTATCATATAACACTTACCCGGTATGTTCGGCCCTGAATGTTAGTATGAGCTTGTGCTGACTCCAATACTCCAGATTCCGCAAGCCGCTTCTAGTGCTGCGATGACCACCCACAAGCTTTGGCTTTCCATGACACAATCAATTGTTTTGAACTTTTCGCCTTCTTTCGGCCGCCGCGTTGTGACAGCTTCCGGACGTTCGGTGGCTACAATCTTCGTTCTGTTTTTTTTTTTTCTCTTTATGTTTCGATTTATTTGTGTACTTTACAGCCCTCGTGGCTTCCACCGTTTCGTTCATGCTTGTACCACAGTGTCTTCCTCAGGTTCTGTTAATTGGATCAGTGCTGGTGATGGTATCCATGTTTACTAGAGTCTTCCTTTTGGAAGCGGAGGGTATGAGTTATACTTGGTAACGCGATGTCTGATGTTCCATCTTTGCTGCATGGAAGTTATGTGGGGAATACGCGTCATTAGAGCAAACATCTTTGCCGAATTTAACTCAGCTTGGCCGAACTCGGATGAGTTGAATGATTTAGTGGCGGTGGCGACGAAGGTTTCCTTCCTCGATGACTGACATAGGGATCATGGGACATGAGTCAACGCATGTTCCAGTATCATGCTGCACCAGTGGACCTCTTTGAATGCAGCTTCAACTCTCAATGGCGGGTGCCCACGAAGTGGGACTTCAACGGTCTCATATGTGTCCGGGATCGACCTGGTCCTTTCCACCGTGTTGAGTCGAGAAGATAAAAATCATTCTTATCAATTAGGACAAGCGTTCCTACAAGGCGCATGTTGTAAGACATTACCGACATAATCTACCTCCAACCTCTTCAATCAGTTTCCGCACCTCCTCTTTGCCGACGCCACTGGACGAGTCCTCTGTTCCAAAACCAGATGACTCAAGCTTAGAAAGAATCTTCTCCTTGGCACCCAGCACCTCCAATGTGTCACCTAGTTCACTATTATCTGGGGAGCAGGAGGGTGACAGATAGACCAAAAGCCCAAGGGAAGCAACGAGACGATGAACTATGCGAACCATTCGTAGAGTCGGCCTCCCTAAGCGACAGACTACGAATAAAAAGAAAGAAAACGTACCAACATCCTCACTCTCCTTCTCCCTTTCAATAGCCTCGAGCAACACACATACTAACTCTACATCGTCGGCCCCACTCCCATCCTCTTCCCTCCTCGCAAGCTCCTCCCAATACGTATCCGAATCTTTCACCCCTGCATGTCGCATCGCGGCGATGTTGAACGCCACACTCGCCGCTGCGCTCCGCACCGAAGCATCAGGGTGCAACAAACTCGCCACAAGCACAGGTGATACATCACCCAATGATGAAGCATTGGAAAAAGCAAAGGTGTTAGCTGTAAGCCGGAGTGTAGTTAGAAGGACAGGTTTGGGTACGTCAGATATCGAGCCCGAGTGGGTGGACTTCTCGACGTATTCTGCGATCTTCTTCTGGAGACTTGCCGCGGCAGTCGTTGATGCCAGTCTGCTGTCGAGGACAGCAAGTCGCCAGAGATCCATGAGTGGGAAGAGTCCCACTGGTGGGATGACACCTACGAGTGCACTCGTCATCTCCGTCCATTCATTCAACTGCTTTTGGGCCACGCGGACGCTTGGGTTATCCTCGGGCGTCGGTGATGATCCAGGCTGAAAGCGATGTTTCAGGAAAGAAACGAATGAGGTAGTAAGAATTGTTTTGGCCCTAACGATGGCGGCAGGGCGATTCGGTTTCGCACCGATAATGGAGGTAAGACGCATGACAGGAATGTCGAGGGAGGCCGGTACTTGGGCAAAGAGGATGGGAGAAAGTGAGAGCGCGCGCACGGCAGGAAGTTCAAGACTAGAGTGAGGATGAGCTAGGAGATGTTTGTCTGTCAGTACCTCCATAATTCTGAAGGTGATCTGAACACGCACGAGGAAAAGCTGTCTTTAAGAAACCGTCAATAGACGTTTCGAGTTCATCACAGCCGGGCAGAGACCAGTCTGACGTCTATCAAATCGTGTCAATATACATTCCACATAACCTTCGTTATTCGAGCAACGAAGCACCTTTTCACCTTTCAAGAAATGCGCCACACTCGGAGTCTTCTCAAGGCTCCACACCTCAAACACTTCCTTCGCATTACCCACCTTTACATCAACTCGAACAAATGCAACTTGATTCGATTTGGCTTCCCTCTTCGCAAGCGCCTCAAAGGCGACTTCCAATTCCCTTTCAGCCGGAGAGTTTTCCACGAATAGAGCGATAACACCCCGATGCCTCTTCAAAATAGACTCGAATGAAGCAGGGTTCGTTGAGATGTGTAGGTGCGAGCCAAGCGAAGATACACTCGGCTGCCTGCCGGCCCCTCCTGGTCCTGAGGAAGCTTGGGAGGCAACATTATGCAAAAGTGACGATGCTAGGCTCTGATTGGGTGAAATTGCAGGCGTAGTCGAGCCCGGAGGTGTCTGGGCAGGGGTGGGGTACGCCTGGGTGGGCGAATAAGGGATGGCGCTGGGCGGAGGAGCATGGCGGTACATGTTATCGATCATAGGTCGCATTTGTTGACCGAAGGGTGTGGAGAGGAATTGCGTCGGCAAATCTACGTATTCGCATGTTAATAACGAGATGAAGAGAGAAGCCGATACCAAGGGATATTTACCTTTGATATGGTCTGGGATGGTACCACCTGTTAGGAAACCAACTACATCATTTGTGAAGCTGTTGCAGTTGAACTCTAAATAAATGGTCAACTGGTCGGTTGCATGCTTGAATGCAGGAGAACAGTTTGCGCACCCAACAAGTGATACTAGCAAATAGAAACTCAGCTCTAGCTCTTTGATGGGGGCTTTGCCTAGCTCACCTTCTCAGCCGTATAGTGCCCCTTTAACTCGTCAATATACTCATTATAGGTAGTCTCATCGATCTCCGTCTCGCCCACATCGTATATATGCAATGGTTGTCCATGCTATTCCCGAGGTCAATAAGTCAGCATCGCCTCATACTTAAGCTGTCGCCAAATGCAGGGCACTGCTCACATGGGATGTCCCTGGAGCACAGTTGAAGATCCCCATAGGCTGCCCGTAGTATATCTCCTTACCAAAGGCGACGACAGAGGAGTGCCTTGATTTAGCAGCGACATCGATACGGGAAAAAGAACACAACGTGTAGGAAGAAGAGCGGTTGTAGGAGAAATTGGTAATGAACTAGAGAGTGGATCGACATACCATATACCATCGATCTGGACCCCTGTCAGTTGACGTGACATGGCGCGGGCCATGCCACCGCTGAGGTCGTAAACGTAAAGTTTGACAGGGTGACCCATATGCTGATTGGAGCTGGGTTGAATTAGAGGGTGTAGAGTGAAATGATAACTAAGAGTAGTCCGATTCGAGGTAAGACGTCACGTTCGTAGGGATTGTGTTACGCTGATGGCGAGCAGTTCCACTTAGTTTCAGTATAGTGCTATGTGGTATAATCTAGGGGGCAAGCCAGTAGATAAATAGCGAGGACGCGTCTAGTCAGGGTACACGCAAGTGGGTTCGAGAAAGGAAATTTAATAGGAGACCTAATTCTCACATGTGACTCTCGCGTGTGAATTTTGCTTATACTACGGCGGAGTTGGCCGAATATATTGTAACCGCTGACGTAGCGGCATCTAATAAGAAGTCAATGCGCAGTCTTGGGATTTAACCCCTCGATGACTACTATTTCTCCATTGACCTTTCGATATGGCCGCGCAACTCAATAGGCAATGAAG
>WNFI01682122.1_pt1 | contig 12467 bp, 7 predicted proteins | sample 5400471 | NCBI WGS metagenome assembly WNFI01 (sample SAMN13153348, study PRJNA577476) | soil metagenome | isolation source: 100 cm saprolite on Douglas fir-dominated hillslope | place: USA:California | collected 2013-09-17 | reverse complement strand
CCGCCCGCAAATACGCGTCCTTCCCGGCAGCGAGCGGCGGAATTGCGGCGATTTGAATGGGGCTGGGTTCGGATATCTGTTGCTTCGCGAGCGCAGCTACGAGTTCGGGTGGCAGCGACAGATCGGCAAACTTCATGAAATCTAACTCGCGGCGCTAGCCAAGCAACACGTGCCGCGCCGGTGGCCACGTTCAGCCCATACGGTTGTCCGGACACTCCGGCGATGGTCAGTCTTTTCAGGTCCTGTGCCCATGGTGCTGCAGGAGACGATCGAACTCCTCCAACATGTCGGGCATGCTTGAGGCAATCGAGAACTCCCGGATCCATCGTCGGGCAGCGGCGACATCAGCCTCAGGGTGTGCATCCAACAACCCGCGAATATCTTCCAAGTCTTTGGGCCTTTGTGCCACCGCTTTCATTACAAGCAGATCCTCAACGCGTGGCAATTGCAGTTGGATACCGCCAATGTCGTAATGCTTGGAGTTTTGGACGGCTAATTCCTCGAACGGTAGACCACCGAAGGTAATGTCCAAGTCGACTCCCGACGCCGTGTGGCGCATGAGCAAGACCCGGCTGCGCCGCGCAAATTGGAGCGCACTATCGATGCGCGGGGCGATGCCGAAGTTGGCAGCGCTCTCTACGACTTTTGCCCATTCACTCTCCGGCAGGATCACCAATGCATCGACATCCTGCGTGAAACGCGGACGACCTAAAAAGGAGGCAGCGACGCCTCCGATGATCGTCGAGGGAATCCGCTCGGCAGACAGCCAGTTTGCGAGGTCTGCGAGCGCTGCAAGAAGCGAGTTTGGAATCTCCTCAGGCACCCAAGGCCGCCCTTAAGCGGGCCCAGCGTTCTCGGACCCTCTCAACCTCTTGCCGGCGCTGCGGGTCTACAAACATATTGCGCGATGCCATCAACGCATTGAGTTGGCGAAGTTTCGTTTCCATCGGTGTGCGCAGTAGTTCCGCTGCTTCTGCTTCGCGAACCATTTCCCAGCGTGCTAGGTAGGCTCTCGCCTGTTCAGGGGTTAGGGCGCTCATAAAGCCATTCTACAGCTCATTCGCCCCTTCTACGCGTCACATGATGCCTCATTGGGGGGAATCGCGGGACTGCAGCGGTCGAGACTCCGCCGCCGCAAGGTCCATCCGCCGAGGCCGCTTCGCTAAGGCTGTCGCTGCAATCCGAAATAGGCGTAGGCCGCAGCGATCGCGAGTCCGAGCCAAGCCTGGCCCAGGCTGGTGAGGGCAGGCAAGACGGCGGGATGATAGAGGCCGATGATAAATGCCCAAAATCCCGCCGCCATCCAAGTCAAAATGTAGACGACAGAAATGACTTTTAAGGCCCAGGGCGCCGTCGCTTTCCCGGCAGTCTTCCATGCCCCCACGGTGGGCAATTCTCCCGGGCTGGTCACCGCCAGCTCGGCGATGACCAGAGCGGACACGAGACCTCCAATCAAAGACAGAGCCTGTTCCATGCCGGGATTAAACAAGCTCGTGGGATAGGCCGTACAAGGCTGATGCGAAGCGCAACTCACGATCAGCGTCGCGACCCGAATGAGGTGCACGTAGAGACCCAACAAGATTACCGCGATGATCCCGCCAAAAATGGCTTGCATGCTGTGTCGCCTTATAGCCTAAAAGAAGGAAGACGCTTTGATTGCGAATACGGCGGCGCCAAATCCGTCTCCGTGAGTCACATACCCAATCGTAATGCCTCCCGTCAGCGTCCTTATTGGGCGCGAGGTAAATCGGCAGCTTGGCGGCAAATTTCGACGATGTAAAGTCGTACTCTACCCGCGGAGCCACTGCGAGCGCTCCTGTAACGATTACCAGTCGCGATTCCGCGAATACTATTCGCGAAAACATCTGCTTGGGTGCCCCAATCGTTCCCGACGCACAGGTCAACGAAGTCGAGCCTTTAGTCGGCGAACAAACCTGCATGGCGTCGTCGCTCTTCAAGAGAATCCGGCCAGGTACATGCCGTCGAGTTTTCCAAACAGGGTCTTTATTTTCCCAGGTAGTCGCGGACGTTGCCTAGAAGCTCCTCAAAATCGGCACTCGCTTTACCCCCGTTCACCTGCGTCACCGCGTGCATACCGAGCGCGCGATAGCTCTCGAACTGCGATTCGCTGAACCACTGATCGGCTGTCGATTCATGAGGAAACTGCGAGTGGTTGCGGGCGTAGCTGTAAACGTCGTATGGGATCGGCATGGTCCCGCGACCACGCAAGGTCGGCTTGAAATAGAGGAGCGACCCGTCGTGGGTGCTATCCGTTCCATCCACCGCGCTGTACCGAATGATCGCCTGCGCGCAGTACAGGCCTTGCGTCTCGGGCAGATTCGGCAATATCTCGATCTTTCGTTCGAATTCGATCGGGACGCCTAGGTCAATACGGATTTTGCGAATCGCATTGCCAAGGTCCTCGAAGGCAAACGAGCCATCTTGCCCGGCGTCGCTGACCAGGATGTGCCGGCAGCGACGTAGAACCACCTCGTAGAGCCCGAGGTTGTCAAAATGGCCCCCGTCCGAGAGATTGACGTACCGTCGATGCGAATTGGTCAGTCCGAACATTTCGGCGAACATCGGCACGATCGCCTGGCGTGGTCCGGAAAAGCGGAACGTGCGCTGTCCATTGCTGTTCGTATTTCCGAGCCACGCCCCCAAACGCACATTGAACATTGCCATCAGAAATCCGAGCGCCGGCGATGAGCTGAAACCCATGTTTGGATTCGCCGCTGCGCCCGAAATCGCAACGGCGGTACCCACGGAGATTCCGCCGTAGCCGCCGTAATCCTTCGAGAGTCGGTAGCCCTCGCGCCAATTCCCGCAATAGAAAGGCGTCATCGAGAACGATTCGGCCTTGCGCTCCTGCCAGGCCAGGTTGTCGCCACCCTGCACCAGATTCAGGGTGGTATTGATGATCGGCAGCGGTCGTGCGGCGATGGCCGGACCAGCCTCGCACCACAGCTCATGAAGACTCGGATTGTCTGCCGACGAGAATCCGGTAAAGGGGTCCGGGTGACGATCGGTATTCGACGCGCCAAGGTAGGCACGCACAATGCGATTTCGGTACATCCCGTGGAGAGAAAATTTATTGACGTTGACGATGCGTCCGGCGATCAGGGCATAAACCCCGAGCGCGAGAAGCATGAAGAAATACGACCAACTGGTCGACCAAGCCACTTGCGGGACCCTCGTTATCGGACTGGGCCACTCGAAGAGAATGGGTGCCCCGGTGGCAATCTCGCCGAGTTCAGAGGCGATCCACGACATGACGATGATGACGCAAACAGTGAACACCGGAGCCACCGCCGCCAACAACCATTTGTGAATGACCGAGCCCTGTTGTGCATCGACATTTGCGGCTGCCGGCGTTTTCGCGCTCGTTCCAGTGAAGGCCGCGATGGCGCCGCTAAGCGCGCCCAGGGTAGCGACAATTCCTTTGATCTCCCTGGATAAATGCCCGTCGTATATCCCGGGTAAGTAGCTGCCGAACAAGCAGACGCTCGTAATCACCGTCCAGCTCACAGTGACGAGCAGCACCCACCCCGACAGGCGCGCCCACCATTCACGGTCGGCATCGTCGCTCGAGCCAGGGCGCACCCGGCCCAACAGTCCGTCGCCAAGACTCGCCAACCCCACGAAAAGTGTGCGCGCGATCAAGTACAGGCCGAGCAGCGCTGGCAGTACGAAAATCACGTAGCACGCTGGGTGTTCATACAGTGTGGAGAACCACGATTTCGTGATCGTGACGAGAAGCCACGCCGCCACGGCACCGGATATGATGAGCGCGAGCAGCTCGAAAATCACCGATACCACCCGTTCGGAAGGGTCGGCGCGATCGCGGCCCAGGCCGGCTTCCGGTCCAGTCGCGGGGCGCACCAGTGACAATAGTTCGTTCAGCCCCCACCCGATCAGCGGGATTACGATGCACCAGACGAGCGCGAATCGCCACATACTACCGAGCTGAGTCGACGAATAAGCCGGTCCTGCATCGCGCGTGTCAAGGCCGAGATTCAGTGCCGCGGTCGAAAGCAAGCCTGCCGCAAGACAGATTGGCAGCACGCACAACATGATGAATTGTGCCTGCGGGACGCCTGTTTGCTTGACGAAGCGGCGATGGTAGTAGACGGAAATGCTAGCAACGAGTTCCACGAGCAGGGCGGCATCTAGGGCACATTGATTCCAAGAGGGCGCGAGCCCGTTGCTTTTTACCACCAGTAGAAATAACTGCGGAATACCTACTGCGAGCACGAGCACGGGGATAATCACAAGCCAATTCAGTATCAAGTTGCGCAGGATGATCGCTGCTGCCGACCACGTGTCCCCTGAAAAGAGACCCAACTGTGGGGTCAGATAGTTGCTGTATTCCCGAAGATTCGCGACAGGTGCCGGCTCCGCCGATAAGGGGCTTCCCGCCGGTCTCGTTGCTTCAAGCTGAGCGATGACCCGTGTCGTCCCCTCGCGGTACATCCACGTGCGTAGCCAGCTCGCAATGTAACCGCCGCCGGAAACGCTCGACAAATAGTCGAATGACCCAACCAACCCGCTCTGCGCCAGTCCTTGCAGCACGCCTAAGTTGAAGGTCGCACTGCGAATTCCGCCGCCCGACAGACACAGGGCAGAGAGTGGACGACTGTCGGTATCGCTGGCCGGTTCGGCACGCGCGTAGAGCTCGCGCAGACTCTTGCAACGTGCGGTCTCGTCCGCGCTCTGTCCCGCTGGCGCGCTAACGCCGTCGAGCCATTTGGGGCGCAGCGCTAGGTATTCCCGATGCAAGACTTGGGAGAGCGATGCCGGTTCGTCGGATGGGCTCTGGAGATTCTTTTCGGCGGTGTTCGCCATTTTGCCTCCCTGCTTCGCTGAAAGCGCACCCACGCCGCGGATCATGTCTCCCTGACTCACAGGGACATTACTACGAGAACTGGAGCCGGGCAATCAAATACTGATTACCCCCGACGGCTGCCAAGTACTCGGAACTGCAGTTCAAGAGGGCTCGAAAGCGGGTCGCCACTCTCTCGCGCCTTGAGTCGAAATCGTTGTCGCTGGGCAACACAATTGCAGTCTTGTTTGTCCATAGAAGTCTGCCCACCGCCAACATCTAATGGCGGGCACAGAATTGGGGTGGTTGGATATGGGGCATTGTAAAGGGGCGATTTGAATACGAAGAGCTTAGAAGCGACCTAAATTCCATCCTTGCCGCCAAAATCAAGCGGGCGCGTTCCAGCACATACGTAGCGTTGGACCCACTTCAATTTGGGCGCGCTTCAACTCTGGCATAGGCAATGCCAAAGTTGAGTGATGACATGGGCCAAAAAAAGTAAATCCCGCCCAGTCGGCGAATTGACCGCAATGTATTTTATTGGGACTTTCTTTGGCCGTCTTTCCAAGACTCAGCTCAATCATCGGTACATTGTTGTTGCTCGGTTGCTGTCAATCCAAGTGCCTAGTCCTCTTAAATGGGAGAAGCCAACTTATGAATAAGGGCACAGGAAAGTGAGCTATCTCTTTGAAACAACAATCGAATACATTTGAGTTGGCTTCTCGTATCTATCATTTCTTGGTGGAGTGGCGTCAAGATGCCGGGCTGAGTGGAGTGACACTTGTGTGGGCGCGACTATTCTGATTAGATCGCGCCAGAAGAACACGGCGGATGACCGATAAATTGACGAATCGATTAACGGATACAAGTCTGAGCTGAGACGATTTCGCCGACTCGATTTTAGGGAGACGCTAACATGCAAGGACGCGCAGGATACCCTCATTTCACAATCGCCTTGGGCAAGCAAATCTCCGCGTTCGGTATCTTGGTATCCAGCGTATTCATCTCTTTTTCGCTGGTTGCATGTTCGAACTATCAATTGCGAGATCCGACGGATCTCAACGCAAGGCTCATTCCATTCAGTAAAGTTGATGGAACAGTGGCGGGATGCAAGTACGCTGACAATGTGACCAGTTGCGAGATGACAGGCGAAATCGCTTTGGCGCCGCCGCATCGGCTCGAAGTTACCGAACTGGTCATTGAGCCGAAGGTTCACAATAAAGTGCTCCCTGGCATCTCCTATTGGCAGTGGGACATCCCTAGTAGTGACCGCAAACTGGAAAGTCTTTCGAGATCCGACTTGTTGGCACTTAATTTTTTTCGGCTCGCTAGCGTTCCTGCCGACTTAGATCGGGTTTGCGAAAATCCGGACCACAGCGCAGAACAATGTACGCAGGAGGATGTCGTCGGTTGGTGGGATCAGGTCAAAGTGACGCCAAACACTAAGGTTGAAACGGTGTTCGCTCAGCCGACGCTGACGCTTCATATAGTGAACGGTGTCCGCGTAGTGTCGGAACCGGAGGCACCCCTAACCGTAAATAGACTGTGCGCGGGTATCTCGCAGAGCGCCGGTGCACCGTGGAATGTCTCAAGCGAGGCGGATACCGATGCGTCCCGAACACACTCCATTCAGTTTTACGCAACGGGTGCCAACCCAAGAAAATTTTATGTCTTTAAGGGTTCCAACTGGATCTTCTCGGGGGATCTCCACGAAGTGCCGAAAGAATTTGACAATGGTTGGCTCAACACCCCAACCGGTGGGCCGCGTTACTACAGCAGATCGAATGTATCCGTGACTATCCCCGTTGAAAACCGCGGGCTGCCTATAAATGACCACTTGCCTTTATGCACGACGATAGAGGATGTCGCTACGCAATTGTACGAACGTGGATACGTACTCACGGCGGTTTCGCGCGAATGCAAAGCGTTGCCGGGCGATTTCTTGCATATCCAACGTAACAAGGGATCAGTCGCAGGCAGAACAACGTACGAAACCCTTGACCTTCATGATCGTGAGCGCGCCAAAGAATTGGCGCTTGTTTGTCCGCCCACTTCGAAGCGATTGATGCTACGGTTTGTTTCAGCAGACAAAAGCGGCGTTAAAGCAGGTGTGATTAATCTCGCCGCTAGCGAACGCGCTAGCCTGCTCGTTGCCCCAAATGATGCCTTTGTAGCAGAAGCAATTAAGTAAGCCGACGTCACTGCGTTTTATAGGGAATTGAAGAACTGAGAACACCGTGGAACTGGACTTGTTTGGTGTTCGTTGGGCATTAAACCTGGATGAAAGCATCCGAGCCAACGGCTGCGCCGCGGGAATCCATCAGCCAGACGGCAAATCAGCCGCTACTCTGAATGGATACGATCGCCAACCGGATTACAAAGACACCTTCTGGATAGATCGACTATCCAATTCTTCAGGCATCGCAACATTCATAGCTTCGTTTTTGTTTGATACGACAAACTTAAACGGTGGTGGGTGTTGCCTCTTTCATTTGAAATTTCCTGTCGAAAAATCTCCTGAAGGTATATGGCTACCCCAAAACATGCCAGTCGAGTCCGGAATCGACGCTAGCCCCTACTGGTGGGTTCTACCGACTAAGAGCGATATCCCCGATTCCATGGGCAATGTTCACCTTGGAGGCGGGTTTCACATTGCTTCGAAAACCACGCAACTGTCCCTAAAAATCGAGGAAAACAAACTTTATCTGTGCCCTTCCAACAACGAAAAAGCGGCGGTGCCAGGTGCAGCCTGTGTTCCTTTTACCGTCAGGGGCAGTGCGACCGCGGGATGCACTTTGGATCTCGCCAAGGGCGTCTTAGTTGCTCAACAAGGCTTTTTGAATCTTGCAACTGGATACTACTCTCCGCTTGACCAAGGACGCCTTGTAACAAAGTATCGCGACGGCACAGATTTCTCGTATATGGACTTGGTCGAGACGGCTATACCTCTTCGAGAATTGTCGGCAGATCAGCCGCGCCGCCTTGATTTTTTTCCAAAAGAGGAATCTCTAGGTCCAATTCCTTTGCATGTACGTCGGCTCAAGTTGAGTTCATTTGATGGCAAGGCCGAGGCAATCTCGCGCCTGACGATGGGGCTTCAAGCACGGGACGCCGGGTTAACTCTAAGTTTCTTCGCTGGTAAGCGTCTTGAGTAGCCAGCCAAGCCCTGAAGACGTCGCCTGCCTAATTCTCGATACTGATACCGATGGCTCTCACGGTGTGTCCGTAGACTGCACCGCTGAGACAACATTTGGTGCCGTGCCGGGTCATAGTTTCAATTTGGGCGCGAAGGGCAATAGACGCCTTGAATTGCGCATATTTCAAGGCTCGCGCGTGCCGCCGCCGAGGCAACAACTATCACCACCGTATCCTGTATTGCGCGAAGGGTCAGCACCATATTTGTTCGCTGAAACACAGGAAACAAATCTCAAAAGGAAGGTGAAGGTAATCACGCCGCGGCCCGGGACCAGCTGGGCTGCAATAACGGCTGCAAGTCGAGTGGAAGGAGGCACAGCAAGGTTCGAATTTAGCGGAGATGCAATCGCAGTCCCTCTGATCCCGGAGGGGCTCTGGGGTTTGAAGTCTCCAACGCCGTACAAGCAACTCTTGGATGGCTATGTCAAAAAACTGAAGTCGGCTGAACCGGAAGCCTGGCACGAGAGCGGCATGGTTCAGCGTGCGGTAAGTGGAAGTGCAACACCTGAACGCTTGTTCGCACCCCGCAGTCCAGGGCCCGCAACTTCGCAGGCGCCACCTCTGTTGATCCCGACAATACGGCTGGTCTCCTTCGATCTCGGGCCGATATCCGTTTCGGGATCGGCCGGAGGCTGGACCAATGGCCCCGAAAAGGCTGAGTATATTGTCATCAAGAATTCAGCAATGCTGAAGAGCCAGCTAGGGATTTCTAGTCTATCGCTGGACCGATCCGCGAAATTTCTCACCTTGAACTTAGACCAAGACGATCTTCTAAATAGGATCGACGGATGGCCATGCGCGAATGCAGTACCGTTGCGAGCAATTCTAAAATTCGGCCGCGGCCTCTCGCTGCTAGACATCCTCAATGTGGAGCATGTCGCAGCTGACAGCGTGAGCACTCGAAAACTGAAGTCCGACTACCCCCCCATAACCGACAATCCAGAAGGAGATCAACGGGCCCGGGAGGAGGTCTTTAGGGACCTGATCGATCCGCAAGTTCTCGACTCGCCGACGTGGGTCGGTCTTGTAATTTTTAAGCCCCTATTGGCGAATAAGTGCGACGCCTTCTCGGCCTTCCTTTCCGACGATCAATTTAAAGCCGCATATGTCGCAATTGGACCCTCGAGCAGGACTTCAACTGCCGAAACGAACGACGACCTCAAGCCGATCGTGTGGGCCCGATTGCGGTACGTCGAACCTCATCAGGTAGTGCCGATCGCTGATCCAACCCCGATAAGCGAGGCCGTGCACCATGTTAACTATTTGGATCTCGCGATCGCCAGCGGAGAAGTATCTAGTTTTCAATTTAAGAGCTCTCTTGAACTAACAAGTTTTTTTGGCACGAGACTTAACGCCAAGCCGATTGTGATCCGAGGACGGCTTCAAAAAACGGATGGCGGGACCGAAGTGGAATTCTCGTCCGACTTTACGACGCCGATACCAGTCTTTGGGACGGAAATTCCAGGGCCAATCAAGCAGGTATTTGTTCAGCGCGTTGCAATAGCGTCGGCCAAGTCCTCGGTTCGCATATTGATTGATGGCCGACTCGAAATCGGCGACTTTTCGCTGGGTACCCTTGGCGACCTAAAAAAGAACATTCCGAATCTGGACTTTCGGCAATTGTCCATCGCGCTACCTACGCTTGGAAAGCTGCCAAAGCTTCCGCGGCTGTCGATCGACTATCCCAGTATACATCTCGACGTAAACGTTCCAGTCCTCTCTCTATTCAGTGGGAAACTTCGGGTGTCGCTAGCAGGGCTTGCAGTGGATATGCCCAACATTGCTCTTCCGGATCAGTTCAAATTGCCGGCTCTTTCGTGGGACGTGAACATGAAGGCGTTCCAGATACCCAAGATACCAAAGTGGTTTGCTACAGATCTGCAATTCTCATTCGCGGGGCTTCCTGAACTCGCTGACAGTTCCCTTTCAAACTTGGCATTTCGTTTTCGGCTCGGATTCCCCTTCGGCGGAGATTGGGGCAATTTTTCGGAGAACGTTAGATTGTCATTGTCCGCGCTAAGCTTTGAGCCCCTACGACTCAACCTGGCGCGAGTACTTTCAATTTGTGCGGACCGCTGCATAGCCACAAGCTCCGGTTTTCACCTGGACAACGCCTCGATTACCATTCTGAATAAACCGATACTCGGCGGTTTGTCCGTATCCTTGACTCAGCAATCCACCGATGACGCTAATAGAACGTTTTTGGCCGCCTGGCTTCCGACAGGCGCGTCCTGCGAATCACCAGACTTAAACGTCCCTGACTCCGAACAACCCTGCGAGGCGTGCGGTGCACTTGTTTCGGGGAACCTGGGGTTCATGAAGTTCGATTGGTTCATCGCAGGTCAGGGCCTCTATCTCAGCGACGCCTTAGCGAAGAACTTGGTCACAATCCCCAATCCGGATATTGACATTCAGATTGCAAACGAAGAGATCGCAAAAGCAATCGGAACAAGTCCATCCGGATCAAATTTGACGACACCGGCGGCGAATGTTCTGCCGAGTCAAGACTGGCTATTTGCCATGGGTTTCAGCGTCGGTTCGGACGGGAGCAAGCCTTTATTTTCAGGACGGGCCTTGTTTCTCGATCGACGTTTCTATGGATTGTCGCTGCGTGGCAAGGTCTTTGAAGAACTCTTCGATAGCCCCGCAGCGATCACGGGCCTGTACACACGCCGTGAGCCGCGATCTCGCGACTCCTTCTACCTCTCGTTTACGGTTCCGAGGATGACCTTTTCGACGTTCCAATTTACTGGCGGCGAGGTGTCAATCGAATGGTTCGCGAACGGCGACTTTATGTTCGACGCAGGATTTCCGCATTTGTTGCCGACGGGAGGGCGTGATTGGCGGCGAAGTCTCGGTGTGATTGTTACGCCATACCAAGGAAGCGGAGGCGTCTACATTGGAATGAAACATGGGTTGGCCACCAACTACATCGCGCACAAACCTGGTGAAATTAGCAACGAAGATAAAATTCAATTCGACTACGGATTCGCAATTCAGGCGGGCCTTGGAGCGGCATTTAAAGCCGGCCCGGTCGTAGCGTGGGTTACGGTTGGCGTCTACGCAATCCTCGAAGGGACTTTGGTTGTTACCAAGGATTTCCGCCTAAAGGGAATTAATATCGTAGGGGCACTGGGGGTATTGGTGAGGGGTGGCGCACAGCTTGAGTGGTGGATTATCTCCGTTCGTCTCGAGGTTGTTGCCTCGGCCGAAATACGCGGGACGATATCGTGGGGTAGCGACGCCAACGGCAATGCCTTGCAAAAGAGTTGTGGCAGTGCGAATGAGATAACTATGAGTATGGCCTTCGAATTGTATTGTGCGCTTTCGGCCGAAGCCTGCATAGGAAGCAGCCCGTTTCGAATTTGCAAGGGCATCACTGTCGGTCTTCGCATGCCAATTGAGCATTGCTTTGTTCTCGGGTCGGCATAACGAGGGGATTGACGATGGGCGTGATCTCGCGACGTTCTTTCATGCAGATTGCGGGCCTCAGCGCGCTAAATGCCGCAAGCCCCGTTGCGTTAGCGCAGGCAATTGCGACATGCGCTGGCGGGAATCTCTTTTTAACGTTCGATATCGTCGTTATGCCGGCGCGGCCTTCGAACGAAGAATGCGGTACTGACGAGTCCGGCCTGTGGCTTGTGGTTCGTCCAATGATTTTTGTGAATTCCGCATCTCCGGGCACGGATGACGGACTCACGGTGTACACCGAGGCCTTAAATACTGGAAAAGATCTCTCTGCGGTGCTGTGGAATTGCCCGTGTACTGTGCCATCCTCTGCAGCGCTTGTACCGATGCACGTCAACCTACCGAGCAATTGGCCGTTGCTTTTAGTTGCTTATGACGCCCAGGGGGCCCAGATAGTTGGTCTTCGCAAACGAATCGACAGGGCGGGTCGCTTGAAGGTTCTTGACTGGGATGCTTTGGAACTGGCGAATCGGCCCCCGATACCAGGATTGCCTGCACGTCCTGAAAAGCGCAGTGATTATGCATCCACCGCCAAAGGGTCTCCTTACGCCAGAGTGTTTAACCAACAGCTGGAAATTGCACTAAGCACCAAAACTGGCACAGACTCTGGTGACGCCGAATCCAAAATGCGTGTGCTCGGGCAAACGGATTTGGCTTTGTCGCACGGCACACGTCGATACATTCGGCCAGAGACAACGGTCGAATGGAAGGCGGACGACGGTTTAATGATCTTACGGCGTTCTGAAGAAGGCGTCATTGAAACCAATACCCACTCCCTGTTAGGCCTAGCAGTCAGACTTGATGTCGGTCCGACGGCGGCAGATTTGGCGCGGGTCGCGCGCCTGGGGTTGGCCTTTTCTGACGATTCGGATTCCCCTCCGCTCGTACTCGCGGCGCCGAGCGATAGTCTTCCAGGAGGTTGGTGCGATACCAATGTCGCAAGTGATCTGAATGCACTGCCCCTCATCTTTCAAAGATACGC
>WNFI01155713.1_pt1 | contig 12468 bp, 12 predicted proteins | sample 5400471 | NCBI WGS metagenome assembly WNFI01 (sample SAMN13153348, study PRJNA577476) | soil metagenome | isolation source: 100 cm saprolite on Douglas fir-dominated hillslope | place: USA:California | collected 2013-09-17 | reverse complement strand
TCATCGCTTCCGGCGTCATCCCGCAGATCAGCGTCATCATGGGACCCTGCGCGGGCGGCGACGTCTATTCGCCGGCGATGACCGATTTCATCTTCATGGTGCGCGACACGTCCTACATGTTCGTCACGGGCCCCGACGTGGTGAAGACGGTCACCAATGAAGTCGTCACCGCCGAGGAGCTGGGTGGCGCGTCGGTGCACACGACAAAATCGGGCGTGTCGGACGGCGCTTTCGAAAACGACGTCGACTGCCTGCTGCAAATGCGCCGGCTGATTGACTTCCTGCCCGCCAACAACGAAAGCGGCGCGCCCGAGTGGCCGGCCTATGACGAGCCCGATCGCATCGAGGAATCCCTCGACACACTGGTGCCCGACAATCCCAACAAGCCCTACGACATCAAGGAGCTGATCCTGAAGGTCGTGGACGAGGGCGATTTTTTCGAGATCTCATCAGCCTACGCCAAGAATATCGTCACCGGCTTTGGCCGCGTCGCCGGGCGGACGGTCGGGTTTGTCGCCAACCAGCCGATGGTGCTTGCCGGGGTGCTCGACAGCGATGCCTCGCGCAAGGCGGCGCGTTTCGTGCGCTTTTGCGATGCCTTCGGCATTCCTATCGTGACGTTCGTGGATGTCCCCGGATTCCTGCCCGGCACCGACCAGGAATATGGCGGGCTCATCAAGCACGGCGCCAAGCTCCTGTTCGCGTATTCCCAGTGCACCGTGCCTCTCGTGACAGTCATCACGCGCAAAGCCTTCGGCGGCGCCTATGACGTGATGGCATCCAAGCACGTCGGTGGCGACCTCAACTATGCCTGGCCGACGGCACAGATTGCGGTGATGGGCGCGAAGGGCGCGGTGGAGATCATTTTTCGCACCGATATCGGCGACAAAGACAAGATCGCAGCACGCACAAAAGAATACGAGGACCGGTTTTTGTCACCCTTCGTTGCCGCCGAGCGCGGCTACATTGATGACGTGATCATGCCGCACTCGACGCGCCGTCGCATTGCGCGTGCGCTAGCGATGCTGCGCAACAAGCACGTCGAGATGCCAAGCAGGAAGCACGATAACTTGCCGGTGTAGCGAGTCCGCTTGACTTTAATCCTAGCGCGACTATAATCCTATCTGTTCGATCCGCCAGAGGGGCGCTCTCATGAGGCGTCATGTGGGTGGGATCGGATGCGGCGCCCGCGGGCGTGCTTCGCAAGCACGCACTCGGGCTGGCGCGCCGGGAGGCGCCCGCGTTCTCGAGAGGGAACGCGGCACACAAAGAACAATGGTTGCGCCACCTGGCGCGCCATCTCCCTCGCTTGGCGGGGGGAAAAGGAAGACGGGCCTCCCCGGGGCTTCGACAAAGAATACGGGTGGCGGAGCGTTGGCTGTTTGACAATTGAATCTGAGAATCGCGAGCGGAAGAACACGCGTGCACCACATTCCGCTCATTCCCGCGCACTCGCCGGCGAAGCGACTTCGCTTTGGCGAAGCGGGGAGCGGGAATCCAGCACTGGGTCCCCGCTGGAGCCTGCACTCGGGCCGGCGAAGCCGGACCCGGGTGCGGGGACGAGCGGAGAATGGGCAGCATCGCGCCACACAGTCAGGCGTCATGGCCGGACTTGTTCCGGCCATCCACGTCTTTTCATCCGGCAAGGCCGCCAAGACGTGCGCGATCAGTTCCTGAACGGCCGTTTGTCGCGCCGACGATCACTGGCCGGCTGATAGGCAACGCGGCAATGATAGGAGCAATAGGGCAGGTCGTTCGCGGTGTCGCCGCCGCAGAAGAAGAAATCCGAACTGCCGGGGTCGCCGACCGGCCAGTGGCAGGTTTTCTCGTTCAGCTGCAGCAGGGGTTTGCGCTGCTCGAGCGGAATTTCGATCAGCTCCGGTTCCGGCTCGACGTCGTAGTCGTAGGCGAGCGCGGTGTTCCCGCGCATGGATGCCCGCGGCACCCGCATCATGTGGCCCGAGGAACGCGCCTTGCGCGGCCGTGGGGCCGACGAGGACGGGCTTTTGGCGCGGCCGGAGAGGCCGAGACGGTGAACCTTGCCGATAACCGCGTTGCGGGTGATGCCGCCGAGCTCGGCCGCGATCTGGCTGGCGGACAGGCCATCCGCCCATAATTTCTTCAGGAGCTCGACCCTCTCGTCCGTCCAGCTCATTGGATTTTCTCCTCAGGCTTCAAGGCCTTGGATGGAGTCCAGCCCTGTCGTCGGACGCCCTATCAGGCGCCAGACGCTGTACGCGTCAGGGATGGACCAGAAATCAGTCGGTGGTACGAGATGTCGTACTACCTGACGAGAAAGCTACAATAGGCAGTAACTCTCCTGCAAGGTCTCGCAAGCCTCCGAGCCAATCTACCAACAGGTTTTCCTTTAGAATCCGCGCTTGCGGCACAATTGAGTCAGATTCCCGGCTTTGGGGCTGTGGTTGACAGCGCGAGTGCCGGCAATAAAATGAAAAAAGTGCCGCCCGGCGAGGCGGCACATTTCTTTTCGGCGCGCGCATGATCCGAAAAGCAGTCACCGATGCCCGGAAAAGGTCGTGCGCATAAGGAAGCGCATGATCCCGAACCAGTTTTCGGACCGGATCATGTGCCAACGAATATGTTCGATGGAAGAAGCTGGCCGTGAGCTCGCATGTATTGCCAACCTATGCGCGGGTCGATCTCGCTTTCGAGCGGGGCGAAGGCGCTTGGCTGTTCACGGCCGAGGGTGATCGCTATCTCGATTTTACCTCAGGCGTTGCCGTCAATGCGCTGGGCCATGCGCATCCGCATTTGGTCAAGGCGCTGACCGAACAGGCACAGAAGGTCTGGCACGTCTCCAATCTCTATCGCATCCCGGAAGGCGAAACGTTGGCCGACCGGCTGTGCGCGCTGAGTTTTGCCGACACGGTTTTTTTCCAGAATTCTGGTGCCGAGGCGATCGAGTGCGCGATCAAGATGGCGCGCAAATATCAATCGGCATCCGGCAAGCCGGAGCGCTACCGCATCATCACTTTCGAAGGCGCGTTCCACGGCCGTACGCTCGCCGCCATCGCCGCGACGGGTAACAAGAAATATCTCGAAGGCTTCGGTCCTGCGGTCGACGGCTTCGACCAGGTACCGTTCGCCGACCTGGAAGCGACCAAGAAGGCAATCGGGCCGCAGACCGCCGCGATCATGATCGAGCCGATCATGGGTGAGGGCGGCGTGCGGGTCGCGCCGCACACGTTTCTGCGCGCGTTGCGCAAGCTGTGCGACGACAACAGCCTGCTGCTGATCTTCGACGAGATTCAGACCGGCATCGGCCGCACCGGCGACATGTTCGCTTATCAGCACACCGGGCCGGCACGCATGGCTCGACCTTCGGCGGCAATCCGCTTGCGATGGCGGTGGGCAACGCCGTGCTCGACGTGATTGCAGCCGATGGATTCCTCGATCGTGTGAAGAAGAATGCGCTGGTTATCAAACAGCGGCTGGCCGAGCTCAAGGATCGCCACGCCTCGGTTCTTGCTGAAGTGCGCGGCGAAGGACTGCTGGTCGGTCTGCGCATGATTCCACAGGCCTCCGAAATGGTCGATGAATTGCGCGCCGAGAAGATGATCACCGTTGCGGCCGGCGACAACGTGGTGCGGCTATTACCGCCGCTTATCATCGGTGAGAAAGAAATTGCCGAAGCAATCGGATGCATCGACCGCGCCTGCGAGCGGCTCGCACAGACGCACGCACGGACAGCCAAGGTGGCGTCATGACCGCAAACGGTGTCCGGCATTTCCTTGATCTTATCGACCTCCCAAAGCCGGTGCTGGCCGGGCTGATCGACAAAAGCCGCGCCATGAAGGCGGAACGTGCACGGGGCCTTATCGTGTCGCCACTCGCCGGCAAAACGTTGGCGATGGTGTTCGACAAGCCTTCGACCCGCACGCGGGTGTCCTTCGACGTCGCGATGCGCCAGCTCGGCGGCGAGGCGATCCTCCTTACGGCGCAGGAAATGCAGCTGGGGCGCGGCGAAACGCTCGCCGATACCGCGCGGGTGTTATCGCGCTACGTCGACGCAATCATGATCCGCATTCTCGACCACGAGGCCGTGGCCGAACTCGCCCGCCATGCCACAATTCCGGTGATCAACGGCCTCACGCGGCGCTCGCATCCCTGCCAGGTTCTGGCCGATGTCATGACCTATGAGGAAAAGCGTGGGCCGATCCGCGGCCGAACTGTGGCGTGGAGCGGCGACTCTAATAATGTGTTGGCAAGCTGGATGCACGCGGCCGAGCGCTTCGACTTCCGGCTGCGGGTGGCGACGCCGGCTGAGCTGCGGCCCAAGAAATGGCTGATGGACTGGGTGAAATCATCGGGCGCCGCGATCATGATCGGCGATGACCCGGAAGCCGCGGTCAAGGACGCCGACTGCGTCGTCACAGATACGTGGGTTTCGATGGGCGATCGCGACGGCAAGCATCGTCACAACGTGCTCAAGCGCTATCAGGTCAATGGCCGCCTGATGTCGAAAGCAAAGCCGGACGCGCTGTTCATGCACTGCCTGCCCGCGCATCGGGGCGAGGAGGTCACTGACGAGGTGATCGACGGGCCGCGGTCCGTGGTGTTCGACGAGGCCGAAAATCGGCTGCATGCGCAAAAAGGTCTGCTTGCCTGGTGCCTGCACGCCGACGCCTGATCGCGCGGTGATATTTCAACGTCATGCGCGGGGACAAACCCGGCCATGACGAACGAACGGCCACCCTCGAAATTTCGCGTTTGCACTCTACATAGAGCTCATGACCGATCCGCAAATTGCCATTCCGTCTCGCGCACCATCGGCCACGACAGCCGACGACACCGTCATGCCGTTCGAGGTCGCCAAACTCGATTTGCGCGGACGCGTCGTCCGCCTCGGCCCCGCGGTGAACGAGATTCTCACTCGCCACGCCTATCCGCAGCCGGTGGCCAAGCTTCTGGGTGAGGCGCTGGTGCTGACCGTCATGCTCGGCTCGGCCCTGAAGATCGATGGCCGCTTCATCCTGCAAACGCAGAGCGATGGGCCGGTCCGCATGCTGGTGGTCGACTTCATCGCGCCAGACAAAGTGCGGGCGTGTGCGCGCTTCGACAAGGATCGCGTCGCTGCGGCGATTGCGTCAGGCGAAACGAACGGTGGCGCGCTGCTTGGCAAGGGTCACCTCGCCATGACGATCGACCAGGGAGCTGACATGAACCGTTATCAGGGGCTGGTCGCTCTCGATGGCGGTTCGTTGGAAGATGCAGCACATGAATATTTCCTGCGGTCCGAACAGATTCCGACGCGAGTCAAACTCACGGTCGCCGAGGAGTTACGTGCCGGGCCGGGCGGCGCCAGCCATAGCTGGCGCGCCGGCGGAATCATGCTGCAGTTTTTGCCCAAGGCCCCTGAGCGCGCGCGTGTTGCAGACCTTCATCCCGGCGACGCCCCGGAAGGCATCGAACCGCATATTGTTGAGGAAGACGATGCCTGGGTGGAAGGCCAGGCACTGGCTTCGACCGTCGAGGATATCGAGCTGATCGACCCGGCGCTCTCCAGTGAGCAGCTGGTTTACCGGCTTTTTCACGAGCCCGGCGTGCGCGTGTTCCGCAGCAGTCCATTGCGTGCGGAATGCTCATGCTCTCGCGAGAATGTCGAATCCATGCTCAAGAGTTTTTCGCAGGATGACCGCGATCATATGGTTGAGGACGGCAAGATCTCCGTCACCTGCGAATTTTGCAGCGCGAATTATCATTTCGCACCCGGCGAGGTGGACGCCAATGCTAATTGATTGTGCGCTCGGCGTAGGACGAGTCGAGTGAAAAGGCCGGGATCTCAATGTCGAAGTGGTCACCCGCTTCCGTCACCATACCGTAGCTGCCAACCATGAAGCCGGATGGGGTCGGCAGCGGCACACCGCTGGTATATTCGAAGGATTCGGTAGGTTTGAGTGTAGGCTCTTCACCCACGACCCCGGGTCCCTTGACCTCTTGCAAGCGGCCGAGCGCGTCGGTGATGCGCCAATGCCGCGTTTTGAGTTGCACCGTCTCTTTGCCGAGATTCGTGATGTTGATGGTGTAAGCCCAGAAAAAATAGCCGTTGCTCGGCGACGACCGCTCCGAGACAAAGCGGGGCGTGACGGTGACTTCAATCTTGTGGGTTACGGCGCGATACATTTATATGCCGCACAATTTACTTCCCCGGGGCTTGCCATTCGCTCGATGCCCGGGATTATGGCCGAAAGACCGCACGAAAGAAAAGCCGCACATGGCACCGGTTTCGACCGAACGCGATCTCCGGCTCGATTTGTTCCGTGGCATCGCGCTCTGGCTGATTTTCCTCGACCATATTCCATCTAATGCCGTCAGCTGGATTACGATCCGCAATTACGGCTTTAGCGATGCGACCGAGATATTCGTCTTCATCTCCGGTTACACAGCGGCTTTCGTCTATGGACGCGCGATGGAGCAGCATGGTTTCATTGTCGCTTCCGCTCGCGTGCTCAAGCGCGCTTGGCAAATTTATGTCGCCCATGTGTTTCTGCTCGCCATTTATCTCGCCGAGATTGCTTATGTCTCGAACAGTTTCGACAACCCCCTCTATACCGAAGAAATGGGCGTACTCGATTTTCTCAAAAATCCCGACGTCACTATCCTTCAGGCGCTCTTGCTGAAGTTCAAGCCAGTGAATATGGACATATTGCCACTATATATTTTGCTCCTGGCGTGGTTTCCGCCAATGCTGTGGTTGCTGTTGCGGGCGCCGTCGACCGCGCTGCTGTCTTCGGCTTCGCTCTACGCGCTCATGTGGCTGTTCGATTGGAACCTCCCGGCCTATCCAAACGGCACCTGGGCATTCAACCCGTTCGCCTGGCAATTGCTGTTTGTCTTTGGCGCATGGTGCGCATTGGGTGGCGCGCAAAACCTATCACGCTGGATCCATTCCAAAGCGGTTGTCGGTCTGGCTTTTGCCTACCTCCTTTTTGCATTTTCAATCACGATGACCTGGTATTTCCCCCGGCTTGCCGGTTTCGTGCCGAAGTTCGTTGGCGATGCGATTTACCCGATCGATAAGACAAATCTTGATGTGCTCCGGATCATGCATTTCCTGGCGCTGGCGGTGATCACCGTCGCTTTCGTGCCTCGAGACTGGCCGGCCTTGAAGTCGTGGATTTTCTGGCCGGCGATCGTGTGCGGTCAGCATTCGCTCGAAACGTTCTGTATGGGCGTCTTTCTGTCCTTTGCCGCCCACTTTGTTTTTACCGAGGTCTCCAACCGTGTTCTCACGCAGGTGGTCGTCAGCTTCTTAGGCATTGCCATCATGGTCGCCATTGCGGCGCTGATTTCGTGGTATAGACAAGCAGAACGACGGGGCGGGGGACCGCGCCCGCCTGCCGCTAGGCCGGGGTATGCGGGGGGCGACTTATGACGAAGCGCTTGCTGTTGCTGGCGTTGCTGATGCTGGGTGCAAGCCCGGCATGGGCTGAGCATCCGGCCGAATGCCGTGTCGCGGAAAACCTAGCCGAAACAAGTTTCCGATTGCCGCGCGTTACGCGTGCATTGGCCGCGAAGCGGCTGACCGTGTTGGTTGTCGGCGCGGGCTCCTCGCAACTGCCGGGCTCGGGCGGTGGGGCGAATGCCTATCCTGCGCGGCTACAGCAAGTGCTTGCGCAGCAACTGCCCGGTGTCGATGTCAAAGTTACAACCGACGTCAAAGCAAAGCGAACCGCTACAGAAATGGTGAAGACGCTGCCGGCTCTTTTAAACGCCGCCAAGCCGGCGCTCCTCGTTTGGCAGACTGGAACGGTCGATGCGATGCTTTCAGTTGATCCAGATCAATTTAGCCAGGCACTCGACAATGGTATTAACGCTGCTCATTCCGCGGGCGCTGATGTTGTTTTAATCAACGCTCAGTACAGTCCGCGTACGGAATCGATGATTGCCCTTGGTACATATGCTGAAGACATGCGTTGGGTTGCGTTGCAGCATGAAGTGCCGCTGTTCGATCGATTCAGCATCATGAGATTATGGAGCGATCTTGGAACGTTCGATTTATATTCGGCGACGAAAAAACTTGACATAGCCGAGCGAGTTCATGATTGCATAGGTAGACTGCTTGCTGATTTCGTGATCGCAGCAGCAAAACCTGAAGAGCCGCCGGTCAACGGCAGCCGCTAGTCCAGATTGGGGATACGCCTTTGCGAAACGACGAACCCAAGAAGTGGGTGAAGACATCGATCGCCGTCGCCGCACTGCTCACGGGCATGTCGCTCGCGCTGCCGGTGCGCGCCGAAATATTGGCGCCGAGCTGCGATGCTCCGCTCGATCTGATCCGGCTGGCCAATCCTCTGCCCGGCGACAACGACCTATCCGAGTCAGCTCGCAATCGAGCTCCATCGGCATTTCCCGAAGGCGTCGATCACGGTGCTCAACCGTGGTGTCGGTGGCGAAGAAATCCCCGATATGCTTGCCCGGTTCGATTCCGCCGTGCTCACTGCCAAGCCTGACCTCGTGCTGTGGCAACTCGGAACCAATTCAGTCATTCGCGGCCATCAGGTTGCGTCCCACGGCGCTATGATCCGTGTTGGTCTCGATAAAATTCGCTCGGTCGGTGCTGACGTCGTGCTGATCGATCCGCAATTTGCGCCCAAGGTGATTTCGAAACCGGACGCCGAGTCCATGGTCGCGTTGATTTCGGCCACAGCCAAAAAAGCAGATGTCGACCTCTTCCGCCGATTCGAAGTCATGCGGCACTGGCGTGACGTCGACCATCTTGGGTTCGAGACGTTCGTGTCGCCCGACGGGCTGCACATGAACGACTGGAGCTATGCCTGCATGGCGAAGGGCCTTGGCAATGCCATCGCCGAGGCTGCGCAGCGGCCCACGATGTCGGCGACCGCTGCGTCGCATCTGGTGCCCTGAGCGCCGTTCTTCAGATTTTGTCCAGCGCCGTCAGCAAGTCCTCGATCAAATCGTCGGGGTGCTCGAGTCCGGCCGAAAATCTGATCAGCCCATCCCCGATGCCGAGCTCCGCCCGCTGATCCGGCGTAAGCCGCTGATGTGTGGTCGTGGTCGGATGCGTGACCAGACTCTTTGCATCGCCGAGGTTGTTGGTGATGCCGATCAGCTTCAGCCCATTGAGGAAACGGAAGGCGCCTTCCTTGCCGCCTTTGACTTCGAAGGCGCAAAGCGTCGAGCCGGCACGCATCTGCTTCCGGATTATTTCGGCCTGCGGATGATCGGAACGGCCAGGATAAATTAACCGGGTGATCTTCTTGTGGCCGGCAAGCGCTGTCGCGACGGCTCCAGCGTTGTCGGTCTGACGTTGTACGCGTACCGGCAGCGTCTCGAGAGCTTTCAGCAGGATCCAGGCATTGAACGGTGACAGTGACGGTCCTGTCTGGCGCAGAACCTGGTGGTAGTGATCGAGTATCAGCTTCTCGGAGCCGAGGATGATGCCGCCGAGAACGCGGCCCTGGCCATCGATGTGCTTGGTCGCCGAGTAGACAACGCAGTCGGCGCCGAGCGTTAGCGGGCTTTGATAAAGTGGCGTTGCGAACACATTATCGACGACCAATTTGGCGCCGGCATTGTGCGCAATTTCCGCAACCGCGGCGATGTCGTACACTTCCAATGTTGGATTGGTCGGCGTTTCCATGAACAGGACATTTGTGTTCTTGGTGACCGCCTTCTTCCACGCGCTCAGATCGGTGCCGTCGACCAGTGTCGACGTTACACCAAAGCGCGGCAGCCATTCCTCAATGACCCAGCGGCAAGAGCCGAAAAGTGCCTTCGCGGCAACGACGTGATCGCCGGTTTTCACCAAGCCCATCAGAGCGGTGGTCACAGCAGCCATGCCGGTCGCGGTCGATCGCGCAGCCTCAGCCCCTTCGAACGCGGCCATGCGTTGCTCGAACATGCTCATGGTCGGATTGGAGTAGCGCGAATAGACGTAACCGGGGATCTTGCCGGAAAAACGTGCCTCGCATTCTTCTGCGGTGGGATAGACGTAGCCTTGGGTGAGGAACAACGCCTCCGAAGTCTCGCCAAACTGCGAGCGCAGCGTGCCGGCATGAACCAGGCGGGTTTCGGGGCGGTAGCGTTTAGTCGACGCGGGCATCACGGCCTCCTTTAGGCCCTGCGCAAGATCATTTCCGAAAACCGACAACCACTTTTCGGGACCATGCGCGTGGCCAATAAAAAACCGGCCGGAGAAATATCTCGGCCGGGCTCACGCGTCCCCGGCCTTTTAGCGACTTGTTTAACGTGGCTGCAAGCCGGCCGGCTCAAATGACCACGGGATAAGACGCTTGTAGCGGGACCCACCGCTTCCCGTCAAGGCGCTCCTCGGGTTAGATCGGCGCGGCTATAAAAGGGACGCCGTGACGCTTTCTTTTGCCATCGATGAAAAGGGTATTTTGCCCGACCGCATGATTGCGGCACTCGCCGCCAGCGGCGGAATTTTATCCGAGAGGCCGTTTACGCCCGATCAAATCCAGCCGGGCAGCCTCGATTTGCGCTTGGGCGAGGTCGCTTTTCGCGTGCGCGCGAGCTTTTTGCCTGGGCGCACCTCCGTCGCCCAGCGCATTGACGAACTTAAGCTGCACGAAATCTCCCTCACCGACGGTGCGGTATTGGAAACCGGCTGCGTATACATCGTGCCGCTGCTGGAAAGTCTGGCACTACCAGACCATATTTCCGCCGCCGCCAATCCGAAAAGTTCGACAGGCCGCCTCGACGTCTTCACCCGCGTGATTGCCGACGAAATGCGAGGGTTTGACCGCATCGAAGGCGGGTATCATGGACCGCTTTATGCAGAGATAAGCCCGCGCACTTTTCCGGTTTTGGTCCGCGAAGGCTCTCGACTTTCGCAAATTCGCTTTCGCCATGGCCATGCGCTGCTCGAGGGTCATGCATTGCGCGAGTTGCACGCGCGAGAGCGGTTGGTGGACGCCGATGACGCCGACGTGAGTGAGGGTGTCGCAGTCAGCGTTGATCTTTCCGGGTTGGGTCCGGGCGGATTGGTTGGATATCGCGCCAAACGCCACACTGGGCTGATCGACGTGGAACGCCGCGCCGGCTATGCCGTGTTGGATTTCTGGGAGCCGATGCAAGCGCGGCCCGACAAGAGCCTGATCCTCGACCCCAACGAATTCTACATCCTTGCTTCCAAGGAAGCCGTGCAGGTGCCCCCTGATTACGCCGCCGAGATGGTGCCGTTCGATCCACTGGTCGGAGAATTCCGTGTGCACTATGCCGGTTTCTTTGATCCGGGGTTTGGCTATGCCGGCGCAGGCGGCAAGGGCTCGCGTGCGGTCCTGGAGGTGCGCTCGCGCGAAGTACCTTTCATCCTTGAACATGGCCAAATCGTCGGCCGTCTGGTCTTCGAGAGGATGCTCGCGCGGCCAGAAAAACTCTACGGCCAAGGCATAGGTTCGAATTACCAGGCACAAAGCCTGAAACTCTCCAAGCACTTCAAGGTCTAGGAGCGTTCGTGCGCTTGCCGCGCGCGCACGCCATTCGCTATTCTGGAATTCCGCGGGCGTAGTTCAATGGTAGAACGGCAGCTTCCCAAGCTGCATACGAGGGTTCGATTCCCTTCGCCCGCTCCAGTGCTTAGCTAATTTTGTCAGCCGAGTTTTGAGATCTGTTTTGAGAGTTTATGTTCGCCTTCCGGTCTCAGGCGGGCTTCGTGAGTGGAAACGCGATCCAGCGGATGTCTGCTTTCGGGGGTAAAGCGGACATGGTGCCGCGTTGTCGCGATGTCCGCTTATGACCCAAAGCGGACATGCCGCTCTTCCCGTTGATTGTCCATCTGATAAGATTTGAAGAAAGACTATCGAGCGTTGGCTGGGAGGAATGCGCTTGGTTACATCGAGGGTCGGAACGTCGCGATCGAATATCGTTGGGCCGAGTTCAAAAATGAACGGCTGCCGGAATTGGCAGCTGATCTGATTGGTCGCTCAGTCGCAGTGATAGCCACAATCGGTGGCACCCCGCCGGCACTTGCGGCTAAGGCGATGACGTCAACTATTCCGATCGTCTTTTACACCGGCATCGATCCTATTAAGTCTGGCCTAGTTGCTAGCTTGAACCGACCGGGTGGAAATTTAACGGGCATTGCGGCGTTGCAAGCTCAATTGATTGCAAAACGTATCGAGCTTTTAAATGAAACGGTTCGCAAAGCCCAAATCATCACGTTGCTCGCCAATCCAACCAATCGCTATACGGACACAGAAACAGAAATATTGTACGGGGGTGCGCGTTTATTAAGTTTGCAATTGCAAGTAGTGCGTGCAACTTCGGCGACTGAATTCGACGCAGCTTTTAAAGAGATCAAGGATCTCCGGACGGAGGCACTTCTCGTCAGCGCCGACTTATTCCTTCACAGTCAACGCGAAAAGCTCGTTTCATTGGCCAATTCGAATGGAGTGCCTACCATTTATCCATGGCGTGAATACGTAACTGCTGGCGGGTTGATGAGCTATGGCCCAAGCTTAT
>WNFI01215385.1_pt1 | contig 12469 bp, 6 predicted proteins | sample 5400471 | NCBI WGS metagenome assembly WNFI01 (sample SAMN13153348, study PRJNA577476) | soil metagenome | isolation source: 100 cm saprolite on Douglas fir-dominated hillslope | place: USA:California | collected 2013-09-17 | reverse complement strand
TGGCGGTTGAGGCCACCGGCTGCGGTGTCGGTGCGGGTGGTGTTGGCGGTGCAGCGGGTTGCTCAGCCTTCGCCGGACTAGCTGGCACGGTCTTGCCCGTATCGTAGCCCGGCGTGTAGCCCGGCTCATCGACGACCGTATCAGGGGGCAACTCGGGAATGTCAAGGTCGTGGGCCGTGGTCAGTTCGTCGGGGTTTGCCCCCTGACGTGCAGCCAGACTCTCCAACCAGGCCATCGGGTCCATCCCACCCAGCGGATCGTCGTCGTTTTTGTTAGTGGCGTCGCCCAGATTGGGTGGCGGTGCCATCGCATCCTCCTTGAGCGCTGTGACTCATAAGCACTTAAGCGCTAAATCTGCATTACGCGGGGAAACTGTGCTGAACATTCCCGCCGAGCATCATTCCAGCAACGCTCATCGTCTAACGCTTCCCGGGTTTACCTTTACGCATCCAGGCAGGCTTCCGTTTGAAGCTAAAGGACGAGCCGTTGGTTTCTCCGTTAGTATTCATCAAATTTGCGGGTTGCGCAACCCCGTTGAAACTAAAGTCATATTCCGTGGAGTTATCAGCGGTTGTTGGTGCCTCTTCAGGGAGTTTACTCAAATCCACTTCGGGGAAATGTTCAGGCATAGCGTGACGCGCATTCGGTTGATCAGTCGGTACGGAAGCGGTAGTTTCGTCCGCGAATGCCGACAACCAATCGGGCGCTTCCCCGGCTGGCTCAGCAGGCGCGCTGTCTAAGTCGCCGAAGTCCAGATCGTCCAGTGACGCCGCAGGCATAGTCGCTTGTTCGGACGGTGCGCCCATTGCCGACAACCAATCAGGGGTTTCCCCGGCTGGCTCGGCAGGTGTGCTGTCCAGATCACCGAAATCCAAGTCGTCCAGTGACGCCGCAGGCATAGTCGCTTGTTCGGACGGTGCGCCCATCGCCGACAACCAATCGGGGGTTTCCCCGGCTGGCTCAGCGGGCGTGCTGTCTAGATCACCGAAATCCAAGTCGTCCAGTGACGCCGCAGGCGTGGTCGCTTGTTCGGACGGTGCGCCCATCGCCGACAACCAGTCGGGGGTTTCCCCGGCTGGCTCAGCGGGCGTGCTGTCCAGATCACCGAAATCCAAGTCGTCCAGTGACGCGGCAGGCGTGGTCGCTTGTTCGGACGGTGCGCCCATCGCCGACAACCAATCAGGGGTTTCCCCGGCTGGCTCAGCGGGCGGAGATTCCGTGTCCAATTCCATCCCCATTGCCGAGAGCCAATCAGGCGTACCTTCCGCTGGTTCAGCTCCCTCTAGGCTACTACCGAGTTCACTGAAATCTACATTGTCGAGCATACCAGCAGTGGAAGATTCGGTTTCTGGCTCGGCGTTCTCGTTGTCCGAGAAGGAATTCATCCAATCGGACATATTACTTGCAATCGATTGTCCATCGTCGCCTGCTGTAAGTGGTTGATTGGCTTGTTCGGTTGCGCCTTGGAGCAGGCTTTCAAAGTTATCCGTAGCCGCTGGCGGCAGCCAATCATCATTGCTTGATGGCGCGGCAGTATTTACATCAGCGGAAGCCGATCCAAGTGAAGATAGCCAATCGTCAGAGGCGGCGTCGGATGTCTCAGCAGGAACATCTCCTGAACTTTTCATAGAACCGAGCCAATCATCGCCAGAGGCTGCCGATTCAGAATCTTCGCCACTCGACCCGAAGGACGACAACCAGTCGTTTGCCGCTGGTGGTTCCGCAGGCGTATTAGCGTCATTGAATTGAGCGGCTGGCGCTGCGGCTTGATCTGACCATGACTCTGGGGCAACAAGAGGGCCAGTTTCGAATGAAGTTAGCCAGTCTTCTTCCAGCTCTAAGGACGGTTCGCTGGAAGGCGCGATAGACGGTTGCTCTACATTGGAAGGAGCTAGCCGAGAGAGCCAGTCGGGCGCATCAGTCGCCTCTGCCAACGGTGCTTCTGTTTCCTGTTCTGCGTTCGAGGAAACACTCTCCGCAGAATTAGTATAGCCCTGGAACCAGGCCAACGGATCGGGTTGCTCGCTTTCCGCTTCAGGTTCCGGTGTGAGACTTTCCGCGGAATCGGTCATCCATTCGAACGATGGCTGTTCTTGTTGCGCCCCAAAGTTTTCCGTTTCGGCAGTTACATTGCCCATCCAACCGAAGCCTGATTGCTCCTGTGAAGGTGCTGCACTGGTCTGGGAAGATTCATCTACCGAATCGGTGCTCAGCCACGACAAGGCATCCAACCCACCCGCCGCAGGCTCGGCAGCTTCAGCGCCACTCTCATTGATGGTAGGCATGTCCGCCATCCAATCGAAGCTCGCAGATTCTGGAGTAGTCTCCACACTGGCAGGTTCGCTCAATGATGTAACTTCATCCACTGAATCGGCGTTCAGCCACGACAAGGCATCCAACCCACCCGCCGCAGGCTCGGCAGCTTCAGGGCTACTCTCATTGATGTCAGGCGTCTCCGCCATCCAATCTAAAGCGGACAGGTCTTGCGGAAGTTCTGTGCTACCAGGCTCGCTTGTTGGAGCAACCTCATCCAATTGAGGGAGTGGACCTGTATTAAGCCATGACATCGCATCCAGCGCGCCGCTCGGTGCTGACTCATCGGCGGCCTGGTCACTATCGCTGCTGGTAGTCTCGTTTGTCGCGCCAACATCGTCCAATGAAGGAAGTGGACCTGTATTAAGCCACGACATCGCATCCAGCGCGCCACTCGGTGCTGGCTCAGGGTTGCCCGCTGTCTCGGCGGGCATGTCCATCATCCAATCAAGCGCTTCATCGCCAGTATTGGTAGGCTCACTTGTTGGAGCAACATCGTCCAACGAAGGAAGTGGCCCTGTATTGAGCCACGACATTGCATCCAGCGCGCCGCTCGGTGCTGGAGGTGAAACTTCTTCGTCCTCATCTAACCATGAAGGCATCGCAGCAGATGACGGTGCGGCTTGTGCAGGGGGTCGCGAGGCGCTGCCTGCCAGAAGATCAGTGAAGCCTGAAGGTAGTTGACTTCCCGTTATATCATTCACGTCTGGCATATCATCTAACCATGAGGGCACTGCGGCTGACGGTTCCGTCGGTTCAGGGCTGGCATCCTTGAACCAATCGGGTACATCATCCGTTGGCGTTTCCGCAACGGTATTAGACTGAGTGGCGCTGGTATCCTTGAACCAATCGGGAATTTCGACAGATTCCTCGGAGGATTTAGACTCTTTGCTCGAAACATCCGGGTTAGAAAATAAATCCGTATTGCCTCTAGCACGCAGCAGTCCAGATTGCGGCTTACGAGTTGACCCAGAAGCGGGTGACTCAGCAGCCCGACTGTCGCTGCTTAAGGAGACCGATTCGGGAGCTTCAAAAACATTGCTGATGGAGCTTACCCAATCCGGGACATCCGTTGCCAGGGCGGCGGCAGCGCGTGCATCCCAATCCAGATGCGGCAGTGAGAATGCGTCGCGCGGGAGTTCTTTTTCAGGATTGACTACTTTCCAGGCCAGGAACGGATCAAGCTGGTCGAGTCGCGAGACAAAAGGTGCGGCGTCCGAGGGCCGACTGGCATTGAGCCAAAGCATCGCCATGATCCGATTTGCCTCGATACTATCTGGCAGTTGGTCGAGCGCCTTAAGCGCAGCTTCAGCGGCCTCAACCGGGCGATCACTTTCCCACAGCACCTGGGTTAACAGCAATTGCAGATCGACGCGATCTGGCATTTGCGTTAGCGCTTTGTTCAACTCGGACACAGCTTGTTCATACAGCCGTCCTCTGACGTAGCTGTGCGCCAATCCGCCTAGCGTGACCTGTAACCGTTCTGGCGCTACGCCGTCACGCTTCTCGTAAAGTCGCTTGATCTCGTCACGGAGCGCACCGTTATTCGGCTCCTGTTCGTAGGCGCGTTCAAGATGCCAGATTGCCAGGGGCAGTTGGCCCGCTTCTTCGGCGACGGCGCTCAGGCCGAGATGTGCGACAAAATCATCGGGTAGAGCACTGAGTACACGTTGAAATACGTCGCCTGCTTCCTGGTGACGGTTCTTTTCGAGCAACGCCCGCGCCAGAAATCGGTAGGTTTCGACATTCTTTGGGAAGTGTTGAAGGATGTGGCGGCAATGGCCCATTACCTCTTCAAGGGCTTCTTGTTCTAAAAGTAATTTGAGTTCCGCAATATAGGCTTTGAGCGTTGTATCAGCCATTTAAACTCACTAACTGCCCGTAAAGCACATAATCCCCAGTGAAATCATTATGCTACGCGAGTGCAATTTATGCAAGCGAGGCTAACAGTGGGTGATCCACGCGATTTTACGGTTTGTCCAGGTTGGCAATAATTTCATCGCGTATGGCGTCGTGCCCACGATATTCAGTCTCGTAAATATCTGTGATAAACGCAATGAGTTCAGATTTGGTGGGTTGAATGGGATCATCGCGCAGTGGCGTCCACATCATACGGAGTGGCAGAATTCCGCTTCCTTTGTAGTAATTGGGCATACCATATTGTTTCGCTTGTTCGATCAGATGCGCATTTAGCCGCTCGTAAAACTGGATGCGCCGCGCATTATCGTCGCCTGCCTTTTCGGGCGGATCGACTTCCCACACGATTGCAGACGAGTCGGTGTTCTTGAGGTACGCAACTAATGAACGCCACAGCAGCGAGCCGATCCCTTTGCCGCGCAGCACCGGGGCTACGGCAAGATATTCAATGTACATGGCTTGCGAAGTACGCAGCGGGACCAACAATGCAAAGGCCACAATCTCACTGGTTGTCCCACGATCCTGGCTCATGACGAATACGCTGTAACGTCCGTGCAGCATCGCATCGGAAACTATCCAGTACGGTTTACGCTGATTTGCCGGAAAACTCACCTCATAGATAGCTCCGATTTGCCGTACTGCATCGGGCGGAAAAGCCGTCAGGCGCTGGAACCGATACTCTGAGCCGGGATCCTTTGTAGAATCGTTCATGTGGTTTGTTGCCGCGCACGTGACAGCCCTTGCTCCATACGGTTCACCATTTCTTGCCCATACCAGTCTTTTCGCCGCGTCAGGAAATTGGTCAATATTGGGCTTGAGGCAAAGGTGTCGCTTATATACAGTGCCCACTGCGAACTCGCGTCACTATCTCTGAATTCTGCGTCCTGGATTCGCTTGGCCTGGCTGTTCATGGTCCAGAATATGTCGAGGATGACCTCGGCTACTGCTTCAGCCCGTAAATAATCGGGATGGTTTTCATCTATGGTCCGCCCTGAGAAGAAATAGGGGCGTAGATCGGGATTTTCCAGAAATATGCGGCTGATGTCTAATGAGTAGCGCGTCATCGTTTGCGAAATGCCTTCCATCAACGTACGCTGAAAAACGCGTGTTTGGCGATTTACTAGCCACAGTGAAGCGATCACGCCAATGGACCCGGCGATTGAAGCGATTAGAGATAAGGTCTCGAAGGTTGTCATAGCTTTGATCCGTTCTAGTCTTAGCTGTTCTTTAGACAATCGCTATACAGTCTAGCGGAAAAGATGCGGAGATGGCAGGGTGGTTTAATCGGCCCGGTAGGCGGATGCGGCATAATCGCGGGTTGACTGTTGGGCGGGCGCGACAGCCAGACCGGCAGCATTTGCCCGTTCCAGCCGTTTGCTAGCCCTACCAATAAGCCGCCGGGCCTCGCTATTCGGCACTGCCTCATCGGATTCGCGGAGCAGTTGCAGACCCATCGTCAACGTATTGGGATTGTCGATGAGCAGCGTTCCGAGTTCGTACGTAAGTTCGGCCTGCAAATCGACATCTTCAAGCTCATAGGCCAGATGCAGCGCTTGCCTATAATAGCCAATTGCGCCAGGCAAATCATTTTGCATCTGATGAATGTGGGCAATTGCGTTTAGCTGCGCCACCTCACCTTGCACATCATCGCTCTGACGCGCCAGCGTTAGCGCTTGTTGAATGTAGTCCCGCGCTTTGGCCCACTGTTGCATCCCACTGTATGCCGCACCAATGCCACCTAGCACCCGGCCTACGTAATCGGGGCGCTGCTCCCTTTGGAAGATCGCGAGGGTTTGTTCAAGAATCATGGTTGCCTCCTGGAAGCGACGTTGTTCCAGATAGGCGTTGCCAAGTTTGGACATCACAAGGCCAATGCTCATCCAATCTTCGGTGGAACGCAGTGATTCCACGGCCTGCGTATAAGTTTCGACAGCGGCTCCAACATCGCCAAGTGCCAGCCGGACATCGCCCAGTCGAGCTTGCAGGCGGCCCAGACGTGTTTGGTCTCCCACGCGCTGGGCAAGGTTGACCCCGCGTGTCGCATAGACCAGCGCTCCTTCAGCATCGTCCGCCTGTGCAGTCAGCTCTGCCAGGGTATCCAGCGTTGCCAGCATCCCGTCGATGTTATCCAGAGATTCATACAGTTCGAGCGCCTGTTGATGATAAATAAGCGCTTGCTGCCGATCTCCCTGCTGAATGTGATACTCGCCTATCGCGTGGAGCAGTTTAGCCTGTCGCAGCGTCTGGCCTCCCGCGCGCGCTTCATCCAACTTGCCCTGGAGTGTCGGCAGAGAGCGTTCAGTGGGAATGTCCGTATCATCTTCCGCAATGGGTGGTTCTTCGATGACTACTGCGGGCGTTTCCACCAGAGACCGTGACAGGTCGCCAGAAGGAGCATCCAATAGATCTGTGTCTTCAGCCGCGCTTGGCTGCGTTTCCTCAAGTCCGGCGGGTGGCTTGCTTACGCTCGTTGCCCCGATTATCTGAGTTTCTTCCTCGAATTCAGGCGCAGAATCTGGCGGAGGTTTTGGCGTTCGCAGTTCATACGGGACATTGGGCGTTGCTTCCCTGTCGATGGGTGGTTCTGGCACCTTGACAGCTTCGGCGGGCTGCGTCGCCCGCACTGCGCGGGTAGATTGCGTATCCCTTTTTAATTGCGCGGGTCGTGTTACCTGATCTGATCGAACCATTGGCATCACCTGCGTGGCGTCCGCTGAGGATGCACCGAGCAGTGAAGTCAATTTGATCATCTGGTCCAATTCCGGCCCAAAGCCGCGCAAATTCACAAAGTTCTCGGCATTCTGGTTGATAGAGTGGATCAATTGGCGAAGGGCGCGGGCCTGTCCAGTGGCCGTGGCGTAGGCTGCCGCCCCCACGATATTTCCCATCTCGGCGGCAAGACGGTCATGGTGCGCCGTCCCCTCATGCGCATGACGCTCGACATAGGTGAGTACGGCTTTCAGCGCGCGGTTTTCTATCCCTTGCAAACGTTGATATTGCTGAAGCCAATTGCGTGTGTAGTTTTGGGCGATTTCATGGAGTGAATAGGCAAACTGTCCATAGGAAATAGATTCGAAGGCAACGCCTCGTGCCACAAGTTGCCGCATCAGCGGGATGATGTTGACGGCGGGAACGCTGCTCAGGTCACTTATCAATTCGGCGGAAGCGCTTCCAGTAAACATAGCGGAAACGATCATCAGCATCGCCTGAACAGGAGATGGCATTCGCTTGAAGACAAGAGCCATCATGGTCGAAGCGCCATCATGTCCAGTACTCGAAGGCAGTGTCGTCAATAGCTCAGCAGGCAGCATATCATCTACAGTGACTTCGCGCCCCGCCAGTTCTATTGCCATCGGATTACCGCCCAGGAATTTGACCAGACCGCCTATGTCCAGGTTATAGAGCGAATCTTGTAGTCCGGACACCTGCTTGAACAAAGTAACACTGTCTTCGTCAGAGAGGGGTTCCAGAGAAATGGGCGTCCAGGGTCCACTCCCCGGTCGCTCGTTGACAATCAGCACGGGGGTTTGCGATGCACATTGTTTGACGAATTCACGCGTTGCATCAATGTCAATGAGACCGTCCAGAACGATTAGCGGGCGATTGCGCTCTAACACTGCCTGGATCATTTCGAAATTGCTTGAAGGGTCTTCGTTGGATCCGGCAAGTGCGCTCAATCCATAGGCCCGCCCGATACGTGCGATCAGCGTGTCAAAATCGTCTTCTATGACGCTGAACCACAGGACACCCGATGGATGGGACGCCATATAAGCCGTCGCCAAAACCGCAGCCAGCGCCGTTTTTCCGATTCCCGGTTCGCCGGAAAGAAAAACAGACGATCCGACCCTAAGCGTAACGTGCATCGAAGCAAGCTCACGGTTGCGGCCAATAACCTGAGTCGGTGGCTGAACGGGTAACAATTTGGCTTCATGGATCGGTGCGCCGTGGGGTGTAAACGTCCGATTAATTTCCATTATTCTTTTCGCCGTTCTTTACGCACAGCCAGACACATGAAGTGTCAATCTGATATTCGCTTCAAATGTGGATCTTTCACAGGTAGGATAGCACGAAGAAGCCGCTTGACGCAAGGAAGGGCAGGCGCACCTTAGTGGCAGTTCCGGGGTTTTTGAGCCGCCATAAGCAACAATATCCTTGCGCTCTGGTAATGCGTGCGCTATATTCCCTGCTAAATACTTTGATTTATTATCCTTACAACGTCTATTTGTCCAATATTTGTCGCTAAAAGTTATTGAACTTTGTATCGATTATCATAAACAACTGATTTGCAAGCAAAAGACGACAATTACCTTTTTTGTGGTATGATGTGGGAGCGCTCTCAGATTCAGTCACTTTGAGAATTTTTTGAGGTTTTCATCCATTATGCCAAACTTGACACTTATCCATTCCGCTGTGTATTTGACGTATGCAAAACGTTTTGATAAGTTCAATTACTTAATTAACAAAACGCCTTAGAAGAAAATGCACTTCAATCTATTTACGGGAATTTACTCGTCATCCCCTAACCATCTGGGAATCTCCGCAAGGGATATTTCGCTTGAGCAGCGATCCTGCGCGAGGTTATGAGAGCGGATCTTCCTAGCGACTCACTTTTCTTTTTGGTAGTTCAGAGGAGGTGCAGCTATTCGAAATTTTCGTAATCGCTATTTCCACCCTTATTCTCTTTAAGTTACTACGGAGCGAGAAGACGTCTATGTTTAAGCGGAAAATCTTCCCCATTTTTCTGATGATCGTGATGGCCGTCCCCGTATTTGCCAGCACAGCCGTCAACGCAGCGCCTCCCGGATGCCCGGCGGGCACATTCACCATGATGTCCAAGGAACTGGAATCAGCGTGCAAGGGTGAAATGGCAGGCAAGAAGGTGTCAGTTATTGGCACGCAGGCTGGTCCTGACGCTGATAGCTTTCAGGCTTCATTCAAAGAATTTGAGGACTGGACTGGTATCACAGTAACCTACACTGGCTCGAAGGCATTCGAAGCCGATGTGACCGCGACCGTTAAGGGCGGCAATCCCCCTGATATGGCTGACTTCCCGCAGCCTGGGTTGGTCAAATCTTTGTCTGCTCTGGGCTACGTTGTTGATGTCAGCAAGTTCATGAACATGGATTGGCTCAAGCAGAATTATTCGCAGAGCTGGCTCGACCTGGCAATGATGTCCGGCAAGGGCGGTAGCTCTATCGTTGGTGGTGTCATGGCCCGCAACAGCGTCAAAAGCCTTGTGTGGTATCCGAAAAAGGCCTTCGACGCTGCTGGTTACAAAATTCCGACCACCTGGGATGAGATGCTCGCACTGTCTGACCAGATCGTGAAAGACGGGGGTACGCCCTGGTGCATCGGTATCGAGTCGCAGGCGGCGACAGGTTGGGTCGGCACGGACTGGATCGAAGATATCATGCTGCGCACCGCTACGCCTCAAACCTACGATAACTGGACGGTGCCTTCTGACCCATCTCAGCGGGTGAAGTTCACTGATCCAGTCGTTAAGGCTGCTTTCCAGAAGATGACCGATATCTGGTTCAACGACAAGTATGTTGCTGGTGGCCGGAAGGCAATCGTCGGTACAAACTTCGGCGATTCCCCGAAGGGTCTGTTCGACAATCCGCCCAAGTGCTATCTGCACCGTCAGGCAACGTTCATCACCAGCTTCTTCCCGAAGGATGCAAGCGGCAAGGACCTCGTCCCTGGCGTTGACTATGACTTCTTTTATCTGCCGCCAATCGATCCTAAGTATGGCAATCCCGTACTGATCGCAGGCGACATTATGTCGATGTTTAACGACCGTCCAGAAGTTCGCGCGACCATGGATTGGCTCAGTCGTGGCGAATCTGTCAAGACCTGGATAGCAAATGGCAGTACGCTGGCCCCCATGAAAGACATTAAGCCTGAGTGGTTCCACGATAAGCTTCAGCTAAAGGCTGCGGATATTGCCGCCAAGGCGTCCACAGTCCGTTTTGATGGCTCTGACCAGATGCCCGCTGCTGTTGGCGCAGGCACATTCTGGAAGGGTATCACCGACTATGTAAGCGGCACAACTGACCTCGATACCACACTCAAAGAAATTGATGCGGGTTGGCCGAGCGATACGGGCGCTGCTACCAAAGCACCTTAAGTTTGAAATGGGCTGATTTAGTCTGCCCATAAGTATCCAATGAAAGGCAGGGCATCCAGTCAGGTACCCTGCCTTTCTTAATCTCGTACCTATACCATCGACTAATCACACGAATTCGGTATCATCTATGCAACACCGTGCCGAGAGTTCTCTAAAATTGAGGGGTTAAGCATATGGGCGAAGTTACTACTTACAGTCCCACCAGCCCTAAGCCAGGCCAGATCGACTACAATCGCATTATTGTCGCCGTCGCGGGATCAATACTTACGCTGGCCGGATTATATGGTGGGTTTATTTACTTACGAAATAATTCGGGGTCTCGCCTGCTTATCGGCATTGTAGCGATAATTTGGGGACTGGGTGGCGTAGCGGCTCTATTTTTCATGGCAAACTGGATCGTCGAGTCGCTGCCGACGAAATGGACTGCGCGTATTCAACCGTTCATTTTTATCGGTCCAGCGATCTGTTTGCTAGTGTTTTTCCTGGCCCTACCAGTTATTCAGACATTCATTCTGAGCTTATATAACTATAACGGCACGCAGTTCGTGGGTTTGCAAAACTACGTTGACGTGTTTTCCCAGCGCGTCATGATCGAAGCCTGGCGGAATAACATAATCTGGTTGATCGTAGGTACACCGCTTGTTATTGGCTTCGGCTTACTGGTTGCAATTTTGGCAGACCGCAGCAAATTTGAAAATGCTGCCAAGTCACTGATCTTTCTACCAATGGCAATCTCGATGGTCGGTGCTGGCGTCATCTTCCGATTTGTCTTTGACCTTAACCCAAACATTGGGCTAGTCAATGCCGTTGTGACCAGTCTGGGCGGTCAGAATGAGGAATGGCTGCGTTTGGTTCAGCCCTGGAACAATCTGTTCCTGATCATCGTTATGGTCTGGCTGCAAACCGGGTTTGCAATGGTACTGATCTCAGCCGCTATCAAGAGTGTTTCGGACGACCTGCTGGAAGCGGCACGCGTCGATGGCGCAAATGAGATAACCATCTTCCGGCGGATCATTATACCAAGCATCGCTGGCACACTGCTGACTGTAACAACCACCGTTGTTATATTCACCCTGAAGGTGTTCGACATCGTTATGGTCATGACTGGCGGTAATTTCGGCACAGATGTTATTGGCGTCCGTTTTTATCGTGAATTGTTCACAGAAGATAATCAGGGACTCGGCACTGCCATTGCCATTGTACTGTTGCTGGCAGTTATCCCGGTCATGATCTACAACCTGCGTGAATTCAGCAAGCGCGAAACATTCTAAGGGGGAGCGATGAAAGTCACCAAACGAAGCGCTATCCTTGCAGTCAATGGCGCGCTTTTGCTCATTGTCATTATCTGGACACTTCCCACCGTCGGATTACTCATATCTTCCATACGTACTCGGAATGACATCGACCATTCTGGTTGGTGGACTGTCTTTCCGCACGTAGCTCCAGTTCAATCCGCTACGCGACCCATTCCACCAGGTCAGTCTGTGGACAAACCTATCACCATTGATGGGGTGACGAAATCCTTCGACGAGTGGAGGAAGGGTGTCACCATGCCCGATGGCAGCACCTTGACATGGCAGGGTACGATTCGGGTTGGCAACCTCGTCACAACGGCCCGGCAAGTGACCGCGAATACAAATTTTACTTTGGACAACTATCAACAGGTCGTCGCGGGACAGAGTGTGCAGGTCCACAACCCGGACGGCTCTGTTAGCACAGTAGCCGGTCAAGATATGTCGGGGGCGCTGATCAATTCTCTTACAGTAACTATTCCGGCAACAGTTTTCCCTGTCCTCATCGCAGCGTTTGCCGCTTATGGGTTCGCCTGGATGACGTTTCCGGGTCGCCGTATCCTGTTTATCCTGGTCGTCGCAATGCTCGTAGTTCCACTACAGATTGCACTGGTTCCGGTCCTCCAGGAATACAATGGGTTGGGACTAAATGGAACGTTCCTCGGAATCTGGCTCGCCCACACAGGATTTGGTCTGCCGTTAGCAACATATCTGCTCTATAACTATATCAGCAGTCTACCGCGCGAAGTTTTAGAGTCAGCCTTCATCGACGGTGCTTCCCACTTCACGATGTTTACACGGCTCATCCTGCCGCTTTCTG
>WNFI01215275.1_pt1 | contig 12469 bp, 9 predicted proteins | sample 5400471 | NCBI WGS metagenome assembly WNFI01 (sample SAMN13153348, study PRJNA577476) | soil metagenome | isolation source: 100 cm saprolite on Douglas fir-dominated hillslope | place: USA:California | collected 2013-09-17 | reverse complement strand
CGGCGACGCGTCCATATTCGGCCCGGTCATAACCCCGATACCCCGGGGCGAGGCCGCTGGCCGGCTGTGGGACGGCGTGCAGCTATGTCTGCAGACCCCAGGCTTCTTCGAGCTGAAGCGGAGCCGCACGAACCCGCCGATCTTCGACTGACTCGGCGCACATAACACGGCTTCCGGTCATGGAAAAGGGAAAAATTGGGTCATGAAATGACTGGAAACCGTGTTATGTGCCCGAAGGCCGGGTCAGAACATCATGGGGGACCAGGGGGCTGGGTCCCACCACATGGCCGTCGACAGCTCAGCGAGCGCCTCGGGACGCTGCTCGGAGATCTGGCCAGCGGCGGCGAGCGCGCCGAGCCGCGTCCCGCCGAGGTAGGCGGCGCCGAGTGCGGAGACCGGCAGCACAACATCGGCCGGCGCGGTCGTCCGCTCGCAGGCCGGCTTGCCGCCCTCGCCAGGACCGCCAGCCTGGAGCCGCCACCGGCCCTCGTTGGCGGTCAGCAGCGGGTCAGTCACATCGATGACCACGTCGACGGCGCAGGCATAGCGCCGCCGCTGAAGCGCTGCCGGCAGGTCGACGATCCTGACCCAGAGCCCGTCAGAGACCTTGGTCCTGGCTCGGCGCGGATCGACGAGCATGCACTGGATCGGGTCGTCTGGGGGGCGCATCCTCGTCCGCACCTCGCCCACCAGGTCCCTGCTGAGCAGGTCGGCCCAGAGCGCCGCGCACGCAGCGGGATTGGTCCAGAAGAGGTCTCGCAGCATCAGCACCTGAGCGGGCATTCCGTCGTTTCCCCATTCGGGCTTGACGGCATAAAGCGCGTATCCGACCGGACCTGACTGATCTTCAGCGATAACCGATCGCTGCGGGCTATTGCCCTCGCGCATGAACTCAGGATCGGCGACGTGGACTTCCCACCAACCGTCATGCCTGGTCAGCATCCCGGGCCTGGTCGGGCGCACCGCCTCGTAGACCGCCTTCATCGGAGCGACGGCATCCTTCGGATCGGCCAGCCGGAGCGTCGGCGCGGCCTGCGCCTGGCCCGGGAGCAGCCGTAGCGCACCGTCGCCGCGGTGGAACGTAAAGCTGTACTGGTCGGCAGCCGGTCCGTAGCCGTATCGGCCGTAGATCACCGATTCAGAGGCGAACAGCGCGGCTACTGGCTCGCCAGCGCTAGCGATGTCGGCGAGCTGGCGGCGCATCAGCGCTGACAAGATGCCGCGCCGACGGTGGGTAGGCAGCACGGCGACCCCGCTGATCCCGGCTGTGCCGACGACGTCGCCGCCAGGAACGGTCATGCCAAAGGAGAGGGCGAGGGTCGTGCCGAGCATCTGTGCACCGTCGAAGGCGACGAGCGTTCGCTCGGGCTCGACAACCATCCGGTCAAATCGGAGCATTTCCTCAGGCGGCCAGTTCGAGTTGAAGGCCTGGTCGGTAACTTGGCCGAACGCCGCGAGTTCGGAATCGTCGATGGGCCGGATGGCATAGCTGGCGTTCATGCTCGCCTTCGTACCCCATGAACAGCCCACCGTGCTACATCTTTTCGGCCCGGCCGGGCCACGGTATGGTTCTCGGGCACTGGCGGACACCTATTGAACCGGTACAGTTTCGGCATCATGGTTTCGAAGTCCGGCCGTCGGCCCTGGCCGGCGAGGCGCGCCGCCGCACAGTCCATCCGCGGCCTGGTGAGGCGGCAGTTCATCACGCGAAATCGCCGGATGGCCTTCGTCCTCGCGGTTGCGGTGGTCGGGATCGGCGTCGGTACCGTGTTCGTGTCGGCATCGTGGTTCTCGCCAGGATTGATGATCTTGCCGATTCTGGCCGGCGGTCTGCTGCTTTGGCCTCGGGCGCTGCTGATACTTTTCGCGATCGCCGCCGCGATGCTCGGTTATGACGTTGCCCGCAATGACGATCGGACGGGCTTCGGCATCGTCGCGACCATCGCGATCACCGCCGTCTACGCCTTCCTCCTGGCCAGGGTCAGGGCTAAGCTCGGCCTGCTCGGCATGCGCGGCGACCAGATGCTCGTGGAGCTCCGCGACCGGATCAGGGCGCAGAGCACCTTGCCGGGATTGCCTGAAGGCTGGTGCTCCGAGTCGATACTCAGGCCAGCGGGGGGCTCATCTTTCGGCGGCGACTTCATCGTTTCCACTTGCGACGGCAAGATGTTGGAAGTCGCGGTCGTCGACGTCTCCGGCAAGGGCATCGACGCGGGGACGAGGGCCCTGATGTTGTCCGGAGCCTTCGGCGGACTGCTTGGCTCGGTACCCGCGTCGGAGTTCCTGTCGGCCTGCAACTCGTACCTGCGCAGGGCTGAGCGCTCTGAGGGGTTTGTCACCGCCGTGCACCTTGCGCTTGACCTGACCACCGGAAGCTACGTGATCAGCTCGGCCGGCCATCCCCCGGCCGCGCATTTCGAGAGCGGCAGCGGCAGATGGCGGCTAACCCAGGCGCGCGGCATCGTCCTGGGCGTCGTTCCCGACCTGCGCCCTGGTGCCGAGCACGGCGTCCTTCGGCAGGGCGACGCGCTGATGCTGTATACGGACGGGGTGGTCGAGGTGCCGGGGCGGGACATTGACGTCGGGATCGACCGGCTGCTCGGCGAGGCTGACCAGCTGGTAACGGCCGGGTTCAGCGGCGGAACGGCGCGCCTGCTGCAGGCGATGCGGGAGGGCGCCGGCGCGACGGACGACCGCGGTCTGGTGCTTATCTGGCGGGCGTGACGTGCCTGCCGCTGCTCAGCCTCGCGACCGCGTGCTCGACCAGGGCGACGAGCACGTCCCGGCTTGACGCGCGCTGCCGGGCATCGCAGAGCAGCAACGGCACGTCATCGGTCAGGTTCAAGGCCGAGCGCATCGTCTCGGAAGGGTAGCGCCGTGCCTCGTCGAAGCAGTTCACGGCTACGACGAACGGCATGCCGTTCCGCTCGAAGTAGTCGATCGATGGAAAGCAGTCTGCGAGCCTGCGGGTGTCGGCCATGACGACAGCGCCGAGCGCGCCGTAGGCGAGCTCGTCCCACATGAACCAGAACCGGCGCTGGCCCGGCGTTCCGAACAGGTAGACGACCAGGTCATCGCTGATCGAGATCCGGCCGAAGTCCATCGCTACCGTCGTGGTGGTCTTCCTTTCGACCCCATCGAGCTGGTCAACCAGCGAGCTCGGCTCGCTCATGTCCTCTTCGGTCCGCAGCGGTCGCACCTCGCTCACCGAGCTGACCAGCGTGGTCTTGCCGACGCCGAATCCGCCGGCGACCAGGATCTTGATCGCGACGGGAACAGGCTGCCGGTCGCCGGTCTGCTCAGAGTTTGCGTAGGGCATCGGCGACCTCCTTCAGGATCCGTACGTCGTGGAGCCCGGCACTGACGGGCTGATGGATGCTCACGAGGCCGCGTTCCCGCAGGTCGGCCAAGAGGATTCGGACCACGCCGAGGGGCAGGTCGAGCTCCGTTGCGAGGTCCGCGACGGAGCTACGCGAGCTGCAGAACCGTAGCAGGCGCAGATGTTCAGGTCCAAGCTCGGACATGATCTCAGCCGCACCTCCGCCTCCCATCGGGCTGCGTGCCACCGTTACCAGCGCGACCATGTCGATCGTTGCCCCGCTCGGCCTCGTTCGCCCGGCGGTGAGTGCGTACGGCCTGACCAGCCGTTCGCGCCCATAGGCACGCCTGACGGCTCGCCAGGGGTTCGCGCGGGTCACGTACCTTCACCTAACGAGCTAACCTGCACCGGCCTGGGCCGTACCCCGAGGTGCTGGCCCACCTTCTTGACGAGCAACGCCATCTCGTAGGCGATCAGGCCAGCGTCCGCGCCCGCAGTCGCGAGCACGGCCAGGCAGCTGCCCTCGCCGGCCGCGGTCACGAAGAGGAAGGCCGATTCGAGCTCGACGATCGTCTGGAGTGGGTTGCCGCAGCTGAAATGCTGGCCGAATCCCCTGGCCAGGCTCTGAAAGCCGGCCGCAACGGCGGCCAGGTGCTCGGCATCTTCGCGGTCTAGGTCGGCGGACGCTCCGATCGCCAGACCATCCCTGGACAAGATCACGGCCTTGTCGATCTGGGTGACTCTCGTAACGAGGTCGTCCAGCAGCCAGTCCAGGTTGCCGCTCGTGTTCATTCTGCTTCTCCTTCATCCGGCGGGTCGCCGGATCGCTGCGGGCTCGGGCTGGTCCGGAACTCGCCATCGGTGGGCTCGGTCATCGAGCGGCCGCGTTGCCAGCCGAGCTGGAGCGCTGCCATGGTGTTCCTCGCGGCCTCGGGGGAGGGTCCTGCCGCAGGTTCGTCCGCAGCGGTGGCCATGGGCGTGCTGGCCGTGCGCAGTTGCGGCGCCAGGTTAGCCTGCCGCACCCGAACCGGGAGCCCGTCGAGGTCGGCTGAGTCGGCCTGAGCGGCGCCGGCCTCAGCGGCGACGTCGGCATGCCGGGCTGCTGGCTGCTCCGCCGGAGTCCCCGGCCACATGCCGCCAGCGAGGCCGTTCTCACCCCGCGTCAGGCCCGTTGTCCCCGGCTCGCGCGTAGGCAGGTGTTGCGCCACCGTCGCATCGGCCGCGACGGCAGCGGGAGCAGACCATACTTCAGGCTCCTGAGCGGCGGCGGCGGCTGGGAGCGCGGCGGGTTCGTCGGTGACGTCAGGGGGCTCGGAGGAAACGACGCGCGTGTCGAGATCGATCACATGCGCCTGGCTGCTCGTCGTCGAGACCGTCGCAGCGAGGGTCAGGGCAGGATCTGAGGCGACTCCGGGCAGCTGCGGCACAGGCCTGCCGCCGAGTTCACGGATGCCAGCGATCGCGAAGTCATCCTCAAGCTCTGGGACGTCGATGACTAGCTCGGTGGGGATCAGGACAACAGCGGTCACGCCTCCATAGGCGGAACTGCGGAGTGTCACCTTAACGTCGTGACGCTTGCCGAGCTGGCCAGCGATGAACAGGCCAAGCTGGTCGCTGCCTGACAAGTCGAACAGGGGCGGGTCAGAAAGCGTGCTGTTGATTTCCGCCAGCTGACGCTCGCTCATGCCCAGGCCGCGGTCCTCGATCTCGACCACGATGCCGCGGCCAACCCGGTCGCCATCTACCCGCACGGGAGTACTAGCCGGCGAGAAAGTAGCGGCGTTCTCGAGCAGTTCTGCCAGCAAGTGGATGATGTCGGCCACGGCGTGACCCGCGAGTGCGGCGCTGGTCCGCGAGGTCACCCTGATCCTGGTGTAGTCCTCCACCTCGGCCGCGGCAGCCCGCATGACGTCGACGATCGGGACCGGCTCGCGCCAGGTCCGGCCGGACGAGCCCCCGGCTACGATGAGCAGGCCCTCGGCATGCCGCCGCATGCGGGTGGTCATGTGGTCGACGCGGAACAGGTCGGCGAGTTCCTCCGGGTCGTGTACCCGTCTTTCCATTGAGTCGAGCAGCTGCAGTTGCCTGGTAAGCAACGACTGGTTCCGCCTGGCCAGGCTGCGGAAGACGTCGTTGACACCCTGCCGGATCTTGATCTCGTCGACGGCGGCGGCGATCGCCGTCCTGGCCGCGGCGTTGAACGCTTCGCTTACCTGACCGATCTCATCGCCGCCCGGCTCCAGCCGCGGAACCTCGGCGCCGACGTCGACTTCCTCGCCGGACCTCAGCCGGCTGATCGCGGCCGGCAGCTGCTCGCTCGAGAGCCTGACGGCCGACTGACGCAGGTCATTCAGTTGCCGGATCAACCCGCGGCCGAGGATGATGCCGACAGCAACCGCAGCCAGGATTGCGAACAGCCCGATGCCGGCGATCACGAGCAGCTTCCTGACCAGGTGTTTCGCCTGGTTCGTGGCTTCGGTTGCCAGCGCAGCCGTGTCCTTCAGCAAAGCGGACCTGAATCCTTGCCGGTACGCGGATGTGGCCGAGGTCCACGCCTGCAGGGAGATCTGCGCCGCTCCAGACGGCCCGCTGGTGGCCGTGCCCTCCAGGCTCGCCAGCTGGCTCACCGCGGACTGCGGGATGAGAGCCGTGAAGTTATCGCGCAGCACAGGGTCCAGGCCGGGGAGGGTCTGGGACCACAACTCCTGGCGCAGGACAGCGAGCTGATTGACGAGCATCAGGTCTTCAGGCGGGAACGATCTGGCGGTGAGGTCGCCCCTGAGCAAGTCGCTCTCCTCGCCCAGGGCCTGTGCTGCCTTGGCCATGGTCAGCAAGTCGGTCGCCTGCAGGCCGAGTGGCCCGGTCAGAACCGGCAGGATCGCCTGGTTGAGTACGTTGTCACCTTCCTCAAGCACAGCGCTGTACGCACCGGCCGCGTCGATTTTGCTGAGCCCAAGGCTGGCTACCGATGTGCGCAGACCACCCAATTTCTTAAGATGGGCCTGCCACAAAAGGAATGCCCGCTGTTCCTTCTGCGCCGGACTGCTGTTCAGGGCCGTCTGCACGGCCGCCCCGAAGCGCCTGACAGCCGCGTCGGTCGTCTTCTCCTGCCCGAGCAGCACCTTTAGATGAACGTGTCCTGGGCTGGCCAGGTACTGGAGCGCGAAGCCGCGCTCATTGGCCAGCTGCCTCTGCACCTCGGCGACAGGCAAGGCGACGAGCTGCCTGATCGCTGCTTCCTGCCTGAGCGTAAGAACCTTGCCCAGGGTGAGATTGAGAACCTCGGCGTACAGGCCTATCAGGCCCATCACGGGCACAAGCACAAGCACGATGATTCGCAGGCGGATGGACCGGCGACGCAGCATGGCTATGGTCCTCAGGGTCGTGTCGGCGTGGCCGGCCGACGTGTTGCCCGGAGCTGAGCAGAGATAGGAGCTGAGCAGAGATATGTGAGCTTACTCGGCTATTAGCGGCGTTACAGCGGCATCAGCCATGCCTGAGGCTGGATTTCGGAATCCATTCCGCACAACCCTTTACGTACCGTGCTTGAACCTGTGCAGACGGTTAACGGACGTTCCGGTCATTGTCTTGCCCTCATGATGCGAGACGCCCGCTCGCGGGTAGGCCTGCCTGCAGGGCAGCGAGGACCGCGCCTGGATGACATGACCGCGGTGCGGCCTGGCTACGATTGTGGACGCGGCCCGATTGAGAGACGTTCGCATGCAGCTGTCCGTGGTCCTGAGGTTCTGTGATCGTCTAGAGTCCGGGATCGTGAAAAGTCCGGCGCTCGCTTGGTTCAGCCTTCCGGAGGATAGGACGTAGATGACATCACCCCGCGGCTCCCGGGCCGTCGGACGGCGCGCTGGCGGCGATGACGTTACGGCTGCGCCGTCTGCGGACGCCGGCCAGGCCGAGGCCGTGACCGCGGCCGCCGGCCCCGCCAGCGGCGCGCCCGATCAGACCCCAGCCAACGGCTCGTCGGCCCAGGCGGGGCCGGCGAGCGGCTCGCCTGCCGGGACAACCTCGCCGGGCGGGACAACCTCGCCGGGCGGGACAACCTCGCCGGCCGGGCCAACCTCGCCGGCCGGGACAACATTGCGCGGCCCGTCGGCGGGTCTTGATCAGCAGCGGGCATACCAGCCCGGGCCGATGTGGGCCAGGTGGCTGCCGCCCGTCGTTGCGTTCCTCGCGTGCTTGTGGGGCATCACCACGCCCTCTTACTGGCGGGACGAGGCCGCGACGATCGCCGCTATCAAGCGCCCGCTCGGCGACCTGATCGCAATGCTCGGCAACGTCGATGCCGTGCACGGCGCCTACTACCTGATGATGTGGCCGATAGAGCATGTCCTCGGCTCAGGGGCGCTGGTGCTCAGGCTGCCGTCGGCGGTCGCCGTCGCCGTGGGAGCGGCGGCCGTCGCTGCCATCGCGCGGCGCCTGATCTCGCCGTGGGCTGGGCTGTCAGCCGGCCTGCTCTACGCCCTGCTGCCCGTGACGAGCCGCTACGGCCAGGAGGTGCGGTCATACGCCATGGTGATGGCGGTTGCCGCGATCTCGAGCTACCTGCTCATCCGAGTTCTCGGAGCCGAGCCAGCGCGGGAGCGCCGCTGGCTGGCTGGCTATGGGGCGAGCATCGCGGTGCTCGGAATCCTGAATATCTTCGGCCTGCTACTGATCCCCGCTCATGCCGTCACGATCGCCTTGTATGGACGGCGCGGCGTCCGGGATCCAGCGGTCAGGCGTCTGGCCATCGGCTGGCTAGCCGCCGTGGCGGCAGGGGTGGTCATTGCTAGCCCGCTGCTGGTACTCGGCTGGCTCCAGCGCGGTCAGATCGCCTGGCTGTCGGTCAACACATCATCGTCAGGGCTCAGCACCCTCTACACGCTGAGCGGGTCATACACGGTCACGACCATCGTGATCGCGGTGATAGTCGTGGCGCTGGTACTCAGCACCGAAGCTGGCCCTGACAGGCGCCGGGCCGCCTGGCCGGTTCGGCTCGCCGAGATCAGCCTGCCGTGGCTGATCGTGCCGCCGCTCGTGCTGCTCGTAGCATCGACGGTGCAGCCGGTCTATACCTCGCGGTACATCCTGATCTGCATACCCGCGCTAGCGCTCATCGGCGGGGCGGCCGTGGCCTCCTACAGCCGGATCGCCGGGGCGATCGCCCTGGTCGTGATCCTGGTCGCCGGGTCAACGACACAGGCCGGGCAGCGAACGGTGGCCGGGCACTACGACGACATCCTGGCCATCGATCAGATCGTGAAGGCCCATGCCCGTCCCGGCGATGTGGTCCTTTACACCAATCCCAATTCCGAAAGCTTCGGCGCTGCTTACTCCTTCGGCCTCAGCCAGCTGCCGAACATCGCGCTGAAACAGGGCCCGGTACAGTCCGGCACGCTAGCGGGACGGAATGCGCCGATCGCGCAGATCAGATCGAGGCTCCAGCACGCGAAGCGGGTGTGGGTGGTCGAGATCAACCACCTCAAGACGGCGCCGCAACTGCTCGGGCTGAACGGCCTGCCGTTGTCCGCCACGCCAGTCCTGGAACGCCTGCCGCTGCAGTACACCACTTCCTGGCACGAGCGTCTCGACTACCTGATCCTGTTCACCCGCTTCTGAAACGCTCCCGCGGTCATGATGTCCAGGTTGCCAGCGTTGGCCGGCATCTACGTGCCGGCCAACCCTGGATGCTGCTAGCCGCCGGCGCCCGCTCGCGGTCCAGTCAGGGTCGGGCTGAGCCGCTGATCTGATCGAGCAAGGCCCGGACCTCTGCCTCCGGATACCTGCGGTGACCGCCCAGTGTCCGGACCGAGGTGAGCTTGCCGTCCTTGGCCCACCGGGTCACGGTCTTCGGATCCACCCGGAACATGGCGGCGACTTCCGCCGGGGTCAGCAGCCTGGTGAACTCAGGTGCCTGTCGACTAGTGCTCATATTGACGATTCCTCCCCACGATCGCTCACGGAGTAGGCAACATCCAGCGAACGATCATAATCATGGTTATTAAAGCATAAACAGGGCAAGATGAGAAGACATTATGACCAACGTGTCGTTCTGAAGTACCTGAAGAGATGACACGTCCGGTTGCTAGGCGGGGCTCAGCACAACCGCCTGTACGGGGCTCGGACCTCCCGCGGTGTCATGGTGATCATCGCCGGGGCGGCTGACGGATCCCTGTCCTCCGGCGTTGATTTTGTAGCCGGGAGGAAGCGCGAGCTCGCACCAGACGACCTTGCCCGTGCCCGCGCGCCTTGTTCCCCAGCGCTGGGCGAACTGGCTGACAACCTGAAGCCCGCGGCCGCGCTCGTCATCATCGGCGGCCTGCCGGAGCCTGGGCAACGCCGCGGAGTCATCAAGTATCTCGCAGAAAAGCGCGCCTTCCAGGACGAGGCGCAGGCTGATCTTGCTCTGCGCGTACCGAACGGCATTGGTAACCAGTTCGGAAACGACGAGCTCGGCTACCGGAATGAGCTCTTCCAGGCCCCACTGGCGCAATGGCCGCCTGATCAGCGACCGGCCCCGCCGGGCCGCCGTCAGCTTCGGTGCGAGGTTCCATTCGACGTGCCGGTCAGAGCCGATCCGCCGCAGCCTGGCCATCAGGATCGCGATGTCATCGCGCTGATGGTCGTCATAGACCCCGGCCAGGGTTAGCCTGCACAGGTCGTCGAGCGGCTCGGTCGGCGAGTTCGGTCCGAAGAGCTTCTGCAACCCGGTCAGGCCCTGGTCGATGTCCTCGGTGCGCTTCTCCACCAGCCCGTCGGTGTACATCACGAGCAGGCTGCCGTCTTCGATCTGCAGAGTTCTGCTGCTGATCGGGCTGGCGCCGATGCCGAGCGGAGGCGCGGGGGAGACGTCGAGGAACTCGCTACTCCCGTCCGGGCGGACGAGCAGCGGCGGCAGGTGGCCGGCCGAGGCCACCTCGCAGGTGCCGTCGACGGTGTCGAAGATGGCGTAGACGCACGTCGCGAAGTGTGGCTCGAACTCCCCGAGCTCGTGCATCAGGTCGTCCAGACGCTGCAGGGTCTCCGCGGGCGGTAGCTCGAGCATGGTCAGCGTCTTGATCGCGGTGCGGAGCCTGCCCATCGTCACTGCCGCGCGCACGCCGTGCCCGGCCACATCACCGACGACGAGAGCCACCCGCCCGCCAGGCAGCGCTATCGATTCGTACCAGTCGCCGCCGACTTCGATCAGCTTGCTGCCTGGCAGGTAGCGATGCCGGACTTCCACCGACGCGGGATGCGACAGGCCGGTGGGGAGCATGCTCCGCTGCAGCGTGAGCGCGGTCGCGCGCTCCCTGCTGTACCTGCGCGCGCTGTCCATGAACACTGCCGCCCGGCGGGCGAACTCCATCCCGATGTCGGTGTCGTAGGCGTCGAACCGATGGAACCCGATCCGCCTGACGCAGACGAAGAACCCGAGCAGCGTCTCGCCGGCCAGCAGCGGGAGCAGCAGCATGGATGTCCCGGCGACCAGCCTGGAAACGGGGGTGCGGACCCACGCCTGGGCCAGCTTGGCCGCACCGTCCTCGGTCATGATCACGCAGACCGGCTTGCGGGTCTTGATGCACTGCGTGTACAGCGTGTCCGGCGGGTAGCGCAAGATCTCGCCGACGGGGAACGCCGCCTCCCAGCCCGGATCACCGTCGTCGTGCGCGACGGCGAGCCGGCGGAACAACTGCATTCCGTCGCGTTCCAGGTCGGGATGCTCGCCGTCGCCCATCACGCTCTCGAGCATCAGCAGGCCGGCCGCGTTGCAGAAGTGCGGCACCAGGATGTTCACCAGCTCGGGGGCCATTTGCTCGATGTCTAGCGCTCCGCCGATCCGGCGCACGGCTCCGTCCAGGAGCGCGTTCCGCATGAGCGCTGGGTCGACGAACCGCTCGGCGGCCGGCGGCGGGATGCGCATGACTACCTGGGCGAGAAGCTCAGGGTCATTGGACCTGATCGGCTCGATGGTGACGACGGCATCCACCACGGATCTGCTCGCCGTGCGGATGCTGAGGACGGTCGTCTTATCCCGGTCGGCCAGGGTCGCCTCGATCAGGCCGCTCAGGGCCTCGGCCGGATCGCCCGGCCCAGCGATGAGCTCGCCTAGATCGGTGTCGAGCAGCGAGCCTGGCTTATCGGCCAGGATGTCGCCCGCCCCGCGGTCGTGCTGGCGAATCCTGCCCTTGCGGTCGATGCCCAGGGTAAGCGTCTGCGCCGAGGTGCTGGACAGGACGGCAGACATCTCGGCTGCCATTGCCGACGCCACCTCGTCCGATCTCCCTCACTCTGCGCGCGGTCCGGTCTCCCCCGCCTGCGCGCGCTGTACGAACAGTATGAAACATCGCGGGCCGAAATGAGCGCGAAAGGCTGATCGCCAAGGCGCGATGAGCAGGGAGCGCGCTAGGCGTCCTTCGATGGCTCGCCGTGGCCGGCGTTGCCGCGTCCCAGCCCCCAGTACGCCTTCGGTGCGATCTGCTCCTGGCGCAGCCCGCGGGCGGCCAAGGTCTCCCGTAGCCTCAGCACGACCGATGCCTCCCCGAAGAGGTACGCGTGCCCGTCACCTGGCGGCAGGTCAATCTCGCTGGCCTCGGCTGTAAGGAGTTCCGGATCGCCCGCGGGCCTGCCCAGCCGGTGCAGCCAGCTGACCCTGGTTCGCGCCGGAGCGAGCAGTTCCTGCTCATCGTCAGGCCCAGGGACTTCCATCACCAGAGCCGCGTCCGAATCGCCAGGAAGGGACTCCGTCATCGCGAGAATGGCCGGCATCGCGGACTCATCGCCCATGAACAGGTGCCAGTCGGCGTCAGGCGAGGCCGTGATCTTGCCGCGGGGGCCGATTCCCTCGATCGTGTCGCCTGGCCGCGCCGCCCGCAGCCAGCGCTCTCCGGGCCCGTCACCGTGCCGGACTATGTTGAGCGTGAGGCTCTGGGTGTCGCGGTCGAGCGAGCGGATCGTGTAGCGCCGCCGCACCGGCCGGCGTCCCTCGGCGGCCACCAGGAGCATTACGTCCTGGCCCGGCTCGTACCGGAATCCGGCCAGCTCTGGGGCAGTCAGCTGGATCCGCTGCATGCTCGGCGAGATCAGCTCGGATTCGACGACTTCGAACACCAGCCGTCTGGCCGCCGCAAGCGGGCCAGTCAGCTCGGCGAACGGGTCCTCGAGCTGTGTGCG
>WNFI01082423.1_pt1 | contig 12470 bp, 10 predicted proteins | sample 5400471 | NCBI WGS metagenome assembly WNFI01 (sample SAMN13153348, study PRJNA577476) | soil metagenome | isolation source: 100 cm saprolite on Douglas fir-dominated hillslope | place: USA:California | collected 2013-09-17 | reverse complement strand
GGCCAACACCGGTCAGAAGAAGTAGCGGCATGCTGCTCGGTCGCGTGGTCGGGACGGTAGTCTCCACCAACAAGGAGCAGGAGCTGGACGGGCTCAAGCTGCTCCTCGTGCGCGGCGCCGACGTGGAGGGCAAACCCACGGGCGCGCTGGTGGTGGCCATCGACGCGGTGGGCGCGGGCGTCGGCGAGGTGGTCCTCTACGCCTCGGGCTCCTCGGCGCGGCAGACCAAGGTCACCAAGGATCGGCCGGTCGACGCCACCATCATGGCCATCGTCGACGCCATCGAGCTCGACGGACGTCAAACGTATAGCAAGTAGGAAGAGGCGCTCAAGGTGCTGCCACCGGATCAGATCGAGCGGCTGGTCGACAAGGTCGTCGAGAAACTGCGCCAGGCGGAGGGTCTTTCGCAGGCTGGCGGAGGCGCCGGGCGCGGCTTCGCAGTTGCGCCGGGGCGCAGCGCGGCGTACGTGCGCAGCGCGCAGCCGGGCATCCACGACGATCTCGATCAGGCGGTCGCTGCCGCTGGCCGCGCCTTCGAAATCTGGCGCGAGGTCAAGGTGGAGACGCGCGCGAAGTGCATCGCCGCAATCCGCAAGGTGTGCCTCGACCACGTCGAGGAGATCGCCCGGAAGGCGGTCGACGAGACGGGCCTCGGGCGCGTCGACGACAAGGTGGTCAAGAACCGCAACGCCATCGAAAAGACGCCCGGCCTCGAGATCCTCGACACCGTGGCCTTCACCGGCGACAACGGCCTCACGCTGCACGAGCGCGCGCCCTTCGGCACGCTGCTGTCGATCACGCCGTCGACCAACCCCACCGAGACCGTCATCAACAACGCCATCAGCATCATCGCCGGCGGCAACTCGGTGGTGTTCAACGTGCACCCGGGCGCGAAGGGCATCTCGCGCTCGGTGATCGGCTGGATCAACGAAGCCATCCTCGCCAACGGCGGGCCGCAGGACCTGGTCGCCTGCATCGCCGAGCCCACCATCGAGAGCGCGCAGGCGCTGATGAAGCACGCGGGCATCAAGGTGGTGGTGGTGACCGGCGGCGGCGCGGTGGTGAAGCAGGCCATGTCCTCGGGGAAACGCGCCATCTGCGCGGGGCCGGGAAATCCGCCGGTGGTGGTCGACGAGACCGCGGACATCGCGCAGGCCGGGCGCGACGTGGTGCTGGGCGCCGGCATGGACAACAACATCATCTGCATCGTCGAGAAGGAGCTGTTCGTGGTCCGCTCCGTCGCCGACGCGCTCAAGCGCGAGATGATCCGCAACGGCGCCTGGGAAGTGGACGGCCCCGGGCTCTCGCGCCTGGAGAAGACGGTGGTGACGCGCGACGGTCACGTCAACCGCGACTTCATCGGCAAGGACGCGCGCAAGATCGCCGAGGCCGCCGGCATCCGCGTCGATGGAGATCCGAGGATCCTGCTCGCCGAGGTGGATTCCTCGCACCCCTTCGTGCAGCTGGAGATGCTGATGCCGGTGCTGGGCATGGTGCGCGTGCAGGACGTGGGCGTCGCCATCCGCGAGGCGGTCAAGGCCGAGCACGGCTTCTTCCACACCGCGGTGATGCACTCGAAGAGCATCGACAACCTGCACGACATGGCGCGGGCGGTGAACACCTCGCTCTTCGTCAAGAACGCGCCCTCCACCGCGGGGATCGGCCTCGGCGGCGAGGGCTACACGGCGTGGACCATCGCGGGATCGTCGGGCGACGGCCTCACCACCGCGCGGACGTTCACCCGCGAGCGCCGCTGCACGCTCAAGGACAAGTTCCGCATTGTCTGACGCCGGCAGCTCCGCCTCCGCTCCGGCGCTGGCTCTCCTGGAGGTCGCCTCGCTGGCCCGCGGCGTGGTGGCGGCCGACGCGGTGGCGAAGCGCGCCTCGGTGCAGCTGCTCTTCTGCGAGCCGGTCAGCGCTGTTCCTCCCGCAGGCGCACGGACAGCTCCTCCCGGCCATCCGCAAGGGAGCGCGCGGGTTCGAGCACGCCGCCGCCGAGGAGAGTGCCGGCCTCGTCGAGCTGCATTCGGTGGCGGCGGCGCTGCGCTCGGCGGATGCGGCCTGCAAGGCGGCAGAGGTGCGGCTGCAGCTCCTCCACCTGGCCCGCGGCATCGGCGGCAAGGCCTGGTTCATCGTGCGCGGCAGCCTGGAGTCGGTGGAAGCCTCGGTGGCGGCGGCCACGCAGGCGGCGGGCGACGGGCTGCTGGCGGGCGCCGAGGTGATCGCCCGCCCGCACCTCGACTTGCGCGGGATTGCCCTGTAGATTTACACACCAGTGGACCCCAGGGCCGCCGTTCTGCTCAGGTTCCGCTTCGGCGGCTTCGAGCACATGCAAAACCACTTGCACGTGGTGGGTGGCCGCACGCTCTTCTTCTATCGCGATCGGCTCGACGCGCTGGCCGCCGGAGCGCGCGCGGTGGTGGAGTTCTCCTTCGGCAGCAGCGAGCAGGTGAGCACGCAGCGCGGCGTGGTGGTGGAGCTCGCCGAGGGCGGGAGCGGGCAGTCGGGCGCGTGGATCGAATTTCCCGACGCCAGGCTGGCGCGCAGGATCGGCACGGGCGAGGCTTCGCTCTCGGGCCGGCACCAGCGGCGGCTGGGCTGCGACCTCTTGGTGGACATCAAGCGCGGCCGCCTGCCATATCTCGGCCGCATGGTGGACGTGAGCCTGGGCGGGGCACATATCCTCGGCCCGGTGGGCTTGCTCACAGGCTCCGAGGTCGAGCTGCGCATCATCGGCGCCAAGCCCCCCGTGCCCGCTGTGCTCGGCCGCGCGGAGGTGGTGCGATCCGAGCCGGGCGGCGAGGTCGGCGTGCGCTTCGTGCGCAGCGACTCGATCGCGCGCATCGCCTCGGGCAAGCTCTACGCGGCGGTGCAACAGTCGTGGGCCAAGGTGGCGGAGGTCGCGCACTCGCCGCTCTGCTGCACGCGTGGCCAGGTCTTCGAGCCGCCGCTCCCGCGCAAGAAGAGCCGCCTCTGAATGGGCGCGGTGATCCGGCTCTTCTGCGTCGAATCGCTGCGCGCGCTGGCGCGCAACAAGCTGCGCAGCGGGCTCGCGGCAGTGGCCATCACCATCGGCCCCGCCTCACCGTCGCAGACGCCGAGGCGATCGGACACGAGCCCTTGATCAAGCGCATGACTCCCAACGTCGACGGCCGCGCGCAGGTGATCTCCGGCGACCGCAACTGGCAGACGCACTGGCGCGGCATCGACGTCAGCTACTTCGACATCAAGCACTGGGAGGTGGAGCAGGGCGCCCACTTCCTCGAGCAGGACGTGACCCACGCGCGCAGCGTGGTGCTGATCGGACAGACGGTGCGGGAGCAGCTCTTCGGCGCGGAGGAGGCGGTGGGCAGCATCGTGCGCGTCAACGAGCAGCTCTTCCAGGTGATGGGCGTGCTGGCGCGCAAGGGGCCCAATGCCAACGGCTCCGACCAGGACGACACGCTCATCCTCCCCTGGACCACCGCGCAGAGGAAGCTGCGCGGCAAGAACGCCTTCTGGCTCGACGACATCCTCTGCTCGGCAGTGGCGCCGGAGGCGGTGAACCCGGCCATCGATCAGGTGACCGCGCTGCTGCGGCAGCGCCACCACATCCAGCCCGGACAGGAGGACGACTTCAACGTGCGGCGGCCGGACGAGATCATCAAGGCGCAGATCGAGACCAGCCACACGCTGGAAGCGCTGCTCATCAGCATCGCCGCCATCTCGCTGCTGGTGGGCGGCATCGGGGTGATGAACGTGATGCTGGTCTCGGTGTCGGAGCGGACGCGCGAGATCGGCGTGCGGCTGGCGGTGGGCGCGACCGAGGGCGCGGTGCAGGCGCAGTTCCTCGGCGAGGCGGTGCTGCTGACGTTCTTCGGCGGCGTGGCCGGGATCGCGCTCGGCGTCCTCGGCTCGCTGCTGCTCGGCAGGGCTCTGGGATGGACGACCACCATCCCGCCCGGGGCGCTCGCCGCCGCGCCGCTCTTCTCCGTGCTGGTGGGACTCTTCTTCGGCTTCTATCCGGCGCGGGTGGCGTCGCGCCTCGACCCCATCGAGGCCCTGCGCCACGAGTGAGGATACTCGAGAAACAGAGGAGTCCGGTGCGCATCACTGGTGCGCATCATATGTATCAGCTCCTGACATGGCGGCAAGGAGACATGAGCGCGGAGCCGCGGCCCCCTGGCGGCCGGCGAACATCCCGGCGAACCAGCGCCTCCTCCACCTGGTCCTCGACACGCTCCCGGTGGGCGTCGTGGTCGTCGATCTGGCAGGGGACATCCTGCTGGCCAACCCGGCATTGAGTCGCATCTGGGGCGGCAAGATCGACTCCGGCAAGGAACGGTACGAAAAAAGCAAAGGCTTCCGGCATGGCACAGGCGAGAGGCTCAAGCTGGAGGAGTGGGCCTCGGTGCGCGCGCTCGTCAAAGGGGAGACAAGCCTCGACGAGCTGATCGACATCGAGACGTACGATGGTCACCGCAAGACCATCCGGCTCTCGGCCGCTCCCATCCGGGACGACCACCAGGCCATCATCGGCGCCGTCGTCGTACTCCAGGACGTCACCGAGCGGGAGCGCTCCGAGGAGGAGCGGGCGCGCAGGGCCCGGCAGCAAGATGCGGTGGCTCAGCTCAGCCTCGCGGCCCTGAGGGGCGATGGGATCCAGCCGATCTTCGACGAAGCCGTCGCGCTGGTCGCCAGGACTCTGGACGTCGAACATTCCATCGTCATGGAGGCGCGGCCGGCCCAGGGCGCAATGGTCTTCCGCGCCGGCGTGGGCCCGTGGAAGGAGGAGGTCATCGGAAGCGTGACCGTCCCGATGGCTCCCGGCTTCATGAACTGGTTCTCGATGAGGGCCAAGGCGCCCGTGGTCGTCGAGGACCTGAAAGCGGAGACCCGCTTCGCCCCCTGCGAGCTGCTGCTCGCGCATGGAGTGAAGAGCGGCGTCAGCGTTCCCATCCTCGGACGGGAGCAGCCCTTCGGCGTGCTGGGCGCCCATTCGACCCGGGCTCGCGTCTTCAACGACGACGAGATGCAATTCGTCTGGGCCATGGCGAACGTGCTCGCCACCTCCATCGAACAGAAGCGCGCCGCCGGCGAGCTGCACGAGAAGCGCGAGCAGCTCCAGGCGCTCTCCCGCCAGCTGATCGAAGCGCAGGAGGCCGAGCGACGCGCCATCGCCCGCGAGCTGCACGACGACTTCGGCCAGGTCCTCACGGCCATCAAGCTGAATCTGATGATGAGGCCGGGCGAAGAGGCGGAGAGCATCTCGCTGGTCGATGGGGCCATCGCGCGGATGCGCGATCTGGCGCAGGACCTGCGGCCTCCCATGCTCGACGAGCTCGGGCTCGCCGCATCACTGCAGTGGTACCTGGAGCGGGAAGCCAGGCGGGCGGGACTGGAGCTCAAGCTCGAGATCGCTCCGCACGTGACGCGGCTGCCTCCCACGGTGGCGACGACCTCTTTCCGTGTGGTGCAGGAAGCGTTCACCAACGTCATCCGCCACGCGAAAGCCCGCCATGTCGAGGTCGAGTTGGGCATCGCGGGCGACGAGCTGCAACTGGTGGTGCGCGACGACGGCCGCGGCTTCGAGGTGAGCGAGGCGCAGAGGCGCGCCAGGCGAGGCGAGAGCCAGGGCTTGCTCAGCATGCAGGAGCGGGCCGCGCTGGCCGGTGGCGAGCTGGTGATCGATTCATCGCCGGGCAGCGGAACGGCTGTGCGCGCGCGCTTCCCGCTCGGCGGGGCGCGATGAGCGCCAGCGACCGCCGCTCTAACCGGATGAGCTACGCCGCCAAAAGGGCGCGGAAGATAGCGGCGAGCGAAATTTACGTCAAGGTGCCGCAGGCGCGGAAGCATCGTCCTCGAACGCGGCCGACGCGCCCAGGAGCCCCTTGAGCGAGACGTGCCCGGCGAGGAGGAAGATGAGCCCCAGCGTGCACTGCTCGCCGAACTGCAGGAGCCAGATGGTGTTGGCGAGCGCCGCGCCGCGCGCCGAGAAGCCCTCCGCCGCGAATAGCGACAAGCCCGCCTGGGTGAAGAACTGCATGGTGCCGACCATCCCCGGCCCCGCCGGCACCATCACGCCGACGACTTGTATGGTCAGGATCACCGCCAGCATCAGCGGCGTCAGCCCGGTGAAGCCGAAGGCCGGCGCGAGCAGGCCCATGCCCGTGGCGTTGAGCGTCCACACGAGCACGGTGAGGAGCAAGAACCAGAGCAGCTTCCAGCCCGATCCGACGTGCACCGCGGCGATGAACGCCTCTAGCATCCCGGCCGCACGCGCCGCGAGCCGCGGCGAAAGCGGGCGCAGCGCGGCCTGGCAGAGGATGAGCGCGCGCTCGCGGAAAAGGACCGCCAGCACCAGCGCGACGCAGAGCCCGCAGAAGCCCAGCGCCACCAGCACCGACGCGCTCCGGGCGAACTCGAGGTACTTGCCCGACGCCGAGCCGCCCAGCATCCGCAGGGAGACCACGCCGAGCAGGCCGATGAAGATTCCGTCGACGATGCGCTCCACCACGATCGAGGCCAGCGCCCCGCTCCGCCGCAGCGGCGCCCCACCGCCCCTGGGCGGACGGGCGATGAGGAGCGGGCGGGCGAACTCGCCGAGGCGCAGCGGCAGCACCATGAGGAGCATCCAGCCCACCGCGCTCGCCGAGTTGAGCCGCTTGAACGAGACGTGCCCCAAGGGCTCGAGCAGGATTCCCCAGCGCACGGTGCGCACCAGGTGGATGAGCAGCAGCACCAGCAGGTAGAGCGCGATGCGCAGCGGATCGGCCGCGGCCATCGCCGCGCCCACTTCCCGCAGCGGCGCTTTGCGGAGCGATCCCCAGATGCAGATCCCGCTCACGCCGAGCGAGAGGAGTGTGTAGAGGACGCGCTTGAGCGTTCGCATCGGGGTCGCCCGCGTAGCACGGCGCGAGAGGCCTCGTCTACTGTTCCTCGTCCTTGGGCGGCGCCGGCTCCTCGGCCGCAGGGGGGCCGGGAACCCGGTAGGCGCCGGTGAACCATCTTCCCAGATCGACCGCCTTGCAGCGGGGCGAGCAGAAGGGAAACGACGGGTTCTCCTGGCGCGGTTTCACGGGTGCGCGGCAGTGGGGACAGCGCGGCATGCTGCTTGTCTAAGTCGCAGCCGCCGTTTTTTCAAGGACCTGACGATTCAGCGACAGAGGAATTGACCGGAGTGCCGGGTCAACTTATTACGGCAGACGATGGCACCTGAACGCAGCGTGGAGCGCACGGTCCTCGTCGTCGACGACGATCCCGACATCCTGCAGACGCTGGCCCTGTGCCTGTCGACGGAGGGCTACCGCGTGGCCATGGCCAGCAACGGGCATGAGGCGCTGGTCCTGCTCGGCAAGGAGAAGCCGGCCTGCATCCTCCTCGATCTCATGATGCCGGTGATGGACGGCTGGCAGTTCGTCGCCGAGCTGGAGGGCCGCGGCTGGCGCAAGGCCCCACTCCTCATCCTCAGCGCCGACCGCGCCGTGCAGGGGCACGCCACCAAGCTTCGCGCCGATGCGTTTCTCGCCAAGCCCTTCGACCTCGACGAGCTGCTGGGCAAGGTCCAGGAGCTCACCGGCGGTCCCAAGGGGAACCGGCACGGCCACCGCGCGGGGTAGCACGCGCATTTCACAACCCATTCGTAACGGCTTAAAGCGTAATCGCCAAGCAGCCTGCGGCGGCCGCGATCAGCCGGCTATCCACGGGATCGCGATCCAGGATTCGCCGCCGCGACCGTCGCGGATGACCACCCAGACCGTGCCGGAGCCAGTGCGGATGGCGTCGATGCGGGTGAGGCCGTCGGGCGGCGCGACGCCGTCCACGGGCTCATAGGCGGTGTCGCGGTCGAACTCGGCGCCGGGCGTGGTGAAGAAGGCGTACAAGGGTTGCTCTTTCAGGTGGACCTTGTTGCCGCGCAGGTCGGTGGTGTCGTACTCCTCGCGTGCGCCGGGTGCGAGGAGCGGGCGGATGCCGTAAGTCACGCCGCGCTGCAGCTGCAGCGTCTGGCCGGGAGCGACCGATCCGGCGGGCTGACCGTCGCGGCTGAGCGCGAGGCCGGTCATCGCCGGGTTGTGATTCGGCGTCGTGCCCTGGGGGCTGTAGAGGAGGATCTTGTCGGCGGCCACCGGGCCATTCGGGTCGCCGTCTTCAACCGACAGGGCAAACATGACGCGGATGCCGCCCAGGCCCTGGAGCTTGTCGCTCGACTGCGCGAAGGCGATGACGCGCGCCATCAGCGCGCCCGGCACGGTGGCGGAGAATTCGGTGCCACCCTTGCGGGTGGCGAGCGGCATATCGAAGTGCGGCCCCGACTCGCAGCGGCGCGAGTCAGTCACCGCGCAGAGCGAGGAGGTCATGGAGGAGAACCCGTCGCGCGCGGGGTCGACGGCGAGGATGCGCAGGCTCACGTCCTGGACGTTGCCCTGGGCGTCGAACTGCGCCTCGGGCGGCTCGGCCTGAACGGCGAGGACGCGGAGGTCGCTCACCTCGCTGGGGGCGGCGAAGTTCGGTGTACACGCGCCGGCGAAAGCCGCCGCGCAGAAAAAAAATAATTTTTTTTTCGTCCACTGGCTGGACATCTAGAACTTCCCCTTCACGCCAAACGTCGGAAGGATCGGGATGCCGGAGATGCTCCCCTGCTCGCGATACCGGTAGTCGTACACATGGATCTCCTCGTTCTTCTGGTTCAGCACGTTCTGCACGTCGAGATAGAGCGCGAGCTGCCAGTAGTCCCAGGTCCAGGTGTGCTGCGCGCGAGCGTCGAGCTGGCTGAAGAGCGGCAGCCGCGCGTCGCCGAAGGTGCCGCGCGTCGCGACGTAGGTGCCGGCGTCCGCGTCGAAGGTGGCGTAATCCACCGGCGCCGTCGGATTTCCGCTCACCAGCCGGTAGCGGGACGACAGCTCCCAGCCCGGCGACGGCCGGTAGCCCGCGACCAGCGTGAGGATGTGCGTCTGGTCGTACTGGAACGCTCTCCACGGATCGCCCGGATTCTGCAGGATCACGCTCTTCGACAGGGTATACGCCAGCCAGCCGTAGAGCTTGGCGGTGATCTCGCGCCGCACGAGGATCTCGAGCCCGTACGAGTGCCCGATACCGTTGTTCAGGAAGCGCGGATTGAAGACGGTCTGGTCGGGCAAGAGCACCGGATCGACCCGCACGATCAGCGAGCCGCGCCGGTTGTAGAAGACCTCGGCGCTCGCGCTCCACAGGTCGGAGAAGCGCTGCTCGACGCCGGCTCCGGCCTGCGCCGCCCACTCGAGGCCGAGGTCCGGATTGCCCACGTCCCGATCGATCTGCGGCCCCGTCGGCGGCTGGTGGTAGAGGCCAAGGTAGGCCTTGAGCGAGGTCGCCTCGGTCAGCGCGTAGCGCGCCCAGAGCCGCGGATCGAGCGACCAGCGCGCGTGCTGGCGCCAGTGGAACTGATCGAGGCGCAGCCCCGGCACCAGCTGCAGCCGACCGAACGTCAGCTGGGCCTCGGCGTACTCGCCCCACAGCTGCACCGGCTGCACGCGCGAGAACTTGTTCTCCTGCGTGACGGGAATTCCCAGGTTGCGGAGCTGGATCGACGACTGGATGTCGAAGCTGTACGCCGCCCGATCGAACTCGATGTCGGTGCCGGCGCGCAGCTCGAGAAAGTCGCGCGCCTTCCAGCGCAAGTCGGAGCGGAACTCGCCGGTCAACACGGTGATGTCGCCGGTCTGCGGCTGCGCAAACGGTCCCGGGCCGGCGCCTTCCGAGCTGAACGACTGCTTGGTCCAGCCCAGCGCCGGCGAGACGCTCAAGGACAGCGTCTCGGACAGCTCGTGCTTCCAGGAAACCACCGCGCGGTGGAATCCCAGCGAGGTGTCGAGCGAGAGCGGCAGCGTGCGCCGCCCGCCCTTCTCCACGATGGTCAGCTTGTCGCTGCTGCCGAAGAAGAGCAGCGAGAGCTCGTCGCCGCCCTCGAAGCGGTGGTCGGCGCGCGCCTGGTAGTCCCAGTAGATGGGCACGACGCTGGTGACGCCGCGGTTGGGGTCGTTGGGAATGAAGAGCGGAAGGAAGACGTCGATGTGGCTGCGCCGCGCCGCCACCGCCACCTGCGTGTGCGCGTCGATGGGGCCTTCGCCGAAGCCGACCGCCTCGATCAGGTCGAGCGACGCCTGCCCGTGCACGCCCTGCGCATCGCCCTTGCGCGTGCCGACGTCGATGGCGCCGGTCAAGTTGCGCCCGTAGTACGCGCCGTATCCGCCCGGGTAGAAGTCGATGCGATCGAGCAGCTGCTCGTTGATCACCGAGGGCCCGCCGAGGAAGTGGTAGAGCTGCGGGACGCGGTGCCCGTCGAGATAGGTGCCGGTGTCCTGCGGCGGCGAGCCGCGCACCAGGAGCTGCCCGCCGAGGAACGGCGAGCGCGCCAGGCCGGGCAGGTTCTGCACCGCGCGGATGGGGTCGTTGAGCGAGCCGGGCACGTTGACCAGCTCGTCATGGGTCAGCGTGCGGCGCGTCGGCGCGTCGTGCGGTTTCTCGCCGGGAACCGTCGCCTGCAGATCGCCGACCGCCGTGCGGTGCAGCCAGATGCGCCGGGCGTCCACGGCAAGGCCGCCGACGACCGTGACCTTGACCTCGCGCTTCTCGAAGCCGGGCGCGGAGATGCTCAGAGTCCGCTCGCCCTCGGGGGCGGCGAGCTGGAAGCGGCCCTGCGCGTCGGTCGAGACCTGGCCAGAGGTGTCGTCGGCGACGTCGGCCCCCGCGATCGGCCTGCGCGTCCCGGCTTCCGCGACCTCGCCGCGGATGGTGCCGACCGCGGCGGGCGGCGGTCTGGGCGCCGCCTTCTTCTCGAGGACGAAATGGTAGACGTACCGGATCCGCACCGCCGCGGGCTTGCCGTCCAGCTCTGCGGGGGAGAATCGGAACTGACGGATGGCGGCCAACGCCGCCGCGTCGAAGTCGGGAGCCGCGCCCTTCTCCACCGCGACGCTGGTCACCGCGCCGTGCTCGTCGATGTCCACCTGGCAGGCGACGTCCGCCGTCTCGCCGCGCTCCAGCCGCTCCGGCGGATATTCGGCGGGCTTCGCCTCGAGGAGCTGCGGCAGCTTCGTCAGCTGCGGGACGGCCTGCTGCGGCGGCGGAACGGGTTCGCGCACGTTCTCGCCCGTCGCGAGCAGGCTGAAGAGCAACGCAACGATCATGCAGGCGAGACACGAACAGGCGAGACACGAAGCACCGGAAAGTGGGCGAGCAGCGCGGCCTCGGCGCGGTCGCGCACGGCGTCGCCGAAAGCGAGGATGACCGCGCAGTCTCCACCGCCCGCGCCGCTGGGCTTTCCGGCGGCGCCGGCCGAGGCGGCGAGGGCGCAGGCGAGCGTGAGGTCCGCGGTGATGATCGGGGCGCCGGCCTCCTCGCCGAGCTTCGCCAGCGCCGCCGCTCCCGCGCGAACGGCTTCCAGCGCCTCGCCGCGCGCCCGCTCCGAAGCTGCATCGCCCGCGGCCGCCTCCAGCGAGGTCCGCAGCGATTCGGCGCAGCGCTCGATCTCGCCCGCGACTGCGGTCCAGCGGCGCGGATCGCCGCTCGCTGGCTTTCAGCGCCATCGCCTCCCCGGCCGACTGCCATGGAATGCGCGCCCGGACCTGCTGGACTCCGCCCAGCGCGCAGGCGGCCACGTCGCCGCCGCTGCCTGCACCGCCCTGCTCGATCCAGTGGGCGGCGACGGCCAGCGCCACCGTCTCTGCCTCGGCGAGCGCGCGCCCTTGCGCCGCGCAGGCCGCGCGCACCGCGATCACCGAGGCGGCAGCGCTTCCGCCCAGGCCCGGCTTTGGTCCAGGGGGACCGAAGTCGTCCTCGTAGACGAGCCGGAAACCCTGCCGCGGCAGCCCCTCCTCCGCGCAGAGCCGCAGCGCCAGTTCGGCCGCGCGCACCGCGAAACGCAACTCTTCCGGCGCAGCTCCGCCGTCCCACGCCATCCCCGACGGCTGGTGCAAGAGGCTCACCTCGCGCGCCGGGTCCCATTTGGCATGGAGCCGCTGGTCGATGCCCATCACCAGCGCAGGCCGGCCCGCCTCCAGCACGGCGAACTCTCCCGCCAGAAACGCCTTCCCCGGAGCTGACAATCTCTCAGTCATGGACGACGCGCGCGCCTCCAGCCGGAGCGCAGACCAACACGTCCCTTACACCGGAAACTGCGCGCAGGCGCGCTTCGATCTGTTTCGCTGCGGCCGGCTCACAGAGGGCGACGACGTGCGGGCCGGCGTCGATGGTGCCCCAGGCCTGGACGCCGTCCTCGCGCAGCCCGCGCAGCGCATGCAGGCAGCCCACGGTGGCGGGCTCCCAGTAGACGAGCGGCGGATCGGCGGCGAGGGCGTCGGCGTGCATCATCAGGGCATTGCGCTCCGCCAGCGCGCCCAGGCCCGCGAGGTCGCGGCCGGCGAGCAGTTGCAGCGCGCGGGGGAGATCGCGGCGGCACTGCTCGATCCACGCCGCGTGATACGGCGAGGTCTCCCGCGTCGCGCGCATTCCGT
>WNFI01215164.1_pt1 | contig 12471 bp, 6 predicted proteins | sample 5400471 | NCBI WGS metagenome assembly WNFI01 (sample SAMN13153348, study PRJNA577476) | soil metagenome | isolation source: 100 cm saprolite on Douglas fir-dominated hillslope | place: USA:California | collected 2013-09-17 | reverse complement strand
CATCGGTGATCAGCACAGTTTGCGCCGCGCCCTTGGCATCCGCAAAGAGCTTCACGATTGCGGGATCGAGATGAACGCCGTCAGCGATGATATCCGCGCTCACGCGACGATCCGTAAGCACCGCACCCAAAATGCCAGGACTGCGATGGTCCAGCGGACGCATGGCGTTGAAGGTATGCGTGGCGTGCCGCGCTCCCGCCGCGATTCCGCGTTCGGCCGCCGCAAAGTCTGCGTCGGAGTGTCCCAGGCTAACGCAAACGCGGCGCTGCGCGGCTTCGGCAATGACCTCGGTCGCGCCCTCCAATTCGGGAGCAATCGTCATCATGCGAATGCGCCCGCGCGCCGCTTGCCAGAACTGCTCAAACAAGGGCAGCGTCGGAGCCAGCAGATTTTCCGGCGGATGCACCCCTCGACGCACATGGCTGATGAATGGCCCCTCAAGATGGATCCCAAGCGGCAGGGCCCGAATCTTCCCATCCGAATTCTGTCGTTCGAGATCTAGTTCGCGCTTTTCGATCGTATCCGCCAGCCGCTCAAGTGCGCGCAGAGTCACATCCATCGGAGCGGTGACGGTGGTCGGAAAATAACTCGTGACCCCATGCCGCGCGAGCAACTGCTCGATCGCCGGCAGCGCTTCGGCGGTATCGTCCATGACGTCGTATCCGGCGCTGCCGTGAATGTGAAGATCAACGTAACCCGGTGCGATAGCGTTGTTGCCAAAGTCGGACGTAGAAGCTCCCGCGGGAACTTGGCGGCTGCCCCGAGCGGAAATATCGATGACACGTCCTTGCTCGACGAGCACCAGAGGGTGCTCGACAGCGTCAGTCGGAGTCAACAGCCTTCCAGCAGTAAAGGCCAACATAGAAACGTTTTAATAGCGGCAAGAAGAGACGACTATGACCAGGATTGTAGCAGCCTTTGCGCGCCCGTCGGCAGCGCGACAGGACGGCTCGTCAACGAAACAATCTCGTCACCGCAAGCGTGGTAGTGTCAGAAACTCGACACTTCTGAAATCGGTACCGGCTATAAAACAGTACAGAAATAAGCGTCTGTTCGAGAAAGCACATGCAGCCCGCGCGACCAAATCGCTAGGCCGCAGGATGCTATACTGTCTGAGTTCGAGTCGCCACGTCGTTCCTGTGGTGGCCGTCATCCAACCGTCAGTCGGGGAGTGGCTCAGCCTGGTAGAGCACCTGGTTCGGGACCAGGGGGTCGGAGGTTCAAATCCTCTCTCCCCGACCATCAATAGTTTACGGGAGTTTCCTTCAAATCTGAGCCCCTGGCTCACATGGAGGAATACATGACTCGTTTCGAGCAGTTCACGAAAGAACGACGCTACCTGGGTAATGTCAGTGAACGCAGTAATGTCAGTGAACGCAGTATTGAATGGTACGACCAGGCGTTCCGATGGCTTCCCAACGACAATCCTACTGAAGCAGACCATCATCAGAATGCGTGACGGTGGGATGACGCCACGGTCGATTAATTCCTATCGCACTGCCATCAACGCTTATCTGCATTGGCTGAAGTATCCAGAGAGCAGGTAAATCTGGGTCGCCGTTTCTTCTTCAGCGAGCGTTGGGACACTCTACGCTCGACATGACGAAGAAGTATGTGAACCTCATGACCGAGGATTTGCAGAAGATTCACCAGCAAGTTTCTTTGCTGTCCACCTGAACTTGTCTCGAATAAGAGAGTTCAGAATGCTACTCAGGATGAAGATTGCGTCACCCTTTGGGAGTTCTCTTATTGCAGAGAGAGACTCCCACATTTGCTTGTGTTCTCTTATCCATTCCTTCTTGGACATAATTCTCCTCCTATGGTGAATCGTTTTAGGGTGAATTCAGCAAGCACCAGAGTGGTGCTGGTTGTTGGAGGCAGGTGTCCTCGACTTAGGAATAATCTAGCTCTCAGGTGGGTGGGAAGTCAATTCTTTCAATCGTTCAGGCACAGGCTCTGCCATGAGCAGCGCTTCTGCCTTATCACGGAGAGCCTGTAGCTCAGTCTCGCTCATCAACCTGGGACTGGATAGAATTTCCCAGATGAATTGCTTCAAGGTCTTCAACTGCTTGTTCAGCCGCCGGGCGCGCATCGGAATGGGATCTTCGTAGCAGTAAAACACTTTCCTGGACACGGCGACAGTTCTATGGATTCCCACTTAGGAATTGTTCGCGCGAGCGATGACCGCCAACACCTCGACAAGTACGAACTGCCTCGCTTCAAAATGGTGATCAAGGCGGGTGCGGACTCGGTGCTTTTAGCTCATGGGGCGGTCCCGGCGCTCGATCCCGACGAAAAGCGAATCGCCACAACTTCACCTAAGATTGTTATGGGTCTTCTCAAGAACGAACTGGGATTCAAGGGTCTGGTCATAACGGATGCGTTGGAGATGCGCGGATTGATGAGCCTCTATCCGCAGGACGCAAATCCGAGTGGTCACGCGGCGATTGATGCGATTAAAGCTGGCGCTGACGTGTTAATGCTGCCACGGAAGCTTGACGCCACATCCAACGCAATTGTGGCTGCGGAGCGCAACAAGGAAATTCCAGAGAGTCGTATCGACGAATCGGTGAGGAAAATCCTAGACCTGAAAGCGGCAGCCGGATTGGACGAGACACGCTTTGTTGACATGGAACAGGCGAACCGGGTATTTCCTGATACAGCTGCGAATGACTTCGCACAGCACGTCGCCGACGCGGCCGTGACTCTAGTACGAAGCAACGGAGAAACTCTTCCTTTACCGCTCCGGAAACAGGAAAGCTCAGAAGCAGCACCGAAAACAAGCCAGCGCAGCATCAAGCCTTCTCCAAGTCACTCATTCTGCGAGTGCGCGAAGTTTTGACGAGGGACACCCCGATTCCCGTAATGTCCAGAATTGTGCGATGGGGCTCGTATTTCAATTTGCGGAATGAACGTTTAGCAAGATTTGCACAGAGTGGACAATGGTGCTCCCACCTGTTCCTGCCGCCGCCCGAATTGAGAGCACCATCATTTGCGGTTCCCCGGAGGAAGTCGATGGGTTTCCGCATCCAGTCATGATCGTGAACCCAAGCAGACAGCCTATGAGCAACACGAGGCAACAAACCCGGCGCCGACTAACAGTTCCAATAACGAAGAGTGAGAAGATGCCGATCGCCGTTTCATATAGTGCGCTTGCGTTTGCGTGCTTAATGCCCGCGTTCGAGGAAGCTCTGACTCGCAGATAGCTGTTGCCACCGGAAAGGATAGCGGGTGAAAACGAGCATTCATATCCAGCGGGCACACCATCCACGCAGGCAATTTGCACTTGCTGCTGAAAACCCGCCTTAGGACCGACTATGAGAAGTACGGGTTGCGAGCCCGCGGGAGTGACCTCGACTGAGTCCGCAGCAATAGTTAACGAAAAATCGCTTCCACTAACGGGAGATTGTTCGAGCAGATCCGGCGATACGCTCGGAGCAAATTGGGAGTCGCCGGCAAAACTGGCAGACAGGTTGTGAACACCGCCACCGAGCAGCGGAACCGTCAGATATGCGGTTCCCGCACCGCTAGTTGAAGCGCTGGCCAAGATGTTACCGTTGTCCAGGAAAATCACTTCCCCGGTTGGAAGACCGCTTCCAGCCCTCACCTTTGCATTCAATAATGACTGGTCGCCGCTCGCTGTGGCTCCGACAGTGACAACCGTGCGAGACAAACTGAGAGCGGCGGAAGCCACGGTCACAACGATGACCGACGATGTGCTGCCGGCAAAAGTTGCATTGGCGTTGTATACGGCAGTGATGTTGTGCGTCCCAAAGCCTAGCGAGGCCGTGCTATAGGTGCAGCTTCCATCGCTATGAAGGGAACTGGTTCCGAGAGGAACAGTCCCGTCATAGAAGGTCGCACCGCCGAATGGGGCGCCTGAACCGGACGAAACATTCGCCGTGAAAGTCACAACAGTCCCGGCTATCGGAGAAGTGGTCGACGCCGAAAGTGCGGTTGTGGTCGTGATGGCATTCACGGTCACGGTGACGGGAGCGGAAGCGCTCGGCTGATAGATGGCCTGCTCGTTGAACGGATCCTGATAACCCTGGTAGACCGCAGTCAGACTGTGAACTCCGGCGGCCAGCAAATTCGTGTCGAGAAGCACGACGGGGTTTTGATAAATCGTCCGAGAACCAATGGTATTGGTCCCGTCGAGGAAAGTCACAGTCCCCGCCGGCACCGGGACACTGCTGCTCACGGTCGCGGTCAGACTGAGTGTTTGACTTGTGAAGACGACTTTGGGGGTGGCGACCAAAACGGTTGTCGTGGCGTAAACTGGCGGCAAAACTGTATGCAGAACGGAGAAGCTCTCGGGAGCATAAACATTATCTCCGTTATAGGTTGCGACGAATGTATGGGTGCCGGTGTTAAGCACTCCATTAAACGTATACGTCGACTTCCCAGTCGTCAGCGGCGCGTCCGCGATGAACGATCCGTCAACACTGAAAGCCACCGAGCCCGTGGGGACTGGCCCGGAGGGAGCCGACATGGTGATACTCAAGGTGACTGGTTGCGCATATTGCGCAGGCTCGGGCGAAATACTGAAGGCGCCATTGCTCGGAGCGCCGTCGATGGGGTTGCCATTTGGTTGATTGAGTAGCACGGCAACCGTTGTACCACCGGCATTCGCGGCAACGATGTCAGGAAATCCGTCTCCGTTGACGTCTGCCACACTCAGCCCGGAGATTTTCTGTCCCGCTACAAAGTGCTCTTCGCTGCCAAAGCTTCGATTTCCCAGGTTGGTAATCACCGCAATACCGGCGCCATCGCTCAGGACGAGATCAGGCTTGTTATCCCGATTTATGTCGGCCACAACTAACTGGGTGTACGAGTGCGATAGCGGTAACAGAACGCCATCCTGGAAGGTGCCGTCGCCATTGCCGTAATAAATGAGAATAGGGAACGGCAGGCCAAGCTGGTTAGGATACTGAACAACTATAACGTCCGCGTTCCCGTCGCCGTCAAGATCGGCGATGATTACGGACTCAGCATTGATCAGTTGCTGCGAACTACTCACGAGACCCGATTGGGCAAAGGTACCGTCCCCCTTCCCGAGCCACAGCCGCATGGAATAAGGTTCGAAGACAAGTACATCCGCCTTGCCGTCATGGTTCAGGTCGCCAACCGCCGCGACTCCGAATGTTGGATAGTTCAGGATAGTCGTGACTTGCGAGAAAGTTCCGTTGGCGTGCCCCAGCATTGCCAGAATAGTATTTCCGGCCTGCGAAATCATGTCGCTGCGACCATCGTTATTCACATCGGCGACGAATGAGGGTCCCGTGGAGATCGCGAGCGGAGTCTGAAACGTGCCATCACCAACGCCAAATAAAACAAATGGCTGTCCAAAGGGATAGCCTTGGGTTGGTTCCACGATATCGAGGTCATTCTTTCCATCGCCATTGAAATCCGCCGTAACCACGCTTCCGCTAGGATCCTGCGATCCGTAACTTTGATTCTGATCTGTGCCCAGGCCAAACTTACCCGTGCCGTCGCCAACCAGAAGCCGGGGATAGATTGCAGGTACGGTCGCGGCAATATCGAGGTATTGGTCCCCGTTGAAGTTAGCGACCGCAACGGTGCCGACGGGGTGCCCTATGTCATACGTGTCCGCGCTGGCAAACGTCCCATCGCCATTCCCAGCGAGGATAAGAAGTCCTCCATCTACACCCATTGCGATGTCAAGGTGACCATCCCGGTTAAAATCACCTTGAGCTATCTCCCCGCTTTGATGGAATATCCCACCGAGAGTACCGGCAACCGATGTATGGATAGATCCATATGTGAGATTACCCTTGCCGAGAACGATACCGATGCCTGCAGGCGTCAAGAAGGCCAAATCGATGATCCCATCGCCGTTGAAATCACCACTAGCGATCAGGCGGGCGGTGTTAGGAACAGTTGTTATAACGGAAGGTGAGCCGAACGTCCCGTCTGGATTGCCTTTCAGTATTTGGACCTGACCGGGATAGACCTCTCCGACCAGGTCTGGGTGTCCGTCTCCGTCCATATCTGCGAAAAGAACCGCAAACGAAAGGTAGACCGCAGCCGCTTTAAAGGTGCCATCTCCGTTACCTAATAAGACGTAGCTCTGAGCTCCGACGAGATCGTTCAACACAATATCAAGGTGACCGTCACCGTTTACGTCAAATAGGTACGTATGGACCTCTCCGGTGAAGTAGTAAGTCATCGTTGTGTGAACCGAAAACTTGCCCGTCTTGTCTCCGAGCAGGACGTACACCGTTGCGCTCGCTGCGTCTCCAATGACTATGTCCGCTGCGCCATCGCCATTGACATCCGCAATTCCCATCTTAGCGTTGAAAGATGGGTAGCCGCCGTTTGACCCAGAGTTCGCGACCTTCGAAACGATCGGAGTCTGGAAGGTCCCATCTCCATTGCCAACCAAGACAGCAAGCTCACCCACGTTCGCATCACTGCCGCCCATAATGATGTCGGTGATTCCATCTCCCGTCGCATCGGCGAGATTGATGACGCCCCCCACCCCTTGTGGCAGATCGATGTCCTGGCCATGAGAGAAAGTTCCATTACCTTTGCCCAGAAGTACATGCAAGGTAAGAGGACTCATGCCGTCCACATAGGCACTATCAAGAATTCCGTCGCCGTTGAAATCTCCTGCCGCGGTCCCTGCGGGATCGAAGGCCGTGTCAATCAATTCCGGGTTCTTGAAGGTCCCCGCATGAGCCGAGACCACGAGCGATAAGATCGAGGCGGCAGCCAGGCTCAGAAAACGACGCAAGAAAGAGACGGACATGGCGATCTGCCTACAGGCATTCGAAACGAGCACATAACAGTAACACAGGCTAGCCTAGTGAAATAGCCAAATCGATCAGCCAGTCAGATTCCATTTATCTCTATTGACGGCCCCACTTTTATCTACCATACTTACTCTCCGCCTTTCTCCCGCGTTCGCGCCGGACCTGAATAGAACGTACTGATCTTATGACCAAGAGTCGCCGCCACGCCCGATTCCGCTCAATCTCGAGATGGGGAACCCCCGTGCTCGGGCTTCTTTTGATAACCGTGGCGTGTGGAGGTGGTGGAGGAGGACAGGGCCCGCCGCCGCCGCCAACGCCCGACTTCAAATTGGCGGTCAGCCCGACGAGTCAGTCCGTGGACGCTGGCAGCTCAGCTTCGGTTTCTTTATCCGCCACAGCACTGAATGGCTTCTCCTCACAGGTCATCGTGCAGCTGACCGGAATTCCAGCAGATGTTTCGGTGTTACCGAGCAGTATCACACTTACGCCGGGCACTCCGCTGCAGGTCACGTTTACGGCCGCCGCCAACGCAGCAAATGCCAGCGCGAACGTCGTCTTCACGGGTTCCGCTGGATCCTTATCTCACAGTGCCGGCTTGAATCTGTCCGTAAACAGTTCGTCGAATGGGGTACCAGTCCGGACACGCTATGTGCGGCTCGATACGACCACCCAATACTTCGGCTGGGTGAATCAGCATTGGATTCTCTATCACGCCAGCACCGGGCGTTATTTTCTCACCGATCCGTCGTCCAATCAGGTCGTTGTGGTGGATGCCGCATCGGAAACCAAAATCGCCACAATTGGCGTTCCGGGAGCTTTCGGCATTGACGACACTCCCGACCACTCGACCTTGTACGTGGGAACGCAGATTGGCGACGTGTACGCAATTGATCCGGTCGGGATGACGGTCAAGAAAAGATACATCGCCTCGGAAATTGGGCCTTATGGTTACCTCGCATCTTCGACCCTCGTGCTCTCGGATGGCAGGTTGGCGCTGATCGGTCCCTATAACGGCATCGACGGCACGACTAGTATTTCCGTATGGAACCCAGCTGATAACACCATCACGACTTATGGCGGATTCTCGCCAGGCGCATTACCCCTTCCCTGTAATCTCAATATCAACCTCGGCGGCTTTGCGCGCACCATGGATCGCAGCAAGATACTCCTGGGTTCTATCAATGGTGGGGGTCTATGTGAACTGGATGCTTCCACGGGGACAGGACAGTCGGTTTCGAGTGGGCCCGCGCTCAACATTGTTACCACGCCGGATGGGAAGTACATTATTATGCCCAGCTATTCGGGCGGCGCAGTTCTCTATGACGCGCAGACACTCGCAACGGTCGCTCAATTCAACGTGCCGGGCGATATCTTCCTGGTTAGCGCGGACTCGAAAACCCTTTTCATTCTCACGGACACCATTATTTATGCCTACCACCTCGCGACGCAGCAACTAGCAGGCTGGGTCCCCAACATCTACGTTGTACCAACGGGTGGAGGCTTCGCGTTCGGCCCCATCGACAGTCCGTATCTTCTGGCGACGGATGGAACGGGCCTTTTTGCCGGTCCTATGGAAGAGGGCGTCGGATTTGTTGACCTTTCCACGCTACAGACCGGCGCGGTGGGAACGCAATTTACAAATGGCTACTTGAACCCAAACACAGGCCCAGCGTCCGGTGGAACCGCCACGCAGTGGACAAACCCAAATCCGATGGCAGCGCTGAAAAGCGTTTATTTCGGATCCAAACAAGGGACTGCGATCTCCGCTGGTTCGGGATACATCAAGGCCACTAGCCCTTCCGGCAAGGCCGGCCCCGCAGACGTTTACGCTTTCACCTCCGACGGTGGTATGCAACTACTTCCCGAAGCCTTCAGCTATGGCCCTACTATCCTGGAAGTAACGCCGAACATGGCTGCTGCGGAGGGCGGCAGAACCGGATACATCTATGGCTATGGTCTTGGTCCAAATCCACAAGTGACGGTGGGCGGTGTCAACGCGCCGGTCACGGCCTTCGTCGCGAACGCCTACGGCGCTGCCGCGCCGCCATTTCCACTGCAAAGTGTCGCATACACCATCCCGCCGGGTACCAGTGGATCTGCGGTCAATGTAGCTGTCAGCACCGGCGCAGGAAGCGCAACGGTAGCCGGAGCTCTGACCTACCTCCCTTCAATTCAGCCGTTCCCGCTGATTGGGTCGACGCTCGCCCAAGGCATCTACGATCCGTACACCGATCTCTACTACTTCACCGACACTAGCCAACTCCAAGTTTTTTCTAGAACCCAGGGAAAATGGTTGTCCCCGATCAATATTCCGGCTCCTCCTGGCCCGACCCAGAGATTGTGGGGCATCGCGCTCTCGCCGGACGGCAGTAAGCTGGCCGTTTCCGATGCCAACGCCGGAGCCATCTATGTCTTGGATCCCGCGAACCCAACGTCCGTGAAAACTTTCATCGTGGGTTCTCAGTCTGGCTTCATCATCAACCCATCTGGGCTCGCGGTCAGTGACGCAGGCAACGTTTACTACATGGTTATCGTGCTAGGACAAGGGGGCGGGGCTGACCAGTTCTTTAAGCTGAACACGAACACGGGCGCTATCCTCAACTATGGCATTAATGGGCCGGGACTGGGTCCAAACGACGCCTATCTGCGAAACGCCATCAGTTCTGACAATGCGCGGGTCTTCTACAACGAGTACGGTTTCGCCTTCAGCATTGATACCGCAACCGACAAAATCTTCCCTGCGCTTGACGGCTATGGTTGTTGCTATGGGAACTACGAACTGGCGCTCTCCAGTAACCAAACACAATTCACCGCGACTTTTTACATTTACGATTCTAACCTCAACGGCGAATCGTACTATGCGCTGAATGATCGCGAGATTCTCAACATTCTTTATGTTTACGGCGCAAAGCTCAGCTCCGACGGCCGGTTGCTTTTTCAGCCTTCTACAAATGGCATCGACGTCTTTGACGGTAAACTCGGCAACCTCCGAACTCGCATCTCGCTTCCGCTGCCACTCTCCCCTAACTATGACGCGCTTGTCGGCGACGGAATGGACAACGTCCTGATTGCAATAACCGGAACGGGCGATGGAATCGCGATCGTCGATCTGACGTCCGTCTCCGAACCACCTCCGTTGCCGTACGACGAAAGTGTCGACTCCCGCAACCATCACCTTGTCGAATGGGGAGACACTTGGCGCAAAGAACCAGGAGCTCGCCGGAATCCGAACGAACAGAATCGTCGACGGGCGATGCAACCTCGCATCGTCCCGCATGTCACGAGAACAATAGTTCCGCATCCCCAATAGCCGTCGGCCAACCCGAAACTGGAAGTATGGCCAAGATTTCTGTGGTCCGCGCGGGCTCGGATAGATGGCGTAGTTGGAAGAGCTCCTCCAAGATAGCGCTTAGCGGCTCGGCGGCAGGTGCTTCGTGGAGAGTTTTCCTTCTCTGTCCTCGACGCTTTGACAAGATGGTCTGGGCGTCGCCTTTGGTCGCCTATGTTGTGGACTGGACCCCTAAAAATGAGACATTCGCGATAACGACACGCGCCCGAGAGAAAGGCTGCGAGTGGGGAGTGAAGAAACGGGTCCACAAGTATCCAAGAGCGTTCCAATTGATGGCACTGGAGTGGATGAAGCACTGCGAGCACATATGTGCGTTGACAAGGCACTGGGGATTGATCGCACCCGGTTGCATGAATGTCCGTACCACTTTCACGTCGATCCCGCCTTCGGACAACAATGAGTTGTCGTGCCTAGAGGTATGCCAGCCGACTCCTTTGAGCTGGTGTGGTACGGACGCCCAGTCATCGGGCGGGGGAACATCAGCTTTGGGCCGGCGTTCCTCGGTATCAGCATAGTGGTCGGATTAGAGGCCTGATCGAAAAAACCCCACACTACTTGAAACATATTCTCAGCTATGTCCATAACGGCTTGAACTCCGGTTTAGCATGGGGCATGTCCACGATGAGCTGCAGCGCCTTTTAAAACTCAACTCTAGGACTGGGTCCTAGTTATCGGAGTTCTCCCAACCCTGCGTTGCACCCGATGTGGAGAGAGCGATTAAGCAATCGGAGAGAAGATTTGAGTGCCTGCATTTGCCACCATGGCATAAAGAATTGGGCCGTCGAGCTGCCCAAGAAAGAAAGCCATAGATGAACGCCGTTCCAACGCTCGTTCATACATCACGAAACCTATCCGGCCATGATTCCGTCGCCGGCTTGCCGCGCGACGACTCCATCATTCGACTTCAGGATGTGCATCGCACGTTTGGAACGGACCGAGGGGCGTGCACTGCGTTGCGCGCAATTACGCTGGATATTCCCAGAGGAGACCTCATTGCAGTGGTGGGCCCTTCTGGAAGCGGCAAGACAAGCCTGCTGAACATTATGGGCGGAATTGACAAGCCCTCACGGGGTTCGGTTCGAGTTGAAAATCAGGATCTCATGACCATGGGAGAAGCCGGGCTTTCGGACCTGCGTCTTCGCCGTATCGGCTTTGTGTTCCAAGATGCAAGACTCATTCCTGTCCTCACCGTCGCCGAGAGTGTGGAATTTCCCCTGTTGTTTCGAAGCGAAATATCGTCAGTAGAGCGCAAACGCAAAGTGTCGCGAGTCCTGGAGAGGGTCGGCTTAGCTGACAAACACAAGCGTCGGCCGGAAACGCTCTCCGGAGGCGAGGGTTGTGATAGACGCAACCTGACCTGCCGGTTGTGAATGCTATCGCCCATGTACGAAGAGGTCATGGCACCCCAATTTCGTCCGTGCAGCAGCCAGAAGCAACTCCTGCCGCGTTCCTCACGCCACCGGCAAACTAAAGTAAAAGACCGACCCGTGACCCAACTGGCTGGTGACGCCGAGATGGCCGCCGTGGGCTTCTACGATGGCTTTGCAGATCGCCAGTCCCATGCCGGTTCCGTGGACTTGCACGCGCTGGTTTCGTCCGCGGTAGAATTTTTCGAAGACGAGGGATTGCTCAAAATCGTCGATGCCGGGACCACGATCGGCAATGCTGGTGATGAGTGTGTCGTCCTTGGCTTCCGCGGTGATGCGGATCGGAGCACCGGCGGGTGAGTATTTGGCGGCGTTCTCGAGCAGGTGCACCAGGACTTCCTTGATGTGAGCGGAGTCCATGCGCGCAGTGGGAAGGCCGACCGGAATTCTGACTTCCACGGGATGCTGCGCGAGAAGTTGCTTCAGTTCGGTGAGCGCCTCCTCGACCGCGTTGCCGATGGGCGCGGATTCAAAGCGAAATTCCACTTTGTTGGCATCCAACTGAGCCATCTCCGCCGCTTCTCCAATCAGACGGTTCAGCCGATCGCTCTCCTCGTTGATGATGGTCAGCAGCTCCTCTCTCTCTTCCGGCGAATGACCCTCCCGTGGCTGACCTTCCTGTAAATGACCGCGGCTGCCGAGAAGCGAGGTTACCGACGCCTTAATTGCGGTGAGTGGAGTGCGAAACTCATGCGTGACCGAATCGAGCAGGACGGAGCGCAATTGCTCGCTTTCGCGGGCGGCCTCAGCGCGGCTGAGTTTTTCGACCGCGCCCGCGCGCTCGATAGCGATGGCCACCAGGCTGCCGATGGCCTCCAGCGTTTGCCGCGAAAGCACTGAACCAGCGACGCCCATGCAGCCCACGACGCGCATCCCCATGCGCAGCGGCATGAAGGCCAATTGACGGACACCGTCGATT
>WNFI01086970.1_pt2 | contig 12471 bp, 13 predicted proteins | sample 5400471 | NCBI WGS metagenome assembly WNFI01 (sample SAMN13153348, study PRJNA577476) | soil metagenome | isolation source: 100 cm saprolite on Douglas fir-dominated hillslope | place: USA:California | collected 2013-09-17 | reverse complement strand
CGGCTTCACCAGCGTGAAGGTCGCTACATAGGCGACCTTCCCGTTCGCGTTGCGCGGCGCCAGCTGGATGTCCTGGATGATCGCGTTGCGCCGATCATTGGGATCGATTTCACCGAAGGCGCGGCCGATGAATTTCTCGTATTGGCCGACGGTGCCGAATGCTGCGCCGGCATAGGTCGGCGATTCCCGTTGATCGATGACGATCTGCGTGACCTTGGCTTCAGCCGGAACGCATCCGGCAAAACAGACCGCAGCCGTGAGCCCAGCGCAGGCTGCCGCCCGCAGCCGCATCCTCCCGGCCGACAGGGTGCCCTTACTCGCAACGTTCTGCTTCATGGTATTTCCCCTTCAAAGTATCCGGGCTTGTCATCGCCCGTCATTCAGTGCTGCGTCGCGTGCGACTCATCGGCCGACAGGAAGAGCGCGCATTGGCCAGGCGCGCTCTTGATCGCGTCAGAGGGTGAGCTGGTCGGTATCAGCAGGACGCGATCGCGTCCCCTGCCGCGGGCTTCCTCCCGACCCGTTTCTTCTATTTGGAGGTATATTCCTGCAAGCTGAATTGGTTGATAAGTAGAATTGCCTTATTAACTCATACGCGAAACGCATGAGTCCGACTGGCGCTGTGGGAGCGTCTGCAGCATCCGCCGAGACAGCTCGCTCGATCCGCCATTGATGCGGAACGGCTATCGACTGATCAGACAATTGAACTTCACAACGGCCAAGCCACACCGGACACTTCGATGGCACAGGGTGCCGTGAAAGGGATGGGCAACGCCATGCCGGGACCAATGCGCATCGGCGGCGGCGCCGGCTTCGCCGGCGACCGCGTCGACCCCGCGGTGGCGCTGGTCGAGCACGGAGCGCTCGACTATGTCGTGCTCGAGTGCCTGGCCGAGCGAACCATCGCGCTGGCGCAGCAGGAGCGGCGCCGCGATCCCGCGCTCGGCTATGGCGTCTCGCTCGATGCCCGCATGGCGGCGTTGCTGCCGGTCGCCGCGAAGACGGGCTGCCGCATCGTCACCAACCTCGGCGCGGCCAATCCAAGCGCGGCGGCACAGCGGATCGCGGTGGTCGCCCGCGCGCAGGGACATTCGATCACGGTCGCGGCGTTGCTCGGCGACGACGTCCTCGACCTCGTGCGCGACGGTCAGGGCGAGCCGACGCTGCCGCCCGAGATCATGGCCCGGCTCGTTTCCGCGAACGCCTATCTCGGCGCACGCGAGCTGCGGCGGGCGGTGGCCACGGGTGCCGATGTGGTCATCTCAGGGCGCGTCACGGATTCGGCGCTGTTCCTCGCACCCGCCGCGCATCATTTCGGCTGGCCCGAAACCGACTGGGACCTCCAGGCGCGCGGCATCGTACTGGGCCATCTGCTCGAATGCGCAGGCCAGATCACCGGCGGCTACTACATGGATGCCGGGCTGAAAGCCGTACCGGAGCCGGCGCGACTGGGCTTTCCTTTGGCCGAGGTATCACCGGACGGCAGCTTCACCGTGACCAAGCTTCCGGGCACCGGCGGTGCAGTGACGTTGCCGATCGTGATCGAGCAGCTGTTCTACGAGATCGGCAATCCCGCCGCCTACCTCACCCCCGATGTCACGGCCAACTTCACCGCCGTCGCGCTGGCGCAGCCTGCGCCCGACCGCGTCCATGTGACGGGAGCACGCGGCGGGCGTGCCGTGCCAAAGGCTGCGCCTCGACCTGCTCGGCATCAACGCGCTGCATGGCGATCTCGCGCCGGCCGGGCGACCCTATGAAGTGCGCCTGCGCGTGGCCGCAAGCACTGAGAGCGAGGGCGCGGCCGCTGCCGTCGGCGACGAGGTCGAGGCCCTTCTGACAAACGGGCCGGCAGGCGGCGGCGGCGCGCGTCGTCATGTGCGCCCCGTGCTCGGCGTCGCCGCGACGTTTCTGCGCAAGGCATTGCTCGCCGACCGTATCCGCGTCATCGAGGTGTCCGCCGATGGTCGCTAGGAAGCTCCACGAGATCGCCCATGCGCGCTCGGGCGACAAGGGCGATGTCAGCAACCTCTCGCTCATACCCTTCGATGCCTCGCATTATCCGACGCTCGTCGCGCAGGTGACGGCGGCGCGCGTCGCGGACCATTTCGCCCCGCTCGGCGTGACGGCGGTCGAGCGCTACGAGATGCCGCGCGTCCACGCGTTGAACTTTGTCCTGCGCGGCGCGCTTGGCGGCGGCGTCACCGTGTCGCTGCGGCTCGATCCGCACGGCAAGTCGCTGAGCTACGCGCTGCTGGAGCTCGACGTCGAGATATGATGGGCATCCTCGATGAGCGCCGTCAGGAAAGCCTGGGCCGCCGGCGAGAGGGAGCGGCCGATGCGTGTGACGACGCCGATCGACCGGCTGAGGATCGGCTGCTCCAGCGGCCGGACCGACATGCGCGCAAAGCCGATGAGCGGCAGCGTCAGCCGCGGCAGCGCCGTCACGCCGAGACCCGCGGCGATCAAGCTTCCCGCCGTCGCGATGTGCTCGCACTCATAGAGCGGCTTGACCGCGAGGGCGGGGCGATAGGCGAGCCGCTCGCTCAAGGGCGGGCGCACCGTGACGCCGAGATCGGCATGCCCTTCATCGACCGCGCTGACGATGACGTCCGACAGGGCATCGCGAATGGTGAAGTCGACCTGGGAATGGGCGTGCCGGAAGCGCTGGATGGTTGCGGGCAGAATCGCCGCGGCGATCGAAGGCAAGGCGGCAACGGTAACCCGCCCGCTGCGCCCCTCGACGAATTGCGCAAGCTCGCTGAAGGCGCCCTCGAACTCGCCGAGGATCCGGCGGGCGATCGGCGCCAATTCGCGACCGGCCGGCGTGAGCTCGACGTTGCGCGTGTCGCGATCGAAGAGGCGCGCGCCGACAGCTTCCTCGATCTGGCGGATGGTGCGGCTCAGCGCCGGCTGCGAGACGTTGAGCGCGCGTCCGGCCTCGGTGAAGCTGCGCAGCTCCGCAACGCTCAGGAAGACCTCGAGCTGGTGAAGCGTCACTTTCATCCGCATAGGTTATGAATACGCATAATATATGCGCATGTCAAAAAGCAGGCGAGCTGATCGGCGGGAGGCGGTTTGCGACCCCTCCCTGCCTGGGCACGCGGGAACGCTCTGGCGGACTGATCGAGATTTGTTATAAGTGGATGAGGCAATTCTATTATCAAACGCATTTCGGTTCCGCGACAATGAGGGCCACGCCAGACGCGCCCTCGCCCGAGCCAGCAAAGGGCGCGCGGATCACAGGGAGGAATTATGAGAAATCGAGTGAAGGGTCTTGTTGTCGCGGCATTGCTGATCGGCATGAGCGGCTTCGCCGCCTCGGCGGCGGAAGCGCCGGCGGAGATCAAGCTGGGCACGCTCTACGCGTCGTCGGGGCGCTACGCCAGCATCTCCATGCCCGTCCATAGCGGGCTCAAGCTGTGGATCGAGCAGAAGAACAGCGAGGGCGGCGTCTTCGTCAAAGCCTTCGACAAGAAGATCCCGCTGAAACTCGTCGCCTATGACGACCAGAGCAACACCGGCACGGCGGCGACGCTCTACAACCAGCTCATCACCCAGGACAAGGTCGACATCCTCGTCGCCGATTCGGGCTCGGTGCTGACCTCGGTGGCGGTGCCGATCGCGCGCGACAACAAGATGCTGCTGATCGACCAGACCGGCACCGGCGCGTCGTTCTTCACGGGGGACAACCCCTATATCGTGCTGATGGCCGACCCGGTGTCGACGATCTGGCCGAAGCCGCTCGCCGATTTCATCACCCAGGACGGGCCGAAGCTCGGCATCAAGAAGGTGGCGCTGATCTACGCCACCAACGAGTTCACGGGGACGCAGGCCAACGCCGTGCGCAAGTTCATCAAGGAGTCCGGGAGTGGCGTCGAGCTAGTCTACGACAACGGCGTGCCGACGGAGACCTCGAACTACACGGTGCTCATCAACAACATCCGCGCCAGCAATCCCGACGCGGTGGTGCATCTGGGCTATGCGCCCAACGACATCGCCTTCCTGCGCAATCTCCAGGACAGCGGCGTCAAGTTGAAGATGCTGTTCTGCATCTATCCGGGGCTCGAGACCGAGCTGCTGGAGAAGAATGTCGGCGATAAGGGGCTGAACGGCGTCTATACGTACGTGCCGTCCTCCGAGATCGCGTACAAGGCCGATTTTGGCATGAGCCTGCCCGACTTCAAAAAGGCCTGGGACAAGAAATACGCCGACGGCAAGGTCGAGTTTGGCTTCAACTCGGTCGCCGGCTACACGACGGGCCTCGTCCTGGAGAAGGCGCTCTCCGTCACCGAGAGTCTCGACCAGCTGGCGCTGCGCAAGGCGATCTTCAGCCTCTCCGGCAAGCTCAGGACGCTCGACGGGACCTTCGAGCTCGACCAGACCGGCGCGCAGATCGGCGAGATCACGCCCTTGGGGCAGCTCGTCTCGGAGGGCGGGCACATCAAGTTCGTCACCGTCTTCCCGCACGACGTCGCCAACGGCAAGCCGCTCTACCCGGCGCCGTGATCACGCCCTCTCCCCTCGGGGAGAGGGTAGGGTGAGGGGATGCCTGCAACACCGAGCCCGTCCCCTCACCCGACGCTTCGCGCCGCCCCCTCACCCGGCGCTTCGCGTCCACCTCTCCCCAAGGGGCGAGGTGGACGGCTCGCCGTCGCCGGGGGTCCGGTGCTATAGCCCGCCCCCATGCTGACCTACACGATCTTCGCCGGGCTGCTGTTCGGGCTTTACTTCAGCCTGGTGGGACTGGGGCTCAACCTCGTCTTCGGGGTCATGCGCATCGTCAACCTGGCGCATGGCGATTTCCTCATGCTCGGCGCCTTCCTCGCCTTCTGGCTGTTCAACCTCTACGCAGTCAACCCGATCCCCACGATCGCGATCGCCTTCACGCTCTTCCTGCTGGCGGGGCTGCCGCTCTATTACCTGCTCGTGCCGCGCCTCCTCGCCGCGCGCGACCCGGAGATGCTGTCGATCATCCTGTTCTTCGGCTTCTCGCAGGTGATCGAGGCCGTCGCCACCATCGCCTTCGGCACCAGCGAGCGCTCGATCCCCGGCATCGCCCTCGGCAACGCCGTGCAGTGGGTCGCCCGCACCTTCTTCGGCGCCAGCTATGAGCCCGGCCCGGTGACGCTGGTGGGCCAGTCCTTCCCGCTGGCCTGGATGGCGAGCGGGTTGGCGAGCGCGCTCGCGGTGCTGTTCATCTATCTCTATCTCTACCGCACGCGGCTCGGTTACCTGACGCGCGCGGTGATGGTGAGCCGCGAGGAGGCGATCAGCACCGGCATCGACGTGCACCGCGTCTCCGCCATCGCCTTCGGCATCGGCATCGCACTCGCCGCCGTCGCCGGCATCTTCGCGGCACGGTGCTGGGCGGCATCGTCTACGGCATCTCCTACATGTTCATGCAGAGCTATTTCAGCTCCTGGGCCAATCTGCTGCCCTATCTGCTGCTCATCGCCATCCTGCTGGTGCGGCCGAGCGGCCTCCTCGGCCGACAGGTGCGCCGTGCCTAGGATGCTGCGGCACACGCTCTGCATCCTGCTGCCCGTGGTCGTGGTGTTGGCCGTGGCTCCGGTCGTCTACAGAAATCACCTGCTGCTGTTCAATTTCATCGTGTTCATGACGCTGGCGCAGGGTGTCAACATCATCTACGGCTTCACGGGCTACCTGCCCTTCGGCTATGTCGGCTTCTTCGGCGCCGGCGCTTACGGCTTCTCGCTGGTGGTGATGCATCTGCACGCCTCGCCCTTCCTGGCACTCGCCGCCGGCGGGCTGGCGGCGGTGCTGCTGGGGCTGCTGCTGACGCCACTGTTCCGCCTCTCCGGCGCCTATTTCTCGATCGCCAATCTGGCGGCGGCGTTGGCGGTGCTGCAGGTGGTGTCGAACCCGGCGCTCGAACACATCACCAAGGGGCCTTACGGCGTCAGCCTGTCCGGCGTGTTCGATCCCGACCTCGCCTATGCCGCGGCGCTCGCCATCCTCGCAGCGACGCTGCTTTTGGTGATCTACCTCAAGAACTCGCGCTTCGGCATGGCGCTGCAGGCGATCCGCGAGGACGCCATCAGCGCCGCCATGGCCGGCATCAACGTGGTGCGCGAGCGCGTCATCGCCTGGCTGCTCTCTGCGCTCATCGCCGGGCTCGTCGGCGGCGTCTTCGCCTGGTACATTTCGGTGTTCTATCCGGAGACGGTGTTCTCGGGCGAGGTCAGCATCTTCGCCATCGTCTTCGCGCTGTTCGGCGGCACGGCGACCATCGTCGGGCCGCTGCTCGGCGTCGTCATCCTCTACGGCATTTACAACGCCATCGGCATCTCGACGCCGCAATATTTCCAGCTCATCTACGGCCTCCTCATCATGGGGCTGGTGCTGTTCCTGCCGACCGGACTGGTCTCGCTGCTGCGCCGTTGGGGGATCGATGTCCCCTGACACGCCGCGCTCGCCGCTCCTCACGGTGGAGAACCTGGTCAAGCGCTTCGGCGGCTTCCGCGCGCTCGACGGCTTGAGCTTCGACCTGAAATCCGGCGAGATCCTCGGTCTCGTCGGCCCCAACGGCTCGGGCAAGACCACCTGCATCAATGTCGTCTCCGGCCTATACGCGCCCGATGGCGGCAGGGTGTGGCTCGAGGACCGCTCGATCGGCGGCCTAGCCTCGCACCGCCTCGTCCATCTCGGCATCAACCGCACCTTCCAGGTGCCGAAACCGTTCCAGACGCTGACCGTGCGCGAGAATGTCGAGGTGGCGAATACCTATGGCCGCAACCCCGAGGGCTGGGTCGATGTCGACGATCTCCTCGCCTCGCTCGACCTGAAGCCGCTCGCCGAGCGCCGTGCCGGCGAGCTCAACAGCGCGCAGCAGAAGATGCTCGACCTTGCGCGCGCGCTCGCCACCGGCCCGCGCCTCCTCCTTATCGACGAGCTCGCCGCCGGCTTGAACCCGGCCGAGCTCGGCCGCGTCGCCGAGCGCCTCAAGGAGCTGGCGCGCAACGGCATCGCCCTCCTCGTCGTCGAGCATCTCATGGGCTTCATCGACCAGATCACCGACCGCGTCATCGTCATGAACGCGGGCAAGGAGATCTTCGAGGGCATCATGGCCGCCGCCGTCTACGACAAGCGCGTCGTCGAAGTGTTCCTGGGGAACGGCGATGCGTCCTGACACGCTGCTCGAGGCACTCGCCATCGAGGCGAGCTACGGCCGCGTCCAGGTGCTGTGGGGCGTCGACCTCGAGGTGCGCGACCGCGAGACCGTGGTGCTGCTCGGCGCCAACGGTGCCGGCAAGACGACGCTCTTGAAGACGCTGCTGGGCCTCATCCCCCACTGGCACGGCGCGATCCGCTTCGGCGGGCAGGACATCAGCCTGCTGCGCACCGACCGGCGCGTGCGCCGCGGCATCGTCTACATGTCGGAGACGGCGGTGTTCCCAGGCATGACCATCGAGGAGAACATCCGCATCGGCGGGCAATTCCTGGCCAAGAGCGCGCTCAAGGCGCGCCCCGCCGAGCTCTTCGCCATCTTCCCGGCGCTCGCCGAGAAGCGCCGCGCGCTGGCGTCGAGCCTGTCGGGCGGCCAGCGCAAGATGCTCGGCATCGCCAAGGCGCTCGCCGGCAACCCGCGCCTTCTCGTCATGGACGAGCCCTCGGCCGGGCTCTCTACACGCTCGACGGCGGCCGCATCGGCTTCACCGGCAGCGTCGCCGCCATGCACGAGAACGACGCGCTGCGCAAAGCCTATTTCGGGTTGAAGTGAGCGGCGGTGCGCATCGCGCGCTCGGGGGCGTCAGCGGTTGCTTGAGCAACCGCGAAAGTCCGCACCAGTGCAGGAAAGGCGGGGATGCGCGAGCCGCTCGCGAGCCCGTTTTGCCCGACGCGCGGCGGCGCCTCTATCGCGGCATGGTCGCATGTCGCGAGCAGCGCGATCATGGGCGGGGCGTCAGCGATTGCGTAGCAAACGCGAAAGCCCGCACCGTGCAGAAGAGGACGTTGAAGCCAGCGCTGGCGCTCGGCCGCGGCGCCGCCTATATCGCCGTCGTGATCGCATCTCTCTGCTCATCCGCCATCGCCGCGCTGCGCGGCGCCATCCTTGTGGCGGCGCTCATCGGCGCGAGCCGCTCGCCGTCCTCGGCCGCGGATGCGAAGCCCGTGCCGCGCATCGCCTTCTTCGGCTTCTCGCTCATCAACACCTCGCTCGAGCCGACCACGCCCGACGAGGAGCGCCGGCTGCGCTTGCTCGACGACCTCTTGCGGCAGAAGCTCGACGCCTCCGGCCGCTTCAACATCGTGCCGATCCAGCCGGAGGTGGAGAAGGAGATCGCCGCGGGTCCGGAGATTCGCAACTGCAACGGCTGCGAGCGCGACTACGCCAAGCGCGTCGACGCCGACTGGGCGGCATGGGGCACGGTGCAGAAGGTCAGCAACCTCATCCTCAACATCAACCTCTATATCGAGGATGCGCAAACCGGGCAGATGGAGTTCGTCAAAAGCGTCGATATCCGCGGCAACACCGACGAATCCTGGCGCCACGGCCTCGACTACCTCATCCGCCACAAGCTGCTGGGGGAGTAAAGCGCGGGTTAGCGCCAATGCACTTACCGTCATGCTCGGGGTCGAGCTGTGGCTCTCCTTCATTTACGGCAGCTACAACGGCGCCATGGTGGTGATGCTGACCGAGATCATGCCCGTCCAGGTGCGGACCTCGGGCTTCTCCGTCGCCTACAGCCTCGCCACCGCGCTCTTCGGCGGCTTCACCCCGGCGATCAGCACGGCGCTCATCGAGTACACCGGCAACCGCGCCGTCGCCGGCGTCTGGCTCTCCTTCGCCGCCGCCTGCGGCTTGGCGGCTGCGCTGATGGCGGGACGGGAGAGATTCGCGGCGCGGCAGATGGCGCCGGCGGAGTAGCGGCGTTCAGCGCCGGCGCGCTTCGCGCGCTCGCGGGCGGGCGGCAGCGGTTGCGAAGCAACCGCGAGAGCCCGCACCGTGCAGGATAAAGCGCGGACGCGCGAACGCCCCCTCACCCTCCCGCTGCGCGAGTCCCTCCCTCTCCCCGCTGGGGAGAGGGGCCTTCAAGCTGCACCGCCTCCTGCGCGAACCGCTCCAGCGACGCAGCCCACCCTTCGGGCGAATCGACGCCGGCGCGCAGGGCCTCGGCGGTATCGCCGGCGCGCTCGAAGTAGCGGTGCTCGAGCTCGACCCGCGTCATGTTGGGACCGTCGGCGATGAAATGCACTTCGACCTCGGTCACGAGGTTGGGGTCGTAGGCGAAATGGCCGTTGAGCTGCCAGGAGAGCAGCAGCCGGCCCGGCGGCTCCCACGCCAGCACCTTGCCCCAGTCGCATTCCCTGCCGTCCTCGCCGCGCTCGAACCAGCGCCCGCCGGCGCGCGGCTCGATCACCACCGCCTGCTGGCGCGTGCCCGTAAGGATGGAATGCTCTTTGGGCCACCACGAGCCCGTGGTGAACACCTTGAAGGCGTGCTCGCGCCCGGCTTTGACGCGCAGCGTCTTGCGCACGGGCGCGAAGCTGACGGTCCGATTCATTTTCTGCCTCTCCTTGTTTGTTTTGGCGGGGATGGGGATTCGACGGCGGCCTGGAAGGCGTCGAGGGCGTCGTCCCAGAACTGGTCGAGCCAGCGCCTGAGCGATCCCAGGCCCTTGGGATCGATCGCGTAGATGCGCCGGGCGCCGTCGCGCTCTTCGCGCACCAGCCCGGCCTCCTTCAGCACCTTCAGATGCTGCGACACGGCCGGCCGGCTCACCGGCATTCCCTTGGCGAGGCGCCCGACCGCCCTCGGACCCAAGCGCAGCTGCTCGAACACGCGGCGTCGCGTGGGATCGGCCAGGGCGGCGAGCGCATTGTTGTAAGTCATCACTTACCGTAAGCTGTTACTTACGGATGGTCAAGCGCCGTCGGCAATCGCGCAAATCCAATCCAATCGCCCCGCGCGGTCAACACTATGTTAACCGGCGCGGCGCACCGTCGTCGGGTAGGTACGCCTTCCGCCTGAGGCAGGAGGACACCATGCTGGACCAATCCAAGCTCAAGCTTTTCTCGATGCATGCCTTCGCCGCGCTGGGCTATAGCGAGGTCGCCTATCTGAAGCGCGTCGAGGCCGATGGCGACGTCATCTTCGTCGCTCACGCCGCCGATGGCAGCGTCCTCGCCGAATTCACCGACCGCGACGTGGCCTGCGCGACCTTGGTCGAGCACGACCTGCTTCCCGTCAGCGTCCACTAACCGAGAGCCCAGCACCGCATGGACGCGCCTTTCGACCGCCGCCTCGCGCTCGCCGATTACCTGCGCGGCCTCGCCGTCGGCCGCCTCCTCGAAGAAGTGCGCGCCGACGCCGAGGAAGCGCTCGGGCTGGCGATCGAGATGCTGACGCAGCCTGTGGACGACGAGCCTGACATGCTGGCGGGGTCAATCTAGCCCGACAGGTGCGCGGCTGCGCTCGTGTGACTTGGGTCACACCATCATTGCGGGCGGTCCATCGATAAATTTCGCTTGGTCGCGCGCACAGTTCAGCTCATTCCGGCTCGCGACATACCAGGACATCCGCGCCGATGCCAGATCTTCCGGCCGTCCTACGCGAATTTCGCGCGTCGCTGTGCCGCCGTCGGCCGAACCCCGAGAGCGTGGCGAGAGCCGCGAAGGCGTGGGTCAGTGCGCCGAGCGGGACGATGCAGCTGCTGCGGAGCCGCGCACCCGTGCCAAGATATCGTCGATTTCCTTGGCGAGCGCGGCTGCCCGGAACGGCTTCATCAGCAGCGGCTCGTCTTCGAGCGCATCGATCAGCCCGCCTTCGACATAAGCGGTCATGAAGAGTACTGGCAGATTCTTGCGGCGCTGCCTCGCGCATTTCGCCAACTCGCGCCCATCCATCCCCGGCATCGCCAGATCGATGACAGCGAGATCGACCGCCTCGCCGTCGAGGATGTGGAGCGCCGCGTGACCGTCGGGCGCCTCGAGCGTGCGATAGCCCGATTCCGCCAACGAGTCCGCGACGAAATTACGCACCTGGAAATCGTCGTCCACGACGAGAACCGTTGCCCCCGCCGATATCCTTTGATCATCGGCGCGTTGTGGCCGTTCGGTGCGGAGGGCGCGCTGCGGCGCGGCGCGCGGTATGTAGAGGCGGACGGTGGTGCCCTCGTCCGGCGCGCTTTCGATCGTCACCGTGCCGCCCGATTGGCGCGCCATGCCGTAGACTTGGCTGAGCCCGAGGCCGCTGCCTTTGCCGACTTCCTTGGTCGTGAAGAAGGGCTCGAATACGCGGGCGCGGATGTCGTCGGTCATGCCGAGCCCGCTATCGCCGACCGCCACCATGACGTAGTCGCGCGGCTCGATATCGGGCGGACGGCCGGGGTCGGCGGCGCCGACATTGCCCGTGGTAATCCTCAAGCTGCCGCCCGAGGGCATCGCGTCGCGCGCGTTCAGCACGATGTTGAGTATCGCCGTCTCGATCTGGCTGGCGTCGGCGATGGCGAGCCAGAGCTCGGGCTCGAGCTTGGTGGTGATGCGGATGCCCGCGCCGATCGTGCTTTCCAGCATTTCCGCGAGCTGAAGGACGGTGTCGTTGAGGTCGGTCGGTTTCGGATCGAGGTGCTGCTTGCGCGCGAAGGCGAGAAGATGGTGGACCAACCGGGCGCCGTTGCTGGCGGCGTGCTCGATGCTCCTCAAGCATTGCAGCTGCTTGTCTCGCTGCACCAGGCGCTGCGCACGCTCCGCATTGCCGAGGATCGTCGTGAGCAGATTGTTGAAGTCGTGAGCGACGCCGCCGGTCAATTGACCGATGGCTTCGAGCTTGCGCACCTGCTGCAGCGACGCCTCCGCGCGCACGCGGCCGTCGGCTTCTTGCGTGACCCGCTGCACGAGATCCTGTTCGCGGCGGGTGTAGCGCAAGGCGAGCCAGCTGACGAGGAACAAGGCCAGCGCGGCGCCGAGGCCCACGGCGCTGTAGAGGCGCCCATGCCGATACCAGGGCTGGAGCGCGACTTCCTTGTCGATGGCGTAAGCGACATAGAGCGGGTATTGCCCGAGCTTTCGCCACGAGAACAAGTGCTCGCGCCCGTCCATGGGGGACACCTGCCAGCTATGGCTGTGATAGCCGCCGGCGATCGCCTGCATCAGCAGAGAGCTCTTGGGAAAGCGCACCACTTCGCCGGGAGGAGGGGGATCGCTCGCCAGCACTTCGCCGTCGGCACGCACCAGCACGATCCGATGTCGCTCATCGGGCTCGATGCTGAGAAAGAGATGCTCGAAATACTCGACCGGCACGGAGATGCGGATCACGCCGTCGAACGCGCCGCCTTCGGTCGACCGGCGGCGGGCCACGCCGAACAGCGGCTTATGCGAGAGCCGGCCCATATAGGGCTTGCTGATGAAGGTGGTGCCGGCGACGTCGCGTTCGGCACGAAAATACTCGCGGTCCTCGACGTTGAGGCCGGCGATGTGCTGCGACGGATCGCTCGAGACCCGCACCCT
>WNFI01215053.1_pt1 | contig 12472 bp, 18 predicted proteins | sample 5400471 | NCBI WGS metagenome assembly WNFI01 (sample SAMN13153348, study PRJNA577476) | soil metagenome | isolation source: 100 cm saprolite on Douglas fir-dominated hillslope | place: USA:California | collected 2013-09-17 | reverse complement strand
GGAGGTGAATGAGGGAAGAGAGAAAGGGAGGAGGGACGTTGATGGACGTGCCAGTGACGGTGAGGGGCCCGAGGGGGCCGTTGACGCGGAGTCGTCGCAGTTTTGTTGCACTTAACATTCAATTCAGGTCTCTCATGGCAAACTGGGCATTTCCTTTCTCGTCATCACTCCATCCTCTTTCGGCTATCCACCGTTCTCTACTCTGGATACAGCATCAACTCTGGTCGCACCTTCTCATCAAACTCTGACCCAGTTAAATATCCAAGCGCAACCGTCGCCTCCTTCAGTGTCGTCCCTTCCTTGTGTGCTTTTTTCGCACACTTGGCAACATCTACATCACGCTAATCAGTAATGCCGTATATCCGCAACATCAATCACCCTTACTGTCGTAGCCAAGGTGACTGTTCAATATCGTGGCCAGCATGAGTGATTCATTCAGCAACGTGTTGATCCGCTTTTCGTTTGCCACGATCCCAACTACACAGTTCTTCGTGAACGATCGAGAACCGTCCGCCAAAAGTCGAATACTCTGCAGAACATTCTTGATAATCACCGGTTTGAACACGTTCAGCTTTCCAACAGTCAACATCAGGCGGTACTCATGGAAATACCACTCACCTCAAACTGGCCATTCGAACCCGCAACGCTGACAACTGTTTGGTTTCCGATCACTTGTGCAGCCACCATGGTCAATGCTTCGCACTGTGTCGGGTTGACTTTGCCAGGCATGATACTACTCCCAGGCTCATTCTCGGGGAGACTTATTTCCCCGAGACCACAACGAGGGCCAGAGCCCAGGTAACGAATGTCATTTGCGATCTTCATAAATGAGCACGCGATGACGTTGAGAGCTCCGTGAGCCTCAACGAGCGCGTCATGCGCAGCAAGCGCCTCGAACTGGCCAGAAATCGCATGAGCGACTGGATGAGAGCAGAAACCAACAAAGTCCCAAGTCAGACGTACCTTGTTTGGAGCAGTCCTGAAAGCGATGCCAGTAACCTTGGATATCTCTTCAGCGACTTTCACATCGAAACCTTTCTTTGTGTTCAAGCCCTGATAGTCGAGTCAGAAAGACCAAACTTGTACATGCACATCACGCACGGTCCCGACGGCAGTGCCTCCTTGGGCCAATAAGCTTAGGCGGGGAATGACGTCCTTAATCCGTTCGATCCCATTGGTAACTTGCTGAACGTAGCCACTGAATTCTTGTCCCAAAGTGAGAGGTGTCGCGTCCTGCATTCGGGTGATGTCAGGGATTGCTCGGTGAGATTTCAAGTTTTCCCTGGCCCACCTGCAAGTGCGTTCGACCAATTTTGATGATGTGGTCGAACGACTTGGCCTTCTCTTCAAGAGCGGCACGCAATCCTTCTAGGGCAGGGAGCAGATTATTGGTGAGCTCAGTAACAGCCGCTACATGCATAGCCGTCGGGAATCTTCGCAACGATAATAGTCTGGCCAGCTTCCTTGCAATTAATTGCGTCCATACTCACGTATCATTACTGCTCTGGCTCATGTTAACATGATCGTTAGGATGTACTGGCTTCTTCGAGCCTAGTTCTCCGCCAAGGATCTCAATAGCACGGTTAGAAATAACCTGTGACGTGGCATAATTTCAAGTTGAAACGAAGCATAGATAATATGACATGCCTCGTTAACGTTCATGTTGCTCTGAGTTCCCGAACCGGTTTGGAACACGACAAGCGGGAAATGATCGATCAACTTGCCGGATATTACCTTCCATACCGCATTAGTTGATCCATTACATTCTTCGATGAATGACATGAGCTTACATCGTCTGCTGCATCTTGAACGGCCCTTCCTATCTTAGGGTCTAGTCCATAAGTCACATTCACTATGGACGCTGCCTTTTTTAGTACACCAAAGGCTTTGATCAACGGTTCCGGAAGGCGTTCCGATGGACCGCCAATATCGAAATTCTGCAATGAACTGCACGCCACTGAGCGTGTGTTCTATGGGTGATATAGAACCCTACCGTTGTGTCTGCGCACCCCAGTAACGGTCCGAAGGGACCCGCAGCTCACCAAAAGTGTCCCTCTCGACGCGAACAGTTTGAGAAGACTGTTTGTGCAAAGCTGTTGGTGAGAATCGATAACTAGGCGCACGGAAGAAACATACCATGGCAGGCCTAGTGAGGGAGAATTGTCTCCGCTGCTGGCAAATTCGCCAGCGGGCCCGATTCGGAGAACACACGTGCGCGGACTACGGCCGTCACGGACGGAGAAATCACATGAGTAAGTACCAGCAGTTGATGCAGAAAGTCTCACAAAACGGGGTATCCGAAGGCCAGACATGGCAGTATCAAGCGAAATAGGTGAGAAACGGGTGAGAAACGAGTGACGAGACGCCCAGATCCCTCGGAGGTGAGTCTTTCCCCTTAAAGTAAGTCAAGCAAAACCCGTAAAACACATCCGTACCCGACAAGTACCTGACAACATGTGATTCGCCATACGAGTACTAGTATTCATAGTATTCATTAGTTTTCATCGTTCACTCATTCCGCGATGGCCAACGTTGCCTCCCAAATTATCCTCCACCCGACTGCCAGCTCAACTCTCAAGATTCTAGGCACCACCGTGGGCCGTGACAAGGTTCGAAAATACGTTTCCCACGTGCCTCCACCCATTTATCCAAGTCGGGGAACCCATATAGGTCTACAGGGCGACACAGTACTTTGCACGCTTTTTCGCGTGGTATCTCGTTTTAGGAGGTCGTAAAGCTGATGCCGTGCGCTGGAATGCTTTGAAAAGTCACTTAGCCCTCGCTCGCAAGCGTACGTCGCCTCTTCACGATCCTCAAGCTATGACTTACACCTTGTTCAGTTATGCGCCTCGGGAAGCCATTGGAACACCTACAGGCCGCCCTTCGTGCAGCGCAATCCACAGGTGACCTCAAGGAGCAACTTACGACCATTGCCCGTCAGCTCGGGTACTTCGGTTACTTAGCCTATGATGCGGTTGTATGGGTATGTGCAAGACGCTCACCCACGACCAACATTGTGACTGTATTTCCTTTAGGCCAATGCTATCAAATTTATCACCATGAAGCCCGACACATCTCAGAAGGTCCAAAAAATTTCGAACCGTTTCTGGCTAGCTGGCATTTTGTTCAGCATCACGCATGGCATACTCAAGGTGAATTTCCAACACGTTTTACATATGATATACCCTCGTGGTATCAATTCATGGTCGCGGGCAGGCAGGTCGCTTGACCAAAGAGATGCGCAAAATCCGGGGTCCGGACGAGAAAAATATTGGTGAAGAGAACGCGCGTAAATCTCAACTCAGGGCGTTGCAAACGTAAGTCCTCCTTCGCCTACTTGTGTACCCCTTTCACACGAGATTTTGCAGCGTGCGGGCAGCCACTCGTCAACAGTTCATCATTGACACTCTCGATGTGTGGCTCCCTGCAGCCAACCTTGGTCTTGTGAATCTCGACGACGGCACCCTTGGCATATTCGGGTAACGCCTGCTTCTGCTCTCTTCCGCCTGGACTTTGACGTATATTTCATATAGTGTTATCAGTTCCATCCTGGCGCTCCAAACTCAGTGGTCTGCCGTAAATGCGAAGTAGTGGTGATCACTTGTTCAGACGCCGTAAATATTCTATGCCTTCTACTCTGTATTAGTTAATGCGAACGTGGTGAAGTGGCTTCACATCAGCATAAGACAAACGACATTGGCCCGAGTATCACTACCCTTGTAATAAACGCCTGCGAAACATGGGTCTATCGCCAGCTTGGGCATAATGAAGATAATAATCACACACGACGACCCGGATAGATACCCCTGCCCAGGTCTAACCGGAATGGTTCATTCGTGGTTTCCTAGAGGTAACTTGTCTGCTAGCTGGAATTGTATGTGACAGGGAAGTTAAGAGAATAGTCTTGTTCGCACTCGCAGAGCCAGACGTGATAACCAAGAAAGGAGGAACACGCTGACACTGGATTAAGTAGGGGCCCTTTTCTCATTTACAAAAGTATAGCTTGTAGCATGGAGGAAAACGTTATCATTGTCAGTTTTGCATGCCCGTGAGGAATACGTTGCAATCGTCGGGATAGCCTTCATTGAATAATACCGGACTAGTTTGCATGTAAGAGTTGATACGGACACTACTTCCTTTGGGCTCTATGGTATGGGATCGGCCATCATGTTTGTCGGGGAGAAACTATGATGATAGTTGGTCCTGTTGTTCATTGCGTATCCGGAGGTATTCGTCCCGTACAAGTTGCATGCTCTCTGGCCGTGTGCTTGGAGCGTATGAGTTGATTAAGTGTATGAAAAATATAATACTCACAACTGGTAGACACAATCCTGAACCGCCTTAAACTTTTGCCTGCAGGCCCAAGCCACCGAAACTGTACGTCCAGCAGCACACTCGGCGAATGCTACAAGGAGAGTGACGCTAACGAATAAGACATATTAACGAGACATACCTTTGACTAACGGGTCACATTCCTTGAGAGCATGTGCCTTTGTCGTTTTGAATAGTGTTTCCTCCTCTCGTCGAGAAAGCGTGCTCATCCTTGGCGGAAGTAAGCTGCGGCCCGCGATTCCGGCGAGGATGGATGCGGATGCGGTAAGCCGAGTCTTTCGGAGTTGTTGCACTGGTACTCCACGCAAAGCTTTCAGCACGGTCTGTACTGGCGCACAATGTCGTTTATTCTCAGGAACACACATGTCGCACGCGTCTCTGTGTCAAGACATATACGCTCGCTAGCGATGCCTGCCGCGTCTGGACCCTCTGCGCCAAAGAAGACCACTTTTAAAGACACACTGGAACAAGGACCATCGCTAGATGACTTCATTTCCGGTGATACCCCAGAGCGTGTTGTGCTAGGTAACACAAATACGTATGTGACATTACTCGCGAGTGGATAAGGACCTGACTACCTGCACGCTCGAGGTAGCCCTCGCTTGCCTTCCTACCTAAAGACATCCATACCGACCGGTGCATCGTTCAGCAAGATAAAGAAGGACCTTAGAGGACTGGGCCTACACACGGTGTGTGAGGAGGCGCGGTGTCCGAATATTGGAGACTGCTGGGGCGGAATGGACGGTGCAACCCCTGAAGAGAGCAAACGTGGGGCAACTGCGACTATCATGGTATGAGTTTTCAATGATTTTTCTGCTCCGAGTGATTGAATTACCAACTAGCTAATGGGTGACACGTGTACACGAGGTTGCCGTTTCTGTTCGGTTAAGACGTCCAAGAATCCTCCACCTCTAGATCCACACGAACCGGAGAACACCGCTGAGGCCATCAGCCGGTGGGGTCTCGGCTACATAGTCCTCACAAGTGTCGACCGCGATGGTGTGTATTAATGCTCTTTTCCACTCCCATGTACAGAAATTTATCGGACACTGCACATCGAAGATCTTGCGGACTCTGGATCACATCATTTCGCGGAAACGATTCGAAAGATCAAACAGAAGTAAGTGGCACTTTCTATACGCGCCTAGATGGAGATGGTTCTATTCATGTCACAAGAGCTCCACAAATCCTGGTAGAAGCGTTGACAGGTGACATGGCCGGTAACCTGGATCACGTATCTGTGGTGGCAAAATCTGGCTTAGATGTGTATGCCCACAATATCGAGACAGTCGAAGCCCTCACCCCTTTCGTGCGCGATCGTCGTGCGACGTTCCGGCAGAGCCTCAGTGTGCTAAAGCGTGCCAAACAAGAAGGAGTACGCGTGACAAAGACCAGCATCATGCTTGGTGTCGGAGAGACTGAAGATCAAGTTATGGATGCTCTCAGAGGTCCGCTGATTTCTCACTTATCACGATAACACCTGGCCAATTGCGGTTGAACGGCCAACAGAACTTCGTAAGATCGATGTCGACGTCGTCACGTTCGGTCAATACATGCGCCCTACAAAAAAGCACATGAAAGTGGATCGCTATGTGGATCCTGTAGAATTCGATCGCTGGAAGCAAATCGCAGAGGATATGGGCTTCTTATATGTGGCGAGCGGGCCTCTAGTTCGCAGTAGCTACAAGGTCGGTGTAGATGATTCCTATGGACGGTTGTCTCTTTCTAATCCTTTCCTCCAGGCGGGTGAATACTTCATCGAGAATGTACTTCGGTCTAAGGGAGCAGAGAGACGATCACAAACACTTTCAGCTCAGCATACGATGACAGATTCAACCCTCCTTACATGACACATGTACTTGTCCTATGACTAGAGTTTTAGAATATAGTCATTCCTTCTCTCGCCTTTCGGAAATGCCCTCACTTGTTTAGCTACCTCCAAAGGACAAACACCGTGTGTGTAACAGGTGTTCAGGATCTCATGCGGACAACCTCGGGGACCCCGATATCGAGTAAAGCCGTCCTCGCTTTCGTTTACTTCCCATTGGAGACCGGCGGCACAATGTAGCGGGGTATCGCATTGGACAAAGATAGTCGACAACGGTGGCCACTCACATTGAAAAAAACCTATCTCCGAACTGCCAATGAGTAGGCCCCTTCCTTGGCGTACCTACTAGCCGTGCACTGGCAGGTGGCGGACTACATGGGCAATTGTGAGAGCAGCAACGTACGCCTTCCTGATAAAATGATTCGCCCCACGGGGGACTTGTGAGGAAGGGGGGATAGACTTCAAACGAATTTCCATCGTTCCTGCGAGTGAGAATAAATAAATTTAGGCGGGGTTGACCGACTCTACCAGTCTTTGGGAGCGGAAGATGCGGAGGCCAGAAGATTGGTGTGTAAAGAAAAGAATTCAGGTGTGGTCCTCAGCAAGGCAAGGACAATCCGTAAATAAAAATATTGCGGGGCCGTAAGTGGGAAACGGGTGGCGAACGGAAAGGAAGGGGAGCCCCTAACCCAATTCTGAGACGCAATTGCTTGTGGAAGCAGGATGTCGCCGCGGCAGTTACTCCCCAGTTCGGTGTCAGCTTTCCCAGCAGTGACCTCCGTTTTCCCCCCTTGAGGCCACAGTAATTCCCTTGCACTTCGCAACTCGGATTGTCGCGTTCTGGGCTGTTCAGACGACTATTCTGCCACCACCTAGCTCTGCCTTGAAAGACTCTGGGCAGTTGAAGGACGGTATCGCGACCCCCTACGAAGGGCCTCGGTTGGCCCTGCAGCGGCTCCTCCCTCGTTACTAAGAAGAGAAGGCACCTAGATTTGGGTTGCTGTATAGCTGTAAGATTTTATACCTCTGTTAGACAGTGCTAAGAAACAATGAAGTACGTGTTCCCAGGGCAAGCAATGACGCTCGACACGGATGACGAATAAGCCAAGGCCAAAGGGACTCTAGTTTATCCATACATTGATCACCTTCAAGCAAGAATCATGGATTCTGCTGTGCTGTCACTCTATCTTGCAAAATTATGTTGCCTCTGAAAGCCAATGACCAAGCTTGGAAATGGTCTGACCACGAACGGCAAAGCGGGGCCTCCGTTGAACTATGTCTGGTCTAGTAACAGCTGTCAGTACTTCTGGGCGATACAGTATCGCTTTTTTGGATGATGTGTTGATCTTTGGATTCATCATCATCTATCGTAGGCTTGAGGCTGAAGATGACACTATATTACGTCACTGCACGACCTTAGGTAAATAGACTTGGGTTCTCCATGTCATGACAGCCAACGGCGGGTCAGGTAATTCGTGCAGGACTGGCACACCTCAGCTGGCGTTTTGTTTGGAGAACGTTTTTTTGACAACATGATTGAAGCCTGAAACATTCGCTTGTTGGGCATGGGGTGTTCTCCACTGGAAACGACAGTCAGAACATCGGCCCTGCTATTGGTGATACCGTGACGGTACTTGGTGGTGAACATCGTACGTAGCTTTCGAATTGCAATAACATCTTATATATTTCATGGACTTGGAAAGGCCTTTTTCAAGTTGAGGAAGGACAAGAATGGTTCGCGCTTCCAAGAGACGGACCGAAGAGCAGGGGACGGGGCGCTGTCCAGGTTTATCCGCGAGCGCTTCAGCAAGGAAGCTGACTGGTTAGCTATTGAATTTGCGGTGACAGGACAGGATTAAGATTGAACGCCGCGCCGGCAAAGCTCGTCGCTCGGTGAACTGGTGAAGGCTAGTGAAGCTTGTGAAGCCTCGCGGGAAAGTATTCGGTTTCCTATTCGCTGCTTTCTCGAGCCGCCCCGACTATGCCGCTACTAGTATTTAATGCATCTCAACTGATCCGTCTTCAGCGCCCGCGGTAAAGTTCCCCTCGCTACCACTGCTGTAAAGAACCATTAGGGCCTTTCAGTCTCTTTCGTATGCCCTCATGACCATGTGGCAGGACCGACCAACCAACAACGGAATCTTGCCATTTTCTTTGGAGGCCCGGGATGAAGACTACGACACCTATCTCTTCTGGCCCTCGCTCAGCAACGGGACGGAGTGCTCGGAAATGTCATTTGCGGCGACCTATCACAGAGTAATTGTCTCCAACCTCGTGTCGTACAAATCTCACCGTTATGCCCTCTAGCCTTTGTCCCCCTTGTTCGACCATGTCGATTACTATTCAGGTTGGGACATTGTGCCTTCGGTACGTCCTGCCTGCTTCCATTCTGTCGTGGCCTATGGAATTAACATGATCCGTAGTCGCCCCTCCCCTCGACACCGTCATCGGATCTCCATTTTCCCTCACCGTATGAAGACCAGACGCCTGGCAACGGCTTGTTAGAAGTTCCGGCCAATGGTGTGCAAGAAAAAGAAACACCCTCATGGTATAATAACATATTCAGGATGGGGCTTCTTCTCACGGTACGTGTCCACTGCACTCGCTCGGTTGGCTTTATTCTCACTCCTTATGAACCAGCAAGCAGCACGACATGTTGATCGCGCGGTGCAAAGCGTGGGGATCACGCTTCGCAAAACCAAACCGAGAGGGCGAGCGGTCGAAAGGGTGCCTACTTTCGACCGCCGAAATCCGTAAATAGGTACTTTCAAAAGTAAATTTAATCAACCGTATGGTAGTTTGCGTTCCACATTTGATTTGGCGCATGGCATTCTAGCGTCGGTTTTCTTCCCATGTCTTCACACATTTTCTTCATGTTTGCTGCAGCTCGCAGACATTTTAATTTGTTTTCCCACTGCACCTAATAATACCGAATTAATTTTTATGTGTGTCTCGTAGTAGAGTATAGTGAGCGTGTACAAAGAACTGCAGTGGGTTCGGCGACCACCGAATCTGACTTTGAACCTTTTTCTGAACTTTAATTGTCGTGTCAACAACAAATCACGAAACTGACCTTATCGTCTCCCTCACAAAACAATGGTTCGTCCCTTCCTCTGCCACAAATGTTGGCGTTTGCTAATGATATATAATAGGACTCATCAAAAGCTCCTGTAAAACTTGCTCGTGTCATCAAGGTTCTTTCTTATCTGTGTCGTCGGTCGTACTTTCTCTCTGACGCGCACTGGGCAAATGGCTGCAGGTCCTTGGGCGCACTGGCTCTCGTGGAGGTGTCACGCAAGTCCGTGTAGAATTTCTGGATGATACCACGCGAACTATCATCCGTAACGTGAAAGGTCCAGTGCGGGAGCAGGATATCCTGGCCTTATTAGAAAGTGAACGCGAAGCACGGTATGTGTATGGCTGTATGCTTGTCTCTCCCTGTCTAACCATTGGACAATCTAGCCGCCTCCGCTAAAATTTCGCGCACTTCGTGTCATGTGCTGCTTCGTATCCTCATTTGACCTTGAACTACTGTACTATGACAATGAATGCATGACCACGCGGAACTCGGTCACTTTCCTATGCCTTCCTGGAAATTATTTAAGCTTCGAACGCGACGGACGTTTCATGCATGACCGGTTGTGTGTCGGCCATTGATCCGCATTGGGTCATTTCAGGGCTCGTGTCCTTGTCGTACCAGACGTTTGTCGTCATACATTCGTGACGTCTGGTCATATGCAATTAAGTGGGATATGAGTGGTGGCTTGACTTCGGCACAGCCCGACACGACGCTGCTCGAGCCTTGTCTGACAATTTGATGTTGAACAATAACCATGTCCTGCAAGGCGGCATTCGTTACACTATTGACGAAGGATTCGTACTTTCCAGGTGTATTAATACTGGAACAGTCCTTGAGGTCTGTTCAGTCTCGATATCCTCTGGTCGTTTTGGTCACCCCAACGCTGCCACAACGTGCCAGGGACGCTCTCTCTAGACGTAGGATCCAATTCCGAGAGATTCAGCCATTGAAACCAGAGAATGGACCTGCTATCACTGGGCATGATGAGCGATTTGCGGATACTTGGACGAAATTAAGGTAAGTTAGGTCCCATGACCGTTTCCAGTAGGCGATGGATCTAATTGTTGTCCCCCAAGGGCATTCGAATTAGTCGAATACGAAGTTCGTCCTCTCTGGCCACTTTATCTGAACGTGATGACCGAGCATTCTTTGCTCTAGCGAGTTGTGATGCTGGACTCCGACATGATCGTTATGCGCAACATGGACGAACTGATGGAGCCAGACTTAGCCTCTGACTGGATATCAGCTGCACATGTATGCGCATGCAACCCTAAAAAGCTGGCTCATTATCCTGAAGATTGGTGAGTACTTCATACATTTCATCTCTTGTCTGTGCCAACACAAGACAGGATCCCCGCCAATTGCGCATATACCCCCCTTGTTCACCCAAGTGGACATTCTCAGCCGGTAACGATACAACCGACCAGCCCTCGTCCTTACACACTCCTAAACTCGGGTCTCGTTGTCCTAACGCCATCCACAACGCTCGCACAATCAATGGTAGGTTTCCTTCATACCTCACCGCTCGTTCCCTCGTTTTCCTTCCCGGACCAAGATTTCCTCGCGGTTTTTTTCCGAGGGAAGTGGAAACCACTGCCTTGGGTTTATAATGCGTTGAAGACGCTGAGGGAAATCCATAAGAACCTGTGGCGTGATGATGAAGTGCGGTGTCTTCACTATATCCTCCCAGACAAACCATGGAAGGCTAGGGTGCGGAAAGATGATGACATCGATGAGTTGAAAGAGATGGACGTGTGGTGGTGGGAACGCTTTGACAAAGTGGTTGGTGAACTAGAGGATGATCCCGAGACACGAGAGTTGCTTGTGGCGAATGTTGGCAACTAGTCTGTAAACACCCGCTACCTCGCCTGTGAGGCTATAACACTGGCTTCGTCATTGCAATAGAAAGTGATTGTTGAATATCTTCGGGCTCGTATGTTACACTATGCTCTCCATGCAACATGCACTTCATCCGTTCTGAATCTGTCCTCTCATTGAGTATCAGGCTTTTCGATGAATGCGAAGGAAAGTACCTTTGCGTGCAGGTACTCTTCGCTAGCGGTGTTTGGAAGCCCATGCGATAACCCAGAAGTCCTGCTTGGGCAATCATAATGCCGTTGTCGATGCAAAAGCTATCCGCGATTGGTGAATGTCAGAGCAATACAGATAGCGTGACAGAGCTTAGAGACCCACCGTTCGTCCGTGGCAAATACTTTCCCTCCCCGTTCTTCAGCCATAATCCCCATCATCTCCTGAAGCCTTAAATTGCCTGTTACGGGTTTTAGCTTCTGGAAACAAGTGCGAATTTGCGGTGGAGAGCACCCACAGCCGACGCCACCAACGACCAGGACTTCCTTGCTACCGATGTGGGCCATCGCACGCTCCGTTATCTCCACGAGCATGGCGAAAACAGTCTCTTGGAGAGAGAAACACAAGTCAGCAGGTGTGAAGTAATCTTCATTATCCCCATCTCGGTCTTGGGGTAGGCCATTTACGCAGTAGCGTTTGTCGTGCGTTAATGTCTCGGTGGCCGTTAGAATTCCGGAGAGACTGACGTCCATGCCTTTTGTAGTGTATGGCAATGGCACAAGACGCTTTCCTCTGTGCGAGACGACGTTAGATGACGGTATCTCTATCTCATGATGACATGGCACGTACCTTTTGGCTTCCTGTTCGATGTTGTATCCGGGACTTGGATCGTTGCTGAGATTTATTACCCGCGCAAAACGATCCAAACAGTTCCCAACGGCGATATCTAGCGTTTCACCGAATATCCGATAGCATTGACGTGAGTAGGCGATGACTTGAGTGTTACCACCAGAAACGTAAAGGACGACAGGATTTTGAGCACCAGTGATTTCTCTGCCCATCTCAATATCTGTTTTATCATCAGGATTAATCAGGAGAATCTCGTCCGGACATGTCTTTGATGTACTCACGGCCGACGCAGTGGTTCACACCTACGAGCGGTTTACCGTACAGCAGTGAGAGTGTCCGAGCAACCAGGGCAACCGATTGCAGCGGAGCTCCCATGCCAGGCCCTACAAGTTCAGATTACCTATGGTTCAGTCGAATCAACGGATTGGATTGGAAACGACGGGGGCTGGCCTTTGGTATAGCAGATACAGTCCAGGTCGTGCATAGTGATACCAGATTTCGTGATGGCATCCTGGATGACTTTGAGAGCCCATTGTCGATGATGTACAGCTGTGTCGCGGGGAAGGAACCCTTCG